>SMVB01300372.1_pt1 | contig 10868 bp, 9 predicted proteins | sample 2456461 | NCBI WGS metagenome assembly SMVB01 (sample SAMN11095934, study PRJNA526329) | marine sediment metagenome | biome: Marine sediment; feature: Surficial sediment; material: Deep marine sediment; isolation source: Hadal surficial sediment | place: Pacific Ocean | collected 2014-05 | depth 0-1...
ATCTAGTAGGAGGGCCTTCAGGCCCGACTGCAAGCCGCTCCTACGCTTTCGGATTACCGTCCTCTCGAGCGACCCACTTCGACGCCAATCGGCCCCCTGGGCAAGACTATTTGCATGGGAGCTCCGTCGCGCAATAGATCGATGACCACGGTGCCCTCGTCGCCGCCTCCCATTGTCTGCTGCACAAGTTCCCAGGTGCTGAATACTCGCTGCCCATCGTAGTTGACGATTTGATCGCCGGGTTGCAGGCCGGCGCGCTCGCCCGGTGAGGACGCGACGACGCCCGAAATAATGATAGCCGTGGGTCGATTGTTCGCCTCCAGGTACATTTCGTAGTCAGCATCGCCAATCTCCGCTCGTAGCATCGACTCAGAATTCAAGGAAGCGTCAAAGAAAAAGTCTTGTGGTGTCCCGGAATTTCGCGCCTCGAATCGCGCCTGCATGGATTCGTATCGCAATTCCGATTCTCGCTGCAGAATCCAATCGGCCCGATTGGGTGCGAGGCCTACGGCGATCAACGAGTCTCTTTGTCCAATGGCCGAACGGTTGTCGCGAAACCGCTGCAATTCGATTGACGATCTCACTTCTTCAACGTCTTGATTATCACGCGAGTTATCCCGATTGCCGACGATGTCCTCCAGCCGGTCGATTTCGGCGAACAGGAAAAATAACTCGTCCTCAAGCAGCTGGCGAGCCTGTCGTTCTTCGCTAACCGCATTCTCAAGTGCCCTGATTCGCTCATCGGTAGCCGCTGTCTCGTCGAAATGACTGGCCGGAACGACGGTCTGTTGTGCGGTCGAACCCGAGTCCGTTGCGCGCAACGCGATCGCCGCAGCCGCAAATCCCGCGACAAGGCTGATACCTACAGCGATAGAGACCTTATTCATCATTCCCTCCGGTCTGTTTTCGACCCTTTCTTATTGTATTCGTGCCAGAGAATATGCTGTGATGCGGCGATCAAACACTGACGGAGCCCTCCGTGGCTATACTTCGAATATTCATCTGTATTCTAGCGCTGATTCTCGGCGCCTGTAGCGAGCCGCCCGCCGACGAACCGACAAAGACGATTGAGAACCACGTTGATCGGATTGCAAGCGAGTTCGTGGACGGCTATTACTCGCAATACCCTGAAGAGGTATACGAGATTGGCTACCCCGATGCGCCGATGGATCGATTCGGTGATCATAGCGAGGAGTCAACCGTAGCCTGGGATGCGCGGGTCGATCACTGGCTGGCCGAGCTGAACGACATTGATCCCGGCTCCATTTCCGGTGCCGCCACCGCTTTGACCTATGTGTTTACACGCGCGCGGATGCAGGCGATTGTCGATCGGCGCGTTTGCCAGCAGGATCTCTGGAATATCAGCCCGACCTGGACCGGTTGGCAATACATGGTGGCTTCAACGCTCGCCATTCAGCCGGTCGACACGCCGGACCAACGTGCTGCCGCGCTGGCACGTATCGGAGACACGGCGCGCTACGTGAAAACTGAAGTCAGTAATTTGCGGCGCGGCCAGGACCAAGGGTACACAGCCGGCGCAAACAATGTTGCGGCAGTTATCGACCAGGTATCAAGTTTGATTGAAACCCCCACGACAGAATCCCCGTTTTACAGCCCGGCATCGCGCGCAGACGATGAGGAATTTATCGCAGCCTACACCGAGGTCCTCGAGAGCGATGTGCAAGACGCGATGATCGCCTACCGTGACTTTCTCGCCAATGACTACCAGGGACACGACGGGCCGGGCGTCGGCGCCAACCCCGATGGCGCGCGTTGCTACGCGGCGTCGGTGCGTTTCTGGGCGTCAAGCTCCATGGACCCCGACGAAATTCATCGCAAGGGCTTGTCGGAAATGGCGCGCATTCAAAGCGAAATGCTCGAGATCGCAAAAACCTCTTTTGGCACCGACGATGTTAAGGCGTTGCTCACGGAATTGCGGACCAATCCCGAGTACACGTTCGCAAGTGAACAGGAAATGCTCGACACAATCACAGCCGCCGTCGAGCGCGGCAAAGCGGCTGTTGGTGACTGGTTCGGCTACGTACCTGAGGCCGAGCTGCGCATCGTGCAATCTCCTGCCTATGAAAAGGATTCCGGCGGCGGTTTCTATTCGGTCGGACTGGCGGACGGCAGTCGCCCCGGTATTTATACCGTGGGCACTTACAATCCAACAGCCATTAGCAAGGCCGGTCCAGAATCAACCGCGTTTCACGAAAGCTATCCAGGACACCATCTGCAAATGACCGTGGCGCTGCGCAACGAATCGGCGCACCCGATTTTTCGATACATGACCGTGTCGGGCACGGTTGAGGGATGGGCGCTGTACACCGAGCGTCTCGCCGATGAGATGGGGCTCTACTCAAGCGAAGTGGCAAGAATGGGAATGTTGTCGAACGAAGCATATCGGGCCGCCCGGCTCGTTATTGATCCGGGCATGCACGTGATGGGCTGGACGCGCGACGAAGCCATTCAATACATGCTCGATCACACAACCGAAAGCCGTGGTGGCGTCGAGAGCGAAGTTGACCGCTATTCGGCCGTGCCCGGACAAGCGACGTCCTATCTCATCGGCAGCCTCGAAATTCAGCGTTTGCGCCGGCGGGCCGAGGAAGCGCTGGGTGACGACTTCGATATTCGGGAATTTCACGATCGGGTCCTTGCCGCCGGCGGCGTAACGCTGCCAATGCTTGGCGCCACGATCGAGGCCTGGATAAATCGGGCCGCCGATTAATTCGGGCCTAAAGGCCCTCCCACGATTTGGGGGGCTCCTACGACCGGAACCATTGCAGAATAAGGGGTCTAAAACCCCAATAATATCGGGGGACCCCAAGATGCGACTAATCAATCTGCTGACCGCGGCAATGCTTGCCGTGGCCATCGCCTTTCCTGCCAGCGCCCAAGACGATGAGGCTGTCGATCCAAAGTACACCTGGGACTTGACTGAACTTTATCCGACGGTAGACGCATGGAGCCAGGCCCGCGACGAGGTCATGGCCGACTTCGACAAGATCGAAGCCCGCCGTGGCACTCTGGGCAAGAGTGCTGATGACCTCTACCAGACCTACCGCCTGGTATCTGACACGTATAAGAAAGTCGGACGCGTATATGTTTACGCATCGCTAAACTACGACGAAGATCAACGGATTACCGAAACCCAGGAACGCGACCAGCTCGGATCCATCATGTTTTCGCGATTCGGTGAGTCCACGGCATGGATGGCGCCGGAACTGATCGAGGTCGGTCGCGAAGTGATCGAATCGTACATAAACGAAGACGATCGACTGGCGCCGTTCGCATTCCAGCTCGATGATACTCTGCGCAATGCGCCACACACACTGGGTGCCGAAGCCGAACAAACGTTGTCGTATTTCTCGCAGACATTCGGATCACCGTCGAATACGTACGGCCTCCTTGCCAACTCGGACATTCCATGGCCAACAATTACATTGTCGACGGGCGAAGAAGTCCGTGTTGACTCACAAGGCTACCGTCGTGCCCGCGGCAGCGAGAACCGCGACGACCGCAAATTAGTCTTTGATACATTCTGGGGCAAGTGGCTCGAATATCGAAATTCCACGGGCGTCGTCCTAAATTCGCATATCCAGACGCAGGTTGCGCTTGCCAAGGCCAGGCATTATGACGGTGTCTTGCACCGCGAACTGCACCAGGACAACCTGCCGCCCGCGGTTTATCACACGCTGGTCGAGGAAGTGAATAAAGCGCTGCCGACTCTGCACCGCTATTTCAGGCTGCGCGCACGCATGCTCGGCATCGAGCAAATGCATTACTACGACATCTACCCGCCGCTGGTTTCACTCGACAAGGAATTCGATTTTGAATCGAGCAAGGCAATCACGCTTGATGCGATGTCCGTGCTCGGTGATGACTGGGTCAGCATGCAAAGGGAAGCGATGGACGAGCGCTGGATGCATGTCTATCCGCAGCGCGGCAAGCGCTCGGGCGCTTACATGCAGGGCTTCGCTTATGACGTACACCCCTATTTGTTACTGAATCACAACGACGACTACTCGTCGTTGTCGACGCTCGCGCACGAGTGGGGCCACGCGATGCACACGCTGTACGCGCAGCAGGAACAGACGTTCGAAACTGCCGGCTATGCGACGTTTATCGCGGAAATTCCGTCGACGTCGCTCGAATTGATCTTGCAGGACTACATGTCGAAAAATGCGAAGACCATCGATGAGCAGCTCTTCTATCTTGGCCACGGACTCGAGGGCATGCGCGGCACATTTTTCCGCCAGACGATGTTTGCCGAATTCGAGCTCGCTCTGTATGAGACGGCCGAACGGGGCGAAGCGCTCACTGGCGAAGGAATTTCGAAAATCTACGGCGAGATCCTCAAGCGCTATCACGGTCACGATGAAGGCGTAGTGCTGATCGACGACCTGTACACGAACGAATGGCTGGCCATTCCGCACTTCTACCGCAACATGTACGTGTTCCAATACGCAACTTCGATGACCGCGGGTACAGCGCTGTACGACAAGATCGTCAACGAAGGTGAAGCCGGCGTGGAGAATTATAAGAACCTGTTGCGCGCCGGTGGCTCGAACTACCCGTACCTGTTGCTCCTTGAAGCCGGTGTGGACCTGGCGAAGCCGGAGCCCTACCAGGCCATGATTCGCAAGATGGAAGCCACGATGGACGAAATGGAAAGGTTGCTCGACCTCAAAGAGTCCGGTGGAGGTACCGTGGGAGCGGCTTCAGCCGCGAATTGATTCGAGCCTGAAGGCCCTCCTACGTTCAGTCAACAAACATCCCGGTCGAGGCCTGTTGTTGATTAGTCGTCAGCAATGCGCGCAGCGATGACGCGTACCGGGCAATCCGTGCCCGTGTAGGGTCCTAGCCCGGTGTCGGCGCTCGCGACTTGTCCGGGTTCGAGCCTGCCGCCAATGTTGCGCCTGATTTGTTGAGTGCGACCGGCGTTGTCCGTGTAATCAATTTGGATTTGCACGCCGGTAATTGCCAAAGGCGCGTCGTTGCGTACCGAGACCACTAATCTGCCATTCTCGCCCGCATAGCAGCGGCGCAGCACATAGTTGCCGGGTTGACTGGTCAACTCGAGCCGTGCCAGCTGCTCACCGGCCGCTTCGCCGTAGTCGCCGCCACTTTTTGCAACCACTTTGAAATGCTCAATCGCCGCATCGGTTTGGCCGCGGTCTTTTTTGATCAGTCCCAGCGTGTAGTGTGCGGGCGCCGTCGGCAACAGGTCCAGGCTGCGCTCGAGATCGGTAACAGCAAGGTCTGTCTGCCCAAGCTCATTTCTCGCGACGCCGCGTTGCACGTGGTAATAGAAAAATCCCTCGCGCCGATTAATCGCACGGTTGTAATTCGTGACTGCCATATCGTACTGTTTGTTCATCAGGCGAACATCGCCACGCAGTGCGTGGAAATGCGCTTCAGCCGGAAAAATATCAAGCGCCTTGTTGGCCAGCGCAAGTGCTTCTTCGGTGTCCTTTTCTCCCAAAGCGTCGCGGCCCTCGTCGTAGGCATCGTAGGCCGGCTTCGCTTCAAATGTTTTTTGCATGGCAGCGCGAAAGCTGTCGGTACCCTGCTTGCCGCCCGCAGGCAACTTCAATGCTGTTTTGCGATTGGCATTAACGCGTTCGTTGGAGGGCGGATGGCTGGCAAACAACCCACTGAGCCAGTCCTGGTTGTGGCCTTCGCTTAGACGAACAAATGTCTCCTGTAGCACGACGGCGCCTTGCGGGTCGTAACCTGCCCTCGACATGTAGCGCATGCCGTACTTGTCCGCCTCGAGCTCCGCACTGCGACTGTATTTCGTCGTAATGAGTTGCGCCGCGACGCTCGCCCCGCCAACCGCGAGGTCCCCATAACTGCTATCGTTGGTCGCGACACTCGTGGCGACAATCAACCCTTGCAACAGCTGACTGTGAGAAATCTGTTTGGCCGTGTGCCGTGCCGCTGCATGGACTATCTCGTGGCTGAGTACCGCAGCCAATTCAGATTCTGATTTGATCTCGGTGAGCAGCCCACGGTTTATCGCGATCTTGCCCCCGGGCAAAGCCCAGGCATTGGGTATGGAATTGTTTAGCACTGCAAATTCGTACGGCAGGTTCGCGTCGCTGACCGCAGCCAGTTGCTGACCAATCGATTGCACATATCGCGAAAGGGCCGGGTCGACGTCATAGACGCCGCCCTGGGATTGCAGCATCGGCGCGTAATTCTGGGTGCCCATCTTGATTTCGTCGCTGACCGAAACGGTCATGAACTCGCGGTCGCCGGTGACTGGATTAACCGCACAGGCCGTAAGCAGGGCCAGAAAAAGTATTCCCAAAATAGCGTTGCTGCTAACGCTAAGCTTGTAAGTAGTATTGTCGCTCACGCTGTGCCTGGTATTTCCGTTACTTGGGTTCGTAGAGTTCCGCTTCCGCGACGGTGAGCTGCTCAATCTTGATGCGCCATCGCGCTAGTGTTGCGCTGATACGTAATCGATACGTGCCATCCAGATGGAACAGCCTGACACCATTACCGATTCGCTTGGTGCGCTTGACGAGACCGACATGCCTCCCGGATTTGGCTTCGATCAACGTGATGTCGAGGGCAACCAGCTGCTCGTAGTCCGCATTGAGGTGCCAATCCAGTATCCATGGTGATTCGACAGTAAATTCCATTGTCGTCGTGCTCTTGGTCCCTGAAAACTCCCGGACAAGCTCGCTCGCCCCGGCCAATGCAGCAAATGACGTAAGAAAGATAAATGCGATAAATCGTATTAATAGCTTCAACGGACAGGTACCTCTGTTGGCAGATTACCGTAACTCAGACCCGATTTCGCCACAATTGTTGCGCGACTCGGCGCTGATTAGCGATAATCGAGAGGCACCCATATTCGCAAAAAATAATGGTCGATATTATTCACTCCAGCACTCGCGGTGCCGCGGACCACGGTTGGCTCAAGTCCCGGCACACATTCTCGTTCGCCGATTATCACAATCCGTCGATGATGGGTTTCGCCGCGCTCCGAGTTATCAACGAAGACTGGATTGAGCCCGGGAAGGGGTTCGGCACCCACCCGCATCGCGATATGGAGATCGTGACGTACATGATAGAAGGTGCTCTCGAGCACAAAGACAACATGGGCAATGGATCGGTGATTCGCCCCGGGGAATTGCAACGGATGACCGCGGGTACCGGCATTTTGCACAGTGAATTCAACCCTTCGAACGAAGAGCAGGCGCACCTGTTGCAAATCTGGATTCTGCCGGAGCAAGAAGGCCTCGAGCCGGGTTACGAGCAGAAGCTTTTCCCGACCGAGCAGAAAAAAAACCGCTGGTGTCTTGTGGGTTCACGCGACGGTCGCGACGAATCTTTGACGATCCATCAGGACCTGAATCTCTATTCGACATTCCTTGACGAGGGCGTGCAGATCGAGTTCGAGTTTCATGAGGTTCGCCGAGTGTTTTTGCAGGTCGTACTGGGCACTGTTGAGATAGACGGCGTGGAACTCGTTGCCGGCGATGCCGTCACGATGCAGCACCAGGCAGCATTCACGGTTCGAGCAGTTCAGGATTCGGAATTGTTGCTTTTCGATATGGCTTGAGCCGCTTAGTCGAGGCTAGCCTGGGCCTCAAACCAAAGCTGGAACAGCCTGGCCTTCTTCGCCGGTGGAAGCGTATAGGTGAACACGCCCCGCTCAAATGTTCCGACCGGATCATCGATGCCCGTCCCAACGACCCTGTCCGGGTCGATTAAGGCCACTGTTCTGGCGTTGCCATGCCCGTAATCGTACTCGTCGAACAATGCTACGCCGCTGGCGGGGTCCAACATGGCATTGATGTAATCGTAGGCTTGATCCTCCGAGCCTGCGCCGTTGGCGCTGAGAGATAGTCCGCACATAAAAGGCATTAAGGGATCGACGACCACGACGGGTATGCCTTCCTTTTTCCACCTGAGCGAGGCACTGCCGAAGACGAAGGAGATGCCGACATCACCGGCGACCCACGCCTGTTCCAGCTGCGTGCCGTCGCTCCAAATGAAGCGCGCATTCTCGAGCATCTTCCTGAAGATCTCAGGTGCCGCCTCCATTTCCGCCTCGGTAGGGTCCAGTGGATCCGCCCAGCCACCGATAATCCCGGCAATCAAAATATTGGAGCTGATATCCGCGGTGAGAGCCGTTTTACCCTTGAAGCGCGGGTCAATGAAAATTTCGAAGGTCGCGTTCTCGACGTCGATGGTCTCGGGGTTGTAGGCGACCGTCGAATATCCCCAATCCCACGGAGCAAGCCAGTATTTGCCGTCGGCCTGAACCCCCTTTACCTCCAGCAACTCGGGAATGATGTCACCCCAGCGTGGAATTCGGTCTATCTCCAACGGTTTGATCAGCCCTCCGTCGCGAGCCACGGGGATCTGGCCAGCGCATAGGTGCACCAGATCGACCCGGTAGCCATTTCGCATCCTCTGCAAAGCATCTTCCGCCTGAGCAAAAAAAGCGTATGTCGGTTGCCCACCATACTTGGCGTTGTACTCCGGATGATATACGGCATGTTGATAGCCGTTCCATTCGAGTAGCGACAAGTCGACTTCATTGTCGTCGTCGGCTCCCTGACATGACATGAGCAGACTGGCTGCCGCGCCGATGCCGACCAGGGCTGATGCTTTGAATATCCTGCAGTGCATGAACATTCCGCGAACTCCGTCACCCAATGCTGCAATAGATAGGGTTGCTCAGAATAGCATGTCGGTCTTACGCGCCACCTGGTGTAACATCCGGGCTGCCTATGAAACTCGACTTTCCCGCCTTCGCCTTCATCATGACCTTAGCCGCTGTGATCAACGGCATGGGCATCGTGCGTCTTCTCGCCAGCTTTGCCGAGTATCTAAGACACCAGAGCAATCTGGAGATCGTGCACTACTGGGTATTCAATCTGTGGATCGCGTTTCAGTTCCTGCTGCACGTATTGTTGTGGTGGTCATTGTGGAATACGCGGGCGGTGGAGGCATTCACCTTCCTGCATTACCTGTATTTGCTCAGCGGTCCCGTTTTGCTTTACTTAGGCGCCAGCCTGTTGATTCCTGACCTCGATGACCTTGCCATGGATATGTACAAGCACTTTTATGGCATCCGGGTGGCCTACTTCACCGTGATCGTGATTTTCTGGCTCTGGGTTATCTTTCTGTTTCCTATTTTGATCGGCAGGTTCGCGCCGACCTTACCTGTACTCGTTAGCTTTCTGGCGATCGCGCTCACACTCAGATTCACGGCTAATCCGAAGATTCACGCAGCAGCAGCCATTTCCATCTGGCTGTTGCTCACTATTTTCGTGGCGGCGTTTGCCATGCAGCTGGGAGCAGTAGCCGAAGTTCTGATAGACGGCTAGTCTCGTACCACCGAGTTGGGCGGCCTGAAAAGCACCAGGCCAAACCAGATCGCAAACACCGAAAACACGGTCGCGCTGATCGCGAGTTGGACGACGCCGTGAACGACAGCGGCTTTGATAAGCATGACGGACACCATCGCGAAGTGCAGGAAGTTGCCCAACGCTACAGGTCGGGCGTATATCCCGCCGATAAGCACGCCTCTCGCGGTCCAGTTCAAAATCGCAAACCCCAGGTACAACGCGCCCGTCATTTGTACGAGTAATAAGGTTGGTGTGTCCGGCACGGTGCCGTGAAGTCCCAATACCTTCTCCGGCAGAAACGAGGTAGCGAATCCCAACACCGCCAAGAACACAGCACTGGCAATCATCAGGGCTCTCGAATGCATTTCGATTCCTCAGTCAGGAGATCGGTTCTTTCTGCAGTTTACTTCGCTGTAAGTAATATAGCCCAATAACGACAGCGACGCCGCACGCAGCGATTGCCGCCAGGAAGAGGAACAGATTCAGGTGCCCACCTGCGCCTGGCGTTGCATCGAGAATGCGACCTGCTATTGGCGCGAAGAAAATCTCAGGCGTGAATCCGACCACCGAAATCATTCCAACGGCAGCGCCCGTGATATTGCGCGGCGTTTGCGTTTCTTCCAGCAACGCGAAATAAATACCGCGTAGCGCATACACACCAAACAGGCTTGCAAAGATGTTTACAACGATGATGGGTGTTCCGACGACGTCCGGCATCATTACGGATAGCATCGCGTAAACGATCGCAAGAAGGACGAACGCGATACCAATTGATCGTGTTGCGTCATAACGGTCGGCGATCAGTCCTGCCGCGAGCGCTGCGATCGGACGAACATAGGCAGCCGTAGCGGCAAAGCCGGCGGCTTTCACCTCGTTCATGCCCAGCACCTGGACGGCGTACAGGGAATAGTTGTCGACCCCCTTATACGTGCAGTACGCACAAACAATGATGGCAGCTTGCGCCCAGATAATTGGGCGTCGAACGACCTCGATCATGCCATCAAACGGATTGCGCTTTTCCTGTGCGTTGTTTTCTTGCTCGGGAATGACAAACCAGGCGAGAACTCCAGCGCCGACTGCGGCCGCCGAATAAAGCAGGATTATCGCGCGCAGCCCGGCTCGCCGCTCCGCGTCAGTTGCTGATAACACATCGTCGGGCATGATACTGGCGAATACCGCAACTGCGACCACGGCGACGACCGCCGCCGTGAGGCCACGTCCTGATTCGAGTATGCCAAACGCCGTGCCTTGCGCCGCTTGCCCGCCCCAGTCTCGCGTTGTTCGGATTAGTGCGCCCCAGAACAGGAAAATCGTCGTCACTCCCCAAAAACCGTAGAGAATTGCCATTTGCATAGCGCCGGGGATGGTCGCCATGTACAAGCCACCTGCGGCGGTTGCGAATAGCGACAAGGTCAGAAGCTTGCGAGCGGAATACCGATCCGCCAGCGCCCCGCCCGGAAAGTATGACAACATTGCCGTGATGCCATA
>SMVB01179029.1_pt1 | contig 10867 bp, 11 predicted proteins | sample 2456461 | NCBI WGS metagenome assembly SMVB01 (sample SAMN11095934, study PRJNA526329) | marine sediment metagenome | biome: Marine sediment; feature: Surficial sediment; material: Deep marine sediment; isolation source: Hadal surficial sediment | place: Pacific Ocean | collected 2014-05 | depth...
AGCGCATAGGAGCCGCAACATGAGCAATAATATCCATGCATCCTGCGTCGCCCTGGGAGAAGACGGCGTGGTTATCACAGGGCCGTCTGGCGCCGGCAAGTCAGACCTGACGCTGCGGCTGGTCGACGAAGGGGCCGGTCTTATATCGGACGACTATGTGGCGCTAGAAGCCCACGGGGATGACGTGCTGGCATCCCCCCCACCAACCATTGAAGGGTTAATCGAAGTGCGTGGGCTGGGCCTGATCAACGTCCCTTTCATCCAACAGGCCATTGTCCGCTTGGTGGTCGAACTTGTAGACCGCGACGCTGTCCCGCGCCTGCCCGATCCAGACGACACGCATCATGAACTAATGCCTGGCCATATAGTGCCGATGATCCGATTATCGGCCTTCGACCCATCCACCCCTGCCAAGGTTCGGCTAGCGGTACGCGCCTTGCGGGATGGCATGATGCGTACAAGCCTGTGACCTGACCTGAACGAGCCGGTTTTAGCATGAACAACACGCCCCCAAACACAGGCCTGACGACCCCAGACAAAAGAAGGGTGTTGATCGTCAGTGGCCTGTCAGGTGCTGGCAAAACGTTGGCGTTAAAGACCCTGGAGGATTTGCACTACGAGGCCATCGACAATGTACCGCTGCGTCTGTTGTCACAGCTGGTAAAAAGCGAAGCCGATTCCACCAACATGCCAGAAACTGCCGGCTTGGCCATTGGCATCGACCCGCGCACCAGGGCGTTTAATGTCGAACAATTACTGCATGAACTTGTCTCGCTTGGCAGCGCTGGCGATATCGCAATCGAATTGCTGTATCTTGATTGCGAAGACGCGGTATTGTTGCGCCGCTTTCAGGAAACGCGACGGCGGCACCCCCTTTCTGGCGATCATCCAGTGCAACACGGCATCGATATGGAACGCACAATGATGCAGCCATTGCGTGATATCGCCGACCACGTCATCGACACATCAAATCTGACGAACCCTGAGCTGCGGCAATTGCTCGACAAGAACTTTCGAGTCGATGTTTCAGACACGCTGACGATCACGCTGCAGTCCTTTGCCTATCGGCGCGGCCTGCCGCAACAGGCTGATTTGGTATTTGATGTCCGGTTTTTAGCCAATCCCCACTACGAGCCAGAGTTGCGCTCCGCCAGCGGGCTGGACGCCAAGATTGCCCGCTTTATCGAAGCGGACGGCGACTATCAGCCTTTTATCGACCACCTATCGGGCCTGTTGACCTGGCTGGTGCCCAAATATCAAACCGAAGGAAAATCCTATCTTGATATTGCCTTTGGCTGCACGGGCGGGCAGCATCGGTCGGTCTTTGTCGCGGAAACGATCAGTAAGATTTTGATTGAAAAAGGTTTTGCGATACGCACCATGCATCGTGATATAAACGCCGGATGACAATAACCTAGCGGCCTAGGGCCAGCACAATCGGGCCAGCGCAATTAAGAAAGTAAAGTATGATCGGATTGGTTCTTGTGACCCATGGTCGCCTTGCCGAGGAATTCGTCGCAGCTATGGAGCACGTGGTCGGCCCACAGGAAAATGTCTGCTCCATTTCCATCGGCCCCGATGATGATATGGAAAAGCGCCGCAAAGATATTCTGCAGGCCGTCGTTGATGTCGATAATGGGGACGGTGTTGTGCTGCTAACCGATATGTTTGGCGGCACGCCATCAAACCTTGCAATATCGATCATGGACAAGGCCAAGGTAGAGGTCATCGCCGGAATTAACCTGCCCATGTTGATTAAGCTGGCAGGCTTGCGCAATTCTGAAAACCTGGAAGACGCCGTCAGTGCGGCCCAGGAAGCGGGCAGAAAATATATAAATGTCGCGTCGAAATTACTGACCGGCAAAGAATAGAAGTTAAAGAAAGCCCCACCATGCCCCCCCCGTCCACTGGCCCGGCCCTTGAAACCGTTACCATTTGCAACAAGCGCGGCCTGCATGCGCGCGCTTCTGCAAAATTTGTGGCGATGGCCGAAAGCTTTGAGGCAAACATACTGGTGTCGTCCATTGAGGACGGCCCCAGCGGTGACAAAGTATGTGGCACATCGATTATGGGTTTGATGATGCTGGCAGCCGCCCTCGGCCATTCCATCCGTATCGAGGCAACTGGCGAGCAGGCCTTCGAAGCCGTTACAGCCTTGAGCAAATTGGTCATTCGTCGTTTCGAAGAAGAATCGTAATATAACTATATAAAGATATCTTTATGCTTGTTAAGGAACAGGCATGCTGATAATACTGGCGCATCTGAGATCAAAGGATTGCCGCCATGACCGAGTTTTCTGACTACAAAATCGCCGACCTGTCCCTGGCTGACTGGGGCCGCAAGGAAATTGCCATTGCCGAGACAGAAATGCCCGGCCTGATGGCCCTGCGCGACGAGTTTGGCGTAGAACAGCCGCTGGCCGGAGCCCGCATCGCCGGTTGCCTGCATATGACGATCCAGACCGCCGTGCTGATCGAAACGCTGATCGTCCTGGGCGCAGAAATCCGTTGGTCTTCGTGCAATATTTTCTCGACCCAGGATCACGCCGCTGCGGCCATCGCGGTGACAGACGTTCCTATTTTTGCCTGGAAGGGCGAAACCGAAGAAGAAGCCGCTTGGTGCATCGAACAAACCATTGTCGGGCCCGATGGCTGGCATCCCAATATCATCCTTGATGATGGTGGCGATCTGACCGCCATGATGATCGACGATCACCCTGACTTGATGGATGATGTCCGCGGTATTTCAGAGGAAACCACCACCGGTGTGTTGCGCCTGTACCAGATGGAAACCCAGGGCACCCTGCCCGTCCCCTGCATCAATGTGAATGATTCCGTCACCAAGTCGAAATTCGACAATCTGTATGGCTGTCGCGAAAGCCTGATCGACGGCATCAAGCGCGCCACCGACGTGATGCTGGCCGGCAAGATTGCCGTCGTAAACGGCTTTGGTGATGTTGGCAAGGGCTGCGCTGCCAGCCTGCGTGGCCAGGGCGCCCGCGTCCTCGTTACAGAAATCGACCCCATCTGCGCCCTTCAGGCAGCCATGGAAGGCTATGAAGTCGTCACCATGGCAGACGCAGCAGCCACCGGCGATATTTTCGTCACCGCCACCGGCAACGAAGACATCATCACGTTAGAGCACATGCGGCAAATGAAAGACCGCGCCATCGTCTGCAATATCGGCCATTTCGATTCAGAAATTCAGGTCGCCGCGCTGGAAAACTACACCTGGGAAGAAGTCAAACCCCAGGTCGACGAAATTGTGTTCCCCGACGGCAAACGCCTGATCCTGCTGGCCAAGGGCCGCCTGGTGAATTTGGGTTGCGCCACGGGTCACCCCAGCTTTGTCATGAGCTCATCCTTCACCAACCAGGTATTGGCGCAACTTGAGCTGTGGCAGAACCATGATAATTATGAAAACAAGGTCTATGTCTTGCCCAAGCACCTCGACGAAAAGGTCGCACGCCTGCACCTCGACCGTCTGGGCGTCAAGCTAACCCAACTGTCCGAACAACAGGCCGCCTACATTAACGTGCCCCAGGCCGGTCCGTTTAAACCTGACCACTACCGGTACTAATCTGCATCGACACTGGCGATGTTGTGTGTCCTGGGCTAGTCTGTACCCCTAGTTGTGTTTGTATCCAGGGATGTCAGATGAAGCTATTTCGCTTTTTAGTTCTTGTGATTATGTGCAGTGCTGTTCCGGGGTGCTCTTTTCTGAAGCCGCTGCCACCATCGTCATCGCTCGATGATCGCCTGGCAGCGTTTCCGACCGAAAATCTGCCACTCAAAGGCAAGACAACCGTCTATTGGGACAAGCACCAAATACCCTTTATCGAGGCTGAATATGATGCCGACGCCGCCTTTACGCTGGGTCTTGTTCAGGCGCATTTGCGGCTTGGGTTCATGGAATTGGGCAGGCGTATATCCCAGGGCCGCATGTCGGAAATTATTGGCAAACGATCCCTTGGCGTCGATACGGCTATACTCACGCTGGACTTCGACCGGGCCATCCCTGAAATAGAGGCCAATTTGCCTCCCCACACGAGGGAATGGCTGGAATCATTTGTTGCCGGGATCAATCACTATATTTCCACAACCAAGAAATTACCGCAGGAATTCAGTGTCCTGAAACTGTCCCCGGAACCGTGGGATGTTGCAGACCTGTTGCGCATACAGCGCCTCGCTGGTTCAGATGCCAATTGGACCATATGGATGACTCTGCTGAAGTTTCGTGAACGTGATGACTGGCCCGAAATATGGGCTCAACTGCTCGATGTTGGCAGCGCCGCGCAAACGACCTTTGATGGTATGGAACTCGACGAATTTGACGAAGTCATTGGCGGCTATCGATATTCCGGCAGCAACGCGATGGCCATCGGGCCCAGCCGAACCAAAGGCAATGCCGCACTCTTTGCAGCGGACCCGCATGTTGGGTATCTGGCACCTAATCTGTGGCTGATTGTTGGTCTGAAGTCGCCGTCCTACCACGTCATTGGCATTATGCCGACGGGGATGCCCTTCTTTGCCCTCGGTCGAAACCCGAATGCCGCCTGGGGTGGCACTAATCTCTATGCTGCGTCGAGCAGTTTTTATGATGTTTCCGATCTGCCGCCCGAGGAAATAACAACCCGCACCGTGACGATTCAGGTTGGATCTTCCAAGCAGGTTGATGTTGAAATTCGAGACACTGAATATGGACCCATCATTTCCGATATATTCTTGCTCGAAAACCGGGACATCCCAGACATAGCCCTACGTTGGGTCGGTCACATGCCCAGTGACGAAACCAGCGCCATGTTGGCCGCTAATCGCGCCACGTCATTCAGCGAATTTCGGGCTGCATTTTCTACCTATGCTGTTGCGGGTATGAATATGCTCTATGCAGACAAAGACGGTAATATTGGCCAGGTCCAGGCGGTGTCCGTACCACGACGACCCCAGGGACCACCCCCAGACATCATTCGCAAACCCGAGGACGTCGAGCCCTATTGGCAAAGTTTTGTAAACGCGACCGAACTACCGGTATTCCACAATCCGTCCATCGGCTATGTCGCCTCATCCAATAACAAGCCACCAGAGGGTGATGTGCCTGTTGGCCTGTTCTTTGCCTCCAATGACCGGATTAACCGGTTCAACACGCTCATGGCAGAAAAAGGAACCATTGATCTGGCAGACCTCAAGGCGATCCAGCAGGACGTCTATATGGGCTCGTCCGTAAAACTGCGGGATGCCTTTGTTGCCAAGATCGTTGAGCTGGATCTCGTAAATGGTGCGACTTCAAAAGAACGAAAGGTGTTTGATCTCGTTAAACAGTGGGATGGGTACTATCACAGCTGGTCTCGCGGGGCGATGGCCTATGAATTGGTCCGCAAGGGATTTGTTACCGCCTATTATGCTGACATTTTTGGCGATATCGACACCGGCGGCATCACCAAAGTCGTTGGCGGCGAATTCCGGTTACTGTCGGACCTTGAAAGCGGCGACCAGACCGCCATTGCCACGGCCTTAAAAAATGGCCTGAGCCACGCGGCAGATCAAATAGAAAAATTGAAAGACTGGGGCAGCGCCCACCGGTTAGAGCTTACGCACCCATTCTCGGCAATCCCGCTTGTGGGTAACCAATATAAATTTGGCAACAAGCCCATCGGGGGTAGCTCGCAAACAATAGCGAAATCAGCCTTTAATCCATCGGGCGACGGCTTCATGCCCCGCGCCGGGGCGACCGCCCGTTTTGTGACGGATCTGTCAGACCCCAACGCCAATTATTTCGTCTTGATCAGCGGTCAGGATGGCTGGTTCAACAGCTCAACTTTCCTGGATCAGATGCCGATCTTCCTGAAGGGCGACTACATCAAGCTGCCGCTGGAGTTAGATAAAGTACGCGCCAACGCCTATCACATTGATGAACTGGTCAGCGCAGACTGAGCGCCTCTCGCACGCGTCCTTTCAGCTGCGGCAACAGGTCAAGCTCGAACCACGGGTTCTTTTTGAGCCAGATATTGTTGCGGGGGCTGGGATGCGGTATTGGGATCAGGCCCTCACCGTAACTTTTCCAGGCACGCACGTTCTCGGTCAGCGTTTTGTATTTGATGGGTAAATGCCACTTTTGGGCGTGCTGTCCCAACACTAATGTCAGACGAACGTCCGTCAGATGGTCTAACAGTCGTCGCCGCCAGGTCTCGGCACAGATGGGCGGCGGCGGCACATCGCCATAGCGGTCTGAACCTGGGAAACAGAATCCCATGGGCACCAACGCCACCTTGGTTTCGTCATAAAAGATATCACGCCCTATCCCCATCCAGTCACGCAGACGGTCGCCGCTGGGGTCGTTGAAGGGAATACCTGTCTCGTGCACCCGAATGCCAGGGGCTTGGCCCACAATCAAAATCGATGCAGATGTGTTGGCCTGCACCATCGGCCGCGGACCCAGGGGCAAGATATCTTCACACAGGGTGCAGGCACGAATGTCGGCCAATAGGGCGCCCAGGTCACCCGGCATCGGGTTTGTCTTTATAAGGCTTGAGCGCGCAGGCCGTGATGTCATGCCCATGGCGCTGCATATGGGCGACGATCTCGCCACAGGCAATGGCGTCTGACAAGGCATGATGGTGGTCCAGCTCGACATTCAGATGGTCGGATACAGCGGCCAGATTATTGCGCGGCAGGTCCAAATATCGCCGCGCCAATTGCACGGTGCACAAAAACCCCTGCGGCAGGTGATCGACGCTGAACTGGCGACAACAGCCATACAGAACCGACCGGTCAAACCCGGCATTATGGGCCGCAATAAAATCTGCGCCTTCCAAATAGGGCAAGGCCTGTTGCCACACGTCAGCAAACCCTGGGGCGTCTTTGACGTCGTCCCAATAGAGGCCATGAATATAGGAAAACATGACGGCTTGGCGCGGTGGGCGGATCAGGCTGTACCAGCTGTCGACCACCGAGCCATCAATGACAACTGACAGACCCAGTGCGCAGGCGCTGTCACTGCGCTTGTCGGCGGTTTCGAAATCAATGGCGACGATCTGCATCTTGGTCCTTATTCTTGTCAGCCATTGAAGCATGTCGGCAGAGCCGGTACAACACGAGCATGGGTTCTATTCTTCTGAAATCAACATGACCAAAACATTTCAATTGCCAGACCTGAAGGCGACTGAACGCCTGGCAGCTGCCCTGGCGCCGATTTGCAAAAGCGGCGATGTCATTGCGCTATTTGGCAATCTGGGGGCTGGGAAAACGACCTTTTCGCGGTATTTTGTGCACAGCCTTGGAGTCGAGGAAGAAGTGCCCAGCCCTACCTTTACCCTGGTGCAGACCTACCCGCTGAGCGGCCACGACGCCGAGGCCATCTGGCATTTCGATATGTACCGTATCAACCACCCTGCCGAGGCCTATGAGCTTGATATCGAAGATGCTTTTGACACAGGCATCAGCCTGATCGAATGGCCTGAAAAGCTGGGATCCCTGCTGCCGGACAGCCATCTGCGGATCGAATTGATCATCGGCGATACCGAAGGCAGTCGCACAGCCAGGCTGGAAATCACACCGCATTGGGCAGACCGCATGGCCCCTGTGCTCGATAGTCTATCGGACCTGATCCAATGAGCCGCGCAGACAAAATGGCCCGTTTTGTCGCGGGCGCCGGGTTGGACCCGGCCAATATTCGCCCCCTGGCGGCGGATGCGTCATTTCGCCAATATTTCAGGGTCACCGGACAGCCGTCCCATGTGCTGATGGATGCGCCGCCCGACAAAGAAGACATTATCCCCTTCATGGCCATTGCCCAGCATTTGAACAACCTGGGCCTGTCCGCACCACGCTCTATCGCCCACAACTTCGAAGATGGTTTTTTGCTGTCGGAGGATATGGGAGACGATACGTTCACGCGCCTCCTCGACAAAGGCGCCGCTGAGGCCGATCTGTATAGCGCTGCTATCGACGTCCTTGTGCGCTTACATGCCGAGCCCCCGCCACCGACGATCACCATAAACAATGGGCCGGACTTTTCTGTGCCGCCGTATGACGACGCAACTCTTTTAGGCGAAGTCTGCCTGTTGACCGAGTGGTACCTGCCCACCTGTGGCATCAATATCAGTGATGATAGAATTGCAGAGTTCAAGGCCCACTGGTTATCCATCTTTGATGCCTGTCGTGTGGGACCCAAGGTTTTGGTGTTGCGCGATTATCATGTCGATAATCTGATGATGCTGGCTGGACGCACGGGCAATGCCCAAGTTGGCTTGTTGGACTTTCAGGACGCGCTCATCGGACCGGCAGCCTATGATCTGGTATCGCTGTTACACGACTGCCGCCACCACGTGCCGCCAAAGATAGAGGCCGCCATGCTGGATCGGTATTTAGCCGCACGGCCTGAACTGGATTCAACTGCCTTTCAACGCGCCTATACAATTATAGGCGCGCAACGCCAAACCAAGATTATTGGTATCTTTACAAGGCTTTGGAAGCGAGACAACAAACCAGCCTATGTGCGCATGATCCCCTATCTGTGGGATCTTTTGGACAGGGTCCTGGCAGAACCAGCGCTCGCGGGCATCAAAACCTGGATGGACGCCAATATTCCACGCGATATGCGCCGGAAGCCGTTGCCAGGGAGCGATATATGAGTGTGCCCCTTCCCAAAAAGGCCATGATATTGGCGGCAGGCAAAGGCACCCGCATGCGACCGCTAACCGACAATATTCCCAAGGCCCTGGTCGAGGTCGATGGCAAAACGTTGATCGACCATGCGCTGGATCACCTGAACGACGCCGGGGTCGACCAAGCGATCATCAACTTTCATTACCGCGGGCAACAGATGCTGGACCATCTGGCCAACAGACAAAGCGGGCCCAGCCTTTCCTATTCTGACGAAACTGGCGCGTTGCTGGAAACAGGCGGTGGTGTCTTGAAGGCCCTGTCGTTTTTTGATGACCAACCGTTTTTCACCATCAATAGCGACGTGATCTGGACCGATGACGACAGCCCTGCCCTACACCGACTGGCGGAAGCGTTCGACCCAGAGGCTATGGATGCGTTGTTACTATTGACACCACGCGATCAGGCGGTTGGGCATCCCGGTGCCGGTGACTTTTTCATTGAACACGCAGATTCTGAACTTGGCCCGCTGATCTGGCGAGGTGAGGCTGACACAGCCCCCTATATCTATGCCAGCGTTCATATCTCGCGCCACGCTCTATACCGCGACCCGCCTGTTGGGGCGTTTCGGCTGACGGAATTATGGAAGCGCGCCTCGGACGAGGGCCGCCTGTATGGATTGGTCCATCACGGCAAGTGGCACGACGTTGGCAACCCAGCCGGGCGCGACCAGGCGGAACAGATGCTGCGGGACCTCTCAGCGTGACCAGCGAACCCAGCATATTCACCATTCCAGCGCGCCTGTCCCTGGTCGAAGAACTCGCCAAGGGGTTGCTGAATGACTATGGCGACGACCCGCTGGCCCTCAGCCGCATCTTGATTTTTTTGCCCACCAGGCGCGCTGCCAGAACCCTGCGCGAAGCCTTTTTGCGCCAAAGCGAAGGCAAGGCACTGTTGCTGCCCCGCATCCTGCCCTTGGGCGACGTCGATGATGATGATGCGTTGCTGGGTGGCGTATTACCGGGTGCACAAGGCGAATCCCTGCCCCCCGCCATCGCGCCGTTGGAACGCACATTGTTGCTCAGCCGACTGGTCCAGGCATGGCATGCCGCCCAGGGGACGGGCACCCTGCCAGACACCGACCAGGCTTTTCACCTGGCCGCAGAACTGGCTAAATTACTGGACCAGATGCAGACGGACCGGGTGCCCTTGCATCAGCTTAACGATCTGGTCAGCGAAGAATTCGCCGATCACTGGCAGATCACCATCGACTTTTTGAAGATCATCGCCGAGGAATGGCCCAAAGTGCTGAGGGCACGCGGTGTCATGGACCCGGTCGACCGCCGCAACCAATTGTTAGGCGCCTTGGTCGACCATTGGGCAAGCCATCCGCCGCCAGGGCCGGTCATTGCCGCCGGGTCGACGGGGTCTATCCCCGCAACGGCTGAGTTGTTGAACACCATAGCCCACCTTCCCCAGGGCCAGGTGATCCTGCCGGGGTTTGACCAGGCCATTGATGAAGAAAGCTGGCAGGCCCTCGATCCCTCGCACCCCCAGGCAGGCATGCAGCAATTGTTGGATCGCATGGACGCCCATCGCGATCAGGTCTGTCTTTGGCCCAACCTGGCGGACGATACTGATAATCCCAGAGATCATTTATTGCGCGAGGCCATGCGCCCTGCACAGACCACAGACCAATGGCGACACCTCGACAAAGACATCATAGACCCAGCGCGTGCAGATATTTGCCGCATAGATGCCGACTCAACACGAGAGGAAGCCGGTGCCATTGCTCTGATCATGCGCCAAACCCTTGAAACCCCAGGGAAAACAGCCGCGCTGATCACCCCGGACCGCGAGCTTGCCCGGCGAACTGCCGCGGCCTTGCGTCGCTGGGACATCGAGATCGATGATTCCGCAGGCCTGCCGCTGGCGGGCACGCCCGTTGCAACGTTCCTGCGCCTGATTGTGGAAATGGTGCAGGAGCGATTTGCACCTGTTTCCCTGCTTGCCGTCCTCAAGCACCCTTTTTGCGCAAATGGTTCGTCGCCCCTGGCCTTCCGACAATTCGCCCGCCAGATGGAGCTGGCCATCCTGCGTGGCCCCAGACCCGCAGGCGGCACGGAGGGTATTTCACATGCCCTGGCCCAAAAAGACCGCGCCGATGATCTTGCCGATGATCTTGCCAATGATCTTGCCAATGATCTAAATGACTGGTGGCAGACATTCGCCCAGACATGCCAACCCATCATTGGCCTGTTTATCCA
>SMVB01360941.1_pt1 | contig 10867 bp, 8 predicted proteins | sample 2456461 | NCBI WGS metagenome assembly SMVB01 (sample SAMN11095934, study PRJNA526329) | marine sediment metagenome | biome: Marine sediment; feature: Surficial sediment; material: Deep marine sediment; isolation source: Hadal surficial sediment | place: Pacific Ocean | collected 2014-05 | depth 0-1...
CAGTATTACCTGCAGGCGCACAATTGCTGGCAACCAGTGATTTTTGCCCTAATGCCATGTTCAGGATTGAAAACCATATCCTTACCTTCCAGGGACATCCAGAGTTTACTAAAGCCTATTCAAGGGAATTGATGGAAATGCGTCAGGGAATACTGGGTGAGGACAAGTTTAGTGCCGGGATCAGTTCCCTCACCAGGGCCCATGATAGTGACATCATCTCCAACTGGATTGTCAGGTTTATTGCGGGCTAGCCCGCATATTTCACCAAGGCGGCTTTGATAAATTGTTAGATTTTCCTAAAATGATAGTTTAAAGCCGAGTCAACCATATAGGTGAAAGTACAGTTTATGCCTAATCAATTGTAGGACAAATCTGGCTGCACATTTTGAATTTTCCCGTTTTCATCATAGCTACGGCTATGATTCAAGCGCGATAATCCAAAACCGCTACACTTGTATTGCCAGATTTGCCCTACAATTGATTCCTTGATGAATTATGCGGGCTAGCAGCAAGCGCAACATTCGGCGACTTGAAGTCTTCCAATATGACGTATAGACAGGGGATGAGCACCAAGGTGATCACCGTGGCAAATAAAATGCCAAAGCCGAGTGAGACGGCCATTGGGATAACCAGTTGGGCGGTCAGGCTGGTTTCGGTGAGGATCGGCAGCAAACCAAAGAAGGTCGTTAGTGAAGTTAGCATTATTGCCCTGAATCGTTCAGTACCGGCTTTTATCGCTGCTTCTTGTACAGCCATGCCATCCGCGACGGACTTATTAACAAAATCAACCATGATAATGCTGTCGTTTACCACAACGCCCGCCAGTGCAATGATGCCGTAAACCGAAAGCGCGCTGAAGTCGATACCGACAATTAAATGACCTATCAATGCGCCAATCATGCCGAATGGAATAACGCCCATGATGATGAGAGGCTGTAGATAGGATCTAAGTGGTATCGCCATCAGTGCATAAATGCCGAATAGCGCCAGTACACCGGTGTATAGCAGTCGCTCCAGTAATTCATTTTCTTCCTGGCTGGCGCCACCTGCCTCAACGCTGACGGAAGGAAAAAGAGTTTGTAACCCGGTGGCGTATGTACCGTGAAGAATTTCCTGGACAATTTTACCGGGTTGCGTAATCGTTTTATCAACATTTGCGGAAATAGAGACGGATCTTTTTCCCCAGCTGCGAACGATAGAGGAAGGGCTGATTCGCTCCTCAAGATCTGCGACTTCACTAAGCGGAATTTCGTCACCTTCTGCCGTCCGGATAAACATGGATTCGAGATTGCCCATGGACTCACGCTCGGATTTTGGATACCTGACCATGACCTTAACTTCCTCGCGGCCTCTCTGGATACGCTGCGCTTCCACACCGTAGAATGCGGCACGAACCTGGTTTGCCAGATCAGTCAGGGCCAGACCTAAGGCCTCGGCGGATGGTTTTATCTTCAAATTGATCTCTGGAATATTGCCCTTGTTTGAATTTTCAATATCATAGACGCCTTCATATCCCTTCAGGGTCTGTTCCAGAAGGTCTGCTGCCTGCATTAATTCAGTTGTATTTTGGCTCACTAGTTTGAATTCGATGTCGCCACCATGACCGTGAGTTTTCTCTGAGCCAGAAATTTCCATGGCCTTTGTGCCCGCAATATCCCCTACTTTTGTGCGCCACTCGCTTGCGATACTGTCCGGATTGAGTTCAATGTCATCACCTGATTTTAATTCAGCGATAATGGTGCCGTTGGAATTCGAAGTAAAAGCGGCAACGTTAAGCAGAAATTTATCATCTTCACTCTTCGATTCGTCCATCTCAATCAGTGTATCTGTCATCTCCTTAATGATCCTGATTGCTTGCGCGGGCGAGGATCCTTCCACTAACTCCACTCGCGCAGCGATATAATCCGATGACATGTTGGGGAAAAAAACGACCTTTATATAGGGCCCCATGACGAATCCCAGGGCAAGGATTAGCATGCCAACGAAAATGGATAAGGTGACATAGCGATGTTCAATCGCCTTGAGAAGGTTTGGTTTGTAGTAGTTGAATACAACATGGTGAAGGCGTTCAGCAACCTTTTTCTGAAAGCGCCTGAGAGCGTTATCCCTTGATCTTTCATCATTCCCCAGGGGTTTCATACTGGCAAGATGGGCAGGTAGAATCAGCTTTGATTCGATGATCGAAAATATCAGACAAAGGATAACGACAGAACCAATGGCAGCAGGCAAGGCACCGAAAGTGCCTGGCACCATTACCAGCGGGATAAAAGCAACGATGGTGGTCAGCACACCAAACGTTGCGGGCATGGCAACCCGCTTTGCACCCCGGATAACATTGTCGGTGCTATGTCCGTCTCTTTCTGATGCAGTTTGAACGCTCTCCCCAATGATAATGGCGTCATCTACCACAATGCCGAGCACCAGGATGAAACCAAAAAGGCTGAGCAAATTCACCGATCCCCCTACCAGGGGTAAGAGTGCAAATGCGCCCAGAAATGCGATGGGTAGACCTAACATCACCCAGAATGCGAGTTGAAGTCGAAGGAAGATGCCCAGTACCACCAGCACCAGGGTCACGCCAATTAGCATATTGAACATCATCATACTGAGTGTACTGCTGAGATAAGTGGTGCTGTCCAGCCATGCATCCAGATGGATCCCGGGAGGCAAGGTTTGCTTTCGCTGCTTTACGTATTCAGTGACCTCGTTTGATATATCAATCTGGTTCTGGTCGGCAATTGCATATACCGCAACGCCTATGCTGGGTTGGCCATTGAACAGGGAGAAAAATTTCTGTTCAATAAAACCATCCGATACTATTGCAATATCGCCCACTGTCAGGCGGGTTCCATCTGCCCTGGAGATGAGTACGATTTGTTCGAAATCATTTTTATCGTAGGCTTGCCCTTGCGTCCTGAGCAAAATATCACCCGAGTCCGAGCGAATAGCACCGGCAGGCAGGTCAAGTGAGGATCGGCGAATCGCCTGGGCAACCTCAGATAGGGTTAATCCGTACTGGCGAAGTTTTGCCTCTTTTAATTCAATGCTAATCTCATAAGCTCTGGCGCCAGTGATGTCTGCTTTTGTAACGCTGGGTAAACTGATGATTTCATCCCTGACCTGTTCGGCCAGGGATTTCATTGCTTTTTCGTCCAGGTCTCCCCAGATCTGTACATTGATGGCACCCATTCGACGCTGGTTTCGATAGATGCTGGGTTTTTCGGTCGACTCCGGTAGACTGGCAATTCGATCCACTGCCATTTTCACGTCATCCAATACGACCTGGATGTCATAGCCCATCTCGAGATCGAGTCGCACAGTACCCATTCCTTCCCGGGAGAAAGAGCGCATTTCGTCGATACCTTCTATGTCTCTAACGGCTTCCTCGATGCGTGAAACGACACCGGATTCAACTTCCCCGGGTGATGCGCCGGGGAAAGGGACATCAATGCTTACCCTGTCAGCCTCCAGAACCGGCATTATCTGTGTGCGAACGGTCAGCAGAGATATGACACCCGTAAGAATGATCACGAACATCAGCAGGTTTGCCGCGACATGATTGCGGGCAAACCAGGCGATCAGCCCTTTATGGGTGTCAATCGTTTCCATCGGTATTAATGCCCAGTTGCAGATCCACGGGATTCGTGAATCTGACGCGAGTACCGGGTAGGGGGTTATCAAGAATGGTCAGGCAAACCAGGTCGTCAGAATTGATTCCCCCGCTGACATAGATTGAGTCCCGATCAGAACGTAGTAGATCGATTGTCCTTGGCACGAGTTCGTTATCCTGGTTGACGATCCAGACTTTATTGCCATGTCGCAAGACACTCCTCGGTAGTTTGATAATGTTCTCGGCAATTCGTCCAGCAATGGTTGCCTGTACAAAAGTTCCCATACGAAGCGGATAGGACCACATTTCCCCTTGTTGGTTATAGGGATCAACGATTTGTGCAACGAGATACAGCACCCGGCTGCGCTCATCAAATACCCCTTCTGTTCTTACAATTTTTCCACGCCAGGAATGTTCTATGCCGCCAATTTCCGCCCTCAAGATAACCTCGGGACCCAGGCCATCATTCAAACGGCTATCCTGTAAATCAAGGAAAGCGAGTTCACGGTCCGGCAAGGGCAGGCGGATTTCTGCGATATCCACGGCAAAAGTCACGGCCAGTTGGGTGCCCGATGCGACAAATTGTCCTATATCCGCTCGTTTTTCACGTACCATTCCATCGTAGGGTGCCCGAATCATGGTGCGATCCAGATCGCCATTTCTTTTGTCAAGCTCTGCCCGGGCAAACTCCAGGTTGGCAATGGCCTCGGCGAGCTGCGGTTTTCGAAGTGCCAGGTCGCTTGCAGCTTTGCTGGATTGAAACAATGATTTGGCCCGCTCCCAGTCAGCAAGCGCGTAATCAGCGAGACCTGCCTCCCTGGTGACGACGGTTTGTGCCGTGGCAACGGATGCCTGTGCACGTTTTACATCGGCGCGATAGTTCCTGTCATCAATTCTCACCAGTACATCGCCTTTCGAGAAGAATCCTCCGGCGACGAATGAAGGGGATACGCTGGTAATCAATCCTGAGACTTCTGAAACCAACGTCGTTTGGGTTCGCGGTGTGACTGTACCCTGGGCTCTCACCTCCATTTGTATCATGGTGCTTTTGGCCCTGACAATGTCAACCAGCATCACCGGAATTACTGGCTGAACGGTATTGGGTTTCGATTGCTGAAAAAACATCCAGAGAGCGCCTGCGATGCTGAGTGCAACGATGAATCCCGGGAGAAGTAACTTGTTTATCATAATTTAATCATGCGGTCTGGCGCATTTACGCAGCACGAAATGAAGGTGAACAATCATCGCTTAAGCATGCCTCGCCAGAAAATACAGCTAGAAAATACCGCTCAATAAGACAATCATATGAAACCGCCATTAGAGTCAGGCACAAGAAGTCGTTGTCATCGTAAATGACTCTACCACCGTGAATCATTGATTGCGAAAGGTGGGGCAGTATTGGCTCAGAAATCCCGCTGCAAAGCTGTTACCTGGCGCCGTGATATTCATGAACAACCGGAACCTGGCAATCGTGAATTCAGAACTGCCCCTTGATCGCAGATCATCTCCGTGGTCTGGGGATGGAAGTCACCACCGGGGTAGTCACTCGCCTTATTTTTATGCCGATGAACGTGCCCTGCCGGTTGGTGTAAAGGCCATGACTTATTTGGCGCTGGATTATTTGAGTAAAGAGTAAGATTAAAATGGGGATAATTTAGCAATTGCCTGCTTTTGGTTTATGCATGTTGGGGAGGCCAGAGCCATGCGGCGCCGCGAACTCCACTGGAGTCGCCGTGCCTGGCCTTCACGATCTGTGTATCAACCCGGTCGGAGAATACATAGCGATCCAGGTACTTCGGCACTTCTGTGCAGAGATGCTTGATATTAGACATACCGCCGCCCAGCACGATTTTTTCCGGATCAAGAATATTGATGATTGTGGATAATGCCAGGGCCAGCATATTGTAGTACCGGTCCATTATCATGGTTGACACAGGCTCGCCTCGATCGACGAGTTCTACAATCCCGGGTGCAGGCAATCTATGGCCGCTGGCAATCTCGTAACTGAGTTCAAATGACGGGCCCGCCAACCAGGATTCCACGCAGTTGCGGTGACCGCAATAGCATATTCTTGATGGCATGGTGGGATAATCGGCGTTATCCGACTCAAGGTTATCGAGCGCCAGGGGATTGTGTCCCCATTCTCCGGCGATAGCATTGACACCTTGCAGAAGTTGCTGATTCAGGCAAATACCGCCGCCGACCCCTGTGCCCAGGATAACGCCGAACACATTATTGGTACCGGCTGCGGCACCGTCATTGGCTTCAGACAAGGTAAAGCAGTCGGCATCATTGGCGATTCGCACGGGGCGTGACATGAGTTTTTCCAGGTCTTCCCGTAATGGCATGCCGTTCAGGCAAGTACTGTTACAGTTTTTCATCAACCCGGTTTTATGTGATATAGCGCCTGGTGTACCAATTCCAATCGGTATTGGTTCCGCTAAGCCAGCTTCTTTTTCGAGCTTCTGCACGAGTCCATTTATGGCGCTGAGTGCATCTGGGTAATTGTCCCTGGGCGTCTCAACCCGTGCGCGATGCGTAATCTCACCCCGGTAATTCAGGATGATAGCTTCGATTTTGGTTCCGCCCAGATCGATTCCAATTCTATTGCCGTTCACTTGAACTCATCATTGCTGGAGCGCAGAGGGGTGTAGAGGGATAATAGCAGAGGATCCGGAACTTGTGGCATGGACCATAGGTTTGTACACTCGGTTTATCTGGTGCTAGTGGTAACTGACCGTGTTTAAAGAATCAAATTTGCTTGAGGGGTCTGAATCACAAATTGACCTGGTCGACACAACCACCCGGCAATCGGCTTATCACCACCAGGATCACCAACATCATATCAGCCCCTGTGCATGCTGCTCCCCTGTTTTTGCTGCGCTGGTAAAACAAATGGATTTAGATGACACGGAGATGGCTGATCCGGAATTCTGGAGGCAGAAAAATCGTTGTATCCATCAGCAGGTAAGGAACGCAGTGCTCATTAATGCGAAGATTCTTATCGTGGACGATACCTTCTCTGAGGTCAGTGCCATGGCGATCAAGGATGGAAAGATCATCTCGGTGGGTGATGAAAAGTCTCTGGTTGAGAATGCTGATGATGCTGCTGAAATTATTGATTGTGGCGGCAACACCATATTGCCGGGGTTTATTGAACCGCATATGCATTTCTTCCCCATTGCGTCCATTGGGCGGTTTGAGAATGTCGGTCCCTTTCGTTTTTCAACGATTGAAGGTGCGATTAGCAAGTTGAAGGAACTCGCCGCCTCGGCAGGTCCCGATGACTGGATTATGGGCCGTCAATTTGATCCCTCGTTACAGGATGGTCCTGACCTGTTGACCCGGGATATGCTTGATGAAGTGTCGTTAAGCCAACCGGTTTTCGTTTACAACGCCTCGCTGCACTTTGGCTACTGCAACAGCAGGGCACTGGAGATTGCAGGTATCACGAGAGATACGCCGGACAATCCTACCTCCCCCTACGGACGGGACGACGATGGCGTGCCCAATGGTGTGCTGGCAGGTGGAATCGCAATTAACAGTGTTATAAAACACAATCAATCCCCGGCTTCTTCCGCCGGGTCTTCTGATCTGGCAGAGGCATGCCTGGATGTCTGCACCAGGGCAAATATAGTCGGTATCACCACCTTTTGCGATCAGGCGACGGGTATGGTTCAAGGCACAAGGGAACTGGATATTTATCGGGCACTCGCAGATTCCGGCAGCATGACCACACGGCTTCGTTATTCACTTGGTTATATGTTGCAGGAAAAGTGGGATGATCTTGGAGTGGCCTATGGCGATGGTGACGAAATGGTCCGGGCGGTTGGCTGGAAAATCGTTTCTGATGGCTCGAACCAGGGTTTTTCCGGATTGCAGCGAGAAGCTTACCTGCATCGTGAAGACAAGGGAATTGCTTATGTGGAAGCGTCAAAGCTCAAGGAGATGGTGCTTGATCGAGCGAGAAGAGGCTGGCCGCTTGTCATCCATGCCAATGGTGACCAGGCGATAGACAATACACTCGATGCGTATGAGGCAGCCTTTGATGCAGGCCTGCTAACCAATACACCTTGCCGCATTGAGCATTGCTCTATATTGCACGATGACCAGATAGACAGGATCGCCAAGATGGGTTTGTCCCCCAGTTTCCTCATTGGCCATGTCTATTACTGGGGCCAGGTGATGCGAGACAAAGTATTTGGTGAGGCAAAAGCCGTTTTGCTGGACAGGACAGCCGCCTGTGAAAAGAAAGGAATTCGCTGGACGTTGCACTCCGACGAACCTGTCACAGAAATGGGTCCGCTTCGGTGTATTGAAAATGCGGTGAGCCGTATTATGTGGAAGGAACCGGAGAACAAGCTTGCAGAAGAAGAATGTATCTCCGTTGAATCTGCGATACGCGCTATGACCAGGGACGCAGCATGGCAATGCCATTCCGGGCACGAGATTGGCAGCCTCGAAGTTGGCAAGTACGCCGATTTTGTTGTGCTGGAAAAAGACCCGAGGGAAGTGCCGACGACTGAGATCAGCAAGATTAAAGTTCTGCAAACCTGGATGGGTGGCAAGAAAGTTTTTGACTCGCAGTGAACAAGGACAAATATTGTTGACTGCTCATCCCTGTTCCCTGACTGTTTTCCGCTTGAATCCGTATGCGCTTGCGGCTTGTGAGATCCTTTGGTCCCACTCAAGCGACGCGGAAGAAGTGACTCAGAAAATACTCCCATAATGGATATTCTTGGAAGAGATATGCCGCTTAAAAAGATTGTCGAAATCCATAGGGACCTTATCAGGAAGTGTTTGAATCACAATTCGAACAGTCCAATCATTAATTATTCAACACAGGATACCCGACGGGTTGATATCGTATTGAGTATTGAATATAACGATGATCTGGGTAAAGTCGGGGCTGTCCTTGCAAACTTGATCAATTCAGATGAGCGAATTATAAGTGATCCTGAATTCCAAAATAGATGACCAGACCTGAATGACAGACGAGAACATCATATTCACAGGAGTTGGTTTGTACCTGGTGGCGATGCTCTCTATCGGTGTCTATGCGGCTAAACGGACTGCCTCTCCGGAAGACTTTATGGTAGCAGGTCGATCGTTGCCACTGTGGCTGTGCAGTGCGACGATAATGGCCACCTGGATCGGAGGTGGCTCCATGCTTGGCGTTTCCGGCATGAGTTATGAGGGGGGGCTGCTGGCCGTTATCGCCGATCCTTTCGGCGCTGCCCTGGGTTTGATTCTAGTCGGACTATTTATCGTTCGTATTGTACGGCGGTTAAAACTGGTCACGGTGATAGACTTTATCGAAATCCGTTTCGGCCGTATCGCAGCGTTGTTTTCTGCCGTTGCCATGACATCTTCGAGTATCGGATGGGCAGGTGCCCTGATGGTGGCATTCGGATATGTACTCAATTCCCTCACCGGACTTTCGCTGGAGTGGGGCATCCTTCTCGGCGGTGCGATTGTACTGATTTACACATCTGCAGGCGGCATGTGGGCAGTGGTGTTGACAGACTTTGTACAACTCGCTGTTATTGTTGTTGGGCTGGTGATACTGCTTGTCGTGGTGGTGGTGGATATGGGTGGTTGGGTTTCAGCCTGGTCAGCTGTGCCGGAATCGAAGTTTCGAATGCTGCCGGTAACGAATGATATGACGTCCTGGTTACAGTACATTCGTGCCTGGTCCATTATCGGAATCGCTAACCTTGCCAGTCAATCGCTGTTGCAGCGCGGACTTTCAGCGCGTAGCGAGCGAGTGGCGCAAAACGCCTTTTACATCGGCGGTCTCGGCTTCCTGTTCATCGCCATCATTCCAGTGATGTTGGGTATGCTGGCCAGCGTTTCGATGCCCGGCGTAGAAGATCAGCAAACCGTGATCCCGACACTGGCAAAAGAACACCTGCATCCGGTGCTAATGGCTGTATTCGTGGGTGCCTTGTTGGCAGCCATTATGAGCAGTGCAGACAGTGCCTTGTTATCCGCTTCCAGCGTGATCAGTAAAAACATCCTCCCGGTATTCTGGCCGGACCCCGACCTGAAGAAGCAAATGCTCTGGGCCAGGATTTCCATTCCTGTGGCCGGGGTGATTGCGGGCGTCACAGCATTGAAAGTCCAGGCTATTTACAATCTTATTCTGGACGCAAACGCCGTATTGCTCGCGGCTGTAGTGGTGCCATTTGTCCTTGGAATCTGGTGGCAAGCCGCTAATCGCGCTGGAGCGCTGGCTGCAATGATGGCAGGCATAGTGGTATGGCTTGTATCGACTATTGTCTGGCCGGAATTACCTGGCGACCTGATCGGCATGGTGGCTTGCCTGGTGGTGATGATAATTGTCACTCCACTCACCGGGAAAATTGACCCTCCACGGCCCCTCTTAACGTCGGATGGTGAGGAAATCGATCTGACAGATCGTCTGGGCATCCTCTGGAAATCCCGGAATTAATCTGGCGACTTCAGTCATACCTTAGAGCATGGCGGTACCCTGGCAGGCTGGAAAATTATCCTTCAAGCCGCCAGCTAATCCAGGGAGAGTGACTGAATATTTTCTGTGCGGCAACTTAACTTCAATCAGACCAGGTCGTTACCGGTAAGCATCTTGCTGAGGCCGGTCTGCGTGTGCAGACTATCCAGACAGGGCTGGAACAGATCACATGCAAATACCATTAATATCTGGGATCCAGTATTAAATAAGCAAGACCATATGCCAGCAATGTAACGTGCGGCATAACACAGAGTCCGATGATTGCGCCAATCCGAATGACTAACGACGGGATATCAAAATATCGCGCAATGCCAGCACAGACACCGCCCAGTTTTTTGTTAACAGGATCGAGGGCCAGTTCCTTCCGTTCATCAAAATCATCCATGTAATCTCGATGTTTCATGCTTGCCTCGCTTTATGCCGTTATCGTGTTTCGAACGTTGCTTGTTTTTCTGATCCTGGATTTCAATGCCTGGAGCTCTTTTGTCAGATATTCATCGTCCTGTAATTCATCAATCTCCTGGGACAAGGTTCGATTGGACAAATCGTAGGATTCGATGACACCTTCCATCTCATCAAGCTTTCGTTCATAGGACTCAAACCGGGATAAGGCATCTTCGCAGTTAACCTCATGCAGTTGCCGTTTTACTTTCAACCTGGAGCGGGCCGTTTGGCCGCGTAAGATCAACGCTTTTTCCCGCGTGCGAGCAAGCGTCAATTTTTCCTGCAGATGGTCAGCATCTCGTTTAAGTTTACCGATTGCA
>SMVB01253348.1_pt1 | contig 10864 bp, 7 predicted proteins | sample 2456461 | NCBI WGS metagenome assembly SMVB01 (sample SAMN11095934, study PRJNA526329) | marine sediment metagenome | biome: Marine sediment; feature: Surficial sediment; material: Deep marine sediment; isolation source: Hadal surficial sediment | place: Pacific Ocean | collected 2014-05 | depth 0-1...
AAGTTTCTTGATGAAAAAACAATGAGCATGGGCTTATACGTGCTTCCCGTGGGGGACAGTAGATAAACAACAACCTCACAAACTTGATGAAGCCTATTTCATTATTGAGGGGAAAGCTGTTTTAAAAGTTGAAGAAGATGATGTTCCTGTAAAGCCGGGATCAACCGTGTTTGTAAAGGCCAATGTGGCCCACAGTTTTATAAAGATTGATGAGGATCTGAAAATTCTTGTATTCTTCAGTACAGCCGAGATTAAATAAAATAAGAGTAATCGGTGTCCCCGGTATTGCTACTTCGACGCGCGAATCTTGCTCACCAGCTGCTCTGTGAGTGATTGTATTTTTGACACATCATCTGAATCGGGATTTGAATGGAACAACGAACCCCCTACGCCAACAGCATCTGCACCGGCATCAAACCATTCCTGAAAATTATCAATTCCTATACCCCCGGTAACCATAAAGCGTGCGTTATCAAAGGGCCCTTTTAATGATTTCAGGTATGAGGGACCGGCAAAATCGGCAGGAAATAATTTTATAAAATCTGCATCGTTATTGAGTGCCAGCCCTACTTCAGTAGGAGTAAAAGCACCCATAAAGATTGGTATATCTGATGCATGTGCAATCTTGATCAGGTCAATGTTGCAGTTTGGAGATACTAAAAATTGTGCCCCGGATTTAATGGCTTCATTGGCAATTGATTCCTTTGTTACCGTGCCTGCGCCAATAAGATTATCTGGATAAAGTTGCCTGATGCGAATTATCTCCTCCTGATACCCTGGTGTATTCGAAGTTACTTCAAGAACTGTCATCCCGCCCTGAACAAGACTATCAACAACAGGAGAAAGGAATTCACTGCTATTTAGTCGAATTACTGCAACTACCCTTTCGTTTAAAACGATATCAATTACTGAAGTCTTGCTCATCTTTTTACGTATCCAGAAGTGTCTCCCTTCATGATTGAAATAATTTCTTCTTCCGAACTTGTATTCTGATCTCCGCGAATGGTATGTTTTAGTGCAAATGCAGCAGTCGCAAAGTCAACGAGTTTCTGAGGCTCCAATCTCTTTCCAAGTGCATGCAGAATCCCTGCGGAAAAAGCATCACCGGTACCAAATCGATCCGTTATCTCTACATCATAGGTTTTGGAAATATATACCTGATTTGTATAAATAATCCCTCCGACTTTGTTTGATGAAGCGGAGTAATGATCTCGAACGGTAAAAGCCAAATCAATATCCCCAAACAGTTCACGACTTTTTATAATCACCTCATTTGATTGATCAGCAGAGTTCCCTTCACCAATGGATATATCGTACACATCTTTCATAACTCCGATGTTTCCAAAAATCAGGTTGGTATTATCAATGATCTGGTCAAATATTTTCCTGGCTGACTGGCCATTGTTCCATAATGTTCGCCTGTAATTAAGGTCAAAACAGACTTTTACTCCAAGCTGTTGTGCAATTTTTGCAATTGAAATTACCTCATTCGCACAAGACTCCGAAAGTGCTGGGGTAATGCCTGATAAATGAACCCATGATACATCCGATAGTATTTCTTCCCAATCAAACTCTCCAGTCTCTATTTTAGATACAGATGATCCTTTTCTATCATAGATTACGGAAGACGGCCGAATGGATTTTCCCATCTCGGTGTAGTAAACGCCAATCCTGTCACCTCCCCGTTTAATACCTGAACATGAAATACCATACTTTTTCAATGATTGAATTGCAGCATCACCCAGGGTGTTGCTGGGTAGTTTAGTGATATACTTCACTTCATTTCCCAGGATTGCCAATGAGGCTGCAACATTTGCTTCTGCACCTACATAATCGACTTTAAGCCTTGATGAGGAACTGATCTTATCCCCACTTTGTGGTGGGGTCAACTGAAGCATTAATTCACCAAAGGTTGCAATATTCATACAATCAGGATGCTTCGTTAATTAACTTAAATGCTTGAATCTGACATATCAACTACTGCCATTTCAATCTGAGTGGGACTTCCCTTGACTGATTTTGTCCAGGCAAAATACACCTTGTTTCCAATAATTTCCATTTGAGGAAATCCACTCCTACGATCTGTACTGGATTGTGCAACGGTTAAAGTTTGCTTGATCGTACCATCCAATGAAATTTCCGCCATCTTGATTTCAGCACCATTCGCAGACTTTTTGAGCCAGCTTACTATAGCAGTATTTTGATTCAAAAAAGCCATATCAACCCGACCGATGGCACCTGCACTATCAATTAATACAGTAGTGTGAAAGTTTTTACCATTGTCGCTGGAGAATGTCACTTTTATCACTGATTTTTTGTCTGCACCCGTGTACCATGCGACACCCAGGTTTGATCCTAATGTTGCAACTTTAGGGCCATTTACCGGGCAGCCAGCTATGTTCCACTGATCAGCGAATACAGTTTGAGGGGCTGTCCATCCTCCATCAACGTATCTTACAATCGAAATATCCCTTATTTCTTCTTCGGTACGATCCCTATAGACGACAACCGGCCCGTTCTGGGTAATTGCAGCACCCGTCTGGCAACAGTCACAAACCATTTCATCCAACAATACTTCGTCAACCAGTTCGCCTTCAGAAGTTACAACTGCACCTCGAATGGTCATTGCGCCACCACCGCCATGGCCATTTCCTCCATGTCCACCACCGGTATTTCTTCCATCAAGCCAGGTGACAAAAAATCCATTTGAATAGGGCACCATACTTACAAATCCGTGTTCAGTAAGGGTTCCATCATTGTGTGGAATAAAACCATCGCTCCAATTCAGTCCGTTATCATTTGATTGTGTCACCCTTACATCATAAGCAAAGGTTTCTGTACTGCTTTTTTGTAAATAATGTGAAATTACGTCGTTACCTGACTGAACAATTGCAGGGTAATCCGCCCAGTTAACAAACCAATCCGATCCGGAAGCGATTACATTGGGGGTTACCCAGTTGTCGCCACTGTGAGTTGAAAACTTCAAAACGGTAGAATCTTCATTTGATTCGACCCAGGACAGAAGTAATTCTGAATTATGACTCGTTAGAAAAGGTAACGATGAATTTATCTTTGCGGGTGATTCAAAATTAGCAGATGCTGCTAATATAATCAGAGTGTCTGTGTTTTTATCCTGACATCCTGTAAATACCAACAGAACCAACAGGCTTATTGCACTTGAAAATTTTCTCATGTTAGTTTACCTCAATATCAAATGTAACTTTAATTTTTTCCCATGCTATGGAAATAGTACCTGTTTTATCAGAATTACTCTTTACTTCATAGGTTAAGGCCTCTTGATTTGATTCAAGGATTTCAGGCACAACCTCAAACCGAATAACGTCATCGTCCATGCTGTACTCATCTGCCAGATGTTGTTCCCAGTTTCTATTGATTATCACTGTCCATATTTTTTCACCAGGTATTGTGAATATTGCGTATTTTCCTTTTTCGACCAGCATCCCATTAATGTTAACATTTTCAGGAATATTAATGGACGTGGCGGCATGTGCACCGGTTGACCAGACTACCCCATAGGGCACCAGGCCTCCCCAAATCACCCTTGACCTTACACTGGGCGATGAGTACTCGATGTGGATATGAGCTGAACCTATATTTGCCATTGCAGCAGTTTTAGGACTTTTTGGTGCTTTGGCCTCCGGCTCTGCAACTTTTTCAACTTCAGCATTTGCTTTCTCTTCTTTTGTATCACATGCAAATAGCGCAATTGCTATAAACAGGGTATATATTTTGGAATTCATTCTTGTTTGCTTTAAATATGATTAATAGATTAATTTAGTTTTTCTTTTACAGATCCGCAATCAAGCATTTTGTCTCCATAATATGGATTCAGAACTTCCTCTGAATTACTTAACCAAAACGCTCCCCGTTTGTTGAAAGCCATCGGACAAAATAGCCTGAATCCTCCCGTTACCACCTGGAATCTGGCTAGTGTATAGTATAGTTGATCGCTTAGCGGGGATAGTGCCTCTCTCATTTTTTCAACATCTGAAGTCCGTAATATACTTTCTAAAGCTCCTGAAAGAACGGCTTCATCTTTCATCCATTCCATGCGGGCATCACCTGCAAGGAGCTTCATATCAACGTGATCTAAACTTTCTAAAAGAGTTGTTGTATGATCCTTCGACAAGTTCACATCAGTTGCAATCAATGCATCTTTTACTTTCAGATAGGAAATATAAACGTCATTTAATTGATTTTTGAAAACGATAGCAACTTCAAATGTCTCCTCTGATGCATTTACTTCGGGTAATGAATTTCCCTGATCAATAACATCCCTGATATTTTGATTTTCAGGAGCTCCTCCATGATTATGGCCGGTTGGCATCTTACCACCTTCAGGATTCATCATACTAACTTTTCCCTGAAGCTGAGCTGCCGCGTCAATTTTAAAAACGCCGTTGGTAGCTATCTCTTCTCCCATTGATAACCCGTTCAATATTATGTAATAGTTACCAGCTTCCGGCCCCAGATCCACTTCTCTAAATTGAAATGTAGGTTCCTCAAATTCTGGTTGCTTCACATAAACAATGGCTCTTTTTCCAGTCCACAAGATAGCAGATTTAGGTACCAGGACTTCATTTTCAACCACTGTAAGGTTTACCTTGATAATGCCTTCCACAAACATTTCAGGTTTTAACCGCCCACTCGTATTGAGTATTTCTGTTCTGACAGAGGCAGTTCGGGTTTGACTGTTGATAGTTGGATCAATGAAAGAAACTCTTCCGGTAAATGATGATCGTGGCAAAGCCTTTACTTTAAAAGAAATAGAATCACCTACTCCTATCCACGGTAAGTCACTTTCATAGGCATCGAACACAACCCACAAAGAGTTAAGGTCGGCAATTTCAAAAAGTACAGTTCCTTCTTTAATATGGTCGCCTTCAGATACCCTCCTTTTAATAATTGTTCCGGATCTTGGTGCATAAATATTAAAATAATACTGTGGTTCACCCATTTCAATGATAGACTGAATCTGGTTATCAGTCAGCTCCCATAATTTCAATTTTTGGATAGCCGCATCGAAAAAAGATGGGTTTGTTTCTTTGAATTTCATAGCCTCAAAGAGCTCTTTCTGAGCTGTTACCAGATCAGGTGAATATATATTAGCAAGTTTCTGCCCCTTCCTGATGGTCTGGCCTGTAAAATCGGCATAAAGTTTTTCCACTCGTCCATCAAAATGAGATGTTACCGTAGCGATACTTCTTTCATCGGCTTCAATCCTACCTGAGAGATAGATATCCTTATTGGCAGAGGTTACTGATACAATTGACGTTTGTATCGATGCAAGTTGAATTGCAGCTTCAGACATTTGAACCTGGTCAATACCTGCCACTGCATCACCAATGGACACCGGTATTAAATCCATTCCACACAATGGGCATTTCCCGGCTTCTGATTCCCGAATCTGGGGGTGCATGGAGCAGGTCCACGCTTCAATTGCGGATTCATGGGCGTGGTCATCACTTTCAATTCCATTTGATGAGTTACCAAAAAATAACCAGCCTAGAAAAAATCCACCCACCACCAGAAGTACCTGGTTAAATGATCGTTTATAATTTATCTTTTTCATAATCCTAGTAAGTAATTAATATTGTGAACTGTGTCATTATTATCAACCAGAGCTTTTTCAAGTTCAAGTTGATAGTTAAGTAATTTTCTTTCCATTCGAAGCACCTCTTCAAAATCTGTTTTTCCGGTTATAAATTCAGTTTGTATAAGTGCCAATGATCGCTCTGCAATCATTTTAAGGTTTTGATATAACTGATATCTGCGGGAAGCATCGTTGTATGACCTTACATAAGTTTCCATTTCGGACTCCAGCTTATTTGAAAAGTCCTCTTTCCTCAATAAAATTCCTTCTTTTTTGATTATTGATTGCTTTTTCATTGCCTGGTAATTTTTCTTGAAAATCGGGAGTGAAAATCCAATTTGTGGAAACAGGAATGCGTCACGGCCATTATCGGGAACATCAACATCCGTTCTTTCTCCAATATTGATATAACTTGCTCCTATTGAAAATGAAGGCCTGGAATCTAATTCAATAGCCCGAATTTGCAGGTCTTCGGCTTCAGCATATGCATCCAATTCTTTAAGTCGTATGTTATTCTCAATAATGCTGTCATTCAAGGCGTCAACGGAATAAGGAAGGTCCTTTAGTTCAAGTGAATCAGGAAATACTATGGGATCGATTTGATCATTTAGTAAATTTTGGAATTCAACAAACGAGACATATTCCTGATCCCTTAGAAATTCCAACCTTGTCTGCATTTCCTTTTCTTCCATTTCCACGCGCAGCACATTTACAAGCCCCGTTTTTCCACTCTCAAAACTTACCAGTGCCAATTCTTTGAATGAAGCCAGCAATTCAAGATTATCTTCCATTATATGAACAGATTTTTGAAGAAAATAGATATTGTCATATGTAACCCGTACTTTTTTATATAATAAGTACTTTTCATTTTCAAATCCAACAAGGTTTGCTTCCGCTCTTTGTGCCATCACATCGGCTATTGCTTTTTTAGATCCAAACCATGGGAACGATTGTTTAATCCCAATTGAAAGCCTTTGTGGACCTAACCTGGTTTCCACAGGTTGAACGAAGTATCCAAACATAACTTCAGGGTCAGGTAGCGCCTTTGATTGAGGAATCTGTTCCAGCGAAGCCAGGTAATCATTGAATTTTGCCTTCAAACCTGGATTATTCTCAGCTGCAAGCACTAGATATTGGTCCAAATCTTGTCCAATTAACTGGTTTGTATAAATAACAAGTAGAAGTATTAATAGCCGCTTCATGATTCTTTATTTTTTAATTGAAATTCTTGCCACGTACTGTAAAGTACAGGCACAATAAACATGGTCATTACTTGAATTGTCATCCCTCCAAAGGCTGGAATAGCCATTGGTACCATAATATCTGAACCCTTCCCGGAAGACGAAAGAATTGGAAGTAACGCAATTATTGTGGTAGCCGCAGTCATCATTGCCGGTCTGACACGCTGTTGACCGGCGTGCAACACTGCTTTTCTAATCTCTTTAACTGTTTTAGGACTTTCTTTTTCAAAATGCTGCTTCAGGTAGGTCCCCATGATAACCCCATCATCAGATGCAATGCCGAATAAAGCAATAAACCCAACCCAGACAGCAACACTGAGATTAATGGAATGCACCTGGAAAAGATCCTGCATGTCAGTTCCTAAAAATTGAAAATTCAAAAACCAGCTTTGAGCGTAAAGCCAGATTAATATGAATCCCCCTGCAAATGCAACAAATACTCCCGAAAAAACCATCAGCGTAGGTTGCCATTTGCCAAACTGTAAATACAATATCAATAAAATTGCCAAAAGACTTATTGGAATTACAATGGACAGTCTCTTGGTTGCTCGCACTTGATTTTCATAGTTGCCGGTAAACTTGTAACTGACACCTTGAGGTATAATTAAGTAGCCTTCATCAATTTTTGTTTGTAGATAATGCTGGGCATTTTCAACAACATCCACTTCGGCAAACCCATCTGCTTTATCAAATATTACGTAACTGACCAGAAAGGTGTTCTCACTTTTTATATTCTGCGGTCCGCGTAAATAATGCAATTCAGCCAGTTCCCGTAAAGGAACCTGAACACCATCAGGAGTTGGAATGAGAATATTCATTAAATCTTCCGGATTATCCCTCATCTCTCTGGCATACCGCACCCGTACTGCGTATCGTTCCCTGCCTTCCACTGTAGTTGTCTGTGAATTGCCTCCAATTGCCACCTCTAGAACCATTTGCATATCAGAAATAGTTAATCCATAACGTGCAATTGCTTTCCGGTCAATGTCAATTTCGAGATAAGGCTTGCCAACAACGCGATCTGCAAACACAGATCCGGGCTTTATTCCCGGTACTTGTTTTAAATAAGCTTCAAGTAGCAGACCTGTTGATTCAATGGTCTCTAAATCAGGACCATACACTTTAATCCCCATTGGTGCACGCATGCCTGTTGAGAGCATCACTAACCTGGTTGCGATAGGTTGCAGTTTAGGTGCTGAGGTCATCCCCGGAATATTCGCATGTCGGATTATTTCATCCCAAATGTCATCCGGATTACGAATATGATCACGCCACTGCCTGAAAAATCTACCATTTGAGTCAGGCACAAGGTTCCTTGTATCAAATCCTGCCAGTTGGGATCCTTTTTTAAATACATTTCCATTCTTTAGCTCATAATTTCCCTCTGAATCAACTTTAAACCTCCTTTTGTGTCCCTTTTCATTTAGGATGTATTCAGATTTATAGTTTATAACATTTTCATACATAGATATTGGAGCAGGATCTAGCGCAGACGCTGTTCTCCCCCATTTTCCAACCGTTGTTTCTACTTCAGGAATTGATGTAATACTTTTATCCAGTAATTGTATTGTTTCAATGTTTTCCGTCACACCGGAGTGAGGCATGGTTGTTGGCATTAGCAGGTAAGTTCCCTCATCCAGTGAAGGCATAAATTCATTTCCAACACCCGGGAATCTCGATGACATTCGATTCCAAAATCCAGTTTGCTTCAAATCTATCCGTATCATATCTCCAACGGCAGCCACAGGTCCAAAAACCGAATCAAAGCCTTTCCATGAAAGTATTCCAAAAAGCAGGATAAATAAAGGAAGACTTAAAAACTTCCATTTATTTTCAAGACACCAGAACAAAATATGTTTATAGAAATGAACTACACTCATCAAAGTCCCCAATACAAAAACAAGGATTGTTACAACAAACAGAAAATTTACACCTCCGGATTGTGAAGCACCGAGTGGCAGCCATTCCCTGGTTAAGAAATAAATGGCAACAGATAGTACAATTCCAACATTCAAATACATCGGCATCTTCTCCCAGCCTTTCTTCCACCGACCTTCAAACAAATTGTTGATGCCAATAAAAGTCATAATTATCCCAGCCCAGGGCATGATAAACATCAAAGCCAGCCCACTCAAAATCAATCCAATATTCCAATATTTTCGTGTTCGCACCTGTCCAACTTTCATTGTAAAGACCCAGTGCGCAAAAGCCGGGATGATCACAAGTCCGATAAATAAAGCCGCCAGGAGGGCAAACGTCTTTGTAAATGCAAGTGGTCTGAACAATTTGCCTTCCTGGGCTTGCAATACGAATACCGGGATAAAGCTTACGATTGTGGTTGCCAACGCGGTAATGACTGCGGAAGCAACTTCAATAGTTGCTGTGTAAATCACTTTTAATTTACCTGCCTTATCCAGGTCAGCATTTTCCGGCATTTGAAGATGCCTAAGTATATTCTCCGTAAATACTATACCAACATCTACCATTACCCCTATGGCAATGGCTATTCCTGAGAGGGCAACAATATTTGCCGACACACCAAAGTACCTCATGGCAATAAAAGTCATTAAAACTCCTATCGGTAAAAGCCCTGATATTAAAATAGAAGCTCTCAGGTTTAAAACAAGAATTATAACTACAATGATGCTAATAAGGATTTCAAGCGTAAGCGCCTCTTCCAATGTCCCAAGGGTCTCCTTTATCAGCCCGGTTCGGTCATAAAACGGAACAATGGTAACTTTCGAAACCCTGCCATCAGACAATACCTTGCTTGGCAGGCCTGCTGAAATTTCTTTGATTTTTTCTTTAACATTATTGATTACCTCCAAAGGATTGGAGTTGTATCTGGCTACTACTACAGCCCCAACTGCTTCCGTTCCTCCTTTATCCAATCCTCCTCTACGAGTTGCCGGTCCTATCTGTACCTTTGCTACATCTTTTATTCTTACCGGGATATTATTACGAGCAATAACAACTGCCTCCTCCAGGTCAGAAACACTCTTTATGTAGCCAAGGCCACGAACCAGGTATTCTGCTTTGTTGAATTCCATCGTCCTTGCCCCAATATCCAGGTTACTCTTTTTAACTGCATTTATAATTTGACTGATATCCACCTGGTAGCTTTTCATAGCAACAGGGTCTATTTCAACTTGGTATTCTTTCACATATCCTCCAATAGAGGCTACTTCAGAAACACCTTTGGCTGAACTAAGACTGTATTTGATATAAAAATCCTGTAGTGTCCGTAATTCCTGTGGATCCCAACCTCCGGCAGGATTCCCATTTTCATCTCGTCCTTCAAGGGTGTACCAAAATATTTGACCAAGTGCAGTTGCATCAGGTCCCAATGCCGGTTGCACATCATTCGGTAAAGTTCCTGAAGGCAGCGAATTTAATTTTTCTAAAATTCTGGATCTGCTCCAATAAAATTCGACATCTTCATCGAAAATCAGATAAATACTGGACATACCGAAAATCGAATTACTCCTAATGGTCTTTACCCCAGGTATGCCCAGCAGAGCAGTAGTTAACGGGTAGGTTATTTGATCGTCAATATCCTGTGGAGACCGGCCCATCCATTCCGTATAGACAATTTGCTGGTTATCACCGATGTCAGGAATTGCGTCAACGGGTACCGGATCCCTTGGAATTACTGTATTCCAATCAAATGGCGCTGAGGATATTCCCCAGACAACAATGATTGCAGTTAGCAGTGCTGTAATAAGCTTATTCTCTAGAAAAAATTTGATAATATAATTAAGCATAACATTATTTCCACGTTGAAAAATAAATTTACAATGGACAAAACCTCATTATTGAATGAGGTAAATGCTATACAATCAAATTAAAAAGGACTGAACAAGAATCGGAACATCCCTGTCTAATAATGGAGGCTTATAATTTAAATACCGTGGATAAGTAGGTTCATCGGGTACATTTACATCGTAAATAAATGATTCTACTTCAACCGCTGTAGATAAGTAAGGTTTGAATTCAAAACTTACATCGG
>SMVB01354543.1_pt1 | contig 10864 bp, 9 predicted proteins | sample 2456461 | NCBI WGS metagenome assembly SMVB01 (sample SAMN11095934, study PRJNA526329) | marine sediment metagenome | biome: Marine sediment; feature: Surficial sediment; material: Deep marine sediment; isolation source: Hadal surficial sediment | place: Pacific Ocean | collected 2014-05 | depth 0-1...
CGAACGCATCCAATCCTCGAGAACCGGCCAGTTGTCATTGAGGATGCCACGCGTACGAGCCAAAATGCGCTCGCGCACGTCCGCACGGAGAGCGTCGGTCGCCAGCCGGTCACTGAGGCTGCCCATGGCGATCGACGTGTAGTCCTTGCGGGCCCAAAGTTGCTCCCGCAGATGTTCGGGAACGACAGCCCACCCGATACGCAGGCCGGGAAGGCCGTAGGCCTTCGACATGCCCGAGGTTATCAAGACCTTGTCGTAGCGACCCCAGAACGTCGCGGTCTCGATGCCGTCGAGCTCGGCCCCACGGTAGATCTCGTCGGCGAGAATCCAGGCGCCGACGCTGTCGGCCGCCGCTACGATGCGCTCCATGGATTCCTCAGACAGAACGGCGCCGGTCGGATTGTTCGGGTTGGTGACCAGAATCAGCTTCGTGGCGCCGGTGACCAGCGCCGAGAGCTCATCGGGATCGGGCTGCCATCCGGCATCTTCACGCAGATGCCAAGGTCGCGCCGTGCACCCCCAGTTTGCCGCCATTCCCGGCACCTGCATGTAGTTGGGGGCAAGGTAGAGGAGCTCGTCGCCCGGGTCGCAAAGTACCCATGTGATGATGAAGTTGGCTTCGGATCCGCCGTTGGTCACCAGAACGTTGCTCGGCGTTGCTCCCGCGTACATATCGGCGATGGCGGCCCGCAGGGCCGGCGAGCCATCTGACGGGATGTACTCGATGAGCGTGCCGTCGAGCTCGGTGCGGTCGAGGCCGGAAATCTCGACGAGCTCGCCGAGGGTCAGCGGCTCGACGCCGCTCTCCGAGAGGTTGAAGCGAACCGAGTGCTCGTAGGTAGATTGCCAGCGCTCCATCTCGAAGGCTTGAAACTTCATGTGCGTCTCCCTTGGCGCCGCGCCCTGGAGCTTGGCGCCGCACCCCTCGAGGCGGCGTGCGCCCCCTGCACCGGTCAGTAGACGAGGGGATTCCGGTGGGGTGGGCGGTGGGTGGCTCCCGGAATCCCTCGGGCGGGGGGTCGGGTGTGGGGGGCTGACCCCGCCCGCCCGGACAGGCTACTGAGGACTGAACGATGATAGGATTCTTCAGGTCAGCCTGCAAGGGGACCGGGTGGGTCCCCCGACGCTTTCGCGCCAGCCTTGGCGCGTCGCCGGAAAACTCCTTGTTTGCAGGAGATCAAGCGAACGTCAAGTTATGTATCCTTACCGCGTTTTCACACTCGACAAAGCCAACAGTGCGGTCCCGGAGGTTGCACGCCTTACCGCCGAGGTCCAGGAGCGCCTCGACAAGGTCCGCCAGGACTACGACGAAGACGATCCGGAAGCGGGCGAACGCCTCGAAGACGAGACCCGCGAGATCCTGAGCGGATGGCAGGACGCGGTCCTGAAACTGGGCGCCGAACCGAAGGGAATCTTCACCGTCGACTTCCGCTCACCCGATCCCAACGTGCTGTGGTGTTGGACCGTCGACGAGCCCGAGATCACCCATCGACACTTCACCTGGGAGTCGTTCAAGGATCGGATCACCCTGGAGGTCGGCGAACGGGTCTGGCCGAGTGCGAACTGATCGGTCGCGTTACTCGCCGATGATCTGGGCGACGATCGAACGCTTCTGGGGTCCGTCGAGGTCGGCAAAGATGATGCTCTGCCACTGCCCCAGGGCGAGCTTGCCATTTTCGATCGGCACCATCACGTTGTGTGACAGCACCGCCGCACGCAGGTGCGACGTTGCGTTGCCGCGAACACAGTCGCTGTGCTCCGGGTCGTTATGCCAGAAGTAGTCCCTGTCGTCGACGATATCCTGGAGGAACAACTTCAGGTCGTGGATGAGGGCGTCCTGCCACTCGTTGATCATGATTGCCGTCGTGGTGTGCAATGAGTGGAGGTAAAGTACGCCTTCTTTGACCGCCGAACCGTTGAAGAGCTCGCGAACCCTTTGCGTGAGGTCCACAAGCTCAAGCCGTTCGTGGGTTTCGATCTCGAGCTTGTGACTTTCGACCTTCATTTCCCCGAAATTTCCCGGTGGAACGAGGGTGAGAGCGCACCCTCCAGACAGGGCCGATGGTAGTTGAGCCCATGGGTCGACGCAAGCATCCCAACGGGCCGGGGGCCCAACAAGTGTTGCCCTCTTCGGCTCCCCGCCCATGCCGCACAAGACCCATGTGTGTCCGGTGGGAGTCCCTCGAGCAAGCGCACCGTGACAGGGTGGCGAAGGACTTCCAGGGAGGTTTTTACGGCATACCTCCGTCCGGTTTGGGCGCGCCGCCTCGGCCCCGGGTACGGCGAACGGCCGTCCGTTTGGAGCCACCGCTTGAACCCGCGGGCGCCGCCGGGCGAACCGATGCCCCGGAGCGGCCTCCGGCAGGTTGAGCCCGGGGCGCGCTGCGCACGGTTGGCGCCGACCGCGAAGGGGTTGCCGAGCGCACCGACGGCGAGGAGGCACCGCTCGAGCGGGTCGGCGAACGAACCGCGGACGGACGTGAAGCCGGGCGCGATGGTGTCCTCGCGCCGGCTGTTGCCGGGCGCGACGGCACGGCCCTACGGGCCGTCGGGTAGCGGGTCGCCCCGGCGGAAGGCGTTGCGCGCCGCGCCGTCGGATATCGGCTAGCGCCACCGGTGGTGTCCGCGTTGCTCCGCACGGTCGGGTACCGCTTGGTCGCCGCTGCGGGAGTGCGACTGCGGGTTGCCGACGGTGTCAGGGCGCGCCGCACCGCCCCGCTGACCGCCTGGCTGGTGGACGCTGGGGCGACGGTGGCGCGGCGCGGCGTAGCCCGCCGGGTGGCGCTCGAACTCGAGTCAGGGGTCGCTCGGGTGGCTACGTTGGCGCCGCGAGAACGCCCGGACGTAGGGGCCCGAGCCACACCGCTCACGCCATTTCCCTGTGCTTGGCTACGGGTCGGAACGGCACGCCGCGGCGCCACGGTCGAACCCGCGGTGCTCACGCCGTTGGTCCCGAGCGTGGCACTATCGAGTCGTGGCGTCGCCGACCGTCGTTGCGGTACCGGGGTGAGCGTATCGACGGCATTGCGGCTCGTGCTGGGCGCGATGCCCAAGGCTCCGCCAGAGGGAACGGCGCGACGAGCCGAGAGCGCCGTTGGCGTCGTCGCTCTGCTTGCTTGGCGGGGGATCAGGGTCGCGGGACGCCGGGCGCGCAACGGCCCCGACACCAACGCCTTCGAAGCTTGATCCAGGCCGCGCGGTAGCGCCGAACGCGCCACCGCTGCCCGCCCTACGTTGCGATCGCCGAAATCCTCGGAGGGAACCACCGTCCAGGCCGCGCCGAGTCCGGACGCGTACCCGGCGTTGTTGACCACCCGCCCGGTGCGAGACGCCGATCCGATCGGGCCGACTCGGACGCCGTTCCCCCCCCGGCCGCCGGAGTATGAGATCTGGTTGTAACCACTGCCATAGCGTCCGCCGTAGCCATGGTGGCCGCCGTAGCCGTAGTGGCCGGCGAACCCATAGTGACCGCCGAATCCGTGGTAGCCACCGTAGCCGTAGGAACCCCGGTTGCCGTAGTACCGATAGTAAGGATCGTAGCCGCCGTAGCCGCCGTAGCCGACGCTGACCCCGAAGCTGCCACCCCCGAAGTGCACGCCAAAGCTCACCGCGGGTCGCCCATAGTAGTTGAGCGGCACCCAGCCGACGTGGCTCGGACCGATGTACCAATGCACGCTCGCCGGCGTCCAGACGCGGCCGGGAAACCACATCCAGCCGCTGTAGGCGCTGTGGTGCCAGCGGCCGTAGTGAGTGGTTACGTAGCCCCACGAAGCAGCGGGAACCCACGACCAGCCACCGTAGGTGTACACCCAGCGACCGTCTCGGTAAGGCGACCACGACACGGCGGCGTACGGTTTCCAGTACCACGAGCCGTAGGTCGAGTGGTAACTCCAGCTTCCATAGGGTTCCAGATCGGCGGCGTAGCGAACGATGGTCTCGGGAACGTAATCGCGCTCGCGCACATACCGGTACGACGACGCGTACAGGAGCATTCGCCCGTCACGCCAGCTCGAGAACGCGTCCGCTTCCGCGGTGTTGAAGGCGACAGCTCGTGCCGGGGCGCTGTCGAGTTGCGCCAGCGTTCGTTGCCCGGCGGTAACCAGCTCCCTCAGCCCACCGGCTTCGAGAACCGCCGACCCGTCGTAGACCGAGAGCCAGAGGCTTTGGTCCCGATCCAGGTCGACACGGAACAGCCCGGGCTCGTCGAAACGCACGGCGCCCGACGGGGCGTCGAACCGTAACGGTTGCAGCGCACCGGTGATCGGCACGGGGCGATGGACGAAGACGCTCCCCGTCCACAGACGCAGGATGAGGCCTTCGCGGCCGTTGCGCGGCCGCAAACTCACCAGGTCGAGAGTGGTGTCGGCGTCCATCCAGATCGATGTGCCGTCCTCGAACATGAGCTCGACACGGCCGTCGTCTGAGCTCCAGACTCGATCGCCGGTGCCGAGCGGCAGGTTGATGTCCGCAGCTTCGGTTTTGCCGGCCGCGGCCCGCTGCACCGTGACCGTGCCTTCGAGGTAGCGCAGCCGGGCGGGAATCTCGTGCGGCGCAGCGGGTTCCTGCACCGCTGACGGTGGCTGCGCGGGCGCCCCTTGGGTGGCGAACACACCCGTGGGGTGAACGACAAAAAGGAATCCGGCCCCGACGGCCATCCAGCGAAACGCTTTTCGACGCATCATCTGCCTTACCCCTGTCTCAGGCTTCACCTGCCGGTGACGGCCTGCAGCCGGGACGGGAGGGGTAGGTAATGGGCGGGGACCCACAAGTTCAGAATAGCGCGGGCCGGACCTTCGAGTCAACGTGACGAGCGCGCTTGCCCGCCCGTTTTCCTTCTGCTGCCGTTCTTCTGCACCCTGCTATGGTCTGGCCATGCATCCGCGCGGTGGCGGAGGTGGAGTCGGGTCCGGGAGGAGTATTTGATGAGCCAGCGGCGTGGTTCCCGGGAGCTGGCTCCCTACGCGGCGCGCGCCGAGGACTCAGAGGGAAGGCGCCATCCGGAGCCCACGCACCCCTACCGCTCTTGCTTCGAGCGCGACCGCGACCGGATCATTCACGCCCGTGCTTTCCGTAGGCTCGAGTACAAGACCCAGGTCTTCCCGAACTACGAGGGCGATCACTTCCGCACCCGCCTGACCCACACCATCGAGGTCGCGCAGATCGCCCGCACGGTGGCCGCGGCCCTACAACTGAACGAAACGCTGTCCGAAGCGATCGCCCTCGCTCACGATCTGGGCCACCCGCCGTTCGGGCACGCCGGTGAACAGGTGCTCGACGCTGCGCTTCGTCATGCCGGTGGCTTCGAGCACAACCGACACACCCTGCGCATCGTCGAGAAGCTCGAGGAACACTACGCCGCTTTTCCGGGACTCAACCTCACCTACGAAGTTCGCGAGGGAATCGTCAAGCACTCGACGCGCTACGACCGCTTCCGCCACGAAGAGCTGCAGGACTACCGACCCGAGCTGCAGCCTTTGCTGGAGGCGCAGATCATCGACTGGGTCGATGAGATCGCCTACAACGTTCATGATATCGACGACGGTGTCGAGGCCCACATCCTGTCGGTGGACGCTTTGGTCGCCGGGCTACCGGTGTTCCGCCGGATCTATGAGGGACAAGGGCTCCGCTACCCCGACTCGGACCGCAGGCAACGATTCAACGAGTCGATCCGGGCGTTGCTCGACATGCTGGTGACCGACCTCATCCACACCTCCCGAGAACGTATCCACGCTGCCGGCATCGACAGCGTGGAGGCGGTGCGCAACCACTCCGATCGCCTCGTCGGTCACAGTCCGGAGGTCGCCGGCCACCTCGAGTCGATCGCCAAGTTCCTGATGAAGGAGCTGTACCGGAGTCCGCGGGTCGAGAACGAGATGGATGGCGCGCGGCGGGTCATTACCGAGCTCGTCGCCGGCTATCGGGAGAATCTATCGTTGCTACCGGAGCGTCACCAGGCCCGGATAACGAGCCAAGACGAGGTCGTCGTGGTGGTCGACTACGTTGCCGGAATGACCGACCGGTTCGCTCTGGAAGCGCACCGCAAGCTGGCCGGCTGAGCCCGGGACCGCTCAGCCGTCGTCCGGATCGTCGAGGATGACGACCAGCGTCGCCGGCAACACGATCGACTGTTCCCAGCAATCGAACATGATCGAGTAGAACGTCTCCTGCTGCTTCGGATGGAAGCCGGCGGCGGCGATCTCGTCGCGGGAAAGCTCGCTTTCGACCGTGCCTTCCCAGTCCTTGCGAACAATCACCTTGTGCCCGATGCTGTCGCGCAGCTCTCCGGGTGTGCGAACTACCTTGATGCGCATTTCGTCGACTCAGACTCTTTCTTGGGGTGAATCACGGGCCCCGCGAAGGGGCCGGGGGAGCGGGGAGGCTCAGAACCTGAATTTTAGCATATGGTACCCTCGGGTGGTTCTGAGTCGCCTTCTGTGGCCGCCGACCTCATCGATTTTCTCGCTTTCTCACCCGGAGTTCGTTCATGTCCTATCAGGGTTTTATCGTCGAAAAAGAGAATGGGACGGCCGTAGTTTCGATCAACATGCCGCCCGCCAACACCTACAACTTCGAGGTCATGAAGGAGCTCGACGCCATCATCGAGGACGTTCGCCTCGATACCGACGTCAATGTGATGATCCTGACGGGCAACGAAAAGATATTTTCGGCGGGCGCCGACATCAACATGCTCAAAGAGAGCGAACCGGCGTACAAAGCGGCGTTCTGCTTGCATTGCCAGGAAACGCTCCTCGAGCTGGAACGCACGCCGAAGATCGTTATCGCCGCGCTCAACGGCCACTGCGTCGGGGGCGGCCTCGAGATCGCCATGGCGTGCGACCTGCGCTTCATGCGCACCGGCGGGCAGATCGGCCTCCCGGAGGTCACGCTCGGCGTCCTTCCCGGTACCGGCGGCACGCAGCGTCTTCCGCGACTGATCGGCAAGGCCCGTGCCATCGACATGATGATCACGGGCCGCACCATCTCGGCCGAAGAAGCCAAGGACATCGGTCTGATCAACGACGTGTGCGAGGGGGACGCGCTGGAGTTTGCCAAGGAGTACGCCGCCAAGCTCAACGCCGGCGCCACCAGGGCGATCAGCCTGATCAAGGTAGCCGTGCAGGAGGGCACCGAGATGGCGCTCAACAACGGCCTTGCCCTCGAGCGCGAGCTACAAAATCGTCTATTCGTCACCGAGGACGCGCAAGAAGGCCTGCTCGCTTTCATCGAGAAACGCAAGCCCGAGTTCAAGGGCCGCTGATGGAAGTCGCTGACGCTGTCGCCGCAGCGCCGAACAAGCTCTTCATCGAAGGCGAGTTCCGCGATGCCGCAAGCGGCGAGACCTTTGCCACGATCAACCCCGCCACCGAGGAGTCGATCACCGACGTGGCCTCCGCCGGCCTCGGCGATATCGACGCGGCGGTCGCCGCGGCCCGCGAGGCGTTCGAGAACGGGCCCTGGGCGTCGATGCCGGCGCGCGAGCGCGGTCGCATCATCTGGCGCATCGGCGAGCTGGTGCGCGACAACGTCGAGGAGATCGCCATCCTCGAGACGATCGATAACGGCAAACCGATCTTCGAGTCGCGCTACGTTGACATCCCGATGGTCGCGGAGGTGTTCCAGTACTACGCCGGCTGGGCCGACAAGGTGCACGGCGAGGTGATTCCGGTCAGCGGCAACGCGCTCGACTATACGCTGCGCGAACCGCTCGGCGTGGTCGCCGCGATCGTGCCCTGGAACTTCCCGCTGCTTCTGGCCTCCTGGAAAATCGCCCCGGCGCTGGCGATGGGCAACACGGTGATCGTCAAGCCGGCGAGCAACACGCCGTTGACGGCGCTGAAGTTAGCCGAGCTCGCCGCCGAAGCCGGGCTGCCCCCGGGGGTGCTGAACGTCGTTCCGGGCCGCGGCTCGGTGGTCGGCAACGCCCTGGTCGAGCACCCCGGCATCGACAAGATCGCCTTTACCGGTGAGACGTCGACCGGTCAGGGGATCCTGCGCAGCTCCGCCGCGACGCTCAAGAAGATCACCCTCGAGCTCGGGGGCAAGTCGCCCAACGTGGTGTTTGCAGACGCCGATCTCGACGCCGCCGCCAAGGGCGCGACGATCGGCATTTTCTACGGCAAGGGCGAGGTCTGCGCCGCGGGCTCCCGCCTGTTCGTCGAAAAGTCGGTGGCCGACGAGTTCATCGATCGGGTGGTGGAGCGAACGGAGAGGATGATCCCCGGTGATCCGATGGACCCCAAGACACGAATGGGCGCGCTCGTTTCAAAGAGCCAGATGGAGACCGTCCTCGGCTACGTCGAGGCGGGCAAGAGCGAGGGAGCCAGGTTGCGCACCGGCGGCGATCACACACCGATCGAGGGCAAGGGATATTTTATGCGCCCGGCGCTGTTCGACCAGGTGGACAACAACATGAAGATCGCCCGCGAAGAGATCTTCGGCCCGGTGCTCGCGACGATTACCTTCGAGGATGAGGACGACGCGATCGCCCAGGCCAACGACAGCCCCTACGGGCTGGCGGCGGCGGTGTGGAGCCGCGACATCGGCCGCGCCCACAGAGTGGCGAGAAAGCTCAAGGCCGGTACCGTCTGGGTGAACACCTACAATCGCTACGACGCGGCGGCGCCGTTCGGCGGCTACAAGGAGAGCGGCTACGGCCGCGAGCTCGGCGTCCACGCACTCGAGCATTACACCCAGGTGAAAAACATCTGGGTGGATCTCGGGTAGGGGAAGGTCTCGGGAGGCAGGCCGAGGCCGCCAACCGGATTCCTCAGCCCGTCCGACGCAGCAGCACCTAACGGGGTGCTAAGCATGTTCGATTTTCGACAGGCCAGACCCATTGTCCTCGCCGGCGCGGTGCGCACCCCGATCGGCAAGTTCGGCGGCGCCCTGCTGCCGCTGAGCGCCGTCGATCTGGGCGTCGCTGCGGCCATCGCGGCGGTCGAGAGAGCCGGGATCTCGCCCGCTGACGTCGACGAGGCGGTCTTCGGGCACGCCCGCCAGGCTGGCGCCGGGCCGAATCCTGCGCGGCAGGTCTCGATGGGCGCCGGCATTCCCGCGTCGTCCCCGGCTTATACGGTCAACCAGGCCTGCGCGTCGGGGCTGAAAGCGGTCATTCTCGCCGCCCAAACCGTGGCCTTCGGCGCCGCCGAGGTGGTGCTTGCCGGCGGTATCGAAAGCATGAGCAATACCCCCTACCTCCTCCCCGAGGCCCGGTTCGGCTACCGGATGGGCAACTCGGAGGTGGTCGACGGCATGTATCGAGATGGCTTCATGTGCCCGCTGTGCGGCGACCTCATGGGCCGCACCGCCGAGCGGTTGGCTGAAAAATACAACATCGGTCGCGAGGAACAGGACGCCTATGCTAGGGAGACTCAGCATCGCGCCCAGGCGGCACGCCAGGCCGGTCGGTTCGACGCCGAGATCGTTGCGGTCGAGGTACCGCAGCGCAAGGGTGACCCGTTGGTGGTCGAACGTGACGAGCACCCGCGCGATGACATAACGATGGAGCAGCTCGCCAAGCTCCCCGCGATCTTCAAGCAAGACGGCACGGTACACGCGGGCAACAGCAGCGGTGTGACCGACGGCGCCGCTGCCATTGTGGTCATGTCGAAGGACGCCGCCGAGCGCCTCGGTGTCGAGCCGATGGCGCGCGTCGTCGCCGCAACCGAGGCTGGTGTCGATCCCGCCATCATGGGAATCGGCCCCGTGCCTTCGATGCAGAAGCTGCTGGAAGGGTTGGAGATCGGCATCCCGGACATCGATCTGATCGAGCTCAACGAGGCTTTCGCCGTCCAGGTCCTCGCCGTCGACCGCGAGTTGCAGCTCGATCGCGACAAGCTCAACGTCAACGGCGGCGCCATCGCCCTCGGGCACCCGATCGGCTGCACTGGTACGCGGATTCTGGTTACCTTGCTGCACGAGATGACAAGGCGCGGCTCCAAGCGTGGCGTCGTGACGCTGTGCGTCTCCGGAGGGATGGGAACGTCGTTGCTCGTGGAACGTGGCTGATGGCACCGTTCTCCACCCCGCCGAGCCCCCGCCTCTGCTGATCGCCACCGAACCCACGAATAACGAATGAGCGAACCCAAGGTCGATTACGAAGTCCGCGACGCGGTGGCGTGGATCACCCTGAACCGGCCCGACAAGCTCAATGCCCTGGTCGGCGACATGCGCGAGCATTTCCTCGAGCACATCCTGGCCGCGGTAGCCGACAACGACGTCCGTTCGATCGTCGTGACCGGCAAGGGCAGGGCGTTCTGCGCCGGCGGCGACATCGAAAACATGGTGCACTTGAAGAGCAGCGGCGATGAGGCCGGTTTTCGCAAGCTGCTGCGCACCGGCAACGAGATCATGCTGGCGCTGCAGGCGTTTCCCGGACTGACGGTCGCGGCGGTCAACGGCGTCGCCGCCGGCGCCGGGCTGTCGCTAGCGTTGTCGTGCGACCTGCGGCTCGCCGCGCCCGGCGCCGAGTTCACGGCGCCATGGATCAAGCTCGCCCTGGTTCCCGACTGGGGAGCAAGCTTCTGGCTGCCGCGGCTGATCGGCGTCGGCAGGGCCCTCGAGATGGTGATGACCGGATCGCCGATCGAGGCTCCGGAAGCCTTGCGAATAGGCCTGATTACCCGCATCGTCGAGGACGACGATTTCCAGGAGGCGGTGCAACTTCACGTTGCCAGGCTCGGCGCCGCCGGCCACGCCGTCGCCCACGCCAAGCGCCTCATCCGCCTCGGCGCCGAGGACTCGCTCGAAGCGGCGCTGGCCCGCGAATCGGAGTCCCAGGAAGAGTGCTTCGAGAGCGAAGATTTCCGCGAAGGCCTCGAAGCATTTGTCGACAAGCGCAACGCCGAGTTCACCGGACGCTAGC
>SMVB01346342.1_pt1 | contig 10863 bp, 10 predicted proteins | sample 2456461 | NCBI WGS metagenome assembly SMVB01 (sample SAMN11095934, study PRJNA526329) | marine sediment metagenome | biome: Marine sediment; feature: Surficial sediment; material: Deep marine sediment; isolation source: Hadal surficial sediment | place: Pacific Ocean | collected 2014-05 | depth...
CGGTGGTTGCACTACCGCTGCAAAAAGGAAAATTTGCCACCGGTTGAAACCTTTCTGGAGTTGCTTCGCAGCCGTTTCACCGGTTCGATACGCGGTCCATTTAATCTTGAGGCCCGTACAGAAGCCGGCTTTACCAAAGAAGAGATGGATGGCCTGGTAGAGGCAACGTCTTACCCGTTTGAATCACGCTAGCTGTGAATTCCAGACAGAATCTTTCCTGCCACGGGTAATTGCAGTTGTCCCCGCTTTTGGGGTTAATATTCGCTGTAGCATGAGTCATTCAGGGTGCAATGAGATGAAAATGTACAAAGCCCTGGTATTAACACTCCTGATGCTGGTTTTCTCCAGCTGGGCGGGAGCACAGGAATCTAGCGGTGAACCGTCGGGGGCAGGACAGGACTTACAACTGTCGCACAAGGAAATATTCTCAAAACTGATTGGAAAATGGAAGGGTAGCTGCCGGACATGGTTTGAACCCGGCAAGCTTGCTGATGAATCTGGAATTAGCGGAGAGTTTGTACAGGTGCTTGATGGCCTTTTCGTCCGGCACAGTTACGAAAGTACAATCACGGGAAAACCAAGGCACGGCGAAGAGCTGATCGCATTCAATTCAGTAACTGAAATGTTCCAGTCAGCCTGGGTCGATGATTTTCACATGAATTACGCCATCATGTATTCACAGGGTGATTTCATTGCGCGGGGTTTCAGCGTTCAGGGGGAATACGACGTTGGTGAAGGACAACCGAATTGGAGTTGGCGAACTGAATACGAATTTATGGATGCCGATCACCTGACCATCACTGCATACAATATTCACCCGGAAGGGATGGAAGCGAAGGCCGTCGAAACCACCTATCAGCGTGTAGAGTAGAAAGTTTTCTGCTATCGGCACTCAGAACCAGGGAATTAACCGGGAAGTGCGATGGATACGAGCCTTTCCGGGCTGACACTCAGGTAACTGCCGGATTGATACCAGTCCGAAAGCACGAATCTTTCGACTTCACTGCCATCTTCCAGCCGGTGCTTGTGGACTGCAGGGCGGTGTGTGTGGCCGTGTATCATGCGTGGTGCGGAATATTCCTGGAATGCGTTAAGAACAGCCGTTTCATTTACGTCCATGATGTCCATTGAAACCGAGGAGGTATGCGCGCTGCTGGCTTCTCTTGCGCTTTGTGCCAACTGAATCCTTTCCTGCACTGACAATGCCAGGATTCGGGCCTGCCATTCCGGACGTCTCGATTGTTGCCGAAAAAGTTGATATTCCGTGTCATCGGTACACAGTGCATCGCCATGCAGCAGCAGTGTGGGCGTGCCATAGAGGTTTACAAGCGACGGGTCGGGTAACAGCTTCAACCCTGCTTGAGCGGCGTAGGCATCACCTAAAAGAAAATCCCGGTTTCCCGGCATGAAATAACAGGGCACACCTGCCGCGCTCAGGTCTGAGGTGGCATCTGCCACCTGCCGCGCTGTGGCAGATAGTGCGTCATCGCCGATCCAGTATTCGAAAAGGTCCCCTAAAATGTAAACTGCATCTGCAGACCGGGCAGGACCAGACAAAAACTTCATCAGCCATCCCGTCGTTTCAGGCTGGCTGTCTTCAAGGTGCAGATCAGAAATGAATAGAGTTTCCATTGAGCTCGCTGCCGCTCTAGTTTTTGATGATCTCGATGCTTTCGATCACGACAGGGTCTGCAGGAACGTCACTGAAGGGACCTTTCGTGGTGGTTTCAACAAACCGGATTCGATCTACAACATCCATACCGTCAATTACCTTTGCAAAAACAGCATAGCCCCATGTGCGGGAATTGGTACCACCCATGTGGTTCAGGTTGAGGTTGTCCTGGGTGTTGATGAAGAATTGGGCGGTTGCTGAATGGGGGTCATTGGTCCGGGCCATCGCCACCGTGCCGCGCAAGTTGGACAAACCGTTTCCAGCTTCGTTGAAGATGGGCTCGGCAGTGGCCTTTTTTTCCATATCCGGAGTGAACCCGCCGCCCTGAATCATGAAGTGACTGATCACCCGGTGAAAAATCGTTCCATCAAAAAAGCCGCTGTTTGCATAATTGATGAAGTTATCTACCGACACAGGCGCATTTTCAGCTTCAAGTTCCAGCTTGATATCACCCATGCTGGTATGAATGAGTGCAGTAGGGTTGTCCGCAGCGGACAGGCTTTGTACCAACATTGACGTTGCCAAAAGGCCGTATGCCAGGTGATGTAAATGCTTCTTCATGGTTGGTTTTTCCTTTAATTTGAGTAACCGCTTCCATTCAATGAGCGGCCCGAGTCGCAAATGATACTTGTGCTTGCGTGTTTGGGCTAGTTTTGTCCTCGATTCCGGTAAATTGCCATGGCAAAAGCAGCTCTGTAAACAGCGTGCTGAACGGCATTTACAGGGCGGTTTTATGGTATAATTCCTTGATCGCCGCAACACGCTATCCAGTCGGATTTTCTTCGAAAATTTGGCACAATAATAACTTGAAAAAACAATAGCATTCCTGATATTCCGGAGAATTATTCTAATATGGCCGAACTCGCCAAAGAAGTGCTGCAGGTAAACCTCGAAGACGAGATGCGCAAGTCCTACCTGGACTATGCCATGAGTGTCATTGTAGGACGCGCGCTGCCCGATGTCCGTGACGGCCTGAAGCCGGTGCATCGCCGTGTACTTTATGCAATGAATGTGCTCGGTAATGACTGGAATAAAGCGTATAAAAAATCTGCACGCGTGGTCGGTGATGTCATCGGTAAATATCATCCACACGGCGACACAGCGGTTTACGACACGATCGTGCGAATGGCGCAGCCCTTTTCATTGCGTTACATGCTGGTAGATGGCCAGGGCAACTTTGGTTCGGTTGATGGCGATTCAGCTGCCGCCATGCGTTATACGGAAGTCCGCATGTCCCGGCTTGCCCATGAGTTGTTGTCCGATCTCGAAAAAGACACGGTTGATTTCACTCCCAACTATGACGAATCGGAGTGGGAGCCACAGGTCATGCCGACCCGGGTTCCCAATTTGCTGGTCAATGGCTCGTCCGGCATTGCGGTGGGTATGGCAACCAATATTCCGCCGCACAATCTCAATGAAGTGATCAATGCAACCATTGCACTGATGGATGACCCTTCACTGGATGTAGATGGCGTCATGGAATTCCTTCCGGGCCCCGATTTTCCCACGGCTGGAATAATCAACGGCGCGCTGGGTATACACGAGGCATACCGTACGGGTCGCGGACGTATATACGTTCGTGCCCGCTCACATGTCGAGACCAACGACGCAAATGGCAAGCAATCCATCATCGTTACCGAGTTGCCATTCCAGGTAAACAAGGCCCGTTTGCTGGAAAAAGTTGCCGAACTGGTGCGGGAAAAGAAACTGGAGGGCATTACTGAATTACGCGATGAGTCTGACAAGGATGGCATGCGGGTCGTTTTCGAATTGCGGCGCGGCGAAGTGCCGGAAGTCGTTCTGAACAACCTTTTCAAACAGACCACCATGCAAAGCGTATTCGGTATCAACATGGTGGCTCTGGTCGATGGCCAGCCGAAGTTGTTGAATATACTGCAAATACTCAGTGCCTTTGTTGGCCACCGCCGTGAAGTGGTCACCCGTCGGACCTTGTTCGATTTACGCAAGGCCCGCGCCCGCGCCCATGCGCTGGAAGGCTTGACCGTTGCACTGGCCAACCTGGATGAGGCAATCGAACTGATCAAGGCTTCTGCAACACCGGCTGAGGCCAGGGAGCGCTTACTGGCGCAACTGTGGGAAGCCGGCCTGGTCAAGGCAATGCTGGGGCAGGGCGGAGCGGAAACATCGCGCCCGGAAGAGCTGGATCCCGGGTACGGCCTGCAAGACGATGGGTATCGGCTTTCGCCGGTACAGGCGCAGGAAATTCTGAATATGCGACTGCACCGCCTGACCGGGCTGGAGCAGGAAAAACTGACCAGGGAATACGAAGAAATTCTGGATCGGGTCAAGGAACTGATCCAGGTCCTGTCCAATCCGGGCCGCTTAATGGAAGTGATTCGTGAAGAACTGGAGGCTATCCGCGAACAGTACGGTGATGAGCGGCGCACCGAGATACTTCAGGACCGGCTTGATCTGAGTCTGGAAGACCTGATTACCGAGGAAGACGTGGTGGTTACCCTGTCTCACGAAGGATATGCCAAGTCGCAGTCACTGGACCGGTACCAGGCTCAACGCCGCGGAGGGACAGGCAAGTCTGCGACCAAGGTCAAACAGGAAGACTTCATAGACAAGCTCTTCATCGCCAACACACACGATACGCTGCTGTGCTTCACCAGCCGTGGAAAAATTCATTGGCTCAAGGTCTACCAACTTCCACAGGCCAGCCATGTCAGCCGGGGTAAACCCATCGTCAATCTGTTACCGCTGGACAAGGGTGAGCGGGTTAATGCTGTCTTGCCGGTGCGTGAATTCCCGGACAACCTTTTTGTGTTCTTTGCAACACGCAAGGGGATTGTGAAAAAGACACCACTTTCCGAATATTCGCGCCCGAGAGCCAACGGAATATGGGCAATTGATCTGCCGGATGATGATGAACTGGTTAACGCTTACCTGACCGATGGTGAGCAGGACATCATGTTATTTTCCAGTTCCGGTAAGTGCATACGTTTCGCTGAAAGTGATGTTCGTTCGATGGGGCGCGTTGCTCGCGGTGTCATCGGAATTCGTTTGAAAGATAATCAGAAAGTGGTTTCCATGCTGGTTATTGATGAAGGCGACATTCTTACTGTGACCGAAAACGGATTCGGGAAGCGAACACTTGTTGACGGATATTCGCGCCAGGGGCGCGGAGGTCAGGGCATGATCGGCATCCAGACATCCGCTCGTAATGGTGCCTTGATTTCAGCCATCCAGGTTAGCAGTGAAGATGACATCATGCTTATTTCAAATGGTGGAACACTGGTTCGCATCAGTGCAGGTGAAATATCCACGCTCGGGCGCAACACCCAGGGCGTGACACTGATACGTCTGCGCAAGGAAGAAAAGCTGGTCGGCCTGGCCCGAATCGAGCCTGAAACTGAATCTGACGATGAACCATCATCTGGGTCTGAAGAAAGTTCCTAAGTTACTTGTCGCCAGGGTCCCGTAACGGTGAAGCTGGAGATCACACGAATTCAGTTAAGCGTTGATATATTTCCAGCCCCTCTGCGTTAATTCGGTAGCTCTGCGGTTAATCCTGCACTACAGTGAGAGCAACACATGTTCCGCCGCGCTGACGCGATACTCGCCCGGTGCTTCAACGAACAAGTGGCTAACCACACCGTCTTCAGCAATCAGGGCAAAGCGCTGGGAGCGTTCACCCATGCCGAAGCCGGAGGCATCCATTTCCAGGCCCAGGGACTTCGCGAATTCACCGTTGCCGTCTGCCAGCATGGAGATCTTGTCAGCATGGGCACTTTCGCCCCATGCGTTCATTACAAATACGTCGTTTACAGCCATGCAGGCAATGGTATCCACGCCTTTACCCAGCATGTCATCAACGTGATCAACAAAGCTGGGTAGATGCTTGACGGAGCAGGTCGGCGTGAAAGCGCCGGGCACGGAGAACAGGACTACTTTTTTGCCGCCAAACAACTCAGCAGTCGTCAGGGGTGCGGGTTTGCCATCGACCATGATCATCAAAGTAGAGTCAGGAATACGGTCGCCAATCTGAATGGTCATGCATAATCTCCTTTAGGCAAGTTTAAGAAAAAAACATTCGAGGTGTTGAAAGAAAATGGTGCCGCTTTAACGATTTTCAAGGCGTGGAACGCGAAGTGGATCAACAGGGTCGGGTTCTTGAAGCCGACCCCTGCACAGCTGACCACGCAGCTGTATCTCATCGAAAAAAACGGTGAATAAGGTATGGAAAGTTTTGCTTCAGAGTTGCCGGGTCATGCAGCCATGGCTGCTGAGATAGCGGTCAGAAGTTCGGATGGGTTTACCGGCTTGGTCACGTAATCCGATGCGCCCTGGCGCAGACCCCAGGCACGATCGGCATCACCAGACTTCGTGGAAACAAAAATAACCGGGATGTGCCGGGTCGCTTCGTTACGACCCAGATTTCTTTTCGCCTGGTAGCCGTTCATGCCAGGCATAACGATATCCATCAGAATGACTTCTGGATTTTCATCGTTCGCAACTTCAATGGCCTGCTCGCCGGATTCAGCGACAATGGTCTTGTGACCGGCTTCTTCAACGATTTTCTTCAGGCTGTGAAGTTGCGCCGGCGAATCATCAACAATCAGTATTTTGGGCATTCGACTCCCCAATTTCCCAGGTAACTATCTTCTCACTCTCGTATTATGCCGTAAATCAATGAAATATGTCACATTATTCTGCGATGTTTTGAATATTTACCACCGTTCGCCCCAGGGATTTCCCATTCATCATGTTTTCGAATACCGTTTCCATGCCGTCCATGGGGACTTCCCGCTTGATGATTTCATCCAGGTGAGGTGGCTTCCATTCATTGGCCAGGTGGTTCCAAAGCATTTTTCGCGTGTCAATCGGGCAGTTGCTTGAACTGATGCCCAGAAGACTGACGCCGCGTAGAATCAGGGGGAAAACCGTGGTATTCAAGCCATGGCCACCCGCCATACCACAACAAGCGATATTACCCCACAAATCAATGACGCGGCTGATACCGGCCAGCATGTCACCCCCGACAGTGTCTATGCAGCCCGCCCAATTGGCTTTTTCCAGTGGTCTCTGACCCCAGTGCAAGTCATGGCGGGAAATGCACTGGGTGGCGCCAAGGCTTTCCAGCCAATCAAACTCTTCAACTTTTCCGGTGATGGCGTGCACCTCGTATCCGGCATGGCTCAGCAGGTCGATGGCAACACTTCCCACGCCGCCACTGGCGCCGGTGACGACAATCGGGCCGTTTTCAGGCCTCTGACCATTGGCTTCCATTCGATACAGACACATTGCTGCTGTAAACCCCGCCGTGCCAAGCCCCATGGCCTCGCGTGCAGTCAGCCCCTTGGGCAGAGGCACCACCCAGTCACTTCGTAAACGCAGGTACTGCGAGTAACCGCCGTCACGATCTTCACTGAGGCCCGAGCCATTTGCCAACACCTCATCTCCCGCTTGAAAGTCGTCACTGCCCGATTCGACCACTGTTCCGGCAACATCAATTCCACCGGCCATGGGGTAGCGCTTGAGAATCTTTCCTTTACCTGTTGCTGCCAACGCATCTTTGTAATTAACACTTGACCAGGCAACGCGTATGGTTACGTCTCCTTCAGCCAGGTCATCAATCGAAATGTCATCGATACCGGAACGGTATCCCTTGTCATCGTTGTGAATCCGGAACGCCCGGAAACTGGCGGGAATAGAATTCATGCCTTATTACTCCTCACAAGGAATGTCCATCAGGGTGCTGAGTCGCACCATGTTCAAGGTTCCGGCGCCAAAGCCCGCGCTGGAATTGTATTTTACGGATAGAAACCTGCCGGCTCTCATCTTCCTGCGATCAATTAATGATCTCCTGCTTTGCATGTATTTCTCAGGCAGGTTTAGTATTCTTTTCATACCTGACTTCCTCGTTTGAGTGTTTCCCGGCGCTACCAAGTCTCACGGTCTGTTGGTTTAATATAGAACATGAAACAAATATCCCCTACATTATTTTGCCAAATGCATAAAACCCTACTACGAAAGGCACCATGACCTCTACATTTGAAGCCGATCAATCGGCGCTTGAGGCGATCTACGATCCCCTGCAATACGAGTGCGGTGTGCCGTTCGAGTTGTTGGGCCGTTTGCGCCATGAAAACGCGGTGGTTTGGGTGGATGAGCATATTTTACCCAATTGGCCGGGTGGCCAGGGCTTCTGGCTGGTACTGCGCCATCATGAAGTCGGGCAGGTGATGAAAAATCCCGTTGTCTTTTCCTCAGCACTCGGTGCAACACAGTTGCTGGACCCGGCAAGTGAAGCAGATCTCGACTACGTGCGAAAAATGATGCTGAATATGGACCCGCCCCGGCATACGCGGCTGCGGCGTTTGTTGCAAAATTCCTTTACTTCGAGGGCAATCGGGAAAATTGAGGCCGGTATCCACGATCACGCAGGAACTATCTTCGACCGGGCGCTGGGACAGGGTAATGAAGGGGAATGTGATTTCGCCAGTACCATGGCTGCCGATATGCCATTGCTCAGTCTGGCCGACATCCTGGGTATGCCCCGGGAGGATCGCTACCTCATGTACGACTGGGCGAACCGGGTGATCGGATTTCAGGATCCGGACTACAAATTTTCCGACTCCTTCGATCAATCGCGCGGCAGCGACATTGCTCGCAAAGCGCTGGAACTTCGGCCGCAGCGGGACTCACAGGGAAATATGCCGAATCCGAGGGCGAAGGCCGGCATGCCTGACCTGTATCGTTATGCACATTTGCTTGCCGAACAAAAACGACGAACACCTGGAGAGGATGTTATGTCCATTCTGCTGGCCCAGGTGGATGAAGAAGGCGGACGATTGTCCACAGAGGAATTCGAAAACATGTTCTGGCTGTTTTCGGTAGCGGGCAATGAGACGCTTCGAAATGGCATTCCGGGCGGAATGCTGGCCTTATTGGAGCATCCGGATGAAATGCAGAAATTACGATCTGACCCCGGATTGTTACCACGTGCAGTCGATGAAATGTTGCGCTGGTGGACGCCGGTGATGATATTTCGCCGCACGGCGACGCAAGATGCCGCCCTTGGGAATGTGCTTATTCGCGCCGGTGACAAAGTTGTGCTGTCCTTTGTGTCAGCCAACCGTGATGAGGCTGTGTTTGAAGATCCTGAGAAATTCGATATCAACCGGGCGCCAAATCCCCACTACTCTTTCGGTTATGGCCCTCACTTCTGTCTTGGCGCACAATTGGCCAGGACGCAGATGCAGGCATTGTTCGGTGAGATGCTGCGCCGCTTGGATCACATTGAACTGGCAGGTGAAGTGCGCTATCTGCGTTCAAATTTTCAACGGGGGTTGAAGGTCTTGCCGGTCCGCTGGTCGAAAAAATAGTGCCGGCCTCTACGGGGGATTCCGGTTGACTCAAACCATAACAATGATTAACGTTTATCGCATTACATTCAGGAGCAGGAAATGGCAACTTTTCCAATGATCATCAATGGCCAAAAGGTCACGACGCAGGAAACCAGGGGTGTTATCAATCCGGCAAATGGCGAGCATTTTGCCCAGGTGCCGGTCGGCACCCCGCAACACGTAGATGATGCGGTAGCCGCTGCACGTGCGGCTTTTCCTGCCTGGTCGGCTCTCAGCCACGGCGAACGCAAGGCAAAACTACATGAATTGGCTGCCGTGCTGGAAGCCAATATGCCGGAGCTGATGGGCCTGTTGACACAGGAAACCGGTAAGCCGATGAACGGCTATGGCGGCATTGGCTCGGGCATGGAAGTGGGCGGTTCGATGGCCTGGATGCAGGCTACCGCAGAAACCGAATTGCCGGTGGAAATCATTCAGGATGATGAAGTTGCGCGGGTCGAGGTACACCACAAACCCATTGGTGTGGTGGGTTCGATCACGCCCTGGAACTGGCCGTTGATGATTGCGGTCTGGCATTATGCGCCGGCACTGCTGGCGGGTAACACCGTGGTGGCCAAGCCCTCGGAATATACGCCTGTTACAACCTTGCGTTTTGCCGAACTCGCCAATGAAGTTTTGCCAGCCGGGGTTCTCAATGTGCTTGTAGGTGAGGGGGACATCGGAGCAGCCATCGCCAGCCACCCGGACATCAACAAAATCGTGTTTACCGGCTCCAGCAGTACCGGTAAATCGGTCATGAAGGCTGCTTCGGGTAATCTCAAGCGCCTTACCCTCGAACTTGGGGGCAATGACGCCGGTATCGTATTACCCGATGTGGATCCAAAAGAAGTGGCGCCGAAACTGTTCGGAGTCTGTTTTCACAACAACGGTCAGACCTGCCAGGCGCTCAAGCGTCTTTACGTGCATGAGGATATTTACGATGAAGTGTGCTCGGAGATGGCCGCCATCGCAAAAAACATCAAAAATGGCAATGGCCTTGAAGATGACACGGATCTTGGACCCTTGCAGAATGAAAAGCAGCTCAACATCGTCTGTGATCTGGCCGCCGATGCCCGGGCGGCAGGGGCGACTTTTTTGACTGGCGGCGAGGCGGCTGACGGCCCGGGTTATTTCTTTCCACCCACCATCGTGATCAATATCAGTGATGGAACCCGGCTGGTGGATGAAGAGCAGTTCGGCCCCATTATTCCGGTGATCAAATACTCTGATGTCGACGACGCCATCCGGCGGGCCAATAACAGTTCAGCGGGCCTGGGTGGGTCTATCTGGTCCAACGACCTGGAAAAGGCGGCCGAGCTGGCCGGGCGGCTGGAGAGCGGTTCGGTCTGGGTCAACACGCATGCCGACATTCAACCCAATGCGCCCATGGGCGGCATGAAGCAGTCTGGAATCGGTTGCGAGTTTGGCCACTGGGGATTGGCCGAGAATACCAACATCCAGACTTTAAAAGTCAGCAAAGTCTGAATCAGTCCCCTTGGGTAGCGATGGAAGTCATTGTCCTATGGACATCGCCAAACGGTTCTGAGGGAACGTCACTTGCAAAGCCGGCCCGTCACCGGATCGTGCTGGCGACTTTGTCATTTACTGATACACCGCGCTTGGCGTATTCTCTACTCTTCCATGACTCTGAAATATGCGAACTAAGGCGTCTCGCAGGTCGTGGCATCGAAGGCCTGTCCCGAATCCACGGTGACAGCATTCGGGTTCGGATTTGAGGGCACTTTTACCGGAACCGAGCAGGACCCTACATTACCGCAGCTATCGGTAGCCTCGATCGTGATCGTGTAAACACGGCCA
>SMVB01177527.1_pt1 | contig 10862 bp, 8 predicted proteins | sample 2456461 | NCBI WGS metagenome assembly SMVB01 (sample SAMN11095934, study PRJNA526329) | marine sediment metagenome | biome: Marine sediment; feature: Surficial sediment; material: Deep marine sediment; isolation source: Hadal surficial sediment | place: Pacific Ocean | collected 2014-05 | depth 0-1...
AATGTATCCGTCGTTCGACGCCGGGATCCCGAACCACTCGGGAAGCGAATCTAGAATCTCACGACAGCGGCCCCGATCAGAGGGCTCGAATCTGCGAACGTCTCGGCTCATCGTTTCGCGCTCTGCCGTGTAACAAGTTAGTAACCTGCGTCAGTGCAGGTCCGATGTCGCAAAGGTTCGGACAGAAACGGGCCGAGATCAAATGCATTCCGCCGGGGATGCGCCTGAGGCGTCCGTCTGGCTTTTCCCGGGCGCTATCCCACACGGGCTGCTGTGATATTGGATATTGCGGCGGCTCGGTTTTTGTAGCGACGGTATCCGTTGGGAATGGGAACGGACGTTCACGCGGTGTGAGGGTCGGGAAGTTTTCGTAGATTGGGGAGATGAGTCAGGGCGACGAACGGACGGGGCGCGGGCCGCGATTGCTCGATCTACTTCGGGGGGCGTTGCGGGTTCGCCACCGTTCTTTGTCGACGGAGCGGGCCTATGTGGGCTGGGTGAAGCGGTTCATCTTCTTTCATGAAGTTCGGCATCCGAGAGAAATGGGGAAGTCGGAGATCGAGGCGTTCCTGAATCATCTTGCGACGGATCTGGGGGTCGCGGCGAGCACGCAGAACCAGGCGCTGAATGCGTTGGTGTTTCTGTATCGGTACGTCATCAAGCAGGAGATCGGAGAGCTGTCGAAGTTGATTCGGGCGAAGCGACCGGCGCGGCTGCCGGTGGTCTTGACGGTGGACGAGGTCGAACGGGTACTCGAGAGGCTTTCGGGGGACTCGTTGCTGGTGTGTCTCCTGCTGTGGGGCGGGGGGCTGCGGCTGATGGAGGCACTCCGGCTGCGCGTCCAGGACATCGATTTCGATCGCCGGGAACTGAGGGTTCGCGATGGGAAGGGGCGGCGGGATCGGTTGACGGTTTTGCCCGATCGAGCGACGGAGATGTTGCGGCAGAAAATCGCGTTGTCCCTGCGACTCCACCGCAAGGATCTGGCCATGGGACAGGGGGAGGTCGAGTTGCCCGATGCGCTGGCGCGAAAGTACCCAAGGGCGGGATGGGAACCGCGTTGGCAGTGGATCTTTCCGTCGGATCGAATCTCGGCCTGTCCAAGGACGGGTCGTGTCGGACGGCATCATCTCTTCCAGACGACGATCCAGAGGCATGTAAAGCGTGCGGCTCGCGACGCGAATATCATGAAGCGCGTGACCCCTCACACTTTTCGAGATAGCTTTGCGACGGCGTTGCTTGAAAGCGGATATGACATTCGGACCGTTCAAGAACTCTTGGGCCATAGAAGCTTGAATACGACAATGATCTACACACATGTTCTGAATCGCGGTGGGCGAGGCGTGTTGAGTCCAGCGGATGCCATCCGATCCCAGCCCCAGATTTCGTGGCGCCACCAACGCCTCCGCGATCCGTCGTCGACTCAGGGTTGACCGACGCGGCGGCGAATTTCGAGATCACCGATTCTGAATAATACGCTGGAGGGCGAGATCGATTGGATGACGAGTTTGCCGATGGCATCACCCTCGCGCAGAGTCATGATTTCGTTGGTGGCTTCGAGCCGGATCTTTGTGGAACGACGGTCGGCGTCTGGATGCCACGCCGTCCGCAGAACGGTGATTTCGGGCAGGCCACGCCGATCGAGGCTCCCCGCTGGGTTTGGTTGGGTGTTCGACTCGGTTCGGACCGGTCTCGGGCTCGAACTCGCGGTCGGGGTCGGGGTCGGGGATGATGCCGGTGACGACGACGATAGGGCGGAAGAAGCTTCCGCCTTGGCCGCGGAAACGTCAGGCGTCACTCGGACATCGCGCGTCGGCATCGGCCGACGACTGGGGGGCGAGCTTGCCAGGACGACTTCGAGAGGGGTGCTTTCGGACGCCTCGATCGAAGGAGTTTCATTGACAACGAGAGTCGCGGGGGCCGGGGAGGTGGCGCGACGAGAGATCTCATCGTTCGCGTCGGACTCGCTTCGATGGGGGCCGCGCGCGATCGATTCCTGCGAAGCCACAGTCGCTGGAGTAGACACGACTTGCGAAGCCGACGCATGCGCTGTTCCGCTCGACTCCAATTTCGACCCCGAGGTCGACTCCACGGGGATCGGAATGAGAAGGGGCGCCGCGACGATCGACGCTGGTGTTTCCACCTGGACTGCGGACGCCACTGCGACGGCGGTGACCTCCGTCGAAGGTTCCTCTGGATCTTTCGCCAAGAGCGAATTCGCCTGGATATTCGGCTGGGCGACGACCGCATCCAAGGGAGCAGCCGCGACGACGCTAGGCAGAGTCGAATCCGAATCCACGCGGGGCCAGAGCTGATAGGCGGCTGTCGCGAGGCCGAGCGTCAGGACCACACCGACGGCGATCATTCCGACGTGTTTCAAACGAGCGGAATTGGGATTTGCGGCGGCGGCGGACCGCGCCGCAGACTCTTCGGCAAGAATTCGACTTCGAAGTTCATCGGCGACACGCGGGTCCTCCGAGGGACGGGAATCGCCGTGCCCGGACGTCGACGGGGCGGCTTCCTCTTCGAGTCGTTGGAGCGCTTTGAGGATCGTACTCATCCGTGATCTCCGGAAGCCGTCGAAACCCCGACTTGCGTTGGTGTCGTGGCGGGGACCGCAGAGGGAATGGGAGGTCGGGAAAACTCGGACACCGGTGCGCCATTCAAAGACAATTCACGTGAGAGGCGCGGAATCGGATAGCGATCGAGTTGGGCGTAGAGAGCGATCTGCGTGAGAGGGCCCGCAATGCCGTCGGAGACGAGGCCACGATCGCGCTGGAAACGCGTCAATGCGATGAGTGTTTCGCCGTCGAAGGTTCCGCTTGGAGTCCCCTCGAAAAATCTCAGTTCGGCCAAGGAGCGCTGAAGCCAGAGAATCCCCTTGCCGGTCTCGCCCATCCGGAGAAACGCAGGAGCGCCGTCGAAACTCTCCCAGACGATCATGCCGGTCTCGAGCCAGTGGGCAGCGAGTTCGTCGACTGGAACGGTGACGATTCGATTGGGAATGAGGCCGGCAACATGGGCTCGATCGTCATTGAACCCGACGACGGCGAGCCAACGCATTTCCGAGCTGGACGCGCTTTCGTTGGAGATTCGACCGTTCTCGTCCATCGTACGTGTAGGCATCAAGGGCAAGAGAACGGGATGGTCGAGGCGGCGGAGCAGATCGATCGAGCCGCCGTCGAAGGGCGTCGCCGTTAGGCCGCGGCTTTCGATTTCGGAGCGGAGCGCGGCACTCGTCCGCGGGGCCACCGCAAACGCGGGGACCCGTCGCCCAAAACCCTCGAGGATGGCGCGTTGGCTTTCGGCCATCGCCAATCGGCGGTTGCGCGTCGCGAGCAATCGCGGAAACAACCCCGGAGAAAGAGCGGTCACCTCGATCGGCTTCTCCGGCCTCACGTTGGATCGCGGCGGTTGGGGAATGGCCATCGAGGCCGAAGCGGCCAGAAGAACAGCGGACTCGGACGATTCGAAGCCCTGGCTCGAACCGGACGTCCGCGTGGTGGACGACTCGGACGAGACAAAGCCGATTTCGCGAGCGAGCAGCGGCGGCGGCTCAAAGGAGATCGGAGCGGCGTTCGCCGCAACCGCGGGCGGCTGGAGGAGGCCCGCGTCGCGGTCGGTCACGCGAGAGTCGAGGGCGCCGGAAGAGGCGAGTGCCGTGTCTTTGCCGCTCGAGAATCGAATCGCGTTCGTCAGGCCATGACGACCGACTTGCAGACCGGCGAAAAGGGCGATGGCGACGATCGCGAGGCTCCCAACCAGGATCATCCAGGGCTGCATGATCGAGGCACGACCGAATTCGCGCTCCGTCCGCTTCCGCCCTCGCTGCGTGTCGGGAATTTCGCGTGCGGCCGCGCGGATCAGGGTCGGTCGAATTCGTGCCGAACGGGCCGCATAGCCCGCCAGCAAAGCACGATCGCAAAGCTGATTGATGAGTCGGGGTATGCCGCCCGTTCGTCGATGGACTTCGCGAAGCGCTGCCTCGGAGAAGAGATCCTTCGGAGCGCCCGCCGCCACGGCGAGACGGTGTCGGACATAGGCGTGGGTCTCGGGCGCGGTGAGCGGTTCGAGCTTCCAACGAACGGAGATCCGCTGACGAAGTTGTCGGAGCCCACGGCCGGCGAGTTTGCGATCGAGTTCGGGTTGTCCGAGCAACAGGATCTGGATCAACTTCTCGCGGCTCGTCTCGAGATTCGAAAGCAAGCGGACCTGTTCGAGCGTGTTGTCGGAAAGCGTCTGCGCCTCGTCGATGATCAACAGGACCCGCCGGCCCTGTCGCTTGCGTTCGACGAGAAAGGCGTCGAGTTGGGTCATCAGGCTGCGTCGCCCAAGACCCTCCGCCGGGAGGCCGAACTCGGCACAGATCGATTGGAGAAGCTCGAGCGCGGTGCGGCTGGGATTGAAGAGGAAGGCCAACTCCGTGTTGCCATCGAGACGCTCGAGCAAGGTCCGACACAGCGTCGTCTTTCCGGTGCCGACTTCCCCCGTGACCGCGATAAATCCCTCCCCCTGCTCGATTCCGTAGAGCAGATGAGCGAGGGCCTCCCGATGCGAACCGGCGAGATAGAGAAATCGTGGATCGGGGCTCAGTGAGAAAGGCTTCTCACGCAGGCCGTAAAACGCGGTATACATCGGGTGTCGGTCTCGGGCCGTAGTCTAACTGATTGAATATAAAAGTGAATCGGAATGAATGGCTAGAGAATCGTACATCGACGTTGCGACGAAAGACGACGAGGCCCTCGATCTTGGGACGTTCTCGGTCTTCGGCGAGTTCGATGACACGATCGAGTCGGCCGAGACGATCGGGATCGACTCGGGCGCAACGCTCGTCAAGCTGTGCGTTCGAAATCGCTCGGGCGCGCTCCATTTCGCGACCTGGCCTTCGCCGTCGAAGGCGCGCGTGCTCGAGCTGCTCGACCGGCTCGCGCCCGATCGGATCGGCGTCACGGGCTGCGGCGCGGGCGCGATCCTCGAGGATTTGCCGCGTGAAGCCTTCCATCCGATCGAATTCGATGCGTGGGGTCGAGGCGCGAACGAGATCCTGTCGAAAGCGGGTCTCGCCTCCGACGAGCCCTATCTGCTCATCTCGATCGGCACGGGGACGTCCGCTTTGCGGGTCGAGGGCGATCTCGTCGAGCGTGTCGGCGGGACGGCCCTGGGAGGCGGGACGGTGCTTGGGCTCGGTCTCGCCTTGACCGGTTGCCAGAGTCATGACGAACTCGTCGACCTCGCATCTCGCGGAAACCGGGCCAATGTCGATCTGCTCATCTCCGACATCTATGAAAAGGCCGAGATTCCGATCGCTGCGGAGGCGACGGCCGCTTCCTTCGGCAAACTCGCCCGTTCGCTGGACCTAACGAGCCAATTCGGAGATCATGCTGGCGGCGCGGACTCTCGAACCAGCCTCCACGCCGCGCCAAAGAGCGAGGATCTGGCGGCAGCGATCATGGGCTTGGTCGCTGAGAACATTGCGTTGATCTCGAATGAGAAGGCGACCGTGGCGGGCGTCTCGCGCATCGTCTACGGGGGCTCGACCCTCTATGCGAATCCCACGATCGTTCAGACCGTTCGTGTCTTGACCAGCGTGATGGGCTTCGAAGCGATCATTCTGCCACGAAGCGGCCACGCTGGGGCCTTTGGCGCCATGCTCCTGTGTTCCGAGAACGACGCCTAGCCGTCCTCCAGAAAACGCCGTCCGACTCGATCCTCAGCTCGTGGAACTCGGATCACGAAGCGCAGGTTCAGTCGGCTCCTGACCCCCTTCTCCTTCTCCGGGTCGTGCAAGATTTCGAACGGCTCGCTGGGTCCGCGCAATCGCGGCACGCTGAACGCGCAGCTCTTCGGTTTGTGCAGCGACCTGTCGTTCGAGACGATCCCGCGCGTCGACGAGCTCGTCGATACGTCCTTCGAGAGATTCCACGCGACGATTCATCTCACGAACCATCTGCTGAAATTCCTCGGGAATCCCACCCATTGCGGACGGCATCCCGCCGAGGCTCTCGTTGACCTGTTCTCGCGAAATCACTTCCATGTCTTCCATCGTTTTCTCCTCAGAATCGTCGAATACGACCGATTCCGACTGCTTCTCGTCATCTGCAAGAGAAGTGGTCGTCGTGTCTTGTGTACCCAAAGTCATTTGTGAACCGTCACCGGAAACATTCCCGAATGGGTTCTCGTCGGTCTGCGGGGCCATCGTTATCCCGTCGCCGACATCGGTCTCGTCGCCGGCGAAGTCGACTTCCTTGCCACCACGTACCCGACGCGCCACTAACACACCACCTAGCACCAACGCGATTCCGCCGAGACCCATGAAGGCCCAGGTCATCCAGTCGCTGCCCTGGTCCGAAACCGGTTTCGACTTGACGACCATCGGTCGTGGAGAACGAGACGGCTCGGGCTCGACCGGTTCCGCGGCGGCGAGAATTTCGGGCTCGATCAACTCCGGCTCTTCCATCGGAATCGAAGTCGAAGGCTCGTCGGCGATTGCCAGATCGGAAGCGATCTCCTCCAATTCGGTTGGCGCAGCCACGATCGGCTCGGACTCGACCACCGGCGTCGGCGTCGGCGCGGTCTCCTGGGCGGGCTCGGGGTCCGGCGGAAGCTGGGCAACGATCTCGTCGAAGGTCGGTTCGTCGAGACTCGGTACGGCCTCTTCCTTCGGCTCCAGAACAGGCTGGGCCTTGGGTTGGGTCGCCTTGGCGACCACGGGTGCGATCTTCGCGTCCCGGAAGACATCGATCACGATGCGGGGCGGATTCGAGAGGATCATCTCCTTCAGTCGGAGTCCATCCTTCGCGAGTCTGATTCGGGCCACCGATCGGGCGCCGAAGGGCTCGACCTCGACCATGACGATGAGTGATTTGGAGGATTTGATCCGACGAGGAATCGAACTCGCTTCGAGCGAGATCACCAACACCTCGGTCTCCGAGGTCGGGTCGGCTCGCTCGATTCGGTAGCCGACGGCACGATCGAGTTCGAAGACGACGCGGGTGAATTCGGCGTGTTTGCCGATCCTCACCTCCACGATCTCCGCGGCGACCGCCGCCTGGCTGATCCAGGCGCTCGATGCCAAGACGACAAGCCCGAGCATCCAAGCCAGGGATCGGTCCCCGAGTCCGATTTTCAGACTCCGAAGGGTCGGACGACGTCCCCCTCCGAATGGATTGATCGAATGATTCGACATTTCGTGCGGCACCTCCCTATGACCCCGATAGAGGCCAATCCCTCATGCCATTTCCGAGTCTGCGGAGCGCCATGGCCCGCCGATTCGAGTAAGAGCTACGTCCTCTCTTCGGGAGAAGTCTGCTCAGGCTTTACGAGAGATCTGCGCGCCGCCTGCCTCTTGCTGATCCGCTGGACGGAAAGCCCTGCGTTCAAAGGCCCCCACGGCGGCTCCCCATCGGTTCAGACCCGGTTCGCAAAAATCATCGCAAGTACCCGAATTGCCTCAGTGATACGCGGACCGTACCACGAGACCAGAGTGCCGTCGATCAAATGAATTCTGGCGTCCCGAGCGGCTGGACAATCGATCTCAGCCAATTTCTGGCGATCGGCCTCCGCAAAGGCGTAGGGCTCGTCCGGCAAGAGGATCACCTCGGGTTGAGCCCGCTCGACGTCGTCGAGATCGACGATCGGGTAGCGCCGATCGCTCGCAGACTCGAGCCGGCCAAAGAGGTTTTCACCCCCGCACAGCTCGATCATGTCGTGGATATAGGTGCCGTCGGCGATCGTCATCCACGGATCGCGCCAAATCGGACAGAACACCCTGGGGCGATTCGCTTGGGCCGCCGTCCGGATCGCCGCGGCCTCGATCGCCCGCTCGACCGGAACCACCCAACGCTTGACCGCCGTGGTTGTTGCACCGAGGGTCGCCAAGTCGCGGAACAGTCCCGCGCCCTCTGCGACCGTACGCGGATAGGTCACCCAGACATCGACCCCCGCCTCCGCAAGCCGCCGCACGACGCGCGCCGTATTCTCTTCGTGATTCGCGATGACGAGATCCGGCGTGCAGGCGAGGATGGCCTGCAGATCGGCGTCCTTGGTTCCACCGAGTTTCGCGAGCCCGTCGAAGGCGTCCCGTGGATGGACACAATACTGCGTCACGCCTACGAGTCGATCCGCCAATCCGAGTACGACGAGAGATTCGGAGAGACTCGGAACGAGACTCACGATGCGGCGAAAATCATGGGCCGGAAGCTCGTCGCGACGCGAATGCACGCGCGGATGGTCGAGCAGGCTGGGCTTCTCGGGACTGTCCGAGGCGTCAGGCATCTCGAAAGAGGATCTCGAGGACCGAACTGCGCAGTCGGATCTTCTCGATGGAACGACCGACGAGCGTTTCGGGAAGGCTGATCGAACGACGTCCATCCCGGACACGCAGATGCAAATCCGCGCCCTTCAAGAGGACTTCGATCTCTTCCTTGGCGATTCCCGGCAGGTCGATTTCGATTCGGGTGCGACCCCCGACGCGTCGAAACCGGATCGGCCGTCCCGTCGAGAATCGCGCCGCCGGGTCTTCGTCTCCGAAGAGATCGAGTGCCAGGGCTTCGAGCGCTTTCACGCCGATCACTTCCCTCGGCCGCAAAGAGACCCGACGAATCGGCACGGGGAAGCTCTCTTTGATCGCCTGGAGTTCCTCGCGTTCCAATTCGAGCCAACGACTGAAATAGCCCTGGCCCACCGACTCGGGCATCACGCGGTTCACGAGCACGGCATCGGTCGCAATTCCGTAGAGCGAGAGGTACGCGAAGGAGCGCCGGGTCTCGTCGACGATGACCCGCGTCGGATTGACGACGAGGCGCGCGCTCGTACGGTCGCTGTCGAGAAGAATTTGTCGAACATCGTCGATCTCCTCATAGAGTTGCTCGAACGCGTCAAAGAATTCTTCGCGCGGAATCAATCGACCCGCATCGAAACCACGCACCAGCGGACGCAAGAATCGCGCACCCTTTCGCTCGAACTCGAAGAAATGCTGCATGAAAATTCGGAGGGCATCGGGGAAGCGAAGCATGCGCATGGTCGAACCGGTCGGCGCACAGTCGACGATGCAGACATCGAAGTCTCCCATCTGCTCGACCTCGTGTACCGCTCGGAGCGCAACGAGTTCTTCGATTCCGGGAAAAGCGAGCAGCTCTTCGGCCACCAGCGAATCGGCCTCGTCCCGAAGAAGCTCGCGAAGCCAGGCTTGAATACTTTGCCACGCGCCGTCGAGTTCGACCTGGGCGCGAATTTCACGGGCGTAGACGTTCTCCGCAACCCGCCGCAGATGAGGTCCAACCGGTTGACCGAGCGCGTCGGCCAGACTGTGCGCCGGATCGCTCGAGAGCACACACACCCGATGGCCGTGACGCGCCGCTCCGAGAGCCGAAGCCAGGGCGAGCGTCGTCTTGCCCACGCCCCCCTTGCCCGTATAGAGGAGCACCCTCATAGAGATGCCCCGGGCACGGATGCAGGGTTCGCGGTCGGTCCGCAGAACGACACGATCAACTCGCCTTCCCGGTAGACGACGCGCTCGACCTCGAGCTTCGCAAAGCCGACGGGCAGCGCGATCTTCCTGCGCCGCCCGGCGACACCCACCACGAGTTCGTCCTCGACGCGAGAGACCTCGAGCGTTTCGGGGTCGAGCCCAGGAAGCGGAAGGCGAATTCGCGCCCCCTGCTCGTCTCGCTCGAATCGCATGCGCAACGCTCGACCGAGATGTGCGGCGGGATCGAGATCCCCGAATAGCACTTTTCCAAACGCCGCCAACGCCTTCACGCCACGCACTTCGTCGGGCTGGAGCGGAGCCGTCAGACAAGCCATCGGATGGAACGCCTCTTCGACCTCACGCAAACGCTCGACCTGAGTCTCGCCCCATTCGCGAAAGAACTCCTCCCGAAGGGCCTCCTCCGGCAACATGCGATTCATGATCACCGCGTCACTCGCAAGCTGAAACAGACACAGGTCCGTCAGCGATCGCCGCGCCTCTTCGATCACCATCATCTCGGGTGTCACGACGATTCGCACGCTGGTCTCAGCCGAGAGGAGCCGCGCACGCAAGCGATGCAATGTCTTGTAGAAGAGCCGATCGGCTTCGGCGAAAACCTCCGCCGACGGCAGCGGCGCCGCGACGAGTCCACGCGCGATCGGTTCGATGATCATCGCCGCGGCGCGCTGCAACCGCAGCAGCCAGCGAAGCCCGCTATGCGCGACCTCGGGCAATGTCACCAGGCGAAGAGTGCTCCCAGTCGGTGCACAGTCGACCAGAATCAGGTCGTAGTCACCGCTCGAAGCCCAGTCCTCGACACAAACCAGTGTGGCCAGCTCGTCCGCCCCGGGCAGCAAGGCCAATTCGTCCGCGACGACTTCGTCGATTCCCTGGTATCGCAGCAACTCGACGAGATACGCTCGAACGCGGCCCCAATGCGATTCGATGACGTGGCGCGCGTCGATCTCGAGCGCATCGAATCGCTCTGCCAGGCGACGCGGCTCGGGCCCGAGCGGCTCGTCAAGCACGTCGCCGAGACTATGAGCCGCATCTGCGGAGATGACGAGCGTCCGCACGCCACGCTCCGCCGCCCACGCACCGGTTGCCGCGGCCGTTGTGGTTTTGCCCACACCGCCCTTGCCCGTGTAGAGAATCAGGCGCATCCGGCGAACGTATCACGTTGGCTGGATCGAGCTAATGCTCCATGACCAGAAGTGGGCGGGGGACCCAATCCCGATTCATCCGCGCGCCCAGCTCGGCCCAGTGCCCCTTTGGCCGCTCGGTCCAGCGATGTTCGCAATTGAGACATTCCGACATTCGAAGCGTACCTCCATACATCACTTCGTCGGTCACGACCCGCTCGTCTCCACAGACCGGACATCCCACCGGTTGC
>SMVB01225710.1_pt1 | contig 10859 bp, 9 predicted proteins | sample 2456461 | NCBI WGS metagenome assembly SMVB01 (sample SAMN11095934, study PRJNA526329) | marine sediment metagenome | biome: Marine sediment; feature: Surficial sediment; material: Deep marine sediment; isolation source: Hadal surficial sediment | place: Pacific Ocean | collected 2014-05 | depth 0-1...
ATGGACCCTCCAGGCGGCGTCCACGAAACGCGCCGTGCCGCGGCGGCCCTTCACCTGAACGATCTCGAGCGTCATTTGGAGCCGCTGCCCAGCCGACGCACCGTCGTGAAGTAGTGCATGTCCGATTCGCTCCGGAAGAATCGGATGAGAGAATCGACCAGCCACTTCGCCAGGAAGCTGCGAGCCTTCGATCTAACCGCTACGAGCGCGGTGTAGATCCGGCGAAACAGAGGCCTCAGGAAGGGCAGAAAAATCAGAAAGTAGTCGGAGGCGCTACGGGACAAGCGAAACGAGGGCGATTCGAAAAACGTGAGATTGTCGCGGTGCTGGTCCAGAGCGTGCGACGAGAAGAATGCATCGACGTCCCGTTCACTCGTATGCGTTCCCATCTTCTCGCCGATGGTTTCGAGAATGGCCAGGGTCGTCGAGCCGCTTCCGTCACGATTCTCCACGGTCGGAGCGATGCAGCCCTCCGCACCGAGGAATCGCGCCAACTGCGCCGCGAAGTCGGCATCCTCGATATTCACAACCAGAAGCTTTCCGTTCCGGTCACTGAAGTAGCCCATCACGTGTTCGTGATATGAGTTCCGGATCCGGATCCAACGCATCACCGCTCGCTCGCGGTTATCGAGGACCCACCGGTTGATGATCCAGGCAACAAATCCCAGTGGAACGTACTTGGTGAGGGCCCAACGAACGGCCTTCCGCGATCGCTCGACCGCTTTGTGTCGGCTGAGCACCCAGTGCTTCAGCGGTCTTGTGTTGAGGATGAAGAGAGCCTCGGGATAGAGATCGTCCAGATTTTTGATGGAAGAACATCCGCCATCGGAGAACGCGTCGAATTCGTCGAGTCGGGACCGGTTCTTGGTGATCGACCAGTCTGTCCACCCGGGCTTATGGGCGGAGCGATAGGAGAGTTGATCGCAGAAAATTCTGTGCAGAGTGACCGTACCGGTCTTGTTGAAGCCTATGCAGAAGACCTTTGGGGGCCCCCGGTCGCCCTCGTCAGCCATGCCTATCCCTCACGATGGTACAGGAGATTCCTCGCACAAGCTCCTCTGGTTCATAGCGTCCTGGAGTTCGACCCGCTGGGAATCTGAAAGACACGGCGTACTGAGGCAACGTCAACCGAATACGCGCCGCCCAAGGCCCGAGCCCGGTCGTTCACACGCTCGGCCAGTGCTATACTCAACGTTGGGAGGGATTCGGGTACCGCAATGGTCACCTAAAGGTCCGACGTCCGGATGACTGCACCGCAAAATAAGATACGAGCGACCCCCCTTGGCGTCCTCCGCCATTACTGGCGGGTGGCTGACGTCAAGGCGTGGCACCTCGTCCTACCGATCGGCTTGATTCTGATCGCGAGCGCGTTCGAAGGAGCGTCGTTCTCACTTCTCATCCCACTCAAGGACGCGGTGGCGGAGAACTCCTTCGACTTCCTCGGAGAGTCGAGAGCGTTCGGATGGATTTCCGAGCTCGTGCCAGACGGACTGGACCCGTCGGCGCGAGACGCCTATCTCGTGCTCTTGATCGCCGTCCTGATGATTCTTGGACGTGTAGGGAAGCTGGGATTCCAATACACGGCCCGGCTCGTCGTGACTGCGCGCAACGAACGGTACCGGGTCCGCGTCGGGAAGGAGACGTTCGGAAGAGTCCTCGCATTCGGGCGGCAGTACTTCGATGGCCAAGCGATCGGCAGAATCGATGCGGAGATCGGCTGGTCCAGTTCGGTAATCGGGCTCCTGACCGCGGCTCAGGAGCTCTTCCGTCACGTCGTCTCATTGTTGGTGAAGGTCGGCGTGATGATCGTGATCTCGCTCCCGCTCTCCATCGCCTTCCTCGTGACGCTGCCGTTGGTGCAAGGCCTGGTGGCTGCGATCAATCGGGCGGTGAAACGCATCTCGGAGGAGGGGGTGGAGGTAGACCGACAGATACGCGCGCAGACTCTCGACATCCTGGGGGCCATTCCGCTCGTAAAGGCAGTTTCGCAGGAACAGACCGCTTCGGAGATGTACGAGAAGGTCCTCCGCCTAGGGGAGCGTGTGGCGGTACGGCGCGATCGGGCGATCGGGATTCGTTACCCCATCGAGGAAATCACAATCCTCCTTGCGATGCTCCTCGTTCAGGGCGTGTTCATCTATGCCACCGGGGATTTTCGCCCGGCCGACCTGGCCGCTTTCGGTGCTTTTCTCATCGTACTTCAGCAGGCACTTCGCGACTACAAGTTGATCAGCCGCTTCAGCCTCCACGTCTTCGAGGAACTTCCTCGCTTGGAAGCCGTGGCGGGGCTCTTTTCCGACGAGGGCAAGTTCATTGTGCCCTCCGGTGACAAGACCTTCGGGGGGCTCGAACATGGGATCGAGGTAAACAATCTGAATTTCCGCTATGTGCAGGGGCCCGAGACGCTACACGACCTGAACGCGACGATCGCCGCCGGCAAAGTCACTGCGATCGTCGGCTCGAGTGGAGCGGGGAAAACGACCTTCGTCGATCTCCTCGCACGCTTCTACGACTGCGAACCTGGTTCCATCCTCTTGGATGGCACCGACATCCGGCAATACTCCCTCCCGTCGCTGCACTCGCGGATGGCGATCGTCAGCCAGGACGTCTGGTTGCTGAACCGGTCCTTGCGCGACAACCTCACCTTTGGGCTCGAAAGGACTGTGGGGGACGAGGAGTTGGTCGGGGCCCTCGCCGATGTCGAGCTGGGCGACCTTCTGGTAGAATTTCCGGACGGCCTCGACACGGAGGTAGGTGACAGGGGGGTCCGTCTGTCTGGGGGACAGCGGCAGCGGATCGCCCTCGCACGCGCTCTGCTCCGAGATCCGGACATCGTGATCCTCGACGAAGCGACCTCGGCGCTGGATAGCGTGATCGAGCGAAGTGTAGCTGCCGCGATCAAGCGGCGGCTGACGGGACACACCCTCATCGTTATCGCGCATAGACTGTCCACCATACGGGACGCGGACCACATTCTCGTATTCGAGGGTGGCCGCATCGTCGAGCGCGGCACTTGGGAGGAGTTGATCGAAAGGGGTGGAGCTTTTCATGAACTCCACCGGGCTCAATCCGAGAAAGACACACCCGTCGGAGCTTGACCCACCCCCGGGGTCTAGCCGAGGCGCCCTTCCGTATCCGCAAATGCGGTCTAGGAGTTGACCGCCGAGACGAGCGAGGATCGCCGAAGGCGACCGCAGCTAAATCCGCCTTGAGACAATCATTCACCTCGGTTAACGTAGCCGACTCTCGATCGTGAAGAGCGAGCATGATTCCGAATCAGTGGAGTTCAGAATGGCGCCACGCGGGCCGGCAGGGCACAGCATCGTGGTATCCGGCGCAATAGGGTTCGCCATGCGCTCGATGCTCATTGGCACGGTTTTGCTGGGGGCCGCGCTTTGGGCTCCGCCTTCCGCGTCGGCCCAAGACCCGGACCGCATGGGATCACGCATCCTCTCGCTGGACTCATGGACATACGAGTCGATCGAGCGGCTTCGGAGCAGAGGGTACCTGCCACGCCTGAATCCACTGGTTCAGCCCTACCGCAGGATCGATGTGGCCGTAGAGCTCGTCGACGTCGGCGCGGATTCGTTACCAGAGCCGGTGGCCGGTTGGGTGCGTATGCTGAGGAGCGAACTTGCCCCCGAGTTCAGGCGCCTCTCGGAAGAAGAAGAAGAAGAAGATGATGATGGTGATGATGATGATGTGGGGGGGCAGCGATTGGGCTTCCAATTCCTTTATGGGCTTACCGGCTCGGACAGCCGGCGACGTGATCCCCTCATGCCCTACCGCACGTCCGACAGTGAAGGGTTGGACGATCGTGCTTGGTGGTCCTGGGCGGGCGGGCTCTGGCTGGAGACACACAACGTGGCAGCGGAGTCGAGACTTCACTGGGACACCTGGTATAAGGAAGTGCACGGAGATCCGGACGGCCAGAATCCAGGAGGTTTCAAGGCCTTCGGACGTACCGACAACGCCTACCTGACGTTGGCCTACCCGTGGGGCAACATCTGGGTCGGCCGATTCAAACGGAACTGGGGGCCCATCGGCCAGACGGGCATGATGATCGCGGACAACGCGACCTCGTATCCCCAGATCGGACTCGACCTGGGAAGGGGAAGTCTCACCTTCCGCTTCATAGCCGGCGAACTGGAGTCGGTCAACGGGCGACAGCGCTACATCGTGGGCAACCGGCTCGACTACCGCCGCGGCAACTTCTGGGTGTCTCTCGGCGAGTCCGCTCTCTACTCGGGAGAGGTCGCGGTGCTCAGGCTGTTCAACCCGCTGGAGTTCATCTTCTTCGACCACAACGCCAACAACGACCAGCCAGGAATCTCGGGAAACGTGATGTTCAACGGGATGTTCTGGACCCGGGTGGGCGAAGCTACGCTCTACGGCGAGTTCGTGCTCGACGATTTCGACCTTAACCCACGCACCGGGAAGGTGGACCGGCCCATCGAGCCGACCTCGTATCAGCTAAGCCTAGGCGGACGCTACCTCGGTGTATCCGATCGCCTCGAGTTCGGCTTCGACTACCGCAGAGTTTCCGCGTTGTCATACCGTTCCGGCGTCGTTACGGAGATATGGATGCACCTGGATCGGGGGCTTGGGGACCCATGGTCGGACTACGACCGTCTCACGTTGCGGGCCGACCTATATCCCTCCGTTGGGGGCCTGCGCATATCCCCCGTGCTTCAGTTCCAGCGCAACGGGGAGGGCGACTATCGTATTCCCTTTCCGCCGAGAGATGAGCTGGTGGCTCTCCCAGGGATCTTCCAAGGCGTGGTGGAAACCACTAAGCGTGTGGCGCTGCAGGGGCGATATCAGCCCCGCAGCGAGGTCTTCGTGGAGTGGGACCTGGGCCGAAGTTTCGTCTCGAACGCAGGCCACCTGGCGGGCTCGAGCGAGGGACGCTTCTCCTTCCTCTTGCGTCTTGGGCTCACGTTCGAATTCCCCTTGGGGGAGCCCTGACCCCTCAGGCAGTCTCCTTCAAGTAACCGTCGATCTGAGCCTGGACCCCGAGCAGTTGGATGGCCTCACGCGTGAACCAGGAACGATAGGCTTTGTGGGCCATCTTCTCCCGGTCACTACGAGGCACCTGGGTCGTGGAGATGCTGCCACGACGCCTCCACCAAACATTCTTGTAGGGCAGATCGTAGGCATGGGGCAGGGCACCCGTCCTCCGAATCGAGAGGAGCGAAAGGAAGATGTCCTCCCCGTTCCACTTGGGTACGCCCCGGGCGATGAGCCCGGCTGCGGACGGCTCCGCCTCAAGGAATACGCCCGCGTAGGAACGGTGCATCATGAGGCAGCGAGTCAGTACGAGCGGTGTCTCGCCCCGCTCATATCCGTCGTAGGAGTATTCGTAGGCCGGGCTGATACGACGTCCGAAGATCCCGTGCAGCGTGTGGGGCGCCGCGTCGAAGGAGGCCTTGAGACCCGTGATCGAGCGCCCGGCTACGACCAAGTCGTCATCGAGGATCAAGACCGCGTCGTTCCTTACTTCCCTTGCCGCGACGAAACGCAAGGCGAGCCCATAGCGATCATTGAGATCCCAGTCGTGACGGTGGACGATCTCACAGCGGGGGCTCTCGAACGAGAAGCACGTCCGCTCACGACCGTGAGAAACGTGAATCTCATCGACAAGGGGATGCCGAGCGAGCAAGGGCAAGATCACACGGCGCAACCATGACGGCCGATTCCAGTTCAGGATGACCGCGCTGACGCTCACGGTGTTGCCCGCCGCTCGAACTCGGAGGCTTCGGGATAATAGGCGTCGAGGAACTCGCGCACGCGGTCGCATACCCAGGTATCGGGATCCTCCCCCTGGTCATCGTTGAGACAATAGAACTTGGGCCGCATCTTTACGAGTCCTTCCAAACCTCGGGTCTGCTTTTTTCGGTTGTTGTTTATCCGGTGAAAGCGGTGGTACTTAAGCAGCTCGCGAGCCCGTACCACCTCGGCGTGACGCCGCATCGGCCCGAGCATCCACATCCGGTAGAGTCGATCCATGCGTAGATCCGATCCGGTCCGGAAACGGTTACTGCGTGTCCGATGCAGCGCTTTCCGATTGGCCTCCAACATAGCCTCCCAAAACGGCTTATAGACGAATCTGGGACAGTGCTCGATGTGGCCATTGTTGTAGAACTTCCAGCGTTTTCGATAGATCCGGAAAGGAAGCCAGATGCCGAAGTAAGTCCCGAAGACTCTGTGTTTTCCGGTCGTCGTCAAGAAATCCTCTCGCACGGAGGGGGCCCCGAACAGAAAGTCGTCGTTCAACCAGAGGAAGTGGTCTGAAAGACCAGGCACGGCATGAACGAAGCTCTCTATGACCGTCGAGTTGAACGTCGGAAGGTAGGGCCCAAAGTCACTCAGCTCGTCGTGGTGGACGACATTGACTCGTGGATTGTTCAGGTCGAGCCAAGTCGGGACCTGCGGACGACGCGTGACGATGTGGACCTTTCTGATCCAGGGCGCGAACATGTCCGCCGACCGGAGACTATACCGCAGCAGATCGTACGGATCGCGCATCCGCTCAGGGTTGAGATGCTTCGAGCCAGGGGCGTATCGGTGTATGTCGGCCTGAAGCTGTGCGTCGTCCCCGTCGACCCATGTGTACACGAGGTCGACGGCAGGCCCCCCCGAAGTTACCTCACGCCGCGAGGTCATCTCACGGTTGCGAGATCCGCATGAACGCCGACAGGAAGGATCACCATGGTTGACCAGTTTGCTATTCTTCCAAGGGAACTGCAACATCCGCTGACCGAAATAGGCTCCCGTTCGCTATCCATCCATGATCATTTCTCATCACCATAAATTCATATACCTCAAGGCCCGGAAGGTCGCCGGAACCAGTGTGGAGGTCGCACTTGCGAAGCACTGCGGAGACGCCGATATCGTCCCGCCGGTGGGTGGGTTCAACCCCAAGTGGGACGAGGACGGGTACGACCACCCGGGAAGGATCCGGCGAGGCTACGGCCGTCACTCGCCCCTGATCTCGGTACGAAAGCGCGTCGGCCGAACGTTATGGCAAACCTATTTCAAGTTCGCCGTCGTTCGCAATCCCTGGGATCTGGTGGTGTCCCAATACCACTGGGCGACCCGGAGGGACGAGGGAAACCCCTATGAGGGAGCCGTGGGAAGGAGTTTGAAGCGATTCTGGACGAAGCCGCTCCGGATAAGGAAGAATTTCAGGGCGCTCGGCAGGAGCATAGCCCGATCCTTTCTGAAGATGGACGTGGTCACCTTCGAATTCTTCGTGAGGCACATGTTGCGTTATTATCCGCCAAACGATCGATTCTACTTCGACCGCTCGGGCTCGATGGGGCTCGACTTCCTGATCCGCTACGAAAATCTACAGGATGACTACACGTCGGTCTGCGCACGGATCGGAATACCCGCATCGCAGCTTCCGTCGCTGAAGACGAGAAGCCGGCCGGAGCGGCGACACTATTCGACGTACTACGATGATCGAACACGAGAACTCGTAAGGAAGGCGTATCATCGTCACATCAAACACTTCGGCTACCGCTTTGAAGAGCCTTGAACGGTTCCGATGCTGATACACAACGATCGGGGGATGCCTTGAGCGTCGCGTCCGCATCCTTCATCGTCGGGCATCCCCGATCCGGCACGAGTCTGTTACGGGCGCTGCTGGACAGTCATCCCCAACTCCTCGTGGTCCCGTTCGAGACACACCTGTTCGACTGGGCCCGGTCTGGAGACCCGGTCACCGCCCTACTCGACCGGACTTACCTTTGGACCACGATTCACCGGCACCGGCCATCCATTTCGAGGGAGGAGGTCGAGGCCGTCCTCAAGCGTGCATTCAGCCAGACACGGGGGCCGCGGGCGCGGCTGCTCGCCCTGGTCGAGGGATGGCGCGAGCTCACGGAGGCGCCCCGGAACACCCGGTGGGTGGAGAAGACCCCCCGGCACCTGTATGAATCCACCACACTCCTGAGGTGGTTTCCGACCGGGGCGAGGGTTCTGGTGATGCGCCGGGACCCTCGCGACGTGATCGCTTCGGCCCTGAAACAGAAACCTTCCCGCACCATTTTTCAGATGGCACTCACTGGGCGGCTCGCACATCAGGTCGTGACCGAGCACGAGCAGGATCCGCGCTTCCTCGTGATTTCCTACGAACGACTCGTACAGGACCCGGGCCGCGTCATGCGCACGGTTTGCCAGTTTCTGGATGTTCCGTACGACCCCGTCGTCGTGACGCCGACCATTCTCGGGGTGGAGTACTCCGGGAACTCACGGTTCGACTCCGCTTTCCAGGGTGTCTCGGAGGCGGCCGTGGGCCGTTACCGCGACGTCCTCTCGGGGTCTCGACTGGAGAGGATCGAGGCCCTTCTGGCCCCGGTCCTCACGGCGGGGGGATATGCACCCGCACTTCAGGAGCCAAGGAGCAGTCATCCCGTGGCGAGGGCGGCCATCGCCATGATCATCCGGTCGCAACTCTGGCGTTTGCGCGCCCTGAGGGACCCCTTTAGAAGAGCATAAAAACGACGGGTAGGAGCCTAGATGAAGACTCCGCCTCTGCGCGTTCTGCGCGGCTGGCTCGCACGACAAGGCATCTTGCCACAACGCCGGGTCTACTCACGGTCGATCTGGGGCGTGCGGAAGTCGGACGTCGGGCGGATGGAGTCTTCGGAACACGGACAATCGCCCGGGTGCGACGCTTGGCCCATTCACGTGGTGCTCCGAGAGTTGGACCAGGGTCGGGGGTTCGGATTCGCCCACTTCAACGACGGCGAGTGCGATTGTTTGATCGAGGGGACACATACGAACAGGGATGGCGTCGAGATCTGTCCCGAGCATGTCAGGCGTCTTCTCGAGGGCTGTATCGTGCGCTTGACGACCTCGGTCGATCCGAGAATCCGTGAGAGGTTTCTCGTGGGCCTGCCGTGTCCTCGCTGCCATGGGGTTCAGGCGGAGGACGTGCTGCGAAGGTTTCCCGAGCTCGAGCACTACCACCGTTTGCCCGCGACGCTCTTCCATCACGCGGTGCGTTGGTTTCGGCCCCGGCTGGCGGACACCCTGGTCAAAAGGGGCGGTGACGCGTTCCTCGTGTGCAGTACCGAGCACGATGTCGACACCATCGAGCGTCTGCTGGGAATCCCCTTCCGAGCGGTGCTGAGAGTCGATCGCTTCCGAGCCCACGAAAGCCCGGAGGTGTTCGATGGTTGGGTCGAAGAGATCGGATGGAGGCAGAGTGCGAACGAGGGCACTACCATTCCGCGGACCATGCTGCTCCTGTGCGGCATTATGGGTCGCCCTTGGGCCGTACAGGCGTTCCTGTCCAACCCGGACAGTCTTACACTTTGCTTGGGCAGCTACTTCGACGACGTGGGTCTGGGGCGGATATTGAAATACGCCGGGGGTCAACGCCTCCGTTGTAAGCGGTGCCTGCGTATGGGCTAACGGTCCGCGGAGCGGCCCTCTGCCGTGATATCGGCCTCGGCCAGGTGGCGGGTTCCCTCGCCTGGTTGCGGCCAGCCAAACAGGTAACGACTTTTCCGATGACCTTTTTAGGCCGCCGGGGTACGAACGCCCGGCCTATCTAATGCCCACTTGATCTCTCACAACCCCTAGGCGGCGCGATACTGTGAACGTCTCGTCCAGACGACGCCTTCTTTCGATACTCGGCGCCACTTTATTGGTGGGCCAGCCCGTTACCCCAGCGCAGACCAGGCCGCGGACCACCATAGATTCCGGGCCGATCTCCGGTCCCGGCTCACGAGCGATCGCGGACCCGGCCCGTTCCGGCACCGACCCCAGAATCTCAGAGGCGCACGACCTCTACGTCGACCATCGGGTCATGGAGTCCCTTCAACTCTTCGAGGACGTCATCGACGACTCTCCGGAAATCTACGAAGCCTTATGGGGTGCGGCCCGCTCGGCCATCGCTCAGGGACTCCTCTCCCGTGGGAGAGAGATACAGAATCAGTGGTACAAGATCGGGGAGTCCTACGCTCGTCGCGCCACCGAGGTCGAGCCGGAGAATATCGTAGGGCTTTACTGGCTGTTGACCGCGAAGGGTCTCCGAGCCACCCAGTCGGGGGGCAGAGAGGCGTCGGCCCTCGGCGGGGAGGTCTACGATCTGGCGCACCAGGTCTTGGAAATGGATTCCCTCCATGCCGGCGCCTACCACGCCCTTGGTGTTCTCAATTTCAGGGTGCGGAGACTCTCCTGGATCCAGCGTTTTGTGGCGAGGAATTTCCTCGGCGCCGACGTCATGAACTCGACCAGCTGGGAGGACGCTGAGCGGTACCTCCTACGCGCCGTGGAGCTGAGGCCCGAGTACATCCTTTTCCATCTGGACCTCGGGAGGATGTATCTGAATCGAGACCGGAAGGATGAGGCGCGAAGCCATCTTGAAAGAGTACTGGAGCTCCCGGTTCTGGAGCCGCCAGACCCCCGGTTTCAAGCGATCGCGGAGCGCCGTCTCCCCGAGACGCTCAAATAGTTCCCCGCCTCCGCCTTGCGGATCAGATCCTGAACCTCAGCGGCCCATCCCGACCTACGCTTTCCAAGCGGGAATCATCTCCGATCGCGCGTCTCGAAGAAGCTCCTTAGGCCCGGGTCGGTGAGGGCGGGGACGAACCTCTCGCGCTCGGCCCAGATTCGCTTCTGTGTGACATCGGTCCCACTCGAGTCCAGGTAGGCCACCGCAAGCGCCACCACTTCCTCGGTTGGGATCGGGGCGCTAGACGCGTGCTGGAAGAGCTCATCGTAACCAGCGTCCTCCGAGGCCATCCACAGTGCGAGTTGCTGGACGACCGGAGCCACCAAGGGGTGAAGGTTCAGCCCCTGAAACAGCCACATGACATTACGCATCGCGATGTTATCGTCGG
>SMVB01257857.1_pt1 | contig 10859 bp, 7 predicted proteins | sample 2456461 | NCBI WGS metagenome assembly SMVB01 (sample SAMN11095934, study PRJNA526329) | marine sediment metagenome | biome: Marine sediment; feature: Surficial sediment; material: Deep marine sediment; isolation source: Hadal surficial sediment | place: Pacific Ocean | collected 2014-05 | depth 0-1...
ATAGAATCCCCTGTTGGAACGTCGCACAACCAGGAGGTAAACCATGACCCTCGCGCTCTCCATGCTCCTCGCCGCCGCCTTGACGCAAGCGCCACAGATAGACGAAGCGCTTCTCGAGAACTTCACTTGGCGCTCTGTCGGGCCCGCGGGCGCCGGCGGTCGGGTGGTCGACGTGGAAGTCGTAGGTGAGTTCCCTTTCCATATCTTCGTCGCCACCGCTTCGGGAGGTCTCTGGCGAAGCACGAATGGTGGCGTGACGTGGGAGCCCATCTTCGACGATCAAGACGTTGTCTCCATCGGAGCCATCGCCGTCAACCCGAGCAATCCCGACGTGTTGTGGGTCGGGACGGGCGAGGCCAATCCGCGCAACAGCGTTTCGTGGGGCAACGGCGTCTACAAATCAAACGATGGCGGGAAGAGCTGGGTCAATGTCGGTCTCGAGAACACGCATCACATCGGGCGCATCGCGGTCGATCCGAGGAATCCCGACACGGTCTACGTCGCCGCGCTCGGCCACATTTGGGCGGCGAATGACGAGCGCGGGCTCTACAAGACGACCGATGGCGGCGCGAGCTGGGAGAAGTCGCTTTTCATCGACGGGGATACCGGGGTCATCGATGTCGCCATGGATCCCCGCGACAGCGCGACGCTCTATGCGGCGGCTTATGAAGTACGGCGCGACGGGTTTTCCGGCGGCGATCCGGAAACGATGACGGGCGACGGAAGCGCTATCTACAAAACCAATGACGGCGGCCGGAACTGGCGCAAGCTCTCGGAAGGATTGCCGGAGAGCGAGAAAGGGCGTATCGGGATCGCGGTCTCTAGGAGCGATCCCGCCACCGTCTATGCGATCGTGCAGACGCTCACAACGGTACCGGCGCGTCGCGATCCCGAAGATCCGCCGCCGCCGGAGAAGGACAAGACGCTCGAGGACGGCGGCGTTTTCCGCTCGACCGATCGGGGCGAGAGCTGGGAATGGATGAGCTCGACGAACCCGCGGCCCTTCTACTACAGCCAAATTCGCGTCGACCCGAGCGATCCCGATCGCGTCTACGTGCTCGGAAGCCGGCTCTCCGTCTCCGAGAATGGCGGCAAGGATTTCGAGAGGATGGACATCAAAGTCCACGTCGACCATCACGATCTTTGGATCAACCCCGATAATTCCGACCACCTCGTGCTCGGGAATGACGGCGGTATCTATTTCAGCTTCGATCGAGGTGACAGTTGGGATTTCTTGAACCAGATCGCCATCGGCCAGTTCTACGCCATCGATGTGGACATGCAAAAACCCTACTTTATTTATGGCGGTGTTCAGGATTACTGCTCTTGGGGCGGGCCGAGCGCGACGCGCAACAGCATCGGTATCGCCGGCAGCGATTGGCACAAGCTCATGACGGGCGACGGCTTCCAAGTGCGGATCGATCCAAACGATCCGACGATCCTCTACGCCGAAGCGCAATATGGCCGCATCGTGCGACACGATCGAAAGACCGGCCAGAACACGAGCATCGCGCCGGCGGCACCGGAAGGCGAGGAAGATTACCGCTTCAACTGGGAGACGCCGCTTCACATCTCCTACCATGACTCGGCCACGATCTATGCGGGCGGCAATCACTTGTTTCGCTCGCGGGATCGCGGCAACCGGTGGGACGTGGTCAGTCCCGAGCTCACGACCGCGACCCGCTCGCGCGCGGATTACCGGGGCGGCGAGTCGCACATGGTGGCGTCGATGAGCGCCTTCGCGGAATCGCCGCTCGACCCCGCCATTCTTTATGCTGGGACGGATGACGGACACGTTCACGTTACGAGCGACGGCGCCGCGAGTTGGACCGAGGTTACCGATCGTGTTCCGGATATGCCGGGCCGCCGCTGGGTGTCGCGCCTGGTGGCCTCTAGATTCGAGCGCCGGCGCGTCTATGTCGCTTTCGACGGACATCGCAACGACGACTTCGCGCCACATCTTTTTGTCAGCAACGATCTCGGCCAGAGCTGGACGTCCATCGCATCGAACCTTCCTGTGGACGGCCCGGTGCGCGTCATCCGTGAAGATGTGGAGAATCCGAGGCTGCTCTTTGTCGGCACCGAGTTCGGCGCGTTCGTGTCGTTTGATAGCGGCGAGAGCTGGACGAAACTCATGAACGGGATGCCAACCGTTGCGGTAGCCGACCTCGTCGTGCATCCGCGCGACCATGATCTCATTGCCGGTACCCATGGCAGGAGCGCCTACGTCATGGATATCGGGCCTCTGCAGCAGATGACGGACGAGGTCTTGACGAAAGACCTCCACGTCTTTGAGCTCGAGAACGCGGTCGCTTTCCGCTACCACGTTCATTCCGACGACCAATTTCTGGGGGAGAAGCGTTTCATCGCGGACAACCCCGCGTTCGGAGCCACCATCACCTACTACGTGGGAACGCCACCCGAAGACGAAGAAGCCGAGGCCAAGATCGTTATTGCAAACTCCATGGGTGAGCGCATCCGTGAGCTCGAAGCCCCTGCAAGCGCCGGACTTCACCGCGTGCAGTGGGATCTGCGCCATGCGCCACCCCCCCAGGACGAGGACGAAGGCCGCGGCTTCGGCGGCGCGTTCCTCGGACCGCTCGTTCGACCCGGAAGCTATCGCGTCACCGTGGATCTTCCCGGCCGCACGGTGAGCACGATTCTCGAAGTGGAGCCCGACCCGGAGCTCCAGCTCGACGAAGCCGATCAAAGGCAGCGTACGGACACGGTGACGCGTCTGATCCCTCTTCAGCGCGAGGCTTTCGAAGCTTCGGAGCGGACGGAAAAGATCAAGGACGAGCTCGAGGCCCTCGTGGAGTCCGTCAGCAAGGACGAGGAAGAAGACGAGCTTGGGCTCGACGAGCTCTCCGAATCCACCCGAGCCCTGGCGCACCGCACGGAGCGCACGAAGAGCCTCGTAAACCGTCTCTATCGCGTTGTCGAGAACTCTCCCTTCGCGCCAACGGCAACGCAGATGCGACAGCTCGACGAGCTCGAAGCACGGGTGGCGGAGGACCGCGCCTCGGTTACCGAGCTCACGGACAGGACGCTCCCCGAGCTCGAAGAACGACTCGACGACAACGGCATCGGGCGCGTGCGCGTTCCGAGCAAGGAGTAGACCAGCCATGACGGTGCTCACCATCCTCGCGCTCTCAGCGGCGCTCACGATGCAGGGAAAACGCTTCGACGCTCTCGGCAACACAATCCCCGAGCTCCAGCAAGCGATGGAGCGCGGCGATGTGACCTCAGTGGATCTCGTCCGCCAATATTTGGAGCGGATCGAAGCTTTCGACAAGCGAGGGCCGCGCCTGAACAGCATGATCTACCTCAACCCAAGCGCTCTCGACACGGCCGCCGCTCTCGATCGTGAGCGCGCCGAGAAAGGCCCGCGCGGCCCGCTCCACGGCATCCCCATGATCCTCAAGGACAACTATGACACGCACGACATGCCGACCTCGGCGGGATCGGTCGCGCTCGCCGGCTTCGTCCCCGCGGATGACGGCTATCAAGTCGCGAAACTTCGTGAGGCTGGCGTCGTGTTCCTCGGCAAGTCGAACATGCACGAGCTCGCGCGCGGGATCACCACCATCAGCTCCATCGGTGGGCAAACGCGCAACCCCTACGATCCGAGGAGGAACCCGGGGGGCTCGAGCGGCGGCACGGGTGCCGCCATCGGCGCGGAGCTCGCGGCCGTCGGCATGGGCAGCGACACTTGCGGCTCCATACGTATCCCCGCCGCGAACAACAACCTCTTCGGCCTTCGAGTGACGCAGGGCCTTTCGAGCCGCGACGGCATCGTCCCGCTCTCGCATACGCAAGACGTGGGCGGGCCGCTCGCTCGGAGCGTGGTCGACCTCGTGCTCATTCTCGACGCCACCGTGGGGCCCGACCCGAACGACCCGCAGACCGCCGTGGCCACCGGCAAGATCCCCGAGACCTATACCGCCTTTCTCGACGAGAACGCTTTGAGCGGGAAACGTCTCGGCCTCTTGACATCTTATTTGAGCGAAGAAGGTCCGATGCGGGAAGTCACCGAGGTCGTCTTGAGCGCCGCGACGCAAATGGAGAGCCACGGCGCCGTGCTCGTGGAGATCGAGATCGAGGAGCTCGCAGATCTCCTCGAAGGCTCCGGTGTGCTCGGGATGGAGTTCAAGTTCGACTTCCGCGACTATCTCGCGGCAGCGGAGGCGCCTCCGATACGCGACATCGGCGAGATCCTCGAGCGCGGGCTCTATCACAAAGCCCTCGGATCGCGGTTCGCATCGTCGAACGAAGTCGAGGAAGGCTCAGACGAATACGTCCAAGCACTCGCGAAGCGCAAAGACGTCGAGCGCGCGCTCGTTGAGGCGTTCGAAGCTCACGAGCTCGACGCCATCGTCTACCCAACGCTCAGAACGAAGCCGGCCATCATCGGAGAGCCCCAGTTCTCGAGCTCGTGCAGAATCAGCGCCCATTCTGGCCTCCCCGCCTTCAGCCTCCCTGCAGGTTTCACTGAAGACGGTGTCCCCGTAGGCATCGAGCTGCTTGGCAAGAAGTTCGGCGAGGCGGAGCTCATCGCCATAGCCTATGCCTATGAGCAAAAGGCGAAGCCTCGCCGCGTACCGGAGAGAACTCCTTCCCTGGTGAGCGGAGACTCGAGCATCGACTTTCTCTTCGCGGGCGAAGCGATCCGAGGTAAAGCCCGCCTCAACCGTCCCACGCAAACGTTTCACTACGAGCTCGACCTTCCCGGTCTTCTCGACCGCGAGCTCATCGACGTGAAAATCCACCGCGGGGCGCGCGGCGAGAACGGCGCTATCATCGCGCAATTGGGTACGGGACGAAGCGGCACGGTGGCGATCGGAAACGAAGACTTGGAAGCGCTGAAGCAAGGCCGCCTCTACATTGCGCTCTACACGACACGGGAACCTCGCGGGGCGGGTCGGGCTCAAATAGAGCCGCTACGCTGAGCGACCCGAACGCGAAGCTCATCGTCTCTCGACCGCTCACGCGCCGAGACTTCAATCGCCCCAACCCGGACAGCGAAGATGTTCGAGTGAGCTTGAGGGGACGCGTTCACAATGTCGGGGAGCACGACGTCACCTCCCTCACCGTCTCCTACGAGTGCGACTTCGACTTCGACTTCAATTTTCCATCGGTCAAGGGCACCACCAAATCGGCCCGATACCCGCGGGAGAGAGCCTCTTTGTGAACGACGTGTTGCAGACTTAACTCGCCCTTGTCCGGCACCTATCGTTGCAACGTCAAGGTGGAATCCCTGACGATGTGATCCCGGTCGTCGCCGGCGCTAAATGCGCTCGATAATCTAACGAGCAAGATTTTTCGAGAGAAAGCGTCGGCGTCATCGCTCTTGGGAGCCCTAAGACAAAATTGTCTCATGTAATTTCGGACCTGCCAAGGCGTCGCTCTTTGCTCGTTGCGAAGCGACGACATGAAACGCCGAGTGATCTAGCGCCCCCGCCTGTACCGGAACCGCACCCGCTCGCCCGGAGCTCCGTTCAAGCGGAAGACCACAGCGCCCGCCTCTCGCGAAAGAATCTCCCCGCTCTCTACGCGCAGGCTCCCCCGAACGAAGGCCGTGTCCCCTTCAAAGCTGAAGCGCCAAGTCGCGCCGCCTGGCACCGGCGCTAGGAGCACCCCTTCGACTTCTTGGAACCCTTTGGCCGCACGGCCCGTGTGGCGGTGCATGCGAGCGCCCACATTCCATGTGCTTTCCCGATTCAGACGCACGACCGCTCGAGCGCCGGTGACTCTGGAGGCAAGAGGCGTCAGCGTGCTCGTGAAGCTCGTGTTTCCCAACACCGAAAATGTGTCGCTTAAGTCGCCGATAATGAAAGAAGCGGTGGATTTATTGTTCGAAGGGTTGGAATCGAACTCGTTGGCCGTCACTTCAACCATGTTGGTCACGCTGTCACCTTCATCTAGGTCGTCGAAACATGCCCCGTCTGCATCAAGCACGACGGTGAGGGTGAAGGTTTCGCCTGGACCGAGAGTGCCGATCGGGCACGTGCCGACGTTGAGGTTGAAGGTCGCCCCGGGGCACCCCCCATCGAAGTCAAACTCATTTGCGAACTCGCTCTGGATGGTATCGATGAGCGTGACACCGGTGGCGGTCAACGGGCCCTGGTTGGTGACGATGATGTCGAAGAACGCTTCGCCGCTTACACAGTCTTGAGTGGCCGGGGCGGTCTTGGACACCTGGAGGTCCGCTTGGTTCACCGAAGGCTCCGGCTCGGGTGGGGCGGCTTGTGTGACCGTAACCGTTATTTCCTCGATCGGGGCCAGTAGCTGCACACCCTGGGTGAAACCGGACTTCAGCTCGATGGTCAACCGCACGGTGTAAACACCAGGGTCGGGGTACACGGGCTCGATAAAGGGTCCCGTACGCGTCCTCACGCCGTCCAGCTCCCAGAAGAAGTTGATGGCACCAACCGGTTCCGAGCAGCGTCCGTCCAACTTGATACGCCCGCCCTCCTCGATCACGGGAGGAGACGGAGAGGTCTCGATGCAGGCTGTCACGGTGGGGCTCGGGGGCGCCGCAGGTGCCACCGGCGGCGGTGTCATCACGGCCGATGCGGGCGTGGGCGTGGGCGCCGGGCTCGGGGGCGGAGCGTCTCCTCCCGTCGCCGCCAAAACACCAGCCGTGGCCCCCGCAACCACGGCGCCCGCAACCGCTACGGTTCCAGCGCCAATGCCCGCTCCCCCCAGGCTCGCGATGCCTTGTGCTTGAAACCCGAGTGGCAAAACGGGGATTCCGGACAAGTTACGGATCACGAGCTCCGGATCGCCCCCGGTGAAAAAGGCGACGGCCGGATTACGGCGCCGGCACTCGTCAGCACTTTCCACAACGTTAGCATCGAACTGAACGGTCCGCACGCTGTTGAAGCTCCGGTCGACCATCTCGATGTAGTACGAGACGGTTCGAGACTCTGACGTCGGTCGCGGCAGCGGAGAGGTGAAACCGTCCACGCCGAGTTCCAGGTCGATATAGTAATAATCCGGCGAGAGGTCGGATTTGAAGTAGAGCCGGAAGGTCTGCACGTCCTCGGGAGGCTCGTAACCCGCCGTGAACATAGTGAAATTGTCGGTGGGAAGGCATTCCTGGCTATCGTGAACGATATCGCCGCCTTGCCAAGCCAGCGCCGCCACGTTCCCGGCGACGAAAATGACCAGACCCAAAAGGACAGTTCGAGTGACGGAAAGCATGTTTCACCTCGAGTGTAGTAGACCGTGCGCCGTAAGCCGTCTAAACAGTCGGTTGGGAGGACGCTACTGTACTTCCGTCACGCATCGCTGTCAAAAGGCAAGCGCCTACTCGCTGTGGCGCGCATCCGCGGAACTGACCCTCGTCGCACGCCAGGCTGGCACGAGGCAGGCGAGGAGAGTCACGACAGCGAGAAAGACCGAGACGCTCACGAAGGTACCGGGGTCCGTGGGCTCGACCTCGAACAGCAATTGCCCGAGCAGCCGCGTGAGTGCGAAAGCACACGCGATACCCGTAGCAAGCCCGAGCCCCACGAGCGCAAACCCGTGGCCGAGGACCATCCGGATGAGTCGAGCCCCCGTGGCGCCGAGTGCCATCCGTACGCCCATTTCGTGAGAGCGCTGGCTCACATGGAAAGCGAGGATCCCGTAGAGTCCCATCAGCGCGAGCAGGAGTGCTATGAGGAGAACAGCCCGAGCGAAGCAGTAATCACCCGATGCTCGGCGATCGCGTCATCAAGGATCGCTAGCATCGTCGCGGGCTCGGCGAGCGGGATGTTCGCGTCCCTGCCGCGAAGGAGATTCCGAATCGGCGCGGTCAACGCCGCCGGATCTCCCTGCGTCCGAACCGCGAGACGCATCATGGTCATCGGTACCTGCGCGAAGGCGAAATACATCGTGTGGTAGGGCTCGTCCGCACCGTGCTCAAACGGGCATCGCCCGCGACACCGATCACCTCGTGCGGGATCGGCTTTCCCATATCGACGGCGAGCCTTTGACCCACCGGGTTCTCTTCGCCGAAGAACTCTCGCGCCAGCGACTCGCTGATGACCATCACGCGAGGGCCGTCGTTGTCGTCGTTATCCGCAACGTCTCGCCCCGTTAACTAGATTCGCTCTTCCATTCAAGATCTCGTTCAGAACGAGACCTCGGCGCGCGACTTTTCGACGCCAGTTCCTCACCCTAACCGCCCGAGGAAGGCGACGCGTGAGCTTCTCCCGAGCAAGCACCATCGTCCTCTCTCCACGAAAATATCAAAGTGACTACGAGCACATATATTAATATATACTTATCTATATGAAACAACTCATAGTTGAACTGGATGATGAAACAGCCGAGAAGCTCGAGCGCGTGGCTCCCGCCCGGTCGAGGAAACGATCTCAGTTCATCCGCTCCGCCATCCGTCGGGCATTGTGGGAGCTCGAGGAACGGGCTACAGCGGAGGCCTATCGAAGCCAGCCTGACTCCCCCGCGGACGCCTACGTGGACGCAAGTGTCTGGGACCGCGACGACGACAAGGATTCTAGTGGCGGACACTCGCGGTGAAGCAGTACGAGATCCTTTGGGCAGACATGCCAGCGCCTATTGGTCGACGCCCCGTGCTTCTCTTATCTCGAAGTGAGGCAACGAGCTATTTGAACAAGTTGATCGTCGCCGAAGTGACCTCTACGATTCGAAACATTCCACAAGAAGTGCAAGTCGGTGAGACGGAGGGGTTGTCACACACTTCTGTCGTGAACTTCGACAACGTACACGTGGTTGCCAAGAACTTGCTCGGCGAGCGCATCGGTGCGCTCGACGCTTCTCGGGTTCGGGAGGTCAAGCGAGCCCTCGGCTACGCCTTGAACTGGTCTGAGCTGAAGGTTGTCTGAGTAGAGCGCGCTCCGACGCATCACGGAGACGAGCGGACCGCAGCACCATGGCTCGAGACAGGTTTTCACGAGGCGTCTCCCGTGTTCTCACCCGATGGAAGGTGGCTCGCTTATGTGTCCGACGAGACCGGCAGAAATGAAGTGTACTTGCAAGCCTATCCGGACCCCGGTCCCAGAATGCCGGTCTCGGTTTCTGGAGGGATGGAGCCTTCATGGTCCCAGGACGGACGCGAGCTGTTCTACCGCGATGGACCCCGCATGCTCGTGGTCGACATCGAAACGAAACCGTCTCTCGTGGTACTAGAACCCCGACAACTCTTCGAAAGGGTCTTTCGCACCGACGTGAACGGACATCCGCATTACGACGTCGGAGAAAAGCTCGGCCCCTACGAAATTCAAGAGGCCAGCGGCATGGGAGACGTGGAAAAAACTCGAGCGAGGGCCGCTCACACTCTCGGGCTCTTCGGGGTTCCGCCACACCGCCCGACGAAGGGGCCTATTCGAGCCAGAACGCTTTAAGATCGTAGGAGAGCTGACGATGGTGTTTGATGGAAAGGAAGACGATGCGTGGCCCTCTCACGAGGTACAGAATCAAGTAGTCATCGGCGATGAGCTCACGAATATCATCGTCTTCGTGCAAACGCTTTTTTTTAGACGCTCCCCGAGGCTTTGGGCTTGTGTCGAATGGATGGAGCGCTCGAGAAACGCTCTGCCCAATCGCTGGAAACGACAAACGTTTGGGACGATATCGTCGACGAATCGATCGAAGAACTTCGCGAAAAGTGAAGCGCCCTCGTCCCCGAGAAAGTTCTCGATATCGTCCAGATTCGCTGAGAAGTTCTCTGTAAAAAGCGGCCGCTTACCGGCCATGCTTCGACTTGAACTTCGCGAAGCCGAGTGTCTTCCCTCGCTCTAGGTCGTCGAGACCGCGGAGGACTTCGTCGAGCAACGTGAGATGGATGTGTTCCCTCTCCAGTCGATGATAGTGGTCGAGCCGTTCCGCATTGATGAGGGCTGCGCAGCTTTCACCGTTCTTTGTGATGATCTTCTCGCGGCCTTCGGTCTGCACCTCCTCCACGAGCTCCGCGAGCTGGGCCCGAGCACGAGTGAGAGGCACGATATCTTTCGAGGATATGGACATTCTCTTTCTGTCATTGTAAATTACGTACAGAATTCTGTCAACTAATCTATTCGAGCTCGATACCTCAGCAAAGTGGACACGATGAAGACTGGCCCGCTTTTCCGAGATCTCGTTCAGAACGAGATCTCGGAGCTCTTCGGGGTCCGCCCTCGACGGTATAATATCGAGCCCGATGCGACGGTAACACCAACGGAGGCATCGTCCGCACCCGCAGTTTGACCATGTTAGAAACCGGCACGAAGATAGGACCCTACGAGATCACCGGAGCTCTAGGCGCTGGTGGCATGGGTGAAGTGTACCGAGCCCGGGACACGAAGCTCGGGCGGGACGTCGCCATCAAAGTTCTTCCGGAGTCCTTCGCAAAGGACGAGCGACGGGTCGCGCGCTTCGAGCGGGAGGCGCGAGCGGTAGCAGCGCTATCGCACCCGAACATTCTCGCCATCCACGACTTTGGCCGCGAGGACGGCCACGTTTTTGCGGTTATGGAGCTCCTCGAGGGAGAAACGCTGCGGGAGCGCCTGGCGCTGGGAGCGCTGCCGGTGCGCAAAGCCATCGAGTACGGGGCCCAAATGGCGCGCGGACTCGCCGCGGCTCACGAGAAGAGCATCACGCATCGCGATCTCAAGCCGGATAACCTCTTTATTACCCATGACGGCCATTTGAAGATCTTCGATTTCGGGCTCGCGACGGAAGCGGTCGAGACGTCGGCCGGCGATTTGGATTCCTCGGCGCCGACGCGTGCAGCGGTAACGGATCCCGGGGTCGTTCTCGGTACCGTGGGCTACATGTCGCCCGAACAGGTACGAGGTGAGCGCGTCGACCACCGCTCGGACATCTTTGCTTTCGGCTCGATCCTGTACGAG
>SMVB01200699.1_pt1 | contig 10857 bp, 9 predicted proteins | sample 2456461 | NCBI WGS metagenome assembly SMVB01 (sample SAMN11095934, study PRJNA526329) | marine sediment metagenome | biome: Marine sediment; feature: Surficial sediment; material: Deep marine sediment; isolation source: Hadal surficial sediment | place: Pacific Ocean | collected 2014-05 | depth 0-1...
GGATAAGGCCCGGGGGAGGTCAATCGGTGCTGCCGTGCCGGCTTCCTGCACCGTGGTGCCAGGAAGTAAGCGTGTCACAAAGTAGGCGCCCTTGGCGATGATAGCCTGGAACGTCTCCAGCTTGAAAGAGCCTTGGTCTATGAGCAGCAGATCATCCTTCTGGAGCAGAGCCGGCAGATGCTTCGTGTAGCCATTGTCTGGCACCGTGCCCGCCGTCTCATCGAGAAACATCAAGTCCCCCTGTTTGTAGTCATAGGCCAGTTGGATTTTGCAGTTGGCGTTCGACGCCTTCCCCCCTGAACCCGGCAGGACCGTACGAAGTTCCTCGCGAACACCCCAACTGGAGCTATCCACCACCCAGACACGGCCAAAGGGGTGCAGCAGCTTTGGCTCAACAGGCAGAGGGGGGAACTTTGCCTGCAGCACCTCCTGCAGGCAGCTACGGAGAAACGCTGCGGCCGGGGCGGTAAACCGCTGATGCAAGGCTTCCCGGCTGATGCGCGTGGGCAGGGCGGCACTCATGCCTTCCAGCGACGGATGCTTCATACCCAGTTGGCCCAGCGTCAGGAGCACCAGAAAATCATAGGGCGCAAGCCTCCCCCCCGTCCGCTTCTGAAACCCGGTCTCGCGGGCGAGCTGCATCACGCGTTTTTTTTACACCCAGCGAAGACCTCGGGAAACACCCCCTTCACGACGGACTCCGAAAACCCTGGGTCCGCGCCAGCACCAGGCAGGCTTGGACCCAGTCCGTGGTCAAGGTTTTGAACCGGTGATACCGCGTGATCCGCCGCCGCACCTCGGCCACATCCTTCTTCGGGATGAACAGCGTCGAACTCTTCCCCGCCACGGTAAAACTCAGTTGATAGTACGGCCCATGCTTCCTCGGCTGGGGGAGGGCCTTGCATTGACAGCCTGGCGTCCCGCAGACATTCCACTGTTCGCTCAAGCTGCCTGGTAAGACCGGCCCCATCTCGGCCAGTTGCGTCCGAATCCGTTGCAGAGTGCGTGCTTCTCTCGTCATACGTTCCTCCTGGTATTACCGATAGCATTAATATAGCTATCGGCATAATAGCACAAAAAAAAAGCGCTTACCAAGCGCCGATTCCAAATTTTCGTCAGATTAGCTTCACAGCTATGGGACGAAACCCCGTAAAAATCATCTCACCTTCCTACCCGACTAAGGACCTGCAAGAAAATAACTTGTTCAATTTCGCAGGTCCTTAGTGCTGAGCATCCACCGCTTCGGCAAGTTTGCGTAATGTTTGAGAAACTTGAACTTCCACAGTGGCACCCTCACGAAGCTGACATAGGTCTTGTGGTAAATGGGTTAATTGAGTCGCAGCATACTCACGGGATTGAGTGAGTGGAATAGGAGAACCAAGTCGCTTTCCAGCCTCCATTACTTTGTGAATAAGTGGCTCCCCTTCTTGCGGGGCATCAACTGTCGTTATCACATCATGATCGATTCGCCCCTGTTGGCCAAACTGGCGGTACACTTGTTTCGGACCTGGCCAGGTGGCCTTTCCTTCTGATTTTTTTCGTGTCGGCCTGCCCGCGTACTCTTGCAACTTGTACACACAGTCCAAATACGGGACATCCGCGGAGGCTGCCAACTTCGTGCCAATAGCGAGAAAGTCTATTGGTGCCTGAGCTGCCACCAAGGCTTGAATGGCATACTCATCCAAATGACCACTGGCGGTTATTTGCACGTCATTGAGCCCACCTTCATCTAAAATCTTTCGTACCTTGAACGCATGATCGACTAAGTCACCACTATCTAAGCGTACCCCTTTTATGGAAATACTTTTTTCTTGTACACGCGGAGCTAAGGCGACAACTTTCCTTGCTCCTTCTTCTGTGTTGTAGGTGTCGATCAACAGAACGACATTGTCCGGATGGGCGTCGGCGAAATGTTCGAAGGCTTCGCTTTCGACGGTATGGGCTTGAATAAAACTATGCGCCATGGTGCCAAACACAGGCACTCCAAAAAGCGACTCAGCCAGAATCGTTGCCGAGCCTGAAAACCCTGCAAGATAACTCGCCCGGGCTGCCAGCAAACCGGCTTCTGCCCCATGAGCACGCCGTAACCCAAAATCAATGAGAGGCTTTTCTGATGACGCGAGCACACACCGTGCAGCTTTGGATGCCACCAACGTTTGATATTGTAAGAGATTGATTAAACGTGTTTCGACCAGTTGTGCCTGTGGGAGTGGCGCAGTGATCCTCGCAATGGGCTCGTTGGCAAAAAAGATTGTGCCCTCGGGCATGGCATGAAGATCACCGGAAAATTTCCATCGCTCTAAATAGTCCACAAAGGATTGGCTGAAGAGCCCGCTTGTAGCCACCCAATCCAACTCTTCCGAAGTAAAACGGGCCTGTTCCAAAAACTCCATGAGTTGTTCAAGGCCAGCGGCCATAAAAAAACCCCGCTGAGGGGGCATCGTGCGCACAAAGAATTCAAAGACCGCAGTATCTTCCATGCCATGCTCCAAGTAGCCTTGAAGCATGGTCAGTTGATACAGATCTGTGTGGAGAATACTGGAGCGAATGTCCGGGTTAGGCATCTTTTAGGGCACTACCAACTTTCGGGTGGATTCAGAAGTATAGAAGAGTGGAGTTGATACTCCTCCTTTGTAAGGAGGGGTAAGGGGAGGTAGAAGCAACGATGTGGAACTGGCGGGCTCCATCCTGCATATGGTTGCCAATTGTCGCGCTCTACCCCACCTTTATCCTCCCCTTACAAAGGGGAGGAAAGTAGGACTCTTACCATCGACAACATAAGAAAGCGTTAGCATACACACAATTATCTGAAGAGCCTTGTTCAGAAAGATTTTGAGTCATTCGGTTGCTCAAGCGCTCGGCAGGGACCGAGTACGGTCATGAGGATAATCCCCTGGCGAAGATTCTGCGGGTTTTTCAAGCCTAATCGCCTTCTAATATTTTTGTGCCGACTCGTCCTGCTTCGATCAGGAGAAACGGGAGTTGGCGATTGCCCCTCCTCTCCCAGCACCAAGGTTTCTTCGGTTGGGCTTACCTCCAAGGCCGCACTTGAAGACCATTCAATCGGTGCCCCCTTGTACGGCGCCTTGTCCATCTGTTCCTTCATCCACCGGGCGCCAACAAAAAGGCCCCAGACCATCAGGGCCAGAACGAAAAAAATAATGCTTTCCATACTCATGGCTTCTTCTCGCTCGACGGATCTTTTTCACCCCCCGCAATGGAATCGCGCATCGCTGTATCAGCCTGAACATTCTTCATTCGATAATAATCCATTATCCCCATGTTCCCTTGACGGAATGCGTCGGCCATCGCCTTGGGAACTTCGGCTTCCGCTTCCACAACTCGTGCTCTCATTTCTTGTTCCAACGCGACAGCCATGGCACGTCGTTCCTCGGCTTTGGCTTGGGCAATTTGTTTATCCGCATCCGCTTGATCAATTTGCAGTTTGGCCCCGATGTTGATTCCAACATCAATGTCGGCAATATCAATAGACAAAATTTCAAACGCCGTTCCTGCATCCAGTCCTTTACCCAATATATACTTGGAAATTTCATCAGGGTTTTCCAACACATGCTTATGCGTTTCCGACGAACCGATCGCACTGACCATCCCTTCCCCAACTCGGGCAATCACGGTCTCTTCCCCGGCTCCCCCGACTAAGCGATCGATATTGGTCCGAACCGTGACACGAGAGACGGCAATGAGCTGGATGCCATCCTTGGCCACAGCGGTAATGCGCGGCGTCTCAATGACCTTGGGCAGGACCGACATTTTCACGGCCTCCAGGACATCCCGTCCCGCGAGGTCAATCGCCGCTGCTCGTTTAAACGAGATCGGAATATTGGCCTTATCCGCGGAGATCATCGCATGGACCACCCGCACCACGTCTCCACCAGCAAGAAAATGCGCTTCTAAATCATCGATAGAAATCTCGATGCCAGCTTTTATGGCCATAATTCGTGAATTCACTACTGTTCCTGGCGGCACCCGGCGAAATCGCATGCCAATCAACGTCATCAATCCCACATACGCATTTGAGGCCCATGCCGCAATCCACAGGGGAATGGGGACCAGAAATAATAAAAACGCCAGCGCCGCTAACACCACAAGAAGAAGAGCGAGCGATCCAAATACTTGTGTTTCCGCTCCCATTAAGTCTCACCCCTTTCCGGTTGTTCCGTACACGGTCGGACAACCACTCTATTTCCATCCACTTGAACCACCTCGATTAATTTCCCCGCTTGAATAAACTCTCCTTCAGACACGACATCGACTCGCTGCCCGTTGATATGGGCAATTCCCGCCGGACGAAGATCCGAGACGGCATCACCCTGTTTTCCAAGCCATTGACGATCTTTCTCAGGTGTCGATTCGTAGCCTGCTTTCGCTCCAAGCTCGGTATCAAGAACCAGCCGTTTTCCAAATGGAAGACGCGGGAAGATTCGCAAGAGAACCAGCCCAATGACAATGGCCACAAACAAAGATATTGCCACTTGCCCGACTGCTTCCAACATAACCTCCCACGTGGCTCCCGTGCCAACAAGACTTAATCCCAGACCAGCCAGGAGTGCCGCAAGTCCCAGGACGCCGAAGAGGCCAAACCCGGGAATAATAAACACTTCGATACCAACCAGAATCAGACCAAGACCAACTAGCAACACCTCTTCCAGACCAGCCAAACGAACAATCCCATGTCCCCAGAAAAACAACGCGAGACTGATAAGCCCTAGCGTACCCGGAATCCCAAACCCCGGCATTCGAATCTCGACAAAGATGCCCAAGATGCCGAGTGACATCAGCAACGAACTCACCGCGGGATTCGTGAGAAACCGAACGAGGGTTTCGGCCCACGTCTCTGAGACGTGACGAACGTCGGCATCCTCAATGTTGAGAGACTGTAACACAAGTTCGAGGGAATTCGCTCGAAAATCCGCCACCTTGAGTTTCAGTGCTTCCTCCGTGGTCAGGGTGAGCAACTTTCCTTTGTCGATGACATCTTGAATTTCAACATCAGCGTCGACCATAGCCTCTGCGACCAAACCAGGCCGCTTGCGCATTTCTGCGGTCGCCCGAAATTCTTTGCGCATGTACGACACGGTCTTTTCCGCCACGGGTTGGGCGGGGGCACCAGGTGCTCCTATTTGAACCGGCATGGCCGCACCAATTGTGCTGCCATCAGCCATGACTATGGTTTCAGCAGCAAGACTAATCAACGCCCCCGCCGAAATCGCCCTTTTATTAATAAAGGCCACCGTGGGAACTTTGGAGTCGAGAAGCGCATCGCGAATCAGAACCGCTGCATCGACCCGTCCACCAAATGTGTTCACTTCAAGCACCACAGCCCGAGCACCCGCTTGTTCTGCTTCGTCCAGCACTCGCTGAATGAACGGAGCCAAGCCCAAATCAATCATCCCCTCCACCGGAACAACAAACACAATAGGCCTTTGTGCCTGCACGAGCATTGCTCCCAAGAGGAAAATTACCAATGCAACCATCAGCAACATTCTCGAATATCGCGTCGGCCAAGATTGATTGATCACGAGAATTCCTTCAGGAAACAGTCACGTATTAATGTTGGTCATACCTCATGGAGGTGACGCTGAGGTACACGTCCGGTGCAGAAGAACACAGACAGCCCATGAAAATGGGATATGAATTCTCAAGGGAAGAACGAAAAGGAAAGGAAACTCTTTCTAACAAAACAACGTATGATCAAGCTTGGCCCACAGACAATGGGAGGAATTCGCTAGGAGCCTGTCAGAAATTAGCGATCGTAGCAAGGATGTGCTGGTGGGAGACGGATGTTTCGATCGTTTGAGGCGAATAGTGGGACTATTCAACGAAAAAGATCGAAAGATCTGGCCAAATCCAGTGCCGCCGCAGTAGATCCGTCTAATCTCTGACAGGCTCCTAATTTTCCGAAAGCCCCTGCAACAACCCCACGCAATTCGGCTCTCGCAACTTGCGTAGCGCCACGGCTTCGATTTGTCGGATGCGCTCTCGGGTCACTCCAAAATCTTCGCTGATTTCTTCTAGGGTGTGGTCCTTTTCGAACCCGATGCCAAAGCGCTTTTTAATGATATATGCTTCACGATCAGTCAGCACGCCTAACGCCGAGGCAACTTTCTGCTGCACATCATACCGTTCAGCGGCGGCATACGGTGGGTGGATATTCACATCCTCGATGAAATCGCCGAGACGCATGTCTTCGCTGTCACCCACTGGCGCATCAAGGGACATCGGTTCCTTAATGCAATTCGTAATATCTCGCACCTTCTCATAGGTGAGATCCAGCTCCACCGCCAGCTCTTCGAGTTTCGGCTCTCGGCCTAATTGTTGAACCAATTGTCCCTTCACGCGTTTGACCTTTTGCATGGCCTCATGCATGTGCACCGGAACCCGGATGGTATTGGCCTGATCGGCGAGGGCACGGGTAATGCGCTGCCTGATCCACCACGTGGCATAGGTGCTAAATTTATACCCACGTTGGTATTCAAATTTTCCCACGGCTTTCATCAAGCCTAAATTTCCCTCTTGGACTAAATCCAAAAACTGTAAACCCCGCCCCATGTACCGTTTAGCAATACTCACAACCAAACGAAGATTGGCACTCACTAAGTCCGACGTCCCTCGTTCAATGTGAGCCTCGGCTTGTTCCAGTTCATGAATAGCCTTCACAAACTGCTGCGTAGGCATGCGGACCACATCTTCTTGGAGACGCTCAAGTTTGGATTGCGCATCGATCATACTGGCCATAAGGGATTCGGCCTGAATATTGGACAGTCTGGATATTCGTTGCTTGGAGAGCAAGCCGACCCAATTCGGACGTCGTTTTCCAAGATTCTTCTTGAACTCTTCTTCTCGCAAACCGAACTGCCGAGCGCCTTCCTGTAATACATAGAGGTACGAACGCACGTTCCCGCCTTCGGCCTTCACGCGGGCCAGGCACTGTGCCTGAAAGCCAGTCGAAAGGTTTAGCTGCCGGATCTGGACTGAAATTTTTTGATGAAGAAGTTCCCGACGTTTTTCAGTATCAGCCATCGTCTGTTTGGAAGATCCATGGCCATTCACATCCTCTTGCAACGCCCTGAGGGTTTTCGTATGTCGGCGTACGGCGCTTAGGCATTGCAGGGTATGGGCTAACATCACCTCTTGGCTTTGAAAGTCCTCAATGCCATTCCCATCACCCCCATCTCCCGTCCCTTCAACCGTTACCACCTCGCGAAGAGGAATCTCCTCACGACGTAATAATTCATGAACGGTCCACAGATACTCTAAGGTGATCGGGAGAGTAAACAAGACAGCCCATAGGTCGGCTTTACCCTGTTCAATTTGTCGCGCCAGCAGAACCTCACCTTCTTGAGTCAGCAAGGGTACTTGGCCCATTTCCTTCAGGAACATATGAACAGGGCCCTTGGATTCCCCCGCATGTTCCTGACGAGGCTGGACCTTCAATGTATTCGTAAACTTCGTAGACATCACATGATCACCCATCCCAGCCCGCACCCCTTCGAAGTCAGAGACGGCTTCCCCGCCTTGAACGAACATGTCAAAGGATTTTCTCATAACTGTTTGTCTGTATTGTCCACTCAACGTTACGCAACCTTGGAACCGGGATGCGTTGATTTTTGTAGTGTTGGGGTCTTGCCTTGACCTTTGTTGAGATACGTTGTCTCCCCGCAATTCAAGCACCGTAAAATCGCAATCTGTAAATAGGGTCCGTCCGGATCATACAACTGATCCCGCACGACCAACCCTTGACATCGTGAGCATTTCATTTTTATCTCCCTCGCGGTTCCTGGCCGCTTTCATAAAACTTGTAAGCTGTGACTGTTGAATAATTGAAATATTTCCATTATACCATCCGCATGTGATTCATCTCATAAACCTCCAAGAGCAAGAGGGGATGTTCAAAACCTGTCCTGAGCCAACGCCGAAGGAAGGTTCGCTCAGCAAGGCCGCAGGCACTTCCGGCCTTCGTAGCCACTTCGGCGGAGTAGGCTTGGCGCGCAGAGCGTACGGGTAAGTACGTGAGCACAACAAAGAGCCGAGAACGCCGCTGGCTTGTCTGCCGTAGCCTTGGCGAAGGGTGGACCGACCTTTTTCACCATTCCCAAGCTGAAAATACCGAATACGTGAGATTTTCCATATTCGACAGACCTTCATGTACTCTTCTGATAATCAATATTCCTCTTATTTCAAGTAGGCTCTCTCATATTCATGAATTTAATTTTTCCACGATCGAATCAGACACCTTGTTTTTTCTCATTCGTACTGGTTACTATAGGTATCTAATTACAAAAGTAAAGTAGGTACCGAAAAGTAACCATGAAATTACCAATTAGCCCTGCTGGCTGCCCACTTGATGCCCTTCTTCGGGTCCTTTCAGGTCCCTGGACCATTTACATCCTTTGTCGGCTGCATCAAAACGGACCTACCCGGTTTGGCCAACTCAAGCGCCAACTTGTGGGAATTTCATCAAAAATGTTGACGGAACGGTTACGAACGTTGGAAAAGGCCGAGATTGTATTCCGACATCACAATCCAACGGTTCCCCCCCAAGTCACATATGGGCTGACTGAAGAAGGTCAGGAACTGACCACGGTCTTGGACCAACTCAACACCTTGGCTCAGCAATGGGGAGCCGAATTGCAAGACTCAACCCACCAACTTGCCAGTTAATGATTCTCTACCAAACCTATCCCGGACGAGCCGAAACCAAAGACGTCGTTCAGGGCACGTCGTTCGCAAAACACCCATCTTAAAACTACCTCGGCATTTAACTCCTGAATCCAGAAAAAGGAATCCGCACATAAGCCTAGTATTCAGAAAGAAATAGAATGCGAGATTCCCTCTTCCCCTTTTGACAAAGAGGGAAGGGGGAATTTTTCCAAGGGCTTATTCTTCGATATTACTCAGGACAAGCCTTTCACAAGACAAAATTTTATCGGCTTGGGGAAGAAGGACGGGAAGGTCGGCGTGGTCGATTCGGCTTAAAATTTCCGGGCCGTTCTGTAGGCCTTTCTAAGCGATTGCCATTGGGACTATCACCCGATTGAGGCCGCGAAGACCCATTCAAGGAACGCTGCCGAGCAGGTGTTCCTGCGGGTCTCGGGCCTGGTCGCCCCCCAACCGGTCGTGATCGAGGAATGTCTCTGTTCGGCTGTTGATGAGACGGAGGCCGGCTTCCTGGTGCACAGGGAACCGCATGACCAAGCAGTCGTTCAATGGCTTGCAGCGATCGAAAATCTTCAAACGTGACAAAACTCGTGGCGGACCCGATAGCCTTCATCCTCGCGGTTCGGCCAATACGATGGACATAGTCTTCCGGTACAGTGGGCAGATCATAGTTAATGACATGACCAATATTTGCGATATCCAGTCCCCGAGCCGCAATATCCGTTGCAACCAAAATCCGAAACTGTCCACGACGAAATCCTTCAAGCGCGGCTCGTCGCTGCGTCAGACGACGTCCTCCATGAAGTACCGCGACCCGATGACCTCCTCGATCCAAGGTTTCTCCCAACCGATCAGCCCGGTGCTTCGTCCGAGTAAACACGAGCACGGACTCCTGTTTATCCTGAAGAAGCGAAAGCAACAACTGCGTTTTATCTGACGAAGTTGTATGATGCAGCATGTGGGTAATCCCTCCAGCAGGCGTCGCGGGCTTGTCGACCATGGCGCGTACGGGATCTTTTAAGGATATGCGAGCCAAATCACCTAGATCACTTGGTAGGGTTGCGGAAAAAAGCATCGTTTGTCGTTCTTCCGGCAAAGCATCCAGGATTTGATTCAACTGCGGTGCAAAGCCCATATCCAACATCCGATCCGCTTCGTCCAATACCACGATTTCCAACTGCGCTAACGAAATGGTCCCTTGCCACATGTGGTCTAACAACCGCCCGGGCGTGGCCACCAAAATATCGGGGCGTTGTCGCAATCCTCGGATCTGAGCCTGCATATCACTCCCACCCACAATCGTCGTAGCAAAAATTCGCCGCGAGCGCCCAAATGTTTCAATCACCTCTTGAATTTGAAAGGCCAACTCACGGGTAGGGGCCAAGACCAGTCCGCGCGGACGGCCCTTGGATCCAGCAGAAAGGCGTTCAATCATCGGGATGACAAACGCCAAGGTTTTTCCGGTACCGGTTTGGGCACAGCCCAGCACATCGCGCCCTTCCAAAGCAGCGGGAATGGCTTTAATTTGAATGGGGGTGGGCTCAAGCAAGCCCGACTTGGTCAGTGATTGCAATAAGGGGGCAGACACACCAAGAGCATCGAACGACTGAGAAACGGATTGAGACATAAAATATATTCCTTATCCCAAGAAAAGATTAAACCAGCAGAATGCCGTGTGCGGTCTCTTGGGAAACCGACAGACTCGACACACCAGTGCATTTCGCACAGGAACCCCTGAGCATTTTCATGACGCCCATGAATCCCGCTCCCTGTTTCACAAGGAGAGGAGGTGCTGACATTCTGTTAGTGGGATCGTATGTGTACGTGTTCAGAAAACCAAACGAGGCAGAATCAGGAGGGAGTCCGCTCCGAGCAGGATCTGGTCGCGATACGATCGCGGGTCCGAGTTTCATCTTGCCTTGTTAGCAGCCGGACCGTTTCAGCCAACAATAATTTCTATAGATACAGCAGAACCAGGGTTGTGTCAAATTTAGCGGTTTCGCTCTTGACGTATAAGGTGAATTCAAGCGTCATAGTCCATCAGTTGAAGGACGATTATTAAGGACCTGCGAGAAAATAACTTGATCAATATCGCGCCAAGATTTGGGTCGGATTTGGACGGAACGATTGAGAAAAACTCGAGGCATAGCACAGCTATGGTGAGGGTGTTTCGATTGA
>SMVB01150669.1_pt1 | contig 10856 bp, 5 predicted proteins | sample 2456461 | NCBI WGS metagenome assembly SMVB01 (sample SAMN11095934, study PRJNA526329) | marine sediment metagenome | biome: Marine sediment; feature: Surficial sediment; material: Deep marine sediment; isolation source: Hadal surficial sediment | place: Pacific Ocean | collected 2014-05 | depth 0-1...
CGCGGGGTTGCCGACGAACGGGTTGTCGGCCGGGGCGTGCGGGTAGGGCACGTCGACGTCGAAGCGCAGGATCTTCCCGCGCGGATCGAGCAGGTTCTGCGCGCGTCCCAGCGGGTCACCCCCGAAGGCGTAGCCGTCCCCGATGGCGTAGTAGAGCTTGCCATCGGGGCCGAACTCGATGTCGCCCGCCTTGTGGCCGCCGGTCGTCTGCATGATGGGGCCGAAGATCACCTGCTCGCTCGCGAGATCGGCCTGGTTCACGTTGCCCGCGGAAACCGAGAACTGGGAGATGATCGAGTCGCCGAAGCCGGTCCCCGTCGTGTACGAGACGTAGAACCTGCCGTTGTTCAGGTAATCGGGATGGAACGCGAGCCCGAGGAGCCCGCCCTCGCCGCCGTCGTCCACGAGCGACGACATGTCGAGGAACGTGCCCATGTTGTTGCCGTTCGGCAGGCCGATGATCTTGATCAGCCCCTGCCGCGTTGTCGTGAAGATCCGGGTGGTGTCGCCCGGGATGGAGGCGATGTCGGTGGTCTGGCCGAAGGGCTGAGCGAAGAACTCGGCCTTGATGTTCTGTGCGCCCGCATGGGATGCGAGCGCGAGCAGGGCAGGCAACGCCGTGAGCGTGAATGGGAACGAAGCGGTGGGGCGCATGTTGGAGTCCTTGGGAAGAGGCCGGCGCGGGAAGGTCGGGCCCCTACGGACGGAACCGAGGGAGCATGGGAAGCCTATCACGGATCCCTTCGGCGGTCGGAGGGGTCTCCGGCCCCCGTAGGAGTGCGGCTAGGAGTGCCCGCGCGCGCACCGCGGTATCCTCGGCCGCATGAAATCCGGGAACCCCGCGCCGACCCTCGCCCTCGCCCTCGCCGCCTGCTTCACGGGCCATTCGGTCGCCGCCGCGCAGGAGCAACCGACGGACCTCACCGAGCACTTCGCGGTGCCCGCGGGCCTTGCGGTCACGCTGTGGGCCGAGTCGCCCCTGCTCTACAACCCCACCGCCATCGACGTCGACGCACGGGGCCGGATCTGGGTGGCGGAGGCGGTCAACTACCGCAAGTGGAACGGCCGCAACCCGGGGCGCGAGCATCCGGGCGGTGACCGCATCGTCATCCTCGAGGACACCGACGGCGACGGCGTGGCGGACACGTCCAAGGTCTTCGTGCAGGAAGAGGGCCTCGTCGCGCCGCTCGGCATCGCCGTGATCGGCAATCGCGTGGTCGTGTCCTGCTCGCCCGACATAATCGTCTACACCGACGAGGACGGCGACGACGTTCCGGACCGGCGCGAGGTGTTCCTCACGGGTTTTGGCGGCCGCGACCACGACCACGGTGTGCATTCCGTCGTGTTCGGGCCGGATGGACGGTGGTACGGCAACACGGGCAACGCCGGTCCCCACGTCGTCACGGACGCGGCGGGGTTCACCCTGCGCTCGGGCAGCCTGTACTCGGGCGGCGGCGCGACGTCCGCCAGGAACACTCCAGGCCTCGTCAGCGACGACGGGCGGGTGTGGACCGGAGGCCTCGTCTTCCGGATCGAGCCGGACGGGACAGGGCTCACGCTCCTAGCGCACAACTTCCGCAACAACTACGAGGTGGCGCTCGACGCGTACGGGGACCTCTACCAGAGCGACAACGACGACGACGGCAACCGGGGCTGCCGCACGATGTGGGTGATGGAGGGCGGCAATTACGGCTACTTCTCCGAGGACGGGTCGCGGAACTGGCAGGCAGACCGGCGCCCCGGGCAGTCGACGTTCACCGCGCACTGGCACCAGGACGACCCGGGCGTCCTGCCCGCCGGCGCGGAGAACGGCGCGGGTGGGCCGACGGGGGTCGCGGTGTACGAGGGCTGGCTGCTCATCAACTGGATCGGCGGCGCCGTCCTGAACGCCGACGCGGGGCGCAATCTCGTGTACGCGCACTTCCCGCGCCCGAGCGGGGCGGGGTTCGAGATGGAGCGGACCGTGCTCATCCAGCCGAAGGATTCGCTCGAGCGCGCGACCTGGTTCCGGCCCAGCGACGTGGCGGTCGGCACCGACGGCGCGGTCTACGTCGCAGACTGGTTCGATCCCGGCGTCGGCGGGCACCAGGCGCGCGACCGAGAGGCGTACGGGCGGATCGTGCGCATCGCGCCCACCGGCGACCGCACGCCCGCGCCGAAGATTGACCTCGAGACGCCGGAGGGGCTCGTGGGCGCCTTGACGAGCCCGGCGGTGAACGTGCGCGCGGCGGGCTGGCTCGGTCTCGCGTCGCTCGGATCCGAAGCGGAGGGTCCGTTGCTCGCACTCTCGAAGGAGCCGCCCCTGGTCCCCAGCAGCGTGTGGGACCCACGATCAAGGGCGCGCGCGCTCTGGCTCCTCGCGCGCCTGCCCGGGGCAGGCCGCGCCGCCGTCATCGAGGCGCTTGGGGATCCCAATCCAAACTTGCGCATCACCGCCTTCCGCGCGCTGCGTCAGGCGAATCCGGACGGCGTGATCGCGCGCGCGAAGAAGCTCGTCCGGGATCCCTCCCCCGCCGTGCGGCGCGAGGTGCTGATCGCGCTTCGGGATGTGCCGTTCGATGAGTGCAGCGACCTCCTCGTCGACCTCGCCAGTAGCTACGACGGCGAGGATCGCTTCTACCTCGAGGCATTCGGCATCGCCGCGGACGGAAAGGCGGACGCTCTCTACCCCCTCTTGGCAGCCGAGCTCGGCGACGCGCCGGCAGCCTGGGACGCGCGCTTCGCTGGCCTCGCTTGGCGCCTCCATCCGCCGGCCTCGATCGATGCGTTCGCGGCCCGGGCCCTGGACCCGACCCTGCCGGCCGAGGAGCGCGTGCGCGCGCTCACGGCGCTCGCGTTCCAAAGGGACGAGCGCGCCGGCGAGGCCGTGCTGAACGCCGCGCTCGGGGGCCCGCGCGATATCCAGGCCCTCGCCACCTGGTGGATCCAGAACCGCGAGACGAACGACTGGGCCGCGTACCGGCTCGCCCGCGAGCTCGGCGCCACGGGCTTCGCGCAGGCGGAGCCGCGCTTCGTGAGCGAGCTGATGACGTCCGGAACGGTTTCGATCGATGTCGACGTCGACGGCTCGCGGACGTTGTGGCTCGTCGTCCAGGACGGCGGCAACGGCAACTCGTGCGACTGGGCGGCGTGGATCGACCCGCGCTTCCGGATGGACGACGGCGAAGTCCGCCTCACGGAGCTGTCGTGGACGCGCGGCGAGGCCGGCTGGGGCGATGTGAACATCGACCGCGACTGCGCGGGGGGCGAGCTCTCCGTCGGCGGCCGTGTCTTCGCGCACGGCCTCGGGACCCACGCCCCCTCGGTGATCGAGTTCAGAATCCCGAAGGGCGCGCGCCGATTCGTCTGCGAAGCCGGGCCCGAGGACTCCGGCACTAGCCAAACCCAGTGCTCGGACTCGATCGTGTTCAAGGTGCTGGTCGACGCGCCGCGCGATCGCAGTCGGATCGTGGCGCTCGAGGCGGCTGTCACCGACGAGACCGCGCCCGAGCACGAGCGCGTGGCCGCGGCCCGGGCCCTCGCCGCCGACCCCGAAGGCGGCCTGATCCTCATCCACCTCGCGTCGAAGGGCGCGCTCGGCGAGCCGGCGCGCGCCGCGGCGGCCGAGGCCATCTTTCAGAGCCCCGACATCGCGGTGCGGGCCCTGGCGAGCGAACACTTCGAACGGCCCGGACGCGAAGGTCCCCCCCTGCCGCCCATCGACGCACTCGCCACCATGGCGGGTGACGCGCGGCGCGGCCGGGACGTGTTCTTCAGCGAGGGGGCGCAGTGCTCCACGTGCCACACGTTCCGCGGCCGCGGCGGCGACACCGGCCCCGACCTGACCGCGATCCGCACGAAGTACGACCGCGAAGCGCTGCTCGATTCGATCCTGAATCCGAACGCGGGCATCGCGCACGGTTACGACACGTGGCTCCTCCGGACGACGGACGGCGTCTTGTACTCGGGCTTCATCCTCGCGGACGGCGAGCACGTCGTGCTCAAGGACACGCAAGGACTGCGGCACGTGTTCGCAGCGGCGGAGATCGAGGAGCGCCAGAAGCAGAAGCTCTCCACGATGCCGGAGGGCGTCGCGCTCGGCCTCTCCGCCCAGGAGCTCGCCGACCTCGCGGAGCTCCTCCTCGACGATCCGGATCGCCCGATCTCGTTCGGTGAGCCGATCGAGCTCTGGAACGGGCGCGACTTCACGGGCTGGACCTGGCACCTCTCCGCCCCGGACGCGGAACGGGACGACGTCTGGAGCATCGCGGACGGCGTCCTCGTGTGTACGGGGCGGCCCGCGGGCTACCTGCGCACGGTCGCTGACTTCACGAACTACGAGCTCACGCTCGAGTGGCGGTTCGATCCGGAGCAAGGCCCGGGCAACTCCGGCGTCCTCCTGCGGATGGTGGGCGCGGACAAGGTGTGGCCGAAGAGCATCGAGGCCCAGCTCCACCATCGCAACGCGGGGGATATCTGGAACATCGACCAGTTCCCAATGGAGGTCGACGCAGAGCGAACGAACGGACGACGCACGAAGAAGCGCGCGCCCTCCAACGAGAAGCCGCTCGGCGAATGGAACACGTACCGGATCCTCCTGAACCACGGTGAGCTGCTCCTCGAGGTGAACGGGCTCGTGCAGAACACGGCCTCGTGGTGCGAAGAGGTTCCGGGGAAGATCTGCTTGCAATCGGAAGGCGCGACCATCGAGTTCAGGAACATCCGGTTGCGGCCGATCCTGGACTGATCGCCCGGGCCCCGGGGCCGGTGCCATTCAACTGGGGCATCGACGATCCTCCCCCACGTGTCCGGGCCCACTCGGAGCGCGGCCGCGGCATGCATCCTGCAGCGAAGAACTCAGTTCTTGCGGTCCTTCTTGAACGCCTCGAACGGGTCGTACGAGCGCGCGCTCCCCGCCGTCTCGGGCGCGGGCGCCACGGGCGGCGCGGCCGCCTCGGGTTCCTGCGAAGGTAACGGCGCCGCCGGGGCCTCGACCGTTGCGTTCTGCACCGCAGGCGCACCCCCGACGTCCTGCATCGGCGCGCCCATGGGGGCGGTGGCCGGCGCGCTCTCGCTCGCTTCTCCGAGCTTGGTCAGATCGAGCTGGACTCCGAGCTCATTGAGCTTCGCCATGAAGCCGGCCTTGTCCACGGCCTTGATGTACGCCTCCTTCGGGTCGACTTTCTTCTTGGCCACGAGCTCGGCCAGCGAGTCGTTGAGCAGTCGCATACCGAGCTTGCCCCCCATCTGCATGGCATTGACGATCTGGTGCGTCTTCGCTTCGCGGATCTGCGACGAGATCGCGTTGTTCACGATCATGATCTCGAGCGCCGCCGTACGTCCGCCCTCGATCTTCTTGCACAACGTCTGGGCGATCACACCTTTCAGTGACGTCGCCAGCATCGTGCGGATCTGAGCCTGGCGGTCCGCGGGGAACTGATCGATGATCCGGTCCACGGTGGACGGGGCTGTCGTCGTGTGGAGCGTCCCGAACACGAGGTGGCCCGTCTCGGCCGTCTCGATGGCGATCTCGATCGTCTCGAGGTCGCGCATCTCGCCGACGAGGATGATGTCGGGGTCCTCGCGCAAGGCGGCGCGCAACGCGACCTTGAAGCTGTCCGTGTGGCGTCCGACCTCGCGCTGGTTCATCAGGCAGCGCTGGTCCTTGTGCAGGAACTCGATCGGGTCCTCGATCGTGATGACGTGGTCGGAGCGGTTCTTGTTGACGTGGTCGACCATCGCAGCGAGGGTCGTCGACTTGCCGCTGCCGGTCGGCCCGGTGACGACGACGAGCCCCTTCGAGAGGAAGCAGAGGTCGAGCACCGCCTGCGGCAGGTTGAGCTGCTGGACCGTGAGCACCTCGGACGGGATGAGACGGAACACGCCTCCGGGCCCGCGGTGGTCCCGGAACAGGTTGCACCGATACCGGGCCACGCCCTCGATCTCGTACGCGAAGTCCGTGTCCCCCCCCGCTTCGAACTGCTTCTTGTTCCGTTCGGGAGTGATGTCGTAGAGCACCTGCAACATCTGCTCCGCCTGGAGCTCGGGACACTCGGCGACCTCGACCATGTCGCCGTGGATACGGAACATGGGCTTGCGCGTGGAGGTCATGTGCAAGTCGGAAGCGTCGAGCTCGACCATCCGCTTGAAGAGGGAGTCGATCCAGGGCATGGCGGTCGCCTTCGGGCTGAGGGAGCCTCGGGTGGGAAAAAAAGGACCCTCCTGTGTCGGCACGATTCCGATCGCGACTCAAGCGCATCAGACCGGGAAGGGTGCCCGCGTCCCCGCGCGGGAACGCCGGGTTCCCCAATCGGGACGGCCGCCTGCCCGGAGGACCCCAGGGGCTGCGAAGTGCGCTGGCACGGCGCTTGCCCGACCTCGGGACGTGAAAGCACTCTTGATCGTCCTGGGGTTCCTGCTGCCGGCGACAGCTTGGTTCCAAACGTCGGGACGCGAGCCCATGGTCGCCTCGACGTCCGTGCCCGATGCCCGCGAGGTGGTGCAGGCCGAGCTCGAGCCCCGCGCCGCGGTCGAGGTCGGCTCACGGCGAATTGCAGTGGTCTTCGAGCGTGAGACTCCGCGCGCGACGGAGGAGGAAGCGCGCGGAACCGTCATCGTGCACATCGACGCGCCGGCGGGCGTGTGCGCCATGGTGGAGGTCGCATTCGTCGACGAGTTCCCCACCGGGTTCCTTCCTGGCGGCGACTCCCGGGTCCTGAGGGAATCGCTGGACTACGCCTGCTGGGGGTGGAATCCGCTCGCCTCGCCGGAGGATCTCGATCCGGAAGATCCCCGGCCGCGCATCGTGGGTGACCGTGTGCTGGTGGAATTCCCCGCCTCGGACCTCCCTCTCGGACGACGGCTGTGGGCCTGCCTGTCGACCGTGCACTTCGACAACTACGACATCCAGCTGGGGTATACGCCCCGGGTGGTCGAGATCCCGCCGATCGAGAGCGTCGACGACCCGGCCAGGATCGAGTTCACGCTCCAGCCCTTCGGTGGCATCACGGGCAGGGTGCTCGGGTCCGAGTTGCGGGACGACGAGCTCGTCGAGCCGACCCGCGAGGAGCTCGCGTTGTTCGTCTACGATGTAGGCGCGAGACTTCGCGGCGCTACGTCAGCGCCCGACGACCTCCATGACGGTCGCTTCCAGCTCTGGCCGCTCGCATCGGGGCGCTACGAGTTCGACGTACTCGTCACGACGTGGGACTCGCTCCACCGAAGGGTCGACAGCGCCGTGGTGCGCGACGGCGAGTCGACCGATACTGGAACCTGGGAACTCCAAGCGACTCATCCGGTCTCGATCCTGCAATCCAGTGATGAGGACGGCGCGCCTCTGGACGGCCGATTCGTGCTGGACCTGGACGGGTATCCGGCCGCGTCCATCGAAACAGATGGGTGGGGACGGGCCTATCTCCACGGCGCGTGGAGCGAGTGTCGGCGAATCCGTTTCGAGCCGTGGGAAGCGCGTTTGTTCGAGCAGGCCTCCGTCGAGGTGAGCGGGATCCTCGATCCTCTCGTGACACTCGTCAGTCGGCGCCGCGGCACCGCCCTCTCACGCATCGTCCTGAAGCCGATGTGGCACAACGTCCCCATGTGGAGCCAGCGCGCCTGGGCCTACGTTCGCCGCGACGCGGATCAGAGCTTGCGAGCCGTGGACCTGGGCTACAGCGGCGGGTGCTCCGTCCACGAATCCGACCTGCTCGAGCCCGGACGACACGAGCTGATCGCGTGGCTCCCCGAGCGTGGTCTGGTCTTTCGCGGTCCCCTCGACGTGCCCGATTGGCGTGAGGACTTTCAGCTGCTCGGGGTCGAATTCGAGGACCCTGGGACCGTCGTGCGCGGCACCTTGCGCATGACGTCCGCGGGGGTCGAGGCCCGCGACCGGCTCGATGTGTGGCTCCGCCCCCAAGGGACGGAGGACGTCGTCCCGAGCCACCTCCACCGCGTATTCTTCAACTCGAGCATCGGCTTCCCGGGCTCCTTCGAGTTGCGTGGAGTGCCACCCGATATGGATCTGGAGCTCTCGTTTCGGGACGACACGGGACGCGTCCTCGTGCGACGGAAACTGCGAGTCGCCCCCGGCGAAACGCTCGAGCTGGGGGTCGTGGAAGCGGTGCTGCGCTGAGCTCTACCGGCAGATCGTCGCGGACCAACCCCTCGAAGCGGGGGAACGCTCAGACGACGCGATCTTCCAGGGTACCCGGATGCTTCGTCAGCAGGCTGACGACGACGAGGACCAGGATGCTCAAGGTCAGCGCGGGGAGCACCGCGTCGACATTCCCGAGGCCCGCCCAGCCCACGGCCCCTCCGAGCGCTTCGATTCCACCGGCCATCTGGGCCCACTGCCAGCCGAGCGCCACGACGACGCCGGTGAGCATCGACCAGGTCGCGCCGGCACGCGTCGCGCGCGGCCAGAAGAAGGCGGCCAACATGACGGGCGTGATACTCGCGCCGTAGATCGTGTAGGCGAACAGCGCGACCTCGAAGAAGTTGTCGGAGGTGAACGCGAGCCCGAGCGCCACGAAGCCGAAGATGACGACCACGACACGGCCGAGGAAGACGACATTGGCTTCGCTCGCTTGGGGGCGCAGGAAGCGCTTGTACACGTCGCGGACGAAGGAAGTGGACGGCGCGAGCAGGAAGGAGTCCGCGGTCGAGACCACGATGGCGATCACGGTGGCCATCAGCATCGCCCCGAGGATCGGGGGCAGGGCGTCGAACGCGATCGAGACCACGATGTGAGCGGGGTTGTCGGGCGCCGCGAGCTGGCCCTGCTCGACGAGGGTGCGCCCGAGCAGCGCGAGGGCGATGATGGCGCACTCCATGACGCCGATGCCGAGGATGAGCCAGGCGGCGGAGCGGCGCGCCACGGTGGCGTTCCTGGCCGAGAAGAACCGCTGGTAGACGTTGGCGTCGCCCAGGATCAGGAGGAACGCGGGCATGAGCCAGTTGACGAGCTTGATCGGCGTGTAGCTGCTCGTCATCGACAACTGGGCCGCCGGCAGGCTCTCCGAGATCCCGCTGAAGCCGCCCACCTGGAAGAAGAGGATCGGCAGCGCGATGAAGATCCCGACCACCATGACGACACCGTTCACGACGTCGGTGTAGGCGACGGAGAACATCCCCGCGAGGGCCGTGTACGCGATGACGAACACCGCGACGGCGATCACGGCCCAGGCGGAGCCCTCGATCCCGAACCACTCCGCGCCCTCGAGCCCGGGGAGGAGCCGACCGACGACCGCCGCGCCGGCGCGGTACTGGTAAGAGACGATGATCACGTACGCGAGCATCAACGCGACCATCCCGATGATGCGCGTCGCGACCCCGAACCGGCGCTCCAGGATGTCCTGGATCGTGACCTGCTCGAGGCTCCGGATGCGACCGGCGAGCCGCCAGAGGATCATGATCCCCAGGACCCCTGCGACCGGCAGGATGAACGCGCCGACGCCGATCTCGTAGGTCTTCTGGGCGTTGCCGAAGATGCTGCCCGTGCCCATCCACGTGGCGAGCAACGTGCCGACCAGCACGAACGTGCCGAGGCCGCGGCCGGCGAGGCTGAAGTCCTCCTGGCTCTTGATCTTGCCGGCCTTGAGCGCGCCGACGCCGATCAGGGCCAAGAGGTAGACGCCGACGAAGACGGCATGCAGGGGGTGCTCCGTGAAGCTCACGGGGGGATTAGCGTGGAAAGGGGGTGGTGCTGGCAAGCGAAAAACGCCGGCGCGGGGGCCGGGCGAGACGCAGTACACTGGCGTCCGTCATGCCGCGTCTGACCGCACTCGAGGCCGAAGCCGCGTGGCGGCGGGCACCGACGTTCGCGGAGCTGTGTGCGCTCGGGGCGCGCTTCATCGAGGGCGAGCTGCCGCTGTTCCCCGGTTGGCTCGCCACCGACATCGACGAGGAGACCGATCCGATCGTGCCCTACCTGGCGGCGTTCAACCGGGCCGGCTTCCTCACCGTCGCCTCGCAGCCCGGCCGCCCGTTCGCGCCGGGGCACGACGACCGCGTCTGCGCCCAGCGCGCCTTCGTCACCGGCTTCGCGACCGAGGCCGTCGCCCTAGAGCTCGAGCGCATCGCGCTCGCGACCGAGCTCCTCGTCACCGTGTACGCGGTGGAAGAGCGCGGCGGCTACCGCGTGCCGATCGGGACGCGCGGCGGGACGCCGTACCTGTGGTCGGGCTACGCGGCCGGCAGGGAGGAGCTCGAGCTGTTTGAGCAGCACCTCTCCGCGGACGGCCTCGCGGCGCTCTCGCGGACGCGCTACGCCTGCGTCGTGGACCTCGCGTGGGGCCGCCGCGAGCTCCTCTGGACCCACCTGGCCTGCGCCCTCTGCCCGACCCTCGAGGACGAGCCGAAGCAGCCGGTCTGACGCGGGCTCACACGCCTCCCGCCATTCCGTAGAGAGCGCGAAACCCGGCGCGCACTTTTCCCAACCACTCAGGGCCGCGCCTCCCTCCGAACCGTATCCTTCCCGGCCCGATCACCCTACAGCCATGGTCCCAGGGCCCTGGAGAGCAAGACAACGATGGACGACCAGCTCAGCGATTCGATCAGCGAGGAGGACGCGCGCCCCACCGGCCGCGATACGACGGCGGGCGACGTGATTCGCATCGCCACCCTGTGGGTCGCGGCTGGAGCGCTCTTCAAGCTGTTCGCGGGCTCGCCGAACGACCTGCCGCCGATGGTCAGGGACTGGTACTCGGACCCGACGCTGACGTTCAAGCTCGCGGTCGCCGTCGAGCTGTGCATCGTGACGCTGGGACTGTTCCGGCCGCGGATGGCGTGGATCCCGCTCGTGCTGCTGTACGGGCTCTTCGACTACGTACTGTTCCCTCTCGTGAAGGAAGGGGCCGACTCGTGCGGCTGCATGGGCTCCG
>SMVB01249827.1_pt1 | contig 10854 bp, 9 predicted proteins | sample 2456461 | NCBI WGS metagenome assembly SMVB01 (sample SAMN11095934, study PRJNA526329) | marine sediment metagenome | biome: Marine sediment; feature: Surficial sediment; material: Deep marine sediment; isolation source: Hadal surficial sediment | place: Pacific Ocean | collected 2014-05 | depth 0-1...
CACGCGCGCGTCGCCGCCGGCCATCTTGATGATGAACCCCCGCGCATCGTCGTCCAGTATCGACCGGTATCCGGCCAGCCCCGTTTCTCCGTCGGCAAGCGCCCGGTCCAGCAGACATCCGATATTCTCGTCCGAAAGGGGCTTCAGCACGAACACCCGTGCCCGGCTGAGAAGCGCGCTTATGATCTCGAATGACGGATTCTCTGTCGTTGCGCCAATCAGGATGACCGTGCCCTTCTCGACATGCGGAAGAAAGGCGTCCTGCTGGGCCTTGTTGAAGCGGTGAATCTCGTCGATGAACAGGATGGTGCGCCGCCCTTGAGCCTTTCTCACGAGCGCCGCGTCCTGCATCACCTGCTTGATCTCCTTGATGCCCGACATCACCGCCGAGAACGGCACGAAGCGCGACTCAGACTCCGAGGCGATAATGCGAGCCAGAGTCGTCTTGCCGCAACCCGGAGGGCCCCAGAAGACCAACGACGGCAACCGATCCTCGGAGAGCGCCCGCCGCAGGAACGCCTGAGGGCCGACGACGCTCAGCTGGCCTTCGATCTCGTCGAGGGTTCTCGGCCGGACTCGTTCGGCGAGCGGGGTCCCCGGTCCTGAAGCTCCCGTTTCCGGTCCGCCGCCAAGAGTGCCGCCAAAGAGAGGAAGATTCACAGGCTCGCCCACTCCACTTCGCCCTCGCCGCCGAAGATGTCGCCGAGGCGCCGAATGACCGCGCCCTTCTCGAAGTCGAAGCACAGATCGTCGGCATCGAGCACTCCGACTCGTCCACCATCCTGGAAGAGAACCACCCATCGTGCCCCGACCTGCACCAGGTCCCCCGGACCGATCTCGCTCGGCCACTTCGGGCCCGCCGCCAGGTCGGCACGCTGCCAATCGAGATTCTCCGGCTCTCCCGAGTTCTGGAGAATGTCGCGCAGCAGAATGATCCGAGTGAAAAGTACTCTCTGAGAAGACCGACGGGCGGCATCTTCGAGCAACGTTCTGTCGGGATCCGCAGGCAGCTCTACTTGGCTGAGGCCGAAGACACTCGAGGCCACAGGTGCATCCGGCAGAATCGCGATCACCGTCGGAAAGTGGTCCGCGTCGGCCAACACGCGATCCGCTCCCCATGACTTGAACCGCGCCTTCGGCAGGAAGGAGTTGGCGGGGTCGAAGATCTCGATCCACGCCTGGTAGCGCTGCGTCCCGAAAGCGATCCGACCTTCCAGCTCATCGGCGATCTGATTATCGAAGCGAGGCGTGAGGATGCCGTTCACGCTCCAGCGAGTCGACCATTCAGGATGGAAGAACTCGTCGAAGCGAAGTCCGTCCAGAACTTCCCCGTCCGCGAGCTCGACATAGCGCGAAGAACCTTCGACCGTGAACCAGAGCACCTTCGCATCGTCCAACTGATCCCACGGTCTCAGCTTTTCCGGGTCGACGAGCTCACCGAGCAAGCGCACACGCTCAGCCTCGGTGTAATAGATCGTCTCACCGGCCCGGGTTTCGGCTTCCAGCACCGCATGGAGCCGGAAGCTCTCTCCCGCTTCGATCTCCACCAGGCCAACCTCCGCGATTCCGCTGCCGGAGGCCTCGATCCCCACCCAGGCCACCTTCGGCGTCGGAGCCAGACTGCGCTGAACCTTCGGCTGCAGCCAGAAATAGAGGACCACGGCCCCGATAAGAACCACAACGCCCAAGAAGATCTGCTGAGAACGCGACACAGCCAACATTCTACGTTCCGGGCAGGGTCGCTACCATGCCCCGCAGGACCTCCCGCAACCACCGATCGTTCCATCGCGGAATGGAGCTCGTCCGGTCCCTTCAGCGATTGAATTCCGTGACCCAGGCGACGATGTCGCGATAGTTCGAGTTGATTCCGTGGATCTCGGAAAAGGTCTCGCGAGCCGCGTCGCTATCGCCCATATCGGCCTGACACTCGCCTATGTCATAGAGAAAAGACAGACCCTGATCTTCGCTGACCTGCGGAGCCTCGAGTCCTCGGCGCAGCCACTTTATGGCCTGCTCGGCAAGACCCTTCTCGCGCAAGCATTGGCCGAGAAGCGAGCAGCATTGGATCCGATAGACCGGATCCCGAGCTACGGTCTGGAACTCACCGATAGCCTCATCCAGAAGCCCCATCTCACGGTAGGCGATCGCCAGATTGTAGTGAGTCTCCGAGTCCTCGTCAGAGAGCGTTTCCGAGACCGCTACGCGCAGATCGGCCACGATCTCTTGAAGACTCTGCTCAGCCTCGCGCACCGGAGGATCGACCTGGGTCACGTCGCCCTCGAGCTCTCCGAGAAGCTCGCTCGCCATGTCGACGAACTCACTCCTGTTGGCACCAGGGAGATCGGAAGCAGCGGCGATCTCCGGCCCCGGATCGGCAAGTGGTTGTTCGAGGCTCGGTAACTCCTCTGGGCCCTCGAGGATCGACGACGACCCTGCACCGATCAGCGCCCCGAAATCCGAAGCGTCCGCCTCGGTCGACCCGAATGAATCGCCTTCGAGGTCGGGTCCAGAGACTTCCATCAACACCTGCGACTTCTCGAGATCGACAGGAGCCGGTGCGTCATTGAGATCCCCGAAGACGAAAGCCGGATCCGGATCGAGAACAGGCACCGCCTCCTCGTATTCAGACGGCGGTAGCACCTCAGTGGAACTCTCGAGCGCCTCCGCGTCGCCCGCTTGAATCCCAGTAGGCACGGCGGCGTCCGGAATCTCCTCCGACGCGCCGGACGCGGCGTCACTACTCTCTGTCGGCGGCAGCCCGCTACTCTCTGTCGGCGGCAGCCCGCTGATCTGGGTGCCGCTAAACGTGAAGCCAGCCGTCTCGAGCCGATCCCGAGTCTCCATCCACAACCTGGGATCGCTCATCGAGGTGGCGACGGCTTCCATCGCCGTTGCCCGTGTAACGACCTCGTCGAGTCTTCCCTGCTCCAGGAGGAGAGAGATGAGCTGGTTGTGGGCAGAGAGATTCTGTGGCGATACCTGCAACACCTCGTGCAAACGATCGAGGGCCTTTTCCTTCAGACCGTACTTGACAAAGACCTCCGCCTCCGCGAGCAGCTCTTCTATCGCACCGACGGTCGGCGGCGGCCCAAGACGACGCGCAGATCTCGTTACCTGCGAACTGCCGGCGGGCAAGACTGTTGGTGCTGAAGCCACCGGCTGAGGCGGCGAACCGGATTCACCGGCCACCTCGGAGCCCGACGACGGAAGATCCGAGGCTGCCTCCAGCGCCGAGTCAAACTGGGGGAGGACCCCCGTATCGCCGAGGCGCGGGTTCCGTCCTTCGGCCTCTTCGGCGAAGGAGGAGGCGAGATCCGCCCGGCCTGCCGCTTGCAGCAGGGCGACACACTCCTGGACGAACGATTCGTTGGCCAGGTTGAGATCCAGGCCATGACGAAGAATCTTCATCGCCTCGTCGACACGATCTCCCCCCAGCATGTGGCGAGCGATCTCGCAGTACTCGTGCCCCATGAGGTCGAACTGCTCTCGCTCCTGATACAACTCGGCCAGCTTGGCACGATGGGCCAATTCTCGCGGCTCGAGCTCAGCAAGACGGCTGTAGACTTTGACCGCCTCTTTGCTGTTCTCGTGCTGGGTGTAGTAGTCGGCGAGCGCCTGGTATTGGCTCACCGCCTCCTTCAGCAGCCCCTGCTGTCCGTACAGATCAGCGAGCTTCTCGAAGACGTCGAGTCGCGTCGGATCGAGGCGATGAATCTTCTTGTAGAGCGCGATCGCCTTGACGTAGAAGCCTTCGGTGGCGAAAACACGGGCGGCGCGCTGATAGTGCGTAATCGCCTCGTCGTGTCGACGTAGGCGCGAATAGAGGTCGCCGATGAGGTTCGACAGACCCGTGTCGTTGGGACTGTCGGCGAGGACCCTCTCGTACTGCGAGATCGCTTCCTCGATCCGGCCGCGGGACACGAGTTTCTCCGCGGCTGCAAAGATAGTCTCTCTCGGCCGGCTCACTGTGGAGCCATCCCCCGCTCTTGCCGCGGCACTACCGACTTGAAGGTCAGCCGGTGGATAGGAGTCGGACCGAACCGGCTGAGCGCTTCACGATGCTCGACCGCGCCATAGCCCTTGTTGGCAGCAAAACCATATTGCGGATATTCGGCGTCCAGGTCGCACATGATGCGGTCGCGCTCGACCTTGGCCAGAATCGAGGCGCAGGCAATGGCGTAGCTCAGGGTCTCGCCGCGAAAGACTGGAAGCGACGGAAACGGAAGCCCCTTCAGCGGAACTGCGTCGACCACCGCGCAGTCTGGAGCCGGCTCGAGCGCCGCCAGGCACTTCGCCATCGCCCTCTTGGTAGCCCGCAGGATATCGCTGCGATCGATCTCGGTGGCAGAGACCACGGCGACCGCCCAGGTAGTATTGCGACGGATGGCCACGGCTAACTCTTCGCGTAGACCGGCGGAAAGCCGCTTGCTGTCGTCGACCCCGGGAACCAGGGAATCGGAATGGGCTATGACTGCTGCTGCGACGACCGGACCTGCGAGAGAGCCACGACCCGCCTCGTCAACGCCGGCCACCCGCGAAACGCCATCGGCTTGGAGCAGCCTCTCCAGGCCGCACAACAGCTGAAGGCGATACGCTTCCGCCATTAATCTCTGCATCCGGGGTCCTTCCCCCATGGCCCGCGCCGACTAGGCGGAGCTGGTCCCCTTCTTCTTCACCGGCCGATCTTCGCGCCGCTCCTCGATACGGGCCGCTTTGCCTCTCAGGGAGCGCAGATAGTAGAGCTTCGAACGGCGAACCTTGCCTCGACGGACGATCTCGATCCCACTGATCGACGGCGAGTGAACGGGAAAGATACGCTCGACACCGACGCCTCCCGAGATCTTCCTCACTGTAAAGGTCTCTCGCGTACCACTTCCGCGGCGCGCGATCACGACACCCTGGAAGATCTGTGTCCGATCCTTCTCGCCTTCCACCACCCGCACGAGAACCTTGACGGAGTCGCCGGCGCGAAAATTCGGTACATCGGTCTTCAAGTAGGGCAGCTCGACCTGCTGTAGCTCATGCATTGCTCTTCCAATCTCAATCAGTTGCTGTCTGTGAAACGTGGGGAGGAAACCCCGCCGAGGCGCCGAAAAGGGGGCAACGCCAAACTACTATTATTTCTCTTCTAGAGGATCTCCGCAAGCACGCCCACCGGCCCGAGGAGACCTCGGCCTGCCCTCGAGAAGATCCGGCCGCTTCTCCAGAGTGATCTCCAACGCTCGGCGCCGACGCCACTCATCGATGTCTCCGTGATGGCCTGAGCGCAGCACGTCTGGCACCGCCAAGCCCTCCACAACCCTTGGCCTGGTGTAGTGCGGGTAGTCGAGGAGCCCATCGCGAAAACTGTCCTGCTCCACCGACTGCGGAAGACCGACGACTCCCGGCAGCTCGCGTGAGACCGACTCGATCAGCACCATGCTGGGAACCTCACCGCCGGAGAGCACGTAGTCGCCGATCGAAACCTCCTCGTCGACCACCGTCTCGCGAACCCGTTCGTCGATCCCTTCGTAGCGGCCGCAGAGAAGGACTATGTGCGCCCGTTGGGCCAGCTCGATGACTTTGTCGTTGTCGAGCCGCCTCCCCTGCGGCGTCATCAGGATTCGCCGCGGAGAGCCGTCGCGAGACAGGGCGCGAATCGCTGCGATCCACGGCGGAGCCGTCATCACCATGCCGCCACCGCCACCATAGGGCTCGTCATCAACCGAGCGATGCGGATTGCCGGCGTAGTCGCGCAGGTCGTGCACCTGGACGTTGAGGATTCCTGCACCAACGGCGCGACCGAGCACCCCGGTGCGCAGAAACGCAGAGAACATCTCTGGAAAGATGGTTACGATGTCGATGCGCATGTGTCGAGCAGTCCGGGCGGCAGGTCGAGCTCGATGGAGCCCGCTGCGATGTCGATCTTGCGGAGGAACGATCGCACGAACGGGATCAGTACCTTCCGTCCGCCACGATCGATTTCCAGCAACAGACCACCACCGTCCTCGATGATGGAAACCACCGGTCCGAGCTCGCCGGCGACAACGTCGCTACACATGCAATCGACGAGCTCAAAAAAGTAGTACTGATCCTCGAGGGTGTCCGGCACCTCGTCTCTCGCGACGCGCAGCTCAGCCCCACGCAGAGCCTCGGCGGCTTCGCGGTCGACACTACTCTCGAAGCCGATCAGCAGCCGGTCGCGATGACCGCCACAGCGCCGAACCGTGTGCCGCTCCACCCGGCCGTCCGCATGGCAGACAAGAAGCCGACTCCCCACGTCGAAACGACCTCCGACATCACTCAAAGGAGCCACGACCACGTCACCGCGCAGCCCATGCGGCCGCACCACACACCCCACCAGCACCGTCTCCGGAAGCTCTCTACTCATATCCCACCAATGAATGCTACCGGAGGGAGTGCCATCCAGCCTTCCCTCCCCCTCACTGCCCAGACCGGGCCCAAGTCCGTTCTCGCAGGAACGCCTTCGTTTCAGACTCAGGATCCTGGCGTCAAGCGTGCGTCATATCGCCACAGCGCAGGAGCCGAGCGCGGAGGCGTAGGCCCCCTACGCCGCACAAGTGAGGCGACGAGCACGTGGTGAGATGGCGTGCGATTGGCGCCAGGATCAGTCGTCTAGGATTTCTAGGCGGTACCGCTCTCCCTCGCGCTCTCCTCGACCGTCGAGCAGGTTGCGCAAAGCGCGAACGGTGCGTCCCTGCCTTCCGATCACTTTACCGAGGTCGTCCGGCGCTACCTGCAATTCCAGTCGAACCGAGTCCTGCTCTTCGAGCTCCTCGATGTGAACCGCCTCCGGCTCGTCGACGAGGAGCTTGACGACATCGCTGAGATCGTCGATCAGATCAGACATCGCGGCTACAGCCCTAGCTATCGTCCGAGGTCTTCGGGGCGTCCGTCACGTCGCCTTCCGGAGAAGGTTCGCCTTCAGAAGCATCGCCAGACTCCTCCGTGCCTTCGCTCGGCGCGTCGGTATCGGCGGCTTCTTCGGAGGCAACGGCTTCGGGGGCAGCGGCTTCGGCCGGTTCGGCGGCGGCTTCGGCAGCCTCAGGAGCTGCCGCTTCGGCCGGCGCGGCCTCTTCCTCCGCTTTGGTTTCCGCCGTCGCGTCGGCTACGGCGGCGACCTCCGCACTGGCCTCGGGAGCGTCTTCTGCACTCGCGGACTTCTCCTCGGCTGCCTCCGCCGGAGCTTCATCGCTCTGGGGTTCGGAACTCGCTGCCTCCTCTGCAGGCTCAGCGGGGCTCTCAGTGGATGGGGCCTCGACCGACTCAGCCACCGCTTCCGCCGGCTGTTCTGCGGTCGCTTCGGCTGCGGAGCTCGCAGACGCTTCGGCGGCCTTGGCTTTGGCCTTTGCCTTCTTCGACAGCTTCGGCTTGACCTCTGAAACGCCGTTGTTCAGCAGATTGGCAACGGTGTCCGACAATGTCGCGCCCCGCTGGACCCAGAAATCGATCCGCTCGGTCTTCAGCTCCAACATCTTGGGAGTCTTGCGGGGGTCGTAGTAGCCCACTTCTTCAAGCGGCTGGGATCCCGGCACCTTCCGGGAGTCGGAAACCACGACCCGGTAGAAGGGCCGATTCCGGCCGCCCATGCGACGCAGCCGAATCATCAACATATCTTCAAATCCTCCTGAGATCTCTTGGGGGTCGCCGAAGCGGAAAAAGCGCCTCGCGCAGAACGCTGGACTTTAGCAGAACGGGACCGTGAAGGGAATCGGATCTGACGCCGAAAGAAGAGACAAACGAGAGAAGAAAGGAAGTTCTGTTCGCTGCGCGCCTACGGGTCGTGGCGTGTTGTAGGACCGGGTGCGTGCGAGAGGAGAGTCCGTGGTAAGCGGAAGGGAGAGGAGGGAGTGGCGGTGGTGTGGTGGTCTTCTCTTCGGCTACCGGCCCAGCGCCTGCTTCATCCAGTTTCCCTTCATCCGCTTCATCATCTTGCGCATCTGCCGGTACTGCTTGAGTAACTGATTGAGGTCCTGAACCTTGGTGCCAGAGCCTCGGGTGATGCGACGTTTTCGGCTGGCGTTCAGGATCTGAGGCTTCCGTCTCTCCTTCGGGGTCATCGACGAGATCATCGCTTGAATCCTGACCAGCTGGCCGTCATCTATGCTCGAGGCATCGAGACCCTTGAACGGACCGCCACGGGGCAGCATCTCGAGCAACTGCGAAAGCGGTCCCATGCGACGCAGCTGCTGAAGCTGATCGCTGAGGTCCTCGAGGGAGAAATCGCGCCTTCCGATGCGTTTCGCCAAGCGCTCCGTCTCGTCGGCATCGAGAGACTTCTCTGCCTTCTCGATGAGCGAGAGCATGTCGCCCATCCCCAAGATGCGGGAGGCGAGACGCTCGGGGTCGAAGAGCTCGAGAGCGTCGAGCTTCTCGCCAACCCCGACATAGCGAATCGGCAGGTCTGAGATCGAGCGAATCGAAAGAGCTGCACCACCCCGGGCATCCCCATCGAGCTTGGTGAGGATCACTCCGGTGAGCTCGAGCTTCGCGGCGAACTCGGTAGCGCTCGAGACTGCGTCTTGACCGGTCATCGAGTCGGCCACGAACAGGGTTTCGACGGGATCCAGCAACTCCACTGTCGAGCGCAGCTCCTCCATCAAGGCGTCGTCGACGTGAAGGCGGCCGGCGGTGTCGACGAGGAAGACGTCATGGCCCTCGCGCGGTGCCTCGGCGAGCAGCCTACGGCCCAGGTCGAGAACCGACTCGCCTTCCCTCGGAAGGAACACGGGTACGTCGATCGACGCCCCGACCTGGCGTAGCTGCTCGACGGCGGCGGCGCGCTGCAGATCGAAAGCCGCCAGCAGGGGTTTTCGCCCCATGCCGCGTAGGCGCAAAGCCAGCTTGCCTGCGGTCGTCGTCTTGCCGGAGCCCTGGAGCCCGCACAACACAACCACTGCGGGCACCCGATCGAGACGAAGATCGCCGCCACTGGCGCCCAGAAGGTCGACGAGTTCGTCTTTGACGATCTTCAGCACCTGTTGATCGGCAGTCAGGCTGCGGAGCACCGCCTGATCGAGAGCGCGAACCCGAACGCGATCGACAAACGAGCGCACAACCTTGAAGTTCACATCCGCCTCGAGCAGAGCGACGCGGATCTCTCGCATCGCGCCGCCAATGTGCTCTTCGGTCACTCGGCCTTCAGACCGTAGTCGCCGAAAGACATCCTGAAAGCGATCCTGAAGGCTCTCGAACATCACTGCCTCTCGGAAGTCGCACGCAGCCCGTTGGAGGCCGAGATTCGCTGCAGACGCAGACTGAGATAGGCGGGCAGCAGGGTGATCGCCACGAACGCTGTCGCAAACGCCCCCATGATCGCGACCACGCCCATCGACCGAATGCCCGGATACGAAGACAGCGACAGAGAGCCGAAACCGACCATCGTCGACAGGGCAGCCAGCACGACAGCCTTTCCGGTCTCCTCGAGACCGCCCTGCAGCCGCTCGATCTGAGCATCGCGAGCCTCCCGGTAGCGGTGCATCATGTGGATCCCGTAGTCAACGCCAATGCCGATGATCATGGTAGTCACGAAGATGTTGAAGAAGTTCATCGGCAGCCCGAGAAGAGTCATGGCCCCTAGCATCCAGAGGATCCCGATGGTCAGCGGCGCCATGCACAGAATCGTATCGAGAGGTCGTCTCAAATCGAGCCACAGAAGCAGCGTGACGACGATGAAACCGATGACCGTGGCGATCAGCGCATCTCTCTTGATCGTCTGGCGCAAGAAGGCGCTCACCACGTTGACACCCGAGAGAACCGCTTCGGGCGCCAGCTCGGCCTCCAGTCGTAGAGCCGACGGCGGCGCCTGGCGCTTCCACACGCTGGGTACCGGATACAAGTACACGATGCTCTTCCAACCCGAGTCGGTCTCGCGCACGAAACGTTCCAGCAGACGGCGACTCGAATCGTCCAACGAGAGGTCGCGAAGAGACATCGGCTCATCGACACTCACAGCCTGCTCGAAGAGATCCAATCCTTCGACGAAGGGGTCGAGACGCATGCCTTCGGCGCGGACGGCGCTCTCGAAGGTCGCGCGAATTCGGTTCGAGTCGAGAAGCCCTTCGCGACCGTTGCGCAGCCAGGCCAAGGTCTCTTCCTGCCGGCTGCGAGACGGCAGGATCGACGCAATGCTGTCGAAGCGCGCGATCTCCCCACCGCCCACTATCTTTTCGACTTCGCGAACAGCGTGGTCGGTCAACTCGAGCGCCTCCTCGAGAGTCTCGCCGGTCAGAACCAGCATCATGAAGTCGAAGCCCGAGCCGAATCGCTCCGCGACCTCCTTCTCGACTTCGCGCCCCATCCCGCCTTCAGGTCGCATCTCCCGAATGCTGTCCTCGAAACGGAGCCCCAACGCCGACACTCCCAGGACGAGCGTCACCGCGGCTCCCGAGGCGAGCACCCAGATGGGACGCTTCATGCAGAAACGAACTACGCGCGGAATGCCAAAGCCGTGCAGAACCAGGCGGGTAGACTGCTGCTTCCGGCTGTGATGATCCTCGCTCCAGGCGAGCATCGCGGGCAGCAAGAAGAGCACCGACATCCCGCACAGCAGGATGCCGGTGCCGGTCAGCAGCCCCATCTCGCGCAGGCCGATGAACTCGGTGAAGGTGAAGGCGTAGAAGGTGGCCGCGCTGGTGACGGCGCCGATGAAAACGGCCCGCCCACAGGACCCGCTCATGGTGCCCAGCGCCTCGCGAAGGGGCTTGCCTGCCCGACGCTCCTCAACGTATCGGCCGTACGAGACGATGACGAAGTCGACGCCGAGCCCGACCAGAAGGGCGGCGAAGGCGGCGCTCGCCGCGTTGAGAGAGCCCACCGTCACCGCCGCGAATCCAAAGGTCAGCAACAACCCCA
>SMVB01071062.1_pt1 | contig 10852 bp, 6 predicted proteins | sample 2456461 | NCBI WGS metagenome assembly SMVB01 (sample SAMN11095934, study PRJNA526329) | marine sediment metagenome | biome: Marine sediment; feature: Surficial sediment; material: Deep marine sediment; isolation source: Hadal surficial sediment | place: Pacific Ocean | collected 2014-05 | depth 0-1...
CATGCCGGCGGCGAAGTTACGTCCGGTCTCGCCGAGGATGACCGCGCGGCCTCCGGTCATGTATTCGCAGCCGTGGTCTCCGACACCCTCGACCACGGTCCTCGCCCCCGAGTTGCGAACGCAGAAGCGCTCGGCGGCGCGCCCCCGGAAGAACGCCTCGCCACTGGTAGCGCCATAGAGAACCACGTTGCCTACCAGCACGTTCTCGTGCGCCAAGAAGGTGCTGCCCGGTGGCGGATAGACGATCAGCCGCCCGCCCGAGAGTCCCTTGCCGACGTAGTCGTTGGCGTCGCCCGAAAGCTCGAGGGTGATGCCCTTGGCCAGGAAGGCTGCGAAACTCTGTCCGGCCGAGCCGTTGAGCTTGATGCGAATCGTGTCATCCGGGAGGCCGGCTTCGCCGTGTGCCTTCATCAGCTCGTGACTGAGGGTAGTTCCTACGGTGCGGTGGGTGTTGACGATCTCGAGCTCGATCGAGACCTTCGAGCCCTTGTCGAGGGCGTCTCGCGAGAGCTCGATGAGCTGGTTGTCGAGAGCCAGCTCGAGACCGTGGTCCTGCTCTTGGGTTTTGTAGAGCCCGGTGTCGGCGTTCTTCTTGACCGCGGGCTGAAGAATCGGTGTGAGATCGAGGCCGTCTGATTTCCAGTGATGAACGGCATCGTCGATCTCGAGGAACTGGACCTGTCCGACCATCTCATTGAGGGTCCGGAATCCGAGCTCGGACATGATTCGCCGCACGTCGTTTGCCACCATGAATAGATAGTTCACGACATGCTCGGGCTGCCCGGTGAACTTCTTGCGAAGCTCGGAGTCCTGGGTGGCGATCCCCACCGGACAGGTGTTGAGGTGGCATTTGCGCATCATGATGCAGCCGAGGGCGATGAGCGGGGCGGTTGCGAATCCGAACTCCTCGGCGCCCAGGAGGGCGGCTACCACGACGTCGCGGCCGGTCTTGAGCTGGCCGTCGGTCTGCAGGACGACTCGCGAGCGCAGGTCGTTGAGGACCAAGGTCTGGTGAGTCTCGGCGATCCCGAGCTCCCAGGGCAGACCGGCGTGCTTGATGCTGGTCAGCGGCGAAGCACCGGTGCCGCCGTCATGACCGGAGATCAGGATGTGGTCCGCGAAGCCCTTGACGACTCCCGCGGCCACGGTACCGACTCCCACTTCAGAGACCAGCTTGACGCTGATACGAGCCGCCGGGTTGGCGCTCTTGAGGTCGTGAATCAGCTGTTTGAGATCTTCGATCGAATAGATGTCGTGATGTGGCGGCGGGCTGATGAGGCCGACGCCAGGCGTCGAATAGCGAATGCGAGCGATCGTGTCGTCGACTTTGTAGCCGGGGAGCTCGCCGCCTTCGCCCGGCTTGGCGCCCTGGGCAATCTTGATCTGTAGCTCGTCGGCGTTGGTCAGGTACCAGGCAGTCACTCCGAACCGACCGGAGGCGACCTGTTTGATGGCCGAGCGCATGCTGTCGCCATTCTCGAGAGGCACGAAGCGTTCCGGATCCTCGCCTCCCTCACCGGTGTTGCTCTTGCCACCGAGCCGATTCATGGCAATCGCCAGAGCCTGGTGACTTTCGGCCGAAATCGAGCCGAAGCTCATGGCGCCGGTACAGAAACGCCGTACGATCTCGCTCGCCGCCTCGACCTCGTCGATCGGGATCGCACGCTCGGCCGTGTCTTTGAATCGTAGTAGGCCGCGCAGGCTGCAGGATCGGGTTGCCTGCTCGTTGGCATGCCGGGCGAAGCTCTCGTAGGCGGCATCGTTGTTATCGCGCGCCGCCTTCTGCAGCGAGGCAATCGCGGGCGGCGACCACATGTGGCTCTCGCCGCCGGCTCGCCAGTGGAACTCTCCGGGGTTGGGCAGTGAAGACTGTCGGTACTCGCGGCGCAGCGGATAGCCCATGGCGTGGCGGCGAAGCGCCTCCTTGGCCAGGATTTCGAAACCCACTCCTTGAATTCGGCTCGCGGTGCCAGCGAAGCAACGCTCCACGAGGTCGTCTCGTAGCCCGACTGCCTCGAAGATCTGCGCGCCCTTGTAGCTCTGCAGGGTGGAGATCCCCATCTTGGCCATCACCTTCAGCATTCCTTTGCGCACGCCCTTGCGGTATCGCCGAATGATGCCCTCGTCGTCCTCGACATCCACCGATAGGCGACCTTCGCGACGCTCCCGACGCAGCGCTTCGAAGGCTAGGTATGGATTGACGGCGTCGGCTCCGTATCCCACCAGGAGGCAATGGTGGTGGACTTCTCGAGCCTCACCGGTCTCGACGATGATTCCGATACGAGTGCGCTTCGTCTGCCGGAGGAGATGGTGATGCACGGCGCCGCAGGCGAGAAGCGAGCTAAGAGCGACGCGTTGCGGGCCGAGGAGACGGTCCGAGAGGATGAGCAGTTGGTAGCCGTCATCGATGGCGGCTTCGGCTTCGGAGCAGGCGCGGTCGAGTGCCGCCACCATTCCGGCTTCGCCTTGCTCGATGGGCCAGGTGATGTCGATGGTGCAAGCGTGCCAGCCGCGATAGTCCATGTTCTTGAGCGCCCGCAGCTCACCGTTGGTGAGAATCGGGTGCGGCACGCGAAGGCGATGGGCATGCTCCGGCGTTGTCTCCAGCAGGTTGTGCTCGGGCCCGATGTAGCACTCGAGCGACATGACCACCTCTTCGCGGATCGAGTCGATGGCCGGGTTGGTCACCTGGGCGAAGAGCTGCTTGAAATAGTCGTAAAGCATGCGTGGCTGGTCGCTCAGTACCGCCAGGGCGGCGTCGTTGCCCATCGAGCCGACCGGGTCGCGCTCTTCGATGACCAGAGGCCGGAGCATGAAGCGGATCGTCTCAGCGGTGTAGCCGAAGGCCTGCATCCTGGCGAGGAGGTCCTCGTTGTCAGGCTCCTTCGGCTCTGGCAGCCGGGGGATCTCGTTGAGCTCCAGCTTGTGCTCCTTGAGCCAACGGCCGTACGGCCGGCGGCGACAGAAGTCGTCCTTGAGCTCGGCGTCCGAGATCAGCCGCCCCTGCTCGAAATCGACGAGGAACATGCGCCCCGGGTGCAGCCGCCCCTTGTGCTTGATTCGCTCCGGCGCCACCGGCAAGACGCCCACTTCGGACGCCATGATCACCAGGTCGTCGGTCGTGAGGTAGTAACGGCTCGGCCGCAACCCGTTGCGATCGAGCACGGCTCCGATGTAGTGGCCGTCGGTGAAGGCGATCGATGCAGGGCCGTCCCAGGGCTCCATCAGGCAGGAGTGGTACTGGTAGAAGTCGCGCTTGGCCGTCGCCATGGCGGAGTCATTCTGCCAGGCCTCCGGGATCATCATCATGATGGCTTCTTGCAGAGTGCGGCCCGTCAGCAGCAGGAACTCGAGGGCGTTGTCGAAGCTCCCCGAGTCCGAGCAGTCCGGCTCGACGATCGGAAAGACTTTCTCGAGCTCGTCGCCGAAGAGCTCACTCCGGATGACTCCTTCCCGGGCATGCATCCAGTTCATATTGCCGCGTAGAGTGTTGATCTCTCCGTTGTGGCTCATCAGCCGGTTGGGTTGCGCACGGTCCCATGAGGGGAAGGTGTTGGTACTGAAGCGCGAGTGCACCATCGCCAGATGACTGCTGTAGTCCGGGTCGGAAAGGTCGGGAAAGAAGGGCACCAGCTGTCCGGAAGACAGCATGCCTTTGTAGACGATCACCTTGGCCGAAAGGCTGCAGATGTAGAACATCTCCGCCTGGGTAAGAGCGGAGTTTCGAAGCAGTGTCGCCTGCTTGCGGATGATGTAGAGCTGACGCTCGAAGGCGTCTTCGGAGAGACCCTCGGCTGCCGCGACGACGAGCTGCTCGATGACCGGCGCTGCGGCGCGGGCCGTAGCTCCGACATCGGCGGCGTCCGGCTCCACCGGCACGGTGCGCCAGCCGATGAGGCGTTGACCCTGCTGGGCGATGAGCGTCTCGACCCGTGCTTTGCATTGGTCACGCTCGCTGGCGAGGGTAGGCAGAAAGACCAAACCGGCAGCAAACCTGCCGGGCTCGGGAAGCTCGCTCGAGAGCTCGTTGGCAGCGATCTTGGCCAGGAACTCGTGTGGAAGCGCCGTCAGGATGCCGGCGCCATCTCCCGTGTTCGGCTCACACCCGCAGGCCCCGCGATGGTCCATGTGGCGCAACATCTCGTTGGCGTCAACGAGGATCTGATGGCTGCGCTTGCCCTTGATGTGAGCGACGAAACCGACACCACAGGCGTCGTGCTCGAACGCGGGGTCGTAGAGGCCGGTCTTGCCGGGGCGTCGATGGCCCGAAGGGATACTGCCTTCTTGCGGTTGGGTCATGGTGCACTGCTCGCTAGAGGGACTTGCATCGGGCCTTCGACGGACGGCTCTTCCGCCGGAAGCGCCGCATCCGGATCGGCGTGCTCGAGGAGAAAATCGAAGAAGGAGCGGGCCGGCGCCCGCAGACTCTGACGCCCGGTGTAGATGATGCCGATCGGTCGATTGAGCTCCGGCTCCAACTCGACGATGGCCAATGTGCCGGCGGCGACTTCGCGCAGCACTGTTCGCCGCGGCAGGATGGCGATCTGCTCGCCGATCGCGAGCATGCTCTTCAGAGTGTCGATGTTGTCTGGCTCGTAGGTGAAGTTGGGCTCCACTCCACAGCTGCGAAGATAGCGTCGCAAATGCCGTCCGACGGGAAGGTCGGAGCCGAAGCCGATCAGCTGATAGGTCCCGAGCTCCGACGCTTGGACTACGCTACGCGCGCAGAGCTCGTGGGAAGGCGGGCAAACCACGGTCATTCGCTCATCACGGAGAAGCTTCATGGAGAGCCCTTGCCAGCGCTTCGGATACGAGACGATTCCGAAGTCGCAGGATCCATGACGAACGGCCTCGTCGACTTCTTCCGGGCGCTTATAGTCGAGGTGAACCCGCACCCCGGGGTTGTGCTCCTCGAAGTTCTCGCGCAGCAGCTGCATGAGGTCGATACCGGCAGAGTAGATGGCGTCGACTCGCACCTCGCCTTCGAGCGGTTCGCTGAGTTGCCCGATCCGCTTGCACAGCTCCTGATATCCGTCGACCAGGGTGCGACCCTCGCGGGCGAACATCTCTCCAGCCGGTGTCAGGCCGACAGGCCGGATCGAGCGATCGAGGAGCGAGACTCCCAGGTCGGTTTCGAGCTGGCGAATTCTCTGACTGACCGCAGACTGGGTGACCCCGTTCGCCGTTGCGGCCCGGCTGACACTACGATGCTTTGCTACATCCAGAAAGATACGTAGAGCCCGTAGCATCGGACTCGAAAGAGTATCATTACTAATATTTATGTCAACAGTCTTATATTAAGAAGAACTGAATATTATTGTCTGGCAGGCGTGTTCCTTACCCGTCGCGACGCTGTGCTAGCTTGATTCCGACAATGCACCGGAAGGAGACATCGTGACTGCGGGTGAAAGAGTAGATCTCGAAGAGCGCGCCGATACGGGCAGCACGCCCGAAGAGCGCTTCCAGAAGAGGACCAGGATCAACTCCCCGCGAGGAATCCACTCGAAGCTCCAGCGGATACTCAAGGTGGTCAACGGCGACGACGACCTGTACGGACTGTGGCTGGCCACCAACGTCAACGCCATGGAGCGGCTCGGGATGACCGACCATGGCCCGGTCCACGTGAAGATCGTGATGAACCTGGCGCTGCAGATTCTGCGCTTGCTGGTCGATCGGGGCGTCGAGCCGGCGGTGGTGAAGAACTACGGCATGGAGGTCGAGGACGCCGAGGTCGTGGTGGCGATGGGCGCGCTCATGCACGATCTGGGTATGTCGATCCACAGGATGGATCACGAGTCCTACTCGTTGTTTCTGGCTGAAACCAAGCTGCGCCAGATCCTCCCCTCGGTCTACGACGAACGCACGGCGACGATCGTGCGCTCGGAGATCCTGCACGCGATCATCTCCCACCGTTCGAACGGTCGCCCGTCGACGGTCGAGGCCGGCGTGGTGCGCATCGCCGACGCGCTCGACATGGCGGAGGGCCGCTCCCGCATCCCGTTCGAGAAGGGCGCCCAAAGCATCCACTCGATCTCGGCAGCGGCGATCGATAGCGTGCGGATCGAGGCCGGCAAGGAGAAACCGGTGCGGGTACGCGTACAGATGACGAATTCCGCCGGCGTCTTTCAGCTCGACACGCTCTTCCTCGAGAAGCTGAAGGGGAGCGGTCTGGAGGACTACGTAGAGCTCGAGGCCTCGATCGCCGGCGAGACCGAGAAGAGCCTACTGACAGAGTTCAGAGCCTAGAGGTCTGGCCAGCCAGACCACTCACTCTGCCGATCTCGGTACTGAACTGCGCGCCTATGTTGGTCAGCGCAGCGCATTGCCGGCATGGCGATTCGCTGGGCGAAGGCCCGGCTGTTGGTGTCTGTTACAACTTGTGACAGGACTGACATCGCCCGGTGACGAACGGCCCCTAGAGTGTCGAGCCATGAAGAACTTCACACTCCTCGCGGCCCTTGCGGCCGCAATGCTTTTCACTCCTTCGCTCGCCGTCGCCCATGGTGACGGAGAGGGTAGCGTCGTCGTCCGTACCGTCAACACCGGCAGCCCGGCGGCAACCGCTGGGCTCGAGGTCGGTGACATCCTCCTGCGCTTCGATGATCGAGAGATCAAGACGCAGAGGGATCTCGAGCGCGCCCTCGCGTCCTATCAGCCTGGCGACAGAACGCTTCTCACCGTGGTTCGCGACGGTGAAACGTTGGTGCTCCCGTTGGTGTTCGGAGAGCGCTCGGGAGGCGGCGTTTCGGTTGGCGTTTCGCTCGCCATCACGAGCATGGAAGGCGGCGGGCCGGACCTGGCTCCCGGCGAAGGGCTGACTCGAAACGAGTGTCTCACCTGGGTCAACAAGACCTATCGGGTCGACTCCATGATCGCCGACATGGGACTCGATCTCCTTAGCGATGCGGAGACTCTCCGCACCTGTATTGAAGGCAACGTTCTGGGTATGCCCTCGCCTATGCCGGTGCGCTACTGCGACAACGCGTTCAAGGTCCACTGCTCGGGGATCGGCCTCCTGACCGAGATTGGGGAGGCGCAGGTAGAGCGTTGCGAGGAGTGGCTCGGCGAGAAGCTGAGCTCGTGTGCAGCCCAAGTGGTCTTCGACCGCTATTCGAGGGACGGTAAAGGCAGCGACAAAGCCGCTTGTCGAGCCGCCCGGAGCGCATGCTCCGACGCTCAGTCATGAAGCCCCTGAAAGCGCCGATCCCACTCCCAGCGCCGATGACAGGTGGGACCTGGAGCGGACGCCGCGGTTCGCGGTTCGCTCTGTTCCTCCTGTTGCTGGGGGCTGGGTCGGTGGTTCTCGCCCACACCTCCGACGAAACGTCGGCCACGTGGCTACAGTGGGGGGGGCCGAGCGGGGAGTTCAGGGCTCCGACCCAGAACCTCTCTGTGAACTGGCCCAACGGCGGTCCTGAGCAGCTTTGGAGCCGGGAGATCGGCGAGGCGTACTCGGCGATTCTCTTCGAGGACGGCCGCCTGTACACCATGGCCCGTGCCGGTGACCAGGAATCGGCGATCTGCCTCGATGCCGTAACCGGCGAAACCGTTTGGGAGCGGGTCTACAAACACACTTCGTACGAAGGTCAGCGCGGCTACGGTGTCGGTCCGCGTTCAACGCCGCTGATCGCCGGCGACCGGCTCTTCACGATCGGCATGACCGGCAAACTCATGGCGATGAACAAGGCAGACGGAACGGTTCTCTGGAGTCAGGAGCTGTGGGGCGACGACTTTCGCGGGAACCACCTCGAGCACGGTTACTCCTCGAGCCCGGTGGCCTACGGAGACAGCGTGATCGTTTCGGTTGGCGGGGAAGAGGCCAGCCTGGTGGCCTTCGACCAGAAGACCGGGAGCGTGAAGTGGCAGGCTCTGAGCTTCCGGAACAGCTACTCCTCGCCACGGATTGTACAGCTCGCCGGCGAGCTGCAACTCCTCGTGTTCATGGCCGAGGAGCTCATCGGTGTCGACCCGGAGACCGGCGTCCTGCGTTGGCGCTATGAGCATGGCAATCAGTGGGACCACAACATCTCCATGCCATTGGTCGTCGACCAAGACACAATCTTTCTCTCTTCCCCGCAGGCCGGCGCCAGGGGCCTCCGGCTCTCCCGCATAGGCGAGGCGATTGAGGTCGAGGAGCTCTGGCTCGCGCGCCGGGTCCAGCTGTACCACGGCTCAGCGGTTCGTAGCGGCGATTGGGTCTATGGCTCCACCGGGGTGACCTCGCCGGCGTTCATGACGGCGGTCAACATTCGCACCGGTGAGATCGGCTGGCGGCGGCGCGGGTTTGCCAAGGCCAACCTCGTCGCGGCCGGTGGCAAGCTCGTCATCCTGGATGAGGACGGCGTCCTCTACCTCGCGTCTGCCACGCCCGAGGAGCTGGTCGTTCACGCCAGCACTCAACTCCTGGACCGAGTGGCCTGGACCGCGCCGACGATCGTCGGCGAGATCCTGTACGTGCGCGACAAGCAGCGGATCTTGGCCATCGATCTGGGCTAGCCAGGAAAATGATGAATACCATTTCCCTGGCTAGCAGGCTGTTGGCGCTGCAGACGGCGCGCGCGATCCGCCTGGACAGGCCGCCGTGCTCACGGGTGTCGTACAACGCCCCAAGCCGCTGCTCTCAAGGGGCATGCGGCCGGGCTCGTGTACGCTTTGATGATCTCCGTCGTCGGTACCTGGCTCGGCGCGTGAGTCGACTCCGTCCGGCGCTGAACGATCGATGAGCAACAAGCAGCGATATAGGCTCCTCATGATCGACGACGACGCGGCGCTCAGCGGGCTGCTCGCTGAGTACTTCGAGCGCTTCGGCCACAATCTGGTGGCCGCGACGACGGCTTCGGAGGGGCGTCGCATGCTCATCGCCATGCACCCCGATCTGCTGATTCTCGACGTCATGCTACCGGACGCCGACGGCATGGAGCTGTGCCGGTCGATTCGCTCGGAGAGTGACATCCCGATCGTGATGCTGACCGCTCGTGGCGACCTCCCCGACCGGGTTCTGGGGCTGGAGCTGGGCGCCGACGACTACATTCCGAAGCCCTTCGAGCCCCGAGAGCTCGTCGCGAGGGTAGAAACCTTGATGCGCCGAGCCCGCGAGACGCCCTCTCGCAGCCAACGCTTCGATGGGCTCGTGCTGGAAACCGAGACGCGCCGCGTCACGCTGAACGACAGCGAGGTCCCTCTAACCTCGACGGAGTTCGAGTTGCTACGGATCCTCATGGAAAGCCGTGGCCGGGTGTTGTCCCGCGACGCCCTTCTCCTCAGGTTACGAGGAATCGACAGCGAGGTGTACGACCGTTCGGTGGACATGCTAGTCAGCCGGTTGCGCAAGAAGCTCGCCGACGATTCGCGCTCGCCGCGCTTCATCAAGACGATCCGGAGCACCGGCTACCAGTTCGTGGGAGTTCCAGATTCCTAGAACCCCCAGCGTCCTTTCGCGCTTCAGACTGGCGGCCGTGGCGGTTGCTCTGGGAATCGGCCTGGTCGGCGCCGCCTTCTACGCGGTGGTCACTAACAACTACCTGGGCGCGGTGCTCGGCGGCACCCTGGGTCCCTACAGCGACATGCTGGCCGAGCAAGGGTTCTCCGACCCGGATCCTGGAATCTGGGCGCACATAGCGGCCGTGCACGGACTGGCGATCGTGGTGGAATTTCCTGGCGCCGAGCCCCTGGCCTTCGACTCCGAGGGCCAGCCGACGTCTCTACCGGATCTCGAAAGGGGTCAGGTTCGGGCCATTCGAACCGGAGCTGGCGGAGAACGGGTTACTTTCATTTGGACGCTTTCGTCTGTCGCAGGCAGTCACCTGGCTCTGTTGGGCGGCCTGTTGTTCATGGTCCTTGCCGTCGTCGGTTCTGCCTTCTGGTTTCTGCAACACCAGCTCAGACCCCTGGCTGGACTACAGATTGGAGTGGAGGCCGTAGCGCGAGGGGACTTTGAGACCCGCGTGGCGATTGTCCGGAACGACGAGATCGGCCGGGTGGCTGGGGCCTTCAACGACATGGCGGACCGAGTCGGCGAGATGATCGCCGATCGCGAGCGACTGCTCGCCGACGTGAGCCACGAACTGCGCTCGCCGATCGCCCGCATGAAGGTGGCCCTGGAGTTCATGCCCGAGGGTGCGAAGAGAGAGGCTTTGGCTGCGGACCTGAGAGAGATGGAGGGCCTCATCGGTGTGTTGCTCGAGCGCGAGCGACTGCGTTCGAGGGACAGCCGCAGCGCCAGCGAGGAGATCGATCTCGCGTCGGTCGCCGCTGAGGTTGTTTCGACGTTTGCCGGTCAGAGCCCGGGACTCGAGCTCGTTGCCGATCCGGTGGTGCCGATCCGGGCGGATCGGGCTCTCCTCAAGCTCCTGATCCGGAACCTGGTCGACAACGCACTCAAGTTCTCGCTTGCCGACAGTCGACCGGTCGTCGTGACGTTGGAGTCCAACGGGCGCGAAGTGGTCCTGCGGGTGGCCGATGACGGCTCGGGCATTCCGGAAGGAAGTGAAGAGCGCCTCTTCGAGCCCTTCGTCAAGGCGGATCGGGCCCGCGGTCACGGTGTCGGCTACGGTCTTGGTCTCAATCTCTGCCAACGAATCGTCCAGCTGCATGACGGCACCATCCGACTTCTCGCACGACAGCCGAGAGGAACCGAAGCCGTCGTGACGCTCAGCCGGGAGTGAGGGTCCATCCGTTAGCTGCCCGGAGGCGGGTAGTCGGCGGCCACTAGGGATGCGCGGATGATCTCGCGGTCGTTGCGACGCACGATGTGGCGGTTGGCGTAGGCTTGGTTCGAAACTCGGCCAGTACGAAATCCTCTCCAGCCTCGGCGTCGGAGAGCATGGGCGAGGTCTACGCGAATCTCTGCGCA
>SMVB01100438.1_pt1 | contig 10851 bp, 16 predicted proteins | sample 2456461 | NCBI WGS metagenome assembly SMVB01 (sample SAMN11095934, study PRJNA526329) | marine sediment metagenome | biome: Marine sediment; feature: Surficial sediment; material: Deep marine sediment; isolation source: Hadal surficial sediment | place: Pacific Ocean | collected 2014-05 | depth...
ATGCCGATTTCGGGAGCATTAATATCCACGCTTCCTGTTGCCGTGGTAATGGGTAGGATATCGGATACATCATCCAAAAAGTAGTTGACCCGATTGCGGGCATCACTAAAGATGATCGCGTTAGCCCCGATCAGGAACAGACGACCACTATGCAGCACCATCGCGTCGATAGGTGCTCCGTCGAGCGTTGCGGTCTGACCCCAAGCCGGGGCTGGGTTGCTTTGCTGTGTTCCTGATAGTCTCTGCTCCCAAACGACCTCTGCCAGCTTGAATGACTTCACACTGTTTAGGAAGTATTCATCGACCGTAGCTTCGGTGAACGATGTTCCGCCCGTGATGGTTTCGGTAAGCACGAACAGGGTTGTTCCTGATGTTCGCTCTGCTGTTAGTTGGTCGCCTGGTCCCAGTCTTCGCACGACCCCTGTAGCACCAGATGTGCCGCCGGTGATCGTCTCACCCACTTGGAACGGGCCGCCGAGAGTAACTGTGAACGAAAAGTCGTCGTCGGCCTGGGGCAATAACTGGTGAGGCATAGACGAGCCTTGCAACTCTGCATCTGCCTGTGATGGTCCCGGGACTCGGAACCAGTCTTGCGATTGCGGATTGTTTATTGGTGTTCTGTAGAAGCCACGCGGGATGATGCCGGTGACCTCCGAGACGTAGAACGTCTCGCCAGCGGACGCGGCCGACTGATTAGCGATAAGGAGGTTGAAATCAATCTCGGTGCCGGTGAGCGTGTAGTTAGCCGAGGTTAGCACCTGCGGAACGACCTCACGGTTCAGTATCAGCACCGCATCTCTGATGGCAGTGAACTCCAGAGTGGCCTTGAATGAGTCATCCAAATAGTCCGTATTGCCGGTGATGACGTGTTCCTCCAAAGTCTCGGAATCGAATGCCTGAATAAAGCCCGACCCCGGACCACCTGATATATCGGACCCTACCAGTATCAGTGTGTCCCTAAAGACGAGCATTCGCATGTCCTGGACTGTGCGTGTGAAGTCGAACGCTGCCCCAAGCTCACCTACCAGTCGTGTGGCCGAACGGGTGCGGGCGCCGACTGTAATGTCCAAGCTCATGTTAAGTAAGTCCTTAACTTGGCCCGGGTGCTGGCGCCAGGGACTTTGGTTACTAATCCCTTGATATAGTTCGCCTACTCGGATTCTCTGTGATTCAGCCATATTAGTTCCTTAACATCGGTATCCGCCGCCAGCGAATCCGCCTTGACCATAGAAACTACCACCGCCACGCTGTCGAACTCGACGTTCTCGTAGAACGCCTGGATCCCATTGGGCATCGTCAGAGTTATGGGCACCGGAGAACGCCTGACCTTCTCGCAGCCGAGCTTCCGAATACACATCATCGGGTCCCCCTATTGCAGACACGAACCGGCCTGCGGCTCTCCGTGCAATCCACTCCTGAAAGAGTTCGGGGACGTTATCCCAGTCGCGGTCGGTGACTACCCATATGTCGAGTATGTCGTCCGACCAGAACTCGCTGTTTCGTGGGTCCCAAACCTTATTGTCCAAAACTACGAGTCCCACCGGCAACTCAACACGAAGGAAGCCGGACACGTCAATCTCGTCATCGACGTTGACGGTCAGGTTCACGCGATCGGTATTAAAGGGATATCCGTCGTAGAGAACCTGTCGTTTCTCTCGGTCGATTAGTGTGTTGATCTGGGAAACTTGGTTGTCGTCCAGATTGATGTCGGAGATAGGTCGAAATCCAGCCGCCTCCAGACATATGTTGAAACCATCAATCAGTTCCATGTATCACCTCTTATAATACGAGTCCTATAGTATATTTAGCACGGCCAGGATCCCCAATAAAACAGCCCGTCCTCTATAGGACGGGCTGCGGAGAAACCTTATGTGACATCACCCACATATGATAGTCCAGGTTATCGAAGGAATGCGGTTTAGGCAATCACTTCACTGACGTATACAAAACCTTCCGATTGTGTCGCAGTTGTCCCAAAATGAGTCCGAGCCCGGATTAGGAGTCCTTCACGCGATGCCTCATATGAGGAACGCACTGAAAGAGGTTCAACGTAGCCAACACCCATCGAATCTTCTGACCAGGCCACGCCCGAGACACGCTCGGTTGAGAAGTTCGCAAGATACTTCGCAGCAGCACCGAAGAGGCGGGTTCCAGCGGAACCATCCTGATCGGAGTTGAAGATCGACACAGCACTCGAAACGGTTAGGCCACCGAATCGGATTCGCATGACGTTACCAGAGTTGTCCGCATCAGTCGTGAAATCACGACTTCGGACGAACTTGCTGTTTAGGAGATTGTAGAAAAGATCGGGCTCGAATACAACGTATTTCCGAGTTGTGTCGCCAACCTCTGCATCTGCAAAGTTCTTAAGACAATCGGAAAGGACTTCACCAGCAGCGTCACCACGCTTCTCGGTTGTATCCTGAGTTGCAGGAACGTTCTGCCACTGGACTCGTCCAGCGAACGAAGAACGAGCAATACCCTGATTGGTTGCGAATGCAATCAATCGGTTATCATGTCCGTATCGGAGGTCACGTCCCAATCGGACGGAAAAATCACCTTCGATTGTTCCCTGTTGAGTGTTCATCGCACTGTCGGGAATATCTTCGTGGAGTTTAAGGGGTTCGTCCAAAGCCAGCGTGATACCAGGCTCGGTTTCCGATAGGAAGCCAAGAGCAGCACCGCCGTCCGGAGTGTTCTCTGGGAACCTACGGTTTAGCTTTGGGAAGATTAGAGATGCTTGGTTAGTATGGACTTTCTTGATGAAAGATCCGTCAGGGACCACGCCGGATTCTGTGAATCCTTGGATTACGTCGGCTCTGACTTGGGTATCCCAAGCTGAAACGGAAAGTGTCATGAGACATCACCTTATGATAGAGGAGTAATATGATGACGCGACATGCGACATCAACAGTTCTCGACTCATCACAGCAGGTGTTGCCAGCGTAATGTGGTCTATCGGTGTTGCCAGTGGGTTCTGTGAGGTTGCACAGGGCGACCATTGGGTCCGACTCCTGGTATTTAGCCTGACTGTGACTCTACTGCCACAGTTTGCTATCAACCTTCCCGAATGATTGGCCCCGTGGTGTCCCAGCCGGGACCGAACATGGCTTCCATCTTGGCATCTGCCATCGCTTGCACATCAGAGTTACGATACTTACGATCAACCTCTTGACGATACTGAAAGTCTACTTGATACCGCTTGTCTGATTTCGCTTTATCATAGTCAACCTGCGAGTCGAACGAGTCTCCTGACGCTTGCCTGGTCGTAGAGCTGTTGCCCACTACAGGTGCCTTCGCTGCCTTTACCTGCTTCTCTCCAGACTTCTCAATAGAAGCCAGATAACGTTCCTCGACCTGTGCGACGAAACCGTAGTCTCCCTTGTCTGCACGCGACTGGTAGTAAGCTGCCTCTTCGGCACTGAACAGACTACCTTCGGTCTTGACCACATCTTCGTTATAGAACGCCAGTAGTGCCTTCACGTCTGTTCCCTTGGGAGCGAACTCTTGGGCTGCTGTTAGTCGTTCATTCACGTCAGCGGACGTGATCCTGATGTTACGTTCTACGAACGCTTCGTCGTTATCGAACATCTCCAACATTGCTTTACGGGTTTCGGGTTGAACCTCACCGTGGGCGACCAGATCGTCCTGCACGGCGCCAAAGATGTTTTTGTTCACATCAGCGGCGGTCACAGCGGACGAGTTAGCTGCTTCGAGTGCAGACGCATGACCTACTCGCTCGGCTTCCCACTCTTGACGCTGCTGAACGAAGTCTGCTCGTTCGCTGCTCATACTGGACGCAGACTCGCCTGCCTTATTAAACGCAGCCTGGCTGTTAAAATAGCCTTTGGCCAAACTGTTAATGTCTGAACCGTATTTCTCGACGATAGCATCGCGTGTAGTGTCGTTCCAAACTGATAGATCAGGTGCGGCTTCTCCGCCCTGCTCTTGCCCGCCTGTCGCGGGTGTGCCTTCGGTAGTCATAGGTTATCTCCTAAAATAGTAGTAGCTTGATGAGTCCCGTGATGATTGCACCGACTATGGTAGTCAATACGACCAGGGCCCTCTTTCTGAATGTTTCGAGTTTGCGGAGCCTCTCGTAGAGGCCCTCTTGTTCGTGTGTGGCGCGGAAGCCTTCTTCAATCGTTTGTAGGCGATCGTCGATGCTCGCTACGAACCGGTTTAGTTCGTTTTCGTTTAGCATGACCGTTTACCACCTTCTCTACGACCTTCTTCATGATAGAATGCTGCTCAATGCTCTTTTCGAGGCGTTCTGTAAGCTCATTCCCGTTCATAGCACCGCTCCTGCTCTCAACTCTTGCAAGTTGTTTCTGCTCTGGTTTAGTTGACCATTAGGTCCCGGCAACGGAACGGCTGATGGTAGTGGTGGTCCTTCGGGCACTTGCTGTGCAACTGCTGCCGCTTCCTCTTCCTGAGCAGCCTTGACCGCCTCTTCGGGCTTCAGCACGTTAGTCGTGTTGATACCCAAGTTATCGAACAGAGTATCCATATATCCACGGATGTTGAACTGTTCCATAGCACGATCACCGAACAGAGCGATAGTATGCTCCGCACCGGCTTGCATCTTCTCCAGTTCGCGTTCGCGTGCGACTTCGGGCGAACCCGTCACGATCAACCCCTGAATGAGCTTATCGAGTAGTGTCTTGTCGATTCCTTCGAGTGCCGGGTCTTCCGCGAGTCTCTTTCGGACTCCAAGCACTTCGATTGCGGCTTCGACGATCTGAAAGTAGAATGAGGATGCCAATACGGATGCCGTACTCCCAATTAACGTTTCCAACTCGGCCCTTATGGCGCGGATTTCCGTGGCAGTTTTTACTCCCGCTCTCCGCGTAAAGATGCCAACTGCCGATAATGCGAGGAGACGTTGACCGTCTTCCTTATACTTGCGGTCGAGCCACTCCCATTCCCCAAGTTTAATCCCGCTGCTCCAGGGGGTTACTTTGTTCGGGTCCATCGTAACTACCTCCAGGTTTTTAATCCGGGAGAATCGTTGCGGAGTGATGTCGCCGATTCCTGTCGGATTCATGACATAAAAAAAGGAACCTGCCACCTTCTTCGCCATCTTAAGGGCGACCGCGGAGTCCTCCAGTTCGATTAGGAGGGACAAGTGGTCCATATAGAAGGAGTGTGCGTAGTTGTTGAACTGCGGAACCTCTGTTCCGAACACGAACCAGTATTTCGCGTTGTCTTCGGAGTCAATCTCGACGATCTCGCCGGTCTCCTCGTCAACGAACGAACCTGCAATCTGTGTTGGTTCTTTATCATCTTCGCCTTGCACGAAGATGTCCCCGTTACGCTTATTGACCATCGTAAAGACCGATTTAGTCTCTGTCACGCCATCTGCATCGGGAACGGGCGAATCAATGAAGCCCTCGAACACGATCCAGTTGACTTTATTGCCACGGCGGTTCAGGGCGATGTTTCGAGTCTTAAAGAGTTGCAATCCCTCCTCGGGATCAACTCGCACACCGTTAGTTCCCTCGATGAGGTTACGTTCGATGGCTCGGTCGGAGAATGCTGTAAACCCGTTCTGATTTAACCATTCGGCTATCCTTAATTCTTCTCTCCGAAAAAAGGAATCCAGTTCAGCTTGCTGCTTCTCGTTTAGGATAAGGGAGGGATCAGTTTGGAGTTTATAGAAGCGGACGCCGGAGGGATTAAGCGTCTGGTTTAGCGATGCGGTCAGACCCTTGACCGCACTACCTCCGAAGTCGTTGATAGGCTGCTTACGGATCACATTGTTATGCTTCCGGTTCTTGTCTGTCTGTCCCGGTCGCGGGTCGATCTTAACGAGTGTAAGATCCGCTACCTGTTCTGCTAATGATAGGAACTGGTCGCGTTCAGCGAACGTTGACTTGAACATCGTCCGAAGGTCTTTCGGAGCATCGAATGCCATAGATTATAGCCTCAACTTGTTTCGTTTGCGGTCCTTAACGCCCTTCAGGTCCATCTTGACGGGCGATGCCGTCGTCGGTGGTTTGGGACGTGGACCGGAGCCGCGTTTATGCTGTGCGTCATGTGACGGTTGATGTAGAGCCATACTAAAACCTCAATCCTGTTTTACGCTCGTTTCGCTTAACCTTCACCGTGGTAGCTTCACGCCTGGGTGTCTTCTCTTTGGTTCGTTCGATCCCTGCGAGTGTTGCTTTCTTCAGGGACGCCTCACGCTCGTCGAGGACGCCACGTTGCTTATCCAGGTTCTCCTGGGCGAGCGTGTCTTCCTGTTCTTGCGTTCGACCCGGCGTTTGCACGATCTTGGGCTTAAGACCGCGTGCGTCCCAAGGGACGTAAGCGTCGGACTGACCGAACTCTGCAAGTCGGGGCCAGTGCTTACTCATAGTCGCAGTCCTGTTCCGCTACGACCAGCCTGTTGCTGGCTCGATGCCCTGAACTGACCCTGTAGACGGGCACTCTCTCGACCTGCGAAGGCGCCCTGTGCAGCACCCTCTCGCTGTCGCTTGGCAGAGTCTTCAGCCGCAGCAAGAGCCGCTTCACGCTTCTCTTGCTCTCTTTGCGCCTTTTGGAGTTCCTCGGATACGGGTGGGGGAGGCGGAGCGGCAAGTGTTTGCTTACTCTGCAATCCGCGTGCGTCCCATGGGACGCTATTGCCGCATTGTCCAAAGTCTGCAATGCGGGGCCAGTGTTTGCTGTTCATATGAGTTCCTTTAGCTAAAGACTCCTTTATTTAGCCTTGGAGTGGATTCAGCGTAACGTTGATGGCATCATCGGATCTGATGCGTTGCAGGTTGTTGATCCTGATTGCGAGTTCCTGAACGTTATCCAAGTCGAGTCGTAACGCTACGACGCCGGGGAGTGTGACCGGCTCTGCGTCGGGCCCCTGTCCGGGGAACGGCACCGTCTCTACGATCTTGCCGTCTTCACTCACATACTTCTTGAGAGTGACGTGGTAATAGTGAGCGAGCAGCGTAACGCTCGCTTCCAAAGCAGCGTCGAAGCTCTCTGACTTCGCTACCCAGTTCTGCTTCTGCTCGACTGGGGCTCTCGCTACGGCCACTTTAGCGGCCTTCGTTGTTTTTCCTGATTTCTTTGCGGCCATGTGGCTTCTCCGATGTAAGTGCCTTCCGTCCCGCGAGGCGTCGGGCCTTCGTTTTGGGTCGGCGAGTCAATGTAAACTTGGAGGGGTCTGACATCTCGGCCAACCTCTCCATATCAATGTTGTAAAAGAGTCCAAATAGACGCTCTGCGTCGTCTGGAGTAGTGTCTTGGATATTCACGCGGAATGTTCCACCGCGGCTCACACCTCTGGGCGTCACCTCGCACATACCAGTATCCCAATCAACTGATACTCCGAACGCGACTTTTCCAGCCAAGATCAGTATTCGTTTGTAAGTCTCTGTGGTCATTATGAGTATTTAGCAGCCGTGCAGATTGGGGTTGAGGGACGTATGAGAGTCCCATGGTCGGGTCAGAGCGTAACAGGATAGTCCTATACAAGGGGATCAAGCTTCGAGTTATCGGTCGTTGGGATATGGTATACCCCCCCCTTCGCTTAGGACTCTCGAATCGGCTCAATGAGGCCCCCGTGGGCCCCCCTACCTCAATACCCACCGGGGGGGGTCAAGTCTCAATGTGGTCCAAATGAGACACGTCAAAAGGGACATCTGAATGGCTTGGGTAGCTTGGGTACGTCTGATAACCTTTGCGATGTGGGCAAATAGAAAGGACCACGGCGGCCAATAGACTATCAGTAATCTGCCTATGATAGAGAGAGAGTGAGACACCATACGAGTATCTGGCGTATGATGCCCCTTCTCCCCTGCGTGTATCCCAACAAGGGACACACCGTAATGCTGCTCACCATTGAGTCCCATTGGACATCCATCTATCATGATTAGGTAAGATGGGTAAGGGCCCGGGGACTCGCTAATGGCGTAATATACCATTAGGACCCTCTGAGGACCCTCCAGGGACGACTGGAGGGCTCCTCGTCTATTGCCTTGGTCGGTGGCAATCTATTGCTTGTCTGTGTATGGCGTTGTATCGAGGTAGTGTAGTAATACTTGGTTCAGGTCATTCTCGAATATACCCATGGCTTCACACTCGGACTTGAGGCGGTCTATTACTTTGTTGCCGATGTAATCGCTTACTACCTGTAGGATGGCTTCATCTCTTGTCATATCGGCGAGTAGGCGTGGCCCATTGGCTTCATTTCTTGTCATCTTTGTTCCCTTCACACATCTTGGCTATTGCTCTCACCATGGCGTCCATTAGCTCATCGTCTGTTAGCTCGGCATGGGCGTATATGCCTTCTGCTATCTCTACCTCATCCCAGTGAATAGGCATTATGGCTTCTTCTTTCGTTTACGTTGTATGGACTTCATCAGGGCCCTTGCGTTCTTGAATCGTCTACGAGTCCTTCGGCGCCAGTTACCTCCCCCTGCTGCGGAGTTGAGGCCTGATGGATATAGCGTCCCGTGGTCCTTGATGAGTTGGGGCTCTATTACGTTGAGGACATGCTTGGGGTCGCCACCTGAATGGAGTATAACCCATTCCATGTTATCCCACCCGTGTAAGCGAATATGCTGATGGACTCGTTGTTTGGGCTTGAGGCGTTGGGATAGCTTCTTATGCTGTTTCTTGCGGCCCCTGTATCGGGACGAATACCCGATGTATGACAGTCCGCATATCTTGCATGTCATCCTATAGACTACAGGAGTCGCCATCGTCCGTTGCCTCTGTTGCCTGGGCATCCATGAGCTGCACGGTGTCTCCGAAGCGTCTTTGCATTGATAGCACCATACCGATGTATTGGCGTGTGCAGCCTATCTGCTTGGCGATGGCTACATGCGTATGGCCCAGGCGTCGTAATGACCATATCTCCGCTACGTCGGCCTGGGACAACTTCGTCTTTGGCTTGGCCATGCGTAATAGGTCATTCAGGTAACTTTGCTCCATATGCATATTTAGTGAGGCTCGAACAGCCCCTCCAAAGTCGCTATTGGGCTGGTGTGTTGTAGGCGTGTATTGATGACTTCGATGTAATCGGTGTCCAACTCTATTGTTACCGAATGTCTCTCTACCCTCTTGGCCGCCGCTGCTGTGGAGCCGCTACCTCCGAACGGATCGAGTATGATATCACCTTTGTTGCTGGATGCTCGTATGAACATCTCCAGTATGTCCAAGGGTATCTGGCAGGGATGTGATGTCTTCTCTTTGCTGGTGTTCCTCACTATATCGTGATCCAGCACATCCCAAGGCGTCCTACCTGCTGGCTCACTCAACGTGAACCCCTTCTTTATCAGTTTCTTGATTCTCGCATCTGTTAGGTTCTTATAGGGCTCGAGGATGTCCTTACGATTGAACACCGCCGGCTCACCCTTCGTGTAGTAGAGGATACTATAGTGGCTGCGTGTGTAGTTGCCGGGCGACGTAATGTGTGCTGGGAAGTGCCATACTAACCAGCGACGGAACGTCATATTGTCGTCCAGGTATGGTATCAGGCGTGCGTTGTTCTCCGGATAGTTGATGAGATACAGGGCGCCACCAGGCTTCAGCGTGCGTATGCACTGGCCCAACCATTGCTCACACCACTCGATATAACCATCTCTGGTCTTGTTATCGTCGTAGGTGTTGTATATCTTGCCTATGTTAAATGGCGGGTCGGTGATAACGACGTCCATACTCTGGCTGGCAAGCGTAGGAAGGACATCGAGGCAATCGCCCTGTATCACGTCATGCATTAATCGTCGCCTTCGGCATCCAATGCTGCGATGACTCGCTTGAACTGCACTGTCTTTGCTCGAATGAACATCTTCGTTGCACCATCACGAAGGCAGAGCTTCTTATCAATAGCCTTATGCCGCATACCCGCACGAAGCAGGACGATAGCGTTACGAACGTCCAAATCACTATATCTGGTATAACGTAGCATCGGCCGATGCTTGATGGGTTCTCTACCGAGTTCCTTCAGTAATAGTGACGCCAACAATCCATACCCTTGCAGCCAGCCTGCGATAGTTCCTGGCGCCACGTCATGTATTAGGGCCATGTCTATGAGGACCTCTCCCGCGTCATAGCGTGCTAATACGTCTATCATGATCTCTTTAGTGAGTATGGTGCCCTTGCCCTTCCAGACGTTGGGCCCGTTCTCCAGCGGTTGTAGATTATCGAAGGAGTTATCCGATTTATCATCATTTTTATGGTCGATTTGGATGCCTGGTGGGATCCTCTTACCCGTTACGGCCTCTACCACCAGACGGCTAACATACCTGTCGATCCACACGCCATCGTGTGATAGTCGGACGCTGTAGTAGCCTGTGTGAGGGTTATACAGAAACTTCAGGATCTTCTCTTTATAATGCCTGGTAATCTTCTGTTTAGTTCCCACGGGAGCCTTGGGAGCCCTGCAATAGTGTGTGATGTCTCGTTCGAGAACCTTGACGTATCCCAGGTCACTGACCATATGGTGTTGCCAAACGTTGCCTTCTTCCACGCATGGATACCATGTGTGATTCATATTATTAATATTAGTAGTCATGATGTGATGTCCTCGTCATAGGGTTCGTTGTCTACAATGTCGCAGTCCTCAATGTCCAAGTAAGAGATTCCGTCCAAGTCTTCGACCTCAATGATATGGAACTCCTCCCTTATGTTCTGCGGCCCGTGTTCCTCTGCTTGCTTCGCTGCCTGTTGACAGGCGTAAGTTACAAGCTCGTCGTTCGTTAGGTTGCCATCGACTTCTATCTTGATGTTAGAATAGGCGTCCCACGATATCATTACATTAACACTCCTCATGCTGTCACCTGTTCTGTTAGCGTGCCGGTGTGTTGTTCTGTCCCCTTCGGGGGATGATTGTCGATGTAGAGATCC
>SMVB01084545.1_pt1 | contig 10850 bp, 10 predicted proteins | sample 2456461 | NCBI WGS metagenome assembly SMVB01 (sample SAMN11095934, study PRJNA526329) | marine sediment metagenome | biome: Marine sediment; feature: Surficial sediment; material: Deep marine sediment; isolation source: Hadal surficial sediment | place: Pacific Ocean | collected 2014-05 | depth...
CAAAGGTCATGACGACGATGCGCTCAGGACACAGCTGATGACGCTGGCTGAGCGTTATCCCAAGTACGGCTGCCCCGACGCTGCATGACATGTTGCGAGCTGATGGGCGGGTACGCAATTACAAGCGCACCTACCGAATCTACCGCGAGGAAGGGCTGCAGGTGCGAACCAAGCGACGCAAGAAGCTGTTTCGGCCCCGAGTGCCGCTGACGGTACCGAGTGCGGTGAACGAACACGGGTCGGTTGATTTCGTGTCGGATCAACTCGCCAACGGTCGACGGTTTCGTGTCTTCAACGTGGTCGACAACTTCAGCCGGGAGAGCCTGTTGCAGCTTGTCGATTTTTCAATCGGTGGCGAGCGCCTGACCCGGGAACTCGACAAGCTGGCCGTTACCCGGCCTCTGCCGAAGAAGATCGTCATGGACAATGGCCCCGAGCTGACCGGCAAGGCGATGTTCTTCTGGTCGAAGCGAACCGGCGTCAAACTACATTTCATCCAGCCGGGCAAGCCAACGCAGAACGCATTCATCGAAAGCTTCAATGGCAAGTTCCGTGAGTACTGCCTGAATCTGAACTGGTTCGCGAGTCTCGACGATGCCCGCTCGACAATCGAAGACTGGCGTATGCATTACAACCATGTCAGGCCGCATCGTTCGTTAGGACGAAAACCACCCGCTGTATTCGCCAGGGAAGCTGCCTGATATGCTAAGTCTCCCACATCGACGGTGGCTCGGATGCGGGGGTACGGTCATCCTCATTCTACTGTTAACGCACTCAGCAATAAACGCGACAGACAGTGCGCGAGTCTGAAACGCAAATTCAAGATATCGTCATTCACTGACGAACAACCTGTTGCAGAAAGCTCAGGGTATCCGGATGCTCCCAAAGCATCGGGTCATTGACAACGTATGACACTTCTCCGGTCCCGGGATCCGGTATGGGCAGCAATTCACCACTTCTGGAAATCAGAAATGTCTGCGGGACGACCTCTACATTAAAAGCATCCTTCGCCTGCTCTGCATGATCGAAAAGAACGGGGAAGGAGAAATGATATTCCTGCTGGAACGCCCGAGCATCGGCGAACTTGTCGTAGACAGCTACGGCAACGACCGTGAAACCTTCGCCGTGAAGTTGCGTATAGAGCTTTTCAAAGTGTGCCATTTCATAACGACAGGGATAGCACCAACTCGCCCAGAAGTTCAGCAGCACGACGTCGCCTGCAAAGTCCGAAAGACGAACTTCCCCCGGCCCCGCCAGCCAGCAATACCGCACACATTATCCAGCCCGGGAGCCGATGCAACCGAATACTCATTTGACGCGTACCTTTGGTTCGCCGGCCATAGGTCGGCACTCGGACCCGACAGGACGATAACTACATGGAACCTCTGCGACGCTTAAAGTTCCCCGGGGTCCGGATACGCAGCCGTGCATCATCCACTTGGTGGATAACGAAGGTGCCGACCGGCTTCAAACCGAAGGCTTGATCGGCCGGCCCTTGCCGAAACGCCGGGCAGACAGCACCGCCAGATGCTCGGGAGTCACCTCGGCTTCACCCAGCTCCGCCACATAGGCCTCCGCCCGCTTCTTGACCATCCGTCGCAACATGGATGGAATTCGCTGCAATCGGGTTCTGGCTTCAGGACTCCAGCCGATCTCCCCACTCAGAGACTGTAGCGGCTCTATCACCGCACCGCCCTCGGGCAGGTAGTCGCACCACGGCGCGCGCATTCAGCCCGAGGCGCGTGCGCCCCTCGCTGAAACGGCGTAAACTGACAATGAGTTCGATCAGGCGCCGATATTCAGATCGGGGCCCAGAGGACCGCACTCTAACAACCGCCAGCCGGAGTTTCCCGATGCTCATAAGCGAGATGGTTTCCGCAGCCCTGCAATCCATTCGTGCCAACCTTTTTCGCGGGTTTCTGACCATGCTGGGCATCATTATCGGCGTCGGTTCTGTGATCGCAATGGTCGCCCTCGGCAGCGGAGCCCAGCGCGCAATGGATGAGCAGATCAACGCCCTCGGGGCAAGCATCCTGACGATTCGATCAGGCGGTACATTCAGTCACGGCGTCAATCGCAATAATGTGACCTTGACGGTTTTCGATGCTGATGCGCTTACGGCGGATTTAACGACCGTCACCGCCGTCACCCCTGAAACCGCGAGGCGATTCCAGGTGAAGCTCGGCAACAAGAATCAGAATATTCGCATCGTCGGGACGCGCCCTAACTTCGCTTCAGTACACGGCTACGAGATAGCGATTGGAAAAATGTTTTCATTGGCCGATGACAACTCGAAGCGAAGAGTTGCCGTGCTTGGCCATGCGGTTGCCGCAAAGTTCGATGTCCTGCCGTCACAGCTAATTGATAACACGATCCATATAAAGGGCATCGCCTTCAAGGTCATCGGCGTATTCGAAGAAAAGGGCGCGCTGGGCTGGCAGAATTCGGACGAACAAATCTGGATCCCATTGGACACCGCGATATTCCGCATGTTTGGTCTGAAGACCATCGAAGTCGTCAGCGTCAAAGTCTCTCCGGAGAGCACGATCGAACAAGCGATAGTGGATATCGAGCGCGTCCTGCGTCGCGAGCACCGGATTCTGCCGGGCGACAATAATGATTTTTCGATTGGCGACCCTCGTCAATTCTTCAACGTTCGCCAGGCTGCCACCGATGTTTTTGCCTACTTGCTCGCCAGCATCGCCGGCATCAGTCTGATCGTTGGCGGAATCGGCATCATGAACATCATGCTGGTCACAGTCACCGAACGCACCCGGGAGATTGGCATCCGCAAGGCGCTCGGCGCTACGCGGTTGAATATCCTGGTGCAGTTTCTGGTAGAAGCGATGATCCTGTGCATGATTGGCGGTTCAGTTGGAATTCTGCTTGGCGCCGGCATTGCCACGGTAATGACCACATTCATCGGCTGGCAGACTATTGTCTCGCCCACCGCGATCGGCGTCGCTTTCCTGTTCAGTGCCGGCATTGGAATATTTTTTGGTATCCTGCCCGCTCTGAAAGCCGCGCGGCTTGATCCCATCGAAGCGCTGCGGTACGAATAGCCCGGTCGTCAGGCCAGATCGAAGCCGGCGATCCAGCCCCGCTGAACACAACGCGGCAGCAGCGTGTCCAGATCCCCGGCAATGCCGGATTCCGACATCTTGCCGAAGCATGTGCGTGCGGCAACGGCGTTCAGGAACGTCCAGACGGGCTCATCGAAGGTATCGATGCGCATGTCGTATTGCCGGCGCCAGACCATCCCGTACATACCGCCCTCGTCGAGATCAATGGCGGTGTCGCCTGCCCATTCCTGCTGATTGACTGCCCAGATCCGATGGATGGGAAAGTCCGAGGAAATCAGGCTCGCGGATACCGGCAAATGAAAAATGATCCGGCCCGTGTCGCCCGCCGACACTGCACTCAATGAGCCGGGGTCCATGGCCACCTCGTCGGCGGCATGAAAGGCGCGGTGCCAGTACCACTCCAGGCGCGCGACATCCGGCAGATACGGCAGCTCGGCCGCAGGGCCAAAGCGGGCGATAAATTCGCTGAAAGATGCGCCATAATTGGCCAGGTCTGACGAGCGCGACGGGGTTTCTTGCACATACCGTCGCGCCATGCCGTCAAAGAATTGCTCCCCAAGCAACTGTTTGCCTACCGGAAAAATATTGCCCAGCGCGCGCACGAGCGTACCCAGGATGGCGCGGCGATACACCAGTACATGCTCTTCCGACGACATGCCTTCACTGGGCTCGATGTGCTCGCTGATCGCCCTGAGGGCGGGGTTCTGCGTGTCGGTCTCGAAAACGGCATCCCGGACCATCGCCTGCATGTCGTGCAATCCCGTCATGCCGCCGCATCCATGGAGTCGAGAACGCGCTGGGCCAGGCCGGCTTCATCCAGCAAGGTCTCGAACGGAGGAATGTCGTTGTCCCATTCGATCAACGTCGGGATCGGACCCAGGTATTCGATCGTAGCCTGATACAGATCCCAGACCGGCGGATGTACGCGGTAACCATGAGTGTCGAACAGATAGTTGTTCTGTTCCTCATACCCGGCCAGATGAATTTCCTTGACCCGACCCTTCGGCAGCGCATGCAGATATTCGATGGGGTCGAAGCCATGATTTGTGCCACTGACATAAACATTGTTGACATCGAACAGGATATCGCAGTCGGTCAGGACCACCAGCTCCTGCAGGAATTCCCATTCCGTCATGTCGGTCTCTTTGTAGCCCATGTAGCTTGATGGATTCTCGATCAGCAGGCGCCGGCCCAGAAAATCCTGCGCCTCCCGCACATGCGCAGCGAAGTTCGCCAGCGCCTCTTCGGTATAGGGCAGCGGCAAAAGATCGTGGACGAAGCGGCTATCGACGGATATCCACGCCAGGTGATCAGACACATAAGTCGGCTCGATACGCGCCGCCAGGGCTTTCAGCCGCGCGAGGTAATCCCGGTCCAGAGAATCGGCAGAGCCCAGCGACATACCCACGCCGTGCAAGGTGACTGGATAGTCGGCACGTACTTTTTCCAGAAAATGCAGTGGCAAGCCGCCATCGCCGAAGTAATTCTCGGTCAGAACCTCGAACCACGGCACCTTGGGCTGGTTCTCGATGATGGTCTGGTAATGCGTGGAACGCAGGCCGATGCCGGCGCCCGCGACGGGCTTGTCGATGAACCGGGACATATTTTTATTCCGCTACTCGCCGACTGCCGGCCAGCACTTCGGCAAGGTAACTGCGAGCAGGGCGGCCATGCATGATGGGACCGCCCCACTCGCAATAAGTTCGACTAGCTCTTTGCCGCTGCTTTGACCGCGCCGCCTGCGATCTTCTGGCATGTGCCTTCCGGAACGTAAACCCATTCTTCCGGATCGCTGTCGGCGGTGGCTTGTCCGGCACAGGAATGCTTGCTGGTGCCACAGTCGTTCATGCCGGCTTTCGCAATACCGGTGCATTTTTCAAAACCTTCTTTTGCCGCCGAGGCCTCCTGGGAAATAGTACTCAGGCCCAGTGCCACAACACCGGCCAAGGCTGTCGACATCAACAATCTCTTGTCTTTCACGGTTCGCTCCTTAAAGTCTTTGGTAGTGCGGTCACCCCGAAACAGCTTCAGGGTCATTATCAGAATAACTCATCATACTCGCCGGCCAACGGCCCGGTAAATGCCGGCTTGCCGTCCGGCACCATGGCCGGAGACACATCGACTATGCCATATGCACCGGTAACCGCGAAAGGCGGAAACAGCAGGACAGGCGTAGGTATTTCTACTGATCCCACCCGACTCCGGGCTTGCGGAGGCCGCCCGTGATCCGGAACCTGCGCCCGACACCAGGCCGGGAACCACTGCCGGATGCGTCTGTCGTTTGATCTGTGAGATACAATCTCACGATAACCCGGAGGACACACCGTCAAATACCTGCGTACGCCATTCACATCCATCGGCAGTATCGTGACAACGTTCATCGTGGCCATGGGCGCAACTGCGTGCGCTGGAGACCTGCCGGAAGTCGATCAGCCAGTCTCCCTGCGGCAGCAACTACAGGCGGCACTGACGGCGAAGGGCCCGGACTACCGCCCACGCACCGAGCACCTGCGTCCCGACGGGTCACCGCTGTTTACCAATCGCCTGATTCTGGAGGACTCACCTTATCTGTTGCAGCATGCGCATAACCCGGTGGACTGGTATCCCTGGGGGCCGGCGGCTTTTGCCAGGGCACGCGCGGAGAACAAGCCCGTCTTTCTGTCCATCGGTTACTCCACCTGCCACTGGTGTCACGTCATGGAGCGCGAGAGCTTCGAGGATCCGGAGGTCGCGCGGTTCCTGAACGAACATTTTGTCGCCATCAAGATCGATCGCGAACGCCGCCCCGACATCGACACCATTTACATGACCGCGGTGCAACTGATAACCGGGCGCGGAGGCTGGCCGATGTCCAGTTTTCTCACCACGGAAGGTCAAACCTTCTTCGCCGGCACCTATTTCCCCCGGGCGCAATTCCTGGACCTGTTACAGCAGGTCGATGTGGCGTGGCGCGAAGACCGCCCGGGCCTGGAGCAACAAGCGAGCCAGGTAGCCGCCCAGGTGCGTGCCGCCACCCGCAGTGCCAATGCCGCGGGCACGGTGAATGACGATGCCGTGCAAACGGCGGTCGCAAACTTGCAACGCCGTCATGACCCGCGGCTCGGCGGATTCGGCAGCGCCCCGAAGTTTCCCAATGAACCGCATCACCTGTTCCTGCTCGACGAGGCCCTGCGCAGTGGCGACGACGGCATCCGCGACCGGCTGCGTTTCGATCTCCATGCAATGGCGCGTGGCGGTATTTACGATCAGGTAGGTGGCGGCTTTCATCGCTACTCCACCGATGCGGCCTGGCTGGTGCCGCACTTCGAAAAGATGCTGTACAACCAGGCGCAACTTGCCCGCGTCTATGCCCGGGCCTGGCGCCTGACCGGAGATGACGGCCTGGCGCGCGTGGCTCGCCAAACCTTGGATTATGTGCTGCGCGACATGACCGCAGCGGACGGCGGGTTCTACTCGGCCACCGATGCCGACAGTCCCGGTGGCGAGGGTCGGTTTTTTCTGTGGACCCGGCAGCAACTACAGGATGCCCTGACCCCGGCCGACGCGGACCTGGCCATTGCTGTATATGGCGTGACCGAAGGCGGTAACTTCGAGGGCACGAATATCCTCCACCTGCCCGTGTCGTTGACCGAATTCGCAGCCCGGCGAGACCTGCCCCTGGCGACGCTGTTGACCCGCATCGAAGATATCCGTGCGCTTCTGTATGCCCGCCGCGCACAGCGCGTGCATCCGGACCGGGACGAGAAAATCGTCACGGCCTGGAATGGCATGATGATTGTAGCGCTGGCCGAAGCCGCTCAGATTCTGGACGAACCGCGTTACCGGGCGGCGGCGCTGCGCGCCGGCCGGTTCCTGTGGGCGAACAGTCGCAGCGACGACGACACGCTGTGGCGCACGCTCCTCGACGGGCGCGCCTCGGTACCCGCAGTGCAGGAAGATTACGCCTGGCTCGCCGATGGGTTCATCCATCTCTATGACCTGACGCAGGATTCGCGCTGGCTGGAACGGGCACAGGTACTGGTCACGACCATGAACCGGTTGTTCTGGGATGACCCGGCGGGTGGCTACTTCATGAATACCGACGCTGCCGGCATCACCGCCATGGCACGCCCTAAAGACAGCACCGACGGCGCCGTACCGTCCGGTAACGCAGTCGCATTGCACGTGCTGGCGAAACTGGCGCAACGCACGGGCCAGGAAGCGTACCGCAGGACTGCAAATACGCTGCTCGCCGCCTTCGCAAACTCCATCAACAGAAACCCGGCCGCCTACAGTTATCTGCTGCGCGGCGCACAACAGCTCGCCCATGGTGCGACCGGGCCGCAACAATACGCGGCACGCGGCGCGGTCGAGGTCAGCGCCCGGCTGCAGGCAGACACGCTGGTGGTGGAGCTTGCCATTCGCCCGGGCTGGCACATCAATGCACACAAAACCCTGCAAGCCGAATTGATACCCACGGTTGTCGGCCTTGAAAAACCCGTTCCGGGGTGGCGCTCCGGCGCGGTGTCCTATCCGACACCCGTTCTCAAAACCCTCGGTTTCCTGCACGAGGAGCTGGCCTTGTACGAAGGACAAGTGCGCATCACGATGAATCTGCAGCAAACCGACCCGGCTGTTGCCGGGCCGTTGATTCCGGTTGCGCTGCGCCTGCAAGCCTGCGATGACAGTGTGTGCCTGCCGCCGGAACGGCGGGTCCTGCAGGTGCCGGCGAACATGCCGCGGTAATACGCATGCAGATGCCACGAAAAATTTCTCCGCGCCAACTCCTGCTGTTGCTCGTGATCGTAGCAGTCGGCACCGGCTTGCTGCGCCCCGACCGGGCTGAGGATCTGCATACCCGACTGCAACAGCGCCTGATCGAGGCGGAGTTGGGCCGGGCCACTGCCTTTTATCTCGCCGCGGGGCTCCGCATGGCCGAGCCGCCATCGTCGGCACCGCTGTCCCAAGTGCTCGGTGAGTTACGTTCCAATGTCGCGCAGAAGCGCTGGGCGGCGGCCGATGAACTCGCCGTACGCCGTAATCCGGCTGCCGTAAACTTTGTCATCGACGCCATGATGGATCCCGCCGGTACCGTCCGGGTATGCCTGATGGCCACCACTCTCGGCTACCTGCGCGACCCGCGCGCGCTGGGCCCGCTGACCGAGGCCGCCTTCGACCCGCGCAACCGGGATCTGCGGCTGTGCGCGATCGAAGCCCTGGGTATGCTCGGCGACCCGCGCGCGGTACCCGGCCTGATCGAGGCCCTCAAGACCCGCAACATGCCGGTTGCCGCGGCCAATTCGATCGCCCGCATGGGGGACGAGCGCGGGGTCATGCCCATTATCGAGGTCGCGGCAGACCCTGACATCAGCCTGTGGATGATCTCGGCGCTGGGTGAACTGGGCAGCCGCAAGGCATTGCCGTATTTGTCCAGCCGCATGCTGGATAAAGACGCGACGCTGCGCGCCGCCGCCGCCGAGGCGCAATGGAAGATCGGCCAGGTGGCGGTGGAGGATCCGGTCGCAGAACTGGCCCGAACCCTCGCGGGCGATGCGGATGTCAGTCACCGTCAGTGGGCTGCATTTCGACTGGGCGAACGCGGAGACACGGCGGCGATACCTTCGCTGCTCGCCGCACTCGGCGACGACGCGGCCGATGTGGCGGAACGTGCGGCCGCGGCCCTGGTGCGGATGGGCGCCCCGGCCCGAATCCCGGTGAGTCAACTTGCCCGACAGGGCAACACGGGTCAAGACTACGCGGTGGCGATCCTCGGTTACCTGGGTGGCGCTGAAGACATACTGTTACTGGAACGCCTGGCCCGGGAGCAGCACCAACCGCTGGCGACGGATGCCCGTCGTTCAGTCGAACTGATCCGCCGGTTTACTGCGGCGGCCGCACCGCGCCGCACCCGGGTTGCCGGGGGGAATATTGCCCCGAACCCGACCGCTCAGGATTCATCCGATTGAACGCGGCCTTGCATTCGATCGCTCATATACCAGGCAATCATCAGCAAGCCCGCCGTCCACGAATACCAGACCCGCTGATACTCCTGTGCCTTTTTCTCCCAGACGTTAATTGCGGTTTCCAGCCTGATTTTGCTCTTATAGGGCTCGATCGACTGCTGCTGGTAGCGCGTAAGCACCGCCATGTCCGGCCGCTCACTCTCATAGGTCGCAACCTGGTGCAGGGATTCCTCGTATTGCGCGACCAGCTCATCCAGATCTTCAGCAGCTTTGATCCGCTGCTCGAAATAATCACACCAAAGTATATGTTCGCATGAATACGCCCGGGCGGCCGTAATCGTGCTCCATGGCCCCGCCTCGCTACCGGCCACGAATGGCAAGTGGATCCGGCGCCTGATACGGAGTTTGCCGCCGAGTCAACGTAATCTCAGGGGTTCTTCTACATAACGAAGTTTTTTACCAAAAGGACGGAGCCGGTCCCGGCTTTCCGGCGGGAAAGAAGTAGTCTCATTAGACCATGCCCCCGGGCGCGACCTGGAAACCCGTCATCGGTGAATGACGACGACTACAAGCTGCCGAATCCATCAGCGGCCGGCGGCAGCCCGGCCGCCGAGCTCACCGTGATCGGACCTGAGCATGCGGCACGACGCGCCGGAGACCCCGCACATCCGCTCAAAGTGACCTGGCTGGTCGATGGAGAAAAACACACCGCACGATTCACCCAAGGGTTCGATCTCGGCAGAAGCGCGTACTGCGGCATCCGTTTCAGCGATGACGGCGTCAGCCGCATGCACACCAGGCTCTTCGTCAAGGCCGGGGCATGGCATGTCGCCGACCTCGACAGCGGCAACGGCAGCATGCTCGACGGATTGCGAATCACCGAAGCCATGCTGCCGGAGCAATCGACGCTGCAGCTCGGCGATGATGGTCCCAGACTATGGCTCGAGGCCGAAGGTGCGAAGTCCGGCGCATCGATGGATCAGATCGCCGAATACTACTTCGGTGAGCGAGCCGACGATCAAGCCGGCCACAAGACATTGATGTTTCGTCGCGTGTACCGTCGCGTCGAGAGAAAGCAGAAACGCCGCTATCGGGGCATCATCGCCGGCGCCGTCGGCTTGCTAATGTTGAGCATCGGCATCGGCATTTCCCAGTACCTCGCGCTGCAGAAAACCCGTGAACTGGCGATGGAAATCTTCTATAGCATGCAGACCATGCAGGTGCAGGTGGCCCGTATCGACACCTTGGTGCGCGCATCAGGCGACGTGGAATCGCGCGCCGCAATCGGTGCGCAACGCGAAGAAATGCGTGCGATGGAAGCCCGGTATGACCGGTTTCTCGACGAGCTCGGCATCCTCGGTCCCGACCTCAGTGCCGAGGATCGCGTCATCCTGAAAGTGGCGCGGATGTTTGGCGAATGCGAGCTGAATATGCCCGATGGCTTCGTCCGGGAAGTCAAAAACTATATTGCTAAATGGCAGACTACCGATCGGCTGAAGAACGGGCTCCGCAGCATGCATGAGCAAAATCTCACCGCGACGATTTCCACGATCATGCTCGAAAACCACTTGCCTCCCCAGTTCCTCTACCTCGCGCTGCAGGAAAGCGAATTCAAGGCGCGCGCGATCGGACCGAAAACGAGATTCGGTATTGCCAAGGGCATCTGGCAGTTTATTCCGTCGACTGCCCGTCGCTACGGGCTGCGCACCGGCCCGCTCGTCGAGCTGCGACGTCATGATCCGCGCGACCAGCGCTTCGACGCGATCCGCGCCACCGAGGCGGCCGCCCTCTACTTGCGAGACATCTACAGCAAGGAATCACAGGC
>SMVB01392056.1_pt1 | contig 10850 bp, 9 predicted proteins | sample 2456461 | NCBI WGS metagenome assembly SMVB01 (sample SAMN11095934, study PRJNA526329) | marine sediment metagenome | biome: Marine sediment; feature: Surficial sediment; material: Deep marine sediment; isolation source: Hadal surficial sediment | place: Pacific Ocean | collected 2014-05 | depth 0-1...
AAACCCATACAATGTCCATTGGTACCCCTCCAAATATGTGGATATACCTAAAGCAATCACCGGCATCACTAAAGAAATATATCCTGCTTTATCCGGCCCAATTTTTCCAAGTAAATTCAGATAGGTAGTAAAAGCTATAATGGAACCGAAAATAGATAGATATAATAAGGATGCGATATATGAAAAACTCAGATCTATGCTCATGGTTTTACCAGATAAAACCCCAATGCATATGACAATCGCAGATCCATACAACATTCCAAATGCATTGGTCTGGATCACAGGTATCTTTTGTCGTTGATTAAATGCAGAAAGAATATTTCCGGAAGAGGCCAGGAAAACTGAACCCAAAGTCATGAGGAATGCTATGAAATTATCATCTGAAAGATTAAATGCTGCCAGTTCATCTTTGAATATCAGAAAAATGCCAAAAATTCCAACTGCTCCACCAATGATTACATTTCGCCGAACCGGAGCTTTTAGAATAATGGAATTTAAAAACACATTCATGAAAATCAACCCGGAAAATATGACTGCCACCAAACCACTTGTAAGATGTTCTTCTGCCATATAAACCAACCAGTAATTAATCCCAAAAAGGCATAATCCCTGTAAAGCAATAAAAAAGTGACTTCTTGCAGAAAAGCGGAAATTCAGCTTTGCCAGTTTACCATATACGAGTAAAATAACAGCTGCCAAAACAAACCGATAGCCCACTGAAAATAACGGATCTGTATCTCCAATTTGAAATTTGATGACATACCAGGTGGATCCCCAGATGAAAGTTGGAATGAGAAATAAAACTGAATTTGGTAATCTCATTGATTTATAGTTTGCCGAAACATCGCCACCTGTAGATAATAACCATGTTTTTTTGATTCTTGCTAATTAGTTTGGGAATGGCTTGTCTCACATAAAAAATTCACCGAAAATACTGAGGAAGAAAATAATTAGCTAAAAGATGAAAGATTATTTATCATTCAAGAGTAATTCATAAACATAATCATATTTCAATTTGCTCGATGAAATTACTTGACGGATTTATTAAATCGTAAAAAAATAGAAGATTTTGTTTATACTTATCCGACAATACTTCGCCTGAAATAAATCGGTGATTAGCCAATTACAGGAAAAAAAATCATTATGATTATATTCGCGCACCAAATATTTTTTTTCATGCGATTCCCAATATTTACCTGTTTAACATTATTCATCACTCTAAGCCAACATATAACTCTGTTTGGTCAGATTGATTCTACTAACATTCCGCTTTTTATCATCGACACGAAAGGCTCGCCGATTTTTGATGAGCCAAAAACAAAGGCTGAACTTAAAATCATTTACAATGAAAACAAACACAATAAGCCATCAGATACGGCGAATATTTATCACGGAAATATTGGAATAGAGATTAGAGGCAAATATTCCGCCACCCTTCCTCAAAAACCATATGGTTTGGAAACAAGGGACAGTCTTGGTGAAAACCTGAATATTCCCTTATTTCATATGCCGGCAGAAAATGACTGGATATTACTAGCTAATTACAACGATAAGACTTTCATGCGCAACACCCTTTCTTTCGAACTTTACAGAAAGATGGGCCATTATGCACCAAGAACACAGTTTTGCGAAGTTATGGTAAATGACCAATACCAGGGGATATATATTTTCACCGAAAAAATAAAGAAGGATAAAAACCGGGTTGATATCTCCAGGCTAACTGACGAGGAAAATGAAGGTGATGACCTTACCGGTGGGTATATCATTAAAGTAGATTACTATGATGAATTCAATAGTTGGACCAGCAGTTTCCCTCCATTAGGTCAGCATGGTAAAGATGTTCATTTCGTTTACGAATATCCTGATCCAACGGAAATTAGTGGAAATCAACGAAGCTATATACAAAATTTCATCCATGAATTTGAAACCGTATTGTATTCACCAAATACCGATACAAGGCAAAAGGCTCTCGCCAATTATATAGATAAAAACTCGTTCATTGATTATTTCATTCTCAACGAATTGGCTCGAAATGTAGATGGCTATAAAAAAAGTAGTTTTTTCCATAAAGATAAAGACAGCAAAGGAGGATTATTGCAGGCAGGCCCGGTCTGGGATTTTGACTGGGCATGGAAAAATATCAATGAATGTTTTTTCGGGGCTACGGATGGCTCCGGGTGGGCTTACCTGGTGCATCAATGTAATCCATGGCCAGTACCCCCAAGTTGGATGGAGAGGTTGTTGCAAGATTCATATTTTACACAGCAAGTCAATGAACGGTATTTTGCACTTCGGGATTCGTTCCTGAATGAAGAATATATTTTCAATTACATAGATTCTGTGGCTAGTCTCCTGGACAAACCACAACAGCGTCATTTCAACAAATGGCAAATTTTAGGATGGAATGTTGGCGCTCCGGAAGTAGACGCCCAGCCAGCTACCTATGCCGGCGAGATAATTAAATTTAAACAATGGATATCCGGAAGATTAAACTGGCTGGATGCAAACATGCCGTCCTTCGTAGTTACAGGCATAGATTCGAGTAATATTAGGGGCAATTACTTTCTTTATCCTAATCCGGCTTCATCTCAATTGACATATCAAGCTGACAAAAAGATTAGAAATTTAACCATTTACTCAACAGGTGGGAAATCCATGATTTCTGTAAACTCAGAAAACACATCGTCAATCACTATGGATATCCATGAGTTATCTCCGGGATTTTATATGGTTAAGTCCTCCTTCTCGGATGGCACACAATGGACCGGGAAATTTGTGAAAGAATAATGGGTTTAATTCTTCTACAATGATTACAGTAAAGATTTGAAAATAGTCCTAAGAGAACTTCGAACGTCGGGCTTCAATCCAAATAAGTCTATCTCAATTAATGTGGGATTAAACCAATTTATCTTGATAAGATCTTATCAACAACAGCAATTTTTTCATACCAATCAAACGAAAAAGTAGTGTCGGAATCCATGAGATAATTGATCAGGACTTTTGCCTTTTCCAGGACATTTTGTGCACTGATGGGGTCGCCGATTTCATGATAGATTTGTCCTTCTTCAAAAAGCAATTCCGCGATCAACTTCAGGTATTGATTAGTGTATTCTTTTTCCTTTTGTAAATAACCTAACACTTCCTCCTTGTCCAGTGACTTCAGAACTTTTGGATCCAAATCAAGCATACCCCGGTACAAACCATCTACTTTGTCCAAAGCATCGTCAAATTTGCCCTCCTTTTTCAAGCCAACAATGGCGGTAAGGAATTTTCCAAATTCGTCAATCATGCGCATTATATAATCTCGTCGAATCATGAACCCAGGCTATAAATGCTGTTTGGTTTGATCGGCAAGTAAAATCGAGGCCAGAATATTGTCTGTAAAATCATGCCCATAAGAATTAAGCGCATCAATCAGTTCCTTTTGCTTTTCCTTTACCTTCTTATCCGATTCAATTATTCTGACAACTTCCCTGTATTGGGAAATTTTCAATTCGTTTTCCAGCGCCTGAACGATTACCGTCTTAAAAGGCGCCGCCTGGGCATCGGCTATCTCTTCCGGTAATCCAAAATGCGCTAACTCATCAATGGCTATGTGCAAAATCTCCTTTCCCTGTCTCTTACACGTTTCCATCATATTTTTGGATCCTTTTGCTTCACGAAGCGCCCAGCTACTCTGGTCATACTTAATCTTCAAAATCTGAGCGATCTTTTGATTTTCCAACCCAAATAATCTTTCCAGTATAATAATCGAACCCGATTTCCATGCCTCAAGATCAAAGTCATCAGCAACCAATTTATCGATCTGTTTTTGCAACAATTGAATTTCTATTTTTTCTGACATATCTGTATGTATAGGTTTAATACAATTCTATTTGGTAATTGCTATTTGTGGAGACATTATGAAATTTTATATTTATTATACGGCTCCAATAAATCAAATAACTAATCCAAAATAAATTACAATTTTCAACGACCAAATTATAGTGAAACACCATATAATTATAATAGTATCCGGAGGTGAATTTGTTCTTTATTCAATACATTTAATTTGTTTTGAATATTAATATGGAATTGATTTGTTGGACATAACACAACTAAAATGACAGTGTTATAATCGGGAATCTTATTTCCCGAATGCTATCTACCCAACTTTTTAATCATGCTACTTTTTAAAATCCGGTTTATTCCCATAAGTTAAAAACCTCCATAGCCACTCTACAGGTCCAAATTGGTATCGCTTCAGCCAAAAGGCGCTAAAGAAAAGTAACACAGTCCAGATTGCCATGACGATCAAAATTTGGTGTTGCCGCTCTATGGAACCAAACAATCCAAATCCATGGCCATAAAATAAGGTAGTACAAATCAAGGTCATGAGAAGATAATTTGTAAATGCCAATTTACCCACCTTCGCCAGCAGGCTCAATTTAGTTATTTTACTGATTAGAACAACAATTGCAACATATCCTACAGCTACAAATAAACTTCCGATATAATTCCATTGCCAACCAAAAAACATGGAATACTCTACAGTCCATCCGTAGTCAAAATTTTTAACAACGCCTATAATTATCAGTAAAAACCCAATTGGTAATGCGGTCGCCGCCAATATTCCATAATCTTTTTTCCGCAGATTTCCGCTCAATATTCCAAGCTTGTAAAAACTCATACCCATCAGCATCATTGCAAAAGTGGGCCATCCAATCCAGAACATAAAAACGAAGGTCTCCATTTCAAATGTTTCCGGAATTCTCCAATTGAGTTGCGCTGTAATCCCTCCAGTCAATGCTGCAACTTCGTCGTCAATTGCTTCCTGCTGTGGCATCCAACTATCATTCAGGCTGGCAACTGCTTCCGGTGGCCACATATTCATGGATTCTCCAAATAACCAATAATTGAAAGATGGTATTGTAAATACAATCAGACCCAGCATCAATAAAACCCATGCAGATAATCTTCTAAACAAAAAGGCCAATGCTCCGCAAATTGCATAGGCTACAAGAATGTCGCCGTGCCAGAATATATATCCATGAATCAGACCTATGGCAAAGAGCCAAAACAATCGCCGATAGAAAAACCTGACCGGCAAATACCCTTTTTTTCCTACGTTTTCAGAAAATAATAAAATTCCGGCGCCAAAAAGAAGGGAAAATATGGACATAAATTTTTGGTCAGCCAGGATATGGCTTAAGACCCATACAACTTTGTTCATTCCGGTCAGATCACCATATGCGGGGGATTGACATATGCAGCTGAAATCATGGAAAAACTTTGAATATTTATGATCAACATTCCCAACACAGCTACTCCGCGAAGAGCATCAATGGACTGAACACGGTCAGGATTTGGGGAAAGCGATGTTTTATTCATACCTGGTTGAAAAAAATGAAATGATCCTCTAAATGTAAAAAACTTATGAATTCAGAACTCGGATTATACTCAGAGGCTATTTATATCCGAATATCATCTGATTTCCTCCATCTCCTGTGAGAAGCAATTTGCCATCATCGAACAATGCCCTCATCTCTACTCCCAACCCTTCAAAATAGGTAGATTCCAAATCCATATCTCCTTCACAATATTTCTTTGTAGAGCCTATATCTCCAATTTTCATGGTTCTTCCATCAATAGTAAAAGTTCCAAAAAAATTGTTACATCCACCGGTACCCATTACTTTTCCTTCTGTATCAAATTTAATTGTGGGAATCTTGTCCTCAATCCCAATCTCAATCCCGTCTTGTTTTAAAAATTCCAACTTCCATTCTTTATTCGCCAGATCCGAAATACTCAAATCATCCGTCACATCGGTCTTTTCATAAACTTCTACCACGATAATTTTAAAAGTCGAAGCGCCAGGCGGTGGATTTTTAATGCGTTCTCTTTTAATTTTTAATTTATAGCTAAAACCAGGTTCATATTCAAATCCACTGATTTCATCATCATGCAAAATCCAGTTTTCTCCAATATTTTTTCTAATCAGATAACACTTTTGATCAGGCACACCAAAACAATCCGCTTGTTTTGGCGCTATGTAAATTGTGGACGTACAGGAAGACAAGATGGCCAAAATAGCTAATACGTAAAAAAGCATCCCTGATTTATTTATTTGCATTTATAGTGTACGTTTAGTCTGACTTAGGTTGGTGGATTTTAAATTTTTCAAGTATAGAATTTATTCAAGTTGAATAATTCAATTGAGTTTTAAAAACGTGAACAGATTTTTTTATTGAAACAGACATCCCCCAATTGTAATACTATATTTTGTACATCAAATATAAAGTCATATTATGCTAATTCTATCATTAAAGAATCAGAAGCGATTTTGTATAAAACTCCCAGTCCGTACTTAAAAAGATCGTTTTCAGATACAACAGAATCACATAAGTTAAACATTCACAACAACCTTTCCTGTAGTCATTCCAGTCTGAAATAGCCTGATGGCCTCCTTTAATTCACTAAACTGGAATGAATGTCCGACATGCGGTTTCCCCAATTCCATTTTATTGAGTTCCCCCAGAATCTCCTGTAACAAACTTGCATTGTCATATAAATAAATCAGGTTAAAACCCATAACAGATTTATTCTGTTCAATCATTTTTTGAGGATCAAGGAGAGGCCGCTTATAAAACTGCCACAACAGTTTTAAATAATTTGGTTTAACACCTGGCTGTGCATATCGTGCAGAGCCATACACAATCATCCTTCCCTCAGGCGCCATTGCGAGATAGCTATCCATAAGCACCCTGCCGCCGACACTTTCCAATACGATATTTAATTCGCGATTTGCTAAAGCTCCTTTTAGATTATTTCTAAAGTTCTTATCTCTTACAAACCCATGATCGTAGCCTTCCTTTTTGAGGAATTCAAGTTTTGACGGACTTCCAACACATCCAAGGGTAAACGCATCAAATAATTTTGCAATCCTATTGGCCCAAATTCCAACACCACCGGCAGCGCTTTGCACCAGAACAGTTGCTCCCTTTTTGATATTGCCCAACTCGATCAAAGCATAGTAGGCCGTTAACACCTGTATCAGATAGGCAGCTCCCTCTTCAAAATTCCAGGAGTCAGGCATCGGAATCAAATACCTGGGATCCATGTTTATGCATGATGTATAACCTCCAAACTTGGTAATTCCCATGACCGGCTGGCCCTCCTTGAATCCATTAACGTCCCTACCAATTTTAGAAACAATACCTGAAAACTCCAACCCCGGGATAAAGGACCCTTTTGGAGTGGCGCCATACAGTCCGAACATGGCAAAGATATCAGCAAAATTAAATCCGATGGTTTTGACCTCAATTTGAACTTCATTGGATTCCGGGTCGGTGATGGAATCCTCTACCAATTTTAGATTATCGATTGATCCTGCCTTGGGTATTATTTTCCATGATTTTCTTTGCATTGCGGATATGGATAATAGGTGAAATGGGTTTTATAAATCAAAGCGAAAATACTAAATTTTGATTGAGAAATGAGGTACAAGCTGATGGATCATATTCAATTTATATAATCCGGAAAGTCTTAATTAAAAAATATTATTGGCATTCGGTATAATCCCACCTATATCTTTATATATAGAATTGAGTTTGAAAAATTCAATTTGATTGGATACATTTTGGATAATTATTAACTTAAGTATTGTCTGAACATAAACACTTCAAAATTTCATGAAGACTATACACTATGCCGGCTTATATTTATGGAATATTACAAAGTCCGTCGGAGCGCTATTATGGACAATTATCAGCGGATTGCTGAGGCGAATATTGTTGTTAATTTTTCATGTGATTAGTAGTCCTGTTCATTTCTCATTGGGTATTTATAATGGATTTAAGCTACTTTTTAACCAGCCAAAGCAATGGTCAGGATGGTTAGGGACAAACCTTCTTTCAGTTTTAGCCTGGATTGGGAGAGTTATCAGCAAGACACTTGATGTTGTATTACTTGGTGAATTTCTTGATCTGGTATTTCAACTTGTGAAACCAAATTCAAGAACGCTTACATCTATGGAAATAGATGAAGCGCAAAAGGTATTCGGAAAAGGAATTCCTTACTGGCAGATCAGAATTGATGAATTATCTCTGATTGCCTGGATCGGAGCATGGCTTACCAAAAGCAAGAGTATGGGGGTAACCACATTTCACACGGTCAACTTCACAAGAAAACTCAACGTGGAACCTGGGAACCGTGACATGGAATGGCTAATTCACGAATTAGCTCATGTTAGTCAGATGGAGTATGCAGGTGTTCAATACATTATAGAGGCGCTTGTGGCACAATATACCGGCGGGTATAGCTATGGTGGAAAAGAAGCATTAGTTGGGAAAAGACTACAAGATTTCAACAGGGAGCAACAGTCAGAGATTGCAGCAGATTATTACCGATATGTGTTATATGGTGGGTTCGCATCCAAATACTATGAGCATCTGATCGATGAATTCAGAACCCCCCGAAAATTTTTCTTTTAAGCCGTCTCGCAGAACTGAAAATGAGACATAGAGAAAACGCGAAATGAACTCAAATGAGTTGGGCCGTTAGCGCTCTTGACAGTACACATCGAACTAAGGGTCTGCTCAAATATCAAATCCAGATTCTCATCAATTTCTGATAATTTAATCTCAAAGAAGGATGCAGTTTCATACGGTTTTCAACTATAGGTGACCTCTAATAAACGTTAAAAACATGAGTTGGCAATTCAATATATATTTACAATTTTGCGATAAATAATAGCTAGATCTATGGCGGCGCTATACTGGAAAAAAGGAGATTATACCTGCTCGACAGATAAAACTAAATTACAAATTGAAATTATTAATCACTTCCTCAGTGAAATGTCCTATTGGGCGAAAGGCAGAACAATTGAAAAAATTAAGATCAGCATTGAAAACTCTGTGTGTTTTGGTATTTATAAAAAGGATAAATTGGTGGGTTTTGCCAGGGTAATAAGTGATTTTACGATTTACGGATATATTCTTGACGTCTTTGTTTTGGAAGATGAAAGGGGAAACGGTCTGGGGAAATGGCTGATGAACTGCATCATGAATCATCCGAAACTAATGGATGTACAGCGATGGATGCTCGGTACCGAAGACGCGCATGGCCTATATGAGAAGTATGGCTTTACATCACTGAAAAATGCACAAATTCATATGGAAAAGGTGACGTGATCAATGTTCGCTGAATTAAATAAATTATCTGTTAAATTGAATTTGCGTGTTTGACTGGATTATGAAATTTACACTGACCAATATTGCATTCGGTTCAGCTCTCAGCTTTTCAAGTCTTATTCCTCATTCAATTTATCTATCAACACATTGAATTCCTCTACGAAATTTTCATAGTATTCACCGGTTCCTGGCCCAGTAAAACCTGTATGAATATTTCGCACTTTGTGCTGCTTATCCAGTACTATTGAGGTGGGAAATGACATAATTTTATTTAGCATGGGCAATGCTTCTGCAAGCGATTGCTCACTTGTGATTCCGGCTATTAATATTTCATATTCCACACCAAGTTTCAACTTCATTTTGTTAATTCTGGAAGAGGCATATTCTACATCAGCTTTACTTTCAAATGCCAATCCAATTACTTTCACTCCCTTGTCTTGATTATTCTTTAGCCAGTCCACATAAAATAATGTCTCATCCATGCAGTTTGGACACCAGGTTCCCAGTAACTGAACTACCACAATTTTATCCTTATATCTTTCGTCTGATAAATCGATCATTTCCCCGGATGTATTTGGAAAATTAAATTCGAAATTATCAAAACCATCCTTCATGAAGGTCAATGCGTACGGATCCGGCAATTCAAAATTATCATTCTTTTTAGCTGTCCATTTCTCATGCCTGGTTTTACCAGACCAAAGCTCGCCTGCAATCTCTCCATTTTTCAACATTTCCCCTTCAAATAAAAAGGCATTAGACCCATCAAAGCAGCTCATTTTCATGAAATTGCCATCAACTATGCCTTCCAGATAGCGGTAATCTCCTGTTGCTGTGATGAATGTTCCTGTTATCTTTTGGCCCTTTTGCTTGAATAAACCTATCGCCTTTTCAACGCCACCTTCTTTGATAAAATCTACTTCCCACTTACCTTCAAATGAAGTCGAATAATTTTGTGTCTTAATTTCAAACCGTTGGTTAATTCCGTAGGTTGCCTCAAATGGAATTACATAATTTTCAGCATAATTTTTAACCCAAACGCCATAAAGTTTGTCTCCTTCTATTTTTGCATGGATTGTAGCATCAAACACAAATAGCTGCACGTGCAAGGAGTCATTCTTTATAATTACTTCATCCAAAATTATCTTTTCTTCGGCATTTATAATCACCATTGAATACCCTTCTCCACTTTTCTCCACATTGAAAAGAAATGGCACTTCGATCCCCTGCGGTTTCAAAACACCTCTCCATGTTCCTTCTTTCAATGTATGATACGACTTATTCTGAGTTGGCTCTGTAATAGTGGTACAAGCCCAAACTAAGCTAACGATTAAACTAAAAATGACACCCGTCCTCCACATAAAATATCTCTTAACTGGAATAAAAGGCAAAGATAATAAGATATTGGATATCTGTCTCTTGCATAGACAGGCAAAATCGCGATTTTATCTCCCACATTCCCCCACACTGCTACTTAGAAACAAAAGCTTTCAATACGCTAAACCAAGTAACTAAAATATTAACGATGGACGAAGAGAAAATATAATTAACTCTATTTGCGAGCGCTAAAAAAAAATTTATTAAATCGTGTCATAAAGTGGGTGAAAATGGTAAACTTGTCATTATTATTAATATCTTTGTTCTGGTAGAATAGAAATTACTTACAGCTAATGTCTCTTTTCA
>SMVB01034716.1_pt1 | contig 10849 bp, 9 predicted proteins | sample 2456461 | NCBI WGS metagenome assembly SMVB01 (sample SAMN11095934, study PRJNA526329) | marine sediment metagenome | biome: Marine sediment; feature: Surficial sediment; material: Deep marine sediment; isolation source: Hadal surficial sediment | place: Pacific Ocean | collected 2014-05 | depth 0-1...
CTCTTTTTTTGATTTAAGATCAAACTTCTTTACCTCTCCTTTTTTGTCAATGATCGTGATTTTATTGGTATCATGACCAAACGCCGCGCCTTTATCCTTCAGCGAATTCGAGACAATTAAATCAAAATTTTTCTTTACAATTTTTTCTTTTGCATTGGTCAACTCATTTTCAGTTTCAAGCGCGAATCCCACTATAAATTGTCCGTTCTTCTTGTCATTGCCTAAAGTTGCGGCTATGTCCACTGTTTTAGTCAGTTCCAGCGTCATGGATTTTTCCTGCTTTTTTATCTTTTCAGTAACTATTTCGACAGGTTTATAATCAGCAACCGCAGCTGCATGCACCACGATATCAGCCCCTATGAAGAACTTTTGACTTTCCTTGTACATCTCATCTGCATTAACTACCGGATGCACACTGATGTTAGGATGTATAGTGGTTTGTTGCGATGGCCCACTGACTAAATGTACAATAGCGCCTCTTTCGGCAAGTTCTTCTGCTAACGCATAGCCCATTTTTCCGCTGGAATGGTTCCCTATAAATCGGACCGGATCGATTGCCTCATGAGTTGGTCCTGCGGTAACCAGAACATTTTTTCCTGCCAACGGTTGATCGATACTGAAATATTCACTGATTATCTGAATTATCTTTTCAGGTTCAGCCATTCTGCCCTCACCAACTAATCCACTTGCCAGCTCTCCATGATCCACATCGATAATTTTGTTTCCAAATCCTTTTAGTATGGATATGTTGCTCGTGGTTGCTTTATGACAGTACATGTCCAGGTCCATTGCAGGAGCAATGAATACCGGACATCTGGCTGAGAGGTAGACAGCAGCCAATAAATCTTCGCAAATTCCATTAGCAAATTTGGCGATACTATTCGCGGTGGCAGGAGCAATGATATAGAGATCAGCCCATAGTCCCAACTGTACATGACTTGTCCATTCTCCTGAATTGGAGTTAAAAAAGTCCAGGTTAACCGGATTCTTGGAAAGTGTAGATAATGTGAGTGGACCTATGAAATCACAAGCCGAGGGAGTCATGATCACCTTTACATTGGCGCCCCCTTTTATTAAGGATCGAATAAGTATAGCAGATTTGTAAGCTGCTATACTTCCGGTAACTCCGACTAAAATATTTTTTCCGCGGAGCATCTTTTCTACTTGTAAATGGTTTGGGTTTCCTCTTCGACAGGATATCTGTAGTTCAACTCACCATTGAGGAATTCTTCTATTGCTACAACCGTTGATTTAGGCATTCTTTCGTAATACCTTGAAATTTCAATTTGTTCCCGGTTTTCAAATATTTCCTCAAGATTGTCAACTGTGGTGGCAAATTCAGCAAGTTTAGAACTTAATTCTTCTTTTACCACGGTCGAAATTTGCCGCGATCTTTTTGAAATGATCGAAACAGATTCGTACAAATTTAAAGTCTCTTTTGCAAGTATATTTAAATCTCGAGTTATTATTGATGGTTCTGCCATGTTTTTATTATAAAGTATTTTCAGTTAATTTTTCCAGTTGAGTTATACTATTCGAATAATAGTTTTGGATATCCTTTAAATATTTACTCCCAGGATAGCTATCTATAAATTCTTCATAGTTTTCTACACAATCGTAGAATCTTTCTTTTTGTTTTGAAGGGATGCTTTCTTTTGCATATTTATAAGATGCCTGCACGAGTAAAAATGAAGCGTCTTCTGCTAATAATGCATCGGGATAATCCTTTCTAAAATTATCAAGCGCTATGAGCGCTGAATTCAATCTCCCAAGCGTAAAATACAATTTGGCATTTTCAAACGCCTTCTTCTCCATTTTAAGTCTTAGCTCGGCTTGAATAATTGTTGCTTCCGACCTATACTCACTGCCCGGATATCTGTTCAAAAAAGTTTGTATTGCCGTAATTGCTTCTATTGTGCTCGATTGTTCCAAGTTGTAAATCGGAGATTGTTTATACAATGAAAACCCATACATATAAAAAGATTCTTCGGCATATTCACTTCGATTATAGGTATCATGAAAATTCTTGAAATAATGAGATGCCAGCAAGTATTCTTTCTGGTAGTAATGGGCATATGCATAGTAAAATTGAACTAACTCAGCCTCGGCGCTTCCGCGTATATATGGGTTGATCTGATCAAAAAGGATTATCGCTCTGTAATAATCTTTTTTTTCATAATAATTTAAGGCAGCATCGTATTTAAGCTTCCAATCATCACTTTTTTGGATACTTCGAAATTGACTACATCCAATGTAAAGCACTAATAGCGAAAGAATTAACGTATTTATTGCCGCAGTTCTAATCATGAGGGTGCAAATATAACCGTGTAACGATTAATAAACAATTTTATTTGTTTGAGGGAATTGCATTTAACATTTATTAACACTATGATTATTACTGTTGTTGCAGTTCTTTCACAGGCTTTTTTAATTGACTTTTAATTTTTTCTATATCAATTTTCTCATCCATGAGTTTTTCCAACTTGGTTTTTTCCTCCACCTCTTCATCAACCACTACGCTTTCCTCCTGAAAAATAAGTTCTACTTCTGAAGGTTTCATCAGGATTTCTCGTTTTGACGGACGTTCATCAATCCTCCATGCAAACCCTTCCAGTTTTTTAGCATCGTCTTTCAGCTCGTGAGGAGGTGTAAAATTTCCATCCGGATTAGTATAAAACCGGATATCATTGACCTGATTTTCATTAAATATTATTTGCATATTTGAGCAGATAATCCGGTTCATACCGATCATCGCTTTTGTGTTATTCTCATCAGATACAAAATAGATACTTTCTCCATTGCCTGTCACATCAACATTTTTTATACTTTTCCCATCAAAATAGGCGATCATCCGGCGACCTTTTATTTGGTTGAAATTTTTCGTAGAATCTTCGGAAACTATAAATGAATTTCCAGATGTTCTTAATTGATCTATTGTACCATTTTTCACAATTGTAAGTATGGTATCTGCTGTGATCTGGCTACCTGCATTCCATAAGATAGGATCATTAAAAAATGCTATGGATGAGTCCGAAAGATAATATACTAAAGAATCAGCCCTCCCCTGGATGTCGGTTTTAAATAAGCTAACATTGTTGTATGCCAGCAATTTTCTGTTCACTGCAAGACTATCATTAATAGAAACAAGCGTATCCGCGCGTAAATATAATGTGTCCTCGTTTAATATCTTTTTAAGAAGCGGATCTCCAAATATTTTTGCCATACCTTTATTTTCCCAGAAATTCGCATAATCACCGGTAATAATTATATCATCTTGCTTGGCCAATAAATAAACATTTCCTTTTGCCGAATAGGATCCCAGTTTATCGTTAAAAAACAATTCATCCCCCTTTAGATAATAACTATCTGTATCTACCTCGCCGGCGCGAAAAGCATATGTGCCATTTCTTGTGTCAAATTCACTCCCCATTTGTGAAGTAATTGTTTTGCCATTTTTTCCGGTAATCTTTGTTCTGCTGCTGGTTTTGGCCTTTTTAGTGATCATATTATAAATAAGGTTATCTGATTCCATCGTAAAATCCGGCGTTATCATGTTTACCGAATCAGTAAAAATCATCATTTTGCCTTCTGTGTCATAGATCCCGTTCACACTTTTCAATGTATTTATTCCATCTATTATCATTCCTCCTTTAAAGTAAGTTGCAGATTTATTGAGCATGTCATAATCGAGATTGTCAGTATATAGCTTTATGGAGTCGTCTACATACACCACATTTCCCCGCAATTCTGCGACTTTGCCATTGCCGTTATAATTAAGCCTGTCGGAAGTAATGGTCACAGAATCTTCCATGTCTTCAATACGTACATGACCATATGCTATCATGCTGTTGGTTTCATCATAGAAAAATGCCGAATCACAATAAATGATTGTTTTCCCCTGTGTGAATGTTACATTTTCTGTAAGTTTCTTATAGCTAACCCCATCTTTAATTCCTCCTTCCAATGTACCGGTATACTCCAATACGTTCGGATCCTGGGCATAAGAAATGAAATAGGATTGACTAAAAATAAATAAAAAAACAAATGCTACCTTTATCACGCGTTTCAATACTCTAAATTTTCGGAACAAATCTAAGGAATTTTACCCTTTTGAAATTATGCTTGATCAATTATTGAACTACATTTCAGAACAAAAATTGTTCCGGTCTGGGCAACGAGCGCTCCTGGCGGTTAGTGGGGGTATCGATTCCATGGCAATGGTGCAGCTTTTCCTGCAGACTAATTTTGATTTCGCCATCGCCCATTGCAATTTCCAGTTGAGAGGCAAAGAATCAGACGAGGATCAATTGTTTGTGGAAAGAGTTGCTGCAAAAAATAGCATTGTGTGTTATACGAAGCACTTTGATACAGAAAAATACAGTAAAAGCAGTGGGATTTCCATACAAATGGCAGCGAGAGATTTACGAAGAGCGTGGTTCGAAGAGATCCTTAATAGCAAGGGATTTGATGTGATTGCCACTGCGCACCATCTGAATGATTCCATGGAAACAATGATATTTAATATTGCTAAAGGAACTGGCATTTCAGGTTTAAAAGGAATTTTACCGAAAAAAGAAAGGTACGTGCGGCCATTGATGTTTGCTTCAAGGGAGATGATTTTCAGTTATGCCCAAGCAAATAATATTGCCTGGAGAGAAGACAGGTCGAACAGTTCCATCAAGTATCACCGTAATCTGATCCGGCTTAAGGTACTACCGGAATTGAAAAAGATAAATCCAAATCTGGAAGAAACTTTTTCTAAATCCATAAAAAAAATTCAAGCCTCAGAGCGAATTTATAGAAAGGTGATTGAAAATCACAGACAGAAATTAATTGAAAAAACCAACGAAGGATTCAGAATTGAGAAAGAAAAATTAGAATCCATTGAAGAGGTAGAAATAGTTTTATATGAAATACTTCATGAATTTGGATTTAATTTTTTCCAGATAAAAGACATTTTGCTTGGAGTTAATCGGCAATCCGGAAAATCTTTTTATTCACAAGACCATCAACTCGTGATTGATCGACAGTACTTGTTTATTTCAAAATTGATTGAAAGCGGAATCGATGAGGTTTTTGTTGATCCTGATTCCTTGCATCTTGATTTGTATAAAAACCGAATGACCTTCAAAAAAATTGATCCTGCGGAAGTGAAATATTCGGAGGATAAAAATAATGTGTTTTTTGATTTTGATTCTCTTGAGTTTCCATTGAAAATAAGAAAATGGAAACATGGTGATCAATTTCAACCCCTGGGGATGAAGCACAAAAAAAAGCTAAGTGATTTTATGATTGATGAGAAAATTCCATTAAACTTGAAAAACCAAGTACTTGTGCTTATCTCTGGTGAGAATCTCGTCTGGGTAATTGGTCACAGAATTGACGATCGGTATAAAATAACCAAACAAACCAGGATGGCCTACAAGATTTTTAATGAAAATATCGATGATAAATCCATTTAAGAAATCATATACCACCAAAGAACTTAGCACCTTCAGGTTTCTCTCAAGAATTGAACTATTTAAACGCTTGAATTATAAGGAAATGTCCTACTTCCTGCCCTACTTCTACCTGCGCGAATATAAAATGGATGAGGTAGTATTTTTTAGGAACGATCCTGGGAATGCGTTATACCTGGTGAAAAGCGGAAAGGTATCCATCAATGTTGATATTGAGGATGGATTTGAATTGCTAAACGTCATAAAATCGGGAAGTGCATTTGGAGAAAGTGCGCTACTATCAGAGTCAAGTCGGATTTATACTTCTATTATTCATTCTGAACGAGCAGAACTTTATGTGTTACCCAAGGTAAATCTTCTTGAAATTTATCAGGGACATCATGAAATAAAAACTAAAATGATGGAGTCGCTTGCAGAGCTGTACAATGATAATATGGTTAATCTTTTTAAAGGATATAAATCCTCCCAGGGTTTATTCAATTTGAGCCAGGTCTTTAATACCTGACAATTGCGGCCATAAAGGATGAAAATAGGAATTAATAGAGGTACCCTTAAGTCTAAAGACGAATGTATAATCTCAACTTCCTGCGCCGATATTCCAACTCCCAGATATTTACTTCTCAAATAATATTCAAAATAGAACCAAATAACCTTTATATATTATTTTGTTATATCTGCATGTATTAGGCTTAATTTCTTTCCTTTATCTCCCTTATTTGGTAGCTTGCAGCCTCATTTTTTTAATAATTAATCTACTTTTAAAAAACAATTTATTATGAAAATCACAGTTGTTGGAGCAGGTAATGTTGGCGCAACATGCGCGGATGTATTAGCCTCCCGGGAAATAGCCAATGAGGTAGTTGTCGTGGACATCAAAGAAGGATTGGCAGAAGGAAAAGCGCTGGATATTTGGCAGAAAGCGCCAATCAATTTGTATGAAACAAGAACTGTTGGTGTTACAAATGATTATGCAAGAACAGCAGGTTCTGAAGTTGTAATAATCACATCGGGACTACCAAGAAAACCAGGTATGAGCCGCGATGATTTGATTGAAACTAATGCGGGCATCGTGAAATCTGTTACCGAAAATGTGATACAGCATTCACCAGATGCTATCATCATCGTGGTATCCAATCCACTGGATGTGATGACCTACCAGGCTCACCTTGTATCAAAAGCTCCAAGAACAAAAATCATGGGTATGGCCGGTATATTAGATACAGGAAGGTATCGGGCATTTTTGGCTGAAGCGCTAAATGTTTCGCCAAAAGATATTCAGGCAGTAATCATGGGTGGCCATGGCGATACGATGGTTCCCCTGCCAAGATACACCACTGTTGCAGGCATTCCAGTAACGGAGTTGATTGATAAAGATTCGCTTGACGCAATCATTCAAAGAACAAAGACCGGAGGAGGAGAATTGGTGAAATTGATGGGAACATCCGCATGGTATGCTCCTGGCGCTGCGGCAGCGCAAATGGCGGAAGCTATCGTAAGAGATCAGAAAAGAGTATTCCCTGTTTGTGTACAATTGGATGGCGAGTACGGTATCAACAATTGCTACCTTGGCACACCTGTGATTCTCGGGAAAAATGGTATTGAGAAAGTTATAGAGCTTGATCTGAATGAGGAAGAGATGGCATTATTGAAGACTTCTGAAGGCCACGTTCGCGAGGTGATGGCTGTTTTAGATGGTATGAATTAATAGTGAAATAACCTGAAAAAAACCGGTTTGTGCTATCAATCCGGTTTTTTTGGCTTTAACCTAAATTGAACGATTCATAGAAGCAATAAGCCGGCCTCGCCTGCAGGCACTAATATATTGAGTTAAAAAGACTTACGGAAACTACTCGAAAGACCCCTTGGGTATTCCTGCGTTTTTTGTCCCGCAAGCTTGCGGGATTCCCAATCTATTAGCATTGTAAGTTGAATTATTCCGTCTTGTTTTGTTCAGGTTATGATCAATATAATAATCGAACAAATGAACGATTGAATTGTGAATTGGAAAAATTGGTAAGACCGAATTGAGCAGTTCAATAATATTCCACCTCCACTTCTCAATTCTTTATCCCAATGTTCGAATGTTCGAATGTTCGAAATCGATTAAGTAACTTTTGTCTAAGCCTCAACCTTCTCCTCATCTTTCTCCTCAGCCTTATCCTTCTATTAAACCAAACTCACCAGCGCCTCTATTGCTTTTTGCACATTAGTTCTGATTTGAAGGATATCCCCGTCCATCATGTAACAAGGCGCAGTGACTATTTTATTTTTCATATCCACCGATATTTCCTCAATGGTTTTCATCACTACTATAGCTCCCGTTTTTTCCATTCCCTGGCTGATGGCATCAATTTCATAAGGTGAGGGGGCGTCTGTCGAGCCAACAGTTAAGGTAGCAGAAAAACCACTGTTTTCCAGCGCTTTGGCAATTACCGTTGGTCCCATGCACAATCCGGCAATAGGTTTGTTGGCTTTCACCATGGATATAATGGCATGTTTAACCTGATCATTTATTTCTCCATCAGGTCCGGAAAAAGCCCATCCCGTCAGGTTCTTTGCTGCCCCAAATCCTCCAGGTAGCACAAGAGCATCGAGTTCAGCAGAATCAAATTTTTCAAGACTCTGAATGTCTCCTCTGGCGATTCGAGCAGATTCCACCAACACATTTCTGGTTTCATTCATTTCTTCACCAGTAATGTGATTGATCACGTGATGCTGGTTGATATCCGGCGCAAAGCAAACGGCTTCCGCACCAACTTTACTAATCGCCAACAAAGTGAATACACCTTCATGGATCTCTGTTCCGTCATATACTCCGGATCCTGAAAATATAACTCCGATTTTCATTTTCTTTATTTTTGATTTTGTTACTAAAGCAAGTTAAACAAGACTGGATACAATGTGAAGTTAATCTTGGATAAAAGAAATGTAATGTCCGGAAAAGCAAATTCAGTGATTAATAAAATTTTATATCTACTGGAACCAACTAAGAATTGACAATCTTAAAATTACAATTCTGAATTATTTCATCTATTTTAGAGCATTACATATATGCAGATGACCATAATAATTGCCATAGGATTTATACAGGCATTTTTCTTTACCATACTTGCGCTCACAAAAAAGAAAAAAGAGATAGCAGACTATATCCTAGTTGCTCTTTTTCTAATATTATGTGTACACCTGGGTGTGAATTATATCATGCTCAGTGATTATATCGAGGAGTATCCGCATTTTATTGGCACCTCAGGGCCACTTTCCTTCTTATACGGGCCGTTGTTGTTTTTTTTTATTAGGAATTACATTTCAGATAAGCATTCATTTAAGCCAAAATATTTGTTGCATTTCGTGCCATTCATCGCGGACTATATTTATAATTCCCTTCATTTTTATTTTCAATCCGGAGACCAAAAAATTATCGCTTTCCACGAAATTCTCAGTGGAAAACCAGATTTTGAAATCGCAATTTCATTGGTTCTGCGATCTCTTTCTCCGCTTGTGTACTGCTTATGGTCTGTGAAAGTATTGAGCGTTCATAGGAAAAATCTTAAAAACCTGTATTCTTTTACCTCAAATAAACTCACATTGGAATGGCTTTGGAATCTTACCTTGAGCATGTTAATTGTTGGCGCTTCTGCCATGATCATGAATTTGATTATCGTGTTTTTTGATATGGCAGATTGGATTCAGCTCAGAATGATCGTAATGGTAATTGCATCTTTTTGGGTGTTTTTTCTTGGATTTTATAGCGTGCGAAAAACGCCATTTTATAAATCGTATCATATTGATGGATTGAATACCCTGGAATTGGATGACGTCACTAACCAACCTGAAAAATATGAAAAGACCAGACTAAGGGAAGAAGAGATTCCCGATTTGAAAAAGAAACTATTGGATTATCTCGAAGAGTCGAAACCCTACCTGAATAAAAATTTAACAATCGGTGAGTTGGCCGATTCTATTGAGATACCCGCCTACCAACTCTCACAATTGATCAATGATCAGCTTAGGAAGTCTTTTTTTGAGTTAATCAATTCTTACCGTGTAAATGAAGTGAAGCTCAGGTTTTTTGAACCGCAATACAAAAATCTCACGTTGCTGGGCATCGCTATGGACTGTGGTTTTAATTCCAAAGCCTCATTTAACAGAATATTCAAACAACTGGCAGGGCAAACACCAACAGAATATATTAAAACTAAGAAAGCAGCTTAATATCCATATCTCCTCATGAATCCAAAACGTATATTATTTTCATGGATTTTAACTTTGTTTACTACGATTTCCTTTGCTCAATTTTTGGATGTAAACCTTGGATTTAATCCAGAGCCAAGAGGGGAAAGTGGAGTCAGGATTATGTTTTACAACATTGAAAACCTTTTCGATACTTATGATGATCCGGCAATTAATGACGATGAATTTACGCCAAATGGTGATAAAAACTGGTCGTATTATAGATACAAACAGAAGCTGAATAACATCGCCAAAACAATAATTGCAGTCGGAGGCTGGGAAGCGCCTGCATTAATCGGACTATGTGAGATAGAAAATTATCAGGTCTTATTGGATCTTATCACCGATACACCTCTTGCAAAATTTGGATATCAAATAGTTCATGAAAACTCGAACGATCTACGCGGGATAGATGTGGCAATATTATACCGATCAGAAAAGCTGGTGAAGATATCACATAAATCCATAAATATCGAAGACAAATCATTGGTGACAAGAGACATTTTGCATGCAACATTTACTTTTTATAAAAAAGATACCATTCATTTTTTTGTCAATCATTGGCCATCAAGGAGAGGTGGGAAGGAATTTTCGGAAAAGAAAAGAGTACTTGTATCATCGGTGCTAAGGTCAAAAATAGACTCGCTTCAGGCTACAAATGCTTTTTCAAAAATTATGATTATGGGTGATTTTAATGATGAACCATCTGATCAAAGCCTGTCCGTAACACTGAATGCAATACCGGTAAATTCAACCATTGATGCCTTGCAGCTTTACAATCTCTCTTTTCAGGATTATCGTTTGGGCAAAGGTACGCTGGTGTACAAGGAGATAGATCATACCTGGTTTTTATTTGATCAGATGATAGTCTCTAGCGCAGTTATTAATGGGCAGGGCATGATAACTAAAGGGAAAAAATGTGTTATTTTTAAAGCAGAATGGTTGTTGAAAAATGACCGCCCTTTTAGGACATACCAGGGACCGGTTTATCGGGGGGGATTTAGTGATCATTTGCCGATATATATAGATTTGTATTATAAGGATTGAATAATCCATAGATTTATTTATAACATAATGGAACAGACCATGCATGAGTTAATTATTGGAGCCTGACTGAAAGGAAGGCTCAAGAGAGCATAATACCTAAATTGAGCGATTCA
>SMVB01121908.1_pt1 | contig 10849 bp, 7 predicted proteins | sample 2456461 | NCBI WGS metagenome assembly SMVB01 (sample SAMN11095934, study PRJNA526329) | marine sediment metagenome | biome: Marine sediment; feature: Surficial sediment; material: Deep marine sediment; isolation source: Hadal surficial sediment | place: Pacific Ocean | collected 2014-05 | depth 0-1...
AGCGCTCAAAGTCGATCCGGCGGCCGAGTGCGTCGCCCACGATCCGGGCGAGATCCGCTTCGATGCCCAGGATTTCGCCATCGTTCTCGAAGATCACCGGGGGGTAGTTGGGCGAGACGCCCACGCGAAGCGGCGATCGTTCCGCGTTGCCGATGCCGCCGTCCGGGCCGGCGCAGGCGGTCCAGGCGCTGGCTAGAAGGATGAGCACGAAGACGCGTAGACCGGCAGCCTGGATCGTGCTCTTTCCCTGAATTCCGCCGCGGGACCGGCTGTCGTCGACCTTTTTCACCCCTACCCCCACCTGTTCGGGCAAGCTACTGCCTTGCAGTTGGATCCGCCAATTTCTACTTTGCGTCGCCGAGTCGAGTGAGGGGAGAGAAGATGTCCGATTCCAAGCCGAAGACCGTTTTGCGCAGCGCGTATCGAGCGCCCGATTATCTGATCGACACCGTGGACCTGGATTTTGACCTCCATGAGGATTGGACGCGCGTCGAAGCGCGTCTAGGCGTCCGTCGGCGCGCGGATGCGTCGGACGAAGGTGTCCCACTCGTGCTGCTGGGCGAGGGTCTGGAACTCTGTGAGATCGAAATCGACGGCCGCCCGCTTGGCGATTCTGAGTATCGAATCGAAGAGGGTCAGCTCGTGATCGTGGCGCCGCCTGCCCACTTCGAGTTGCGGACGCAGGTGACGATCCACCCGGAGTCGAATACCCAGCTATCCGGTCTGTATAGGAGCGGCGGCAATTTTTGTACCCAGTGCGAGGCGATGGGATTCCGTCGCATCACGTATTTTCTCGATCGACCGGACATCATGGCTCGCTATTCGGTTTCGATAGAGGCCGATCGCGAGCGCTATCCGGTTCTACTGTCGAACGGAAATCGAATCGAAACGGCGCAGCCTCGCGCGGGCCGCCATCGCGTGCGTTGGGAGGATCCCTTCCCGAAACCAAGCTACCTCTTCGCGCTCGTCGCGGGCGACCTCCGAGATCACTCGGGCGAATTCATCACGATGTCCGGCCGCAAGGTGCGCCTTGAGATCTGGGTGGAGCCTCAGAATATCGATCGCTGCGAACACGCTCTGCGGTCTCTTCAGCGCGCCATGAAATGGGATGAAGAGCGTTTCGGCCGGGAATACGACCTCGACATCTACATGATCGTCGCAGTCGGTGACTTCAACATGGGAGCGATGGAGAACAAGGGACTGAACATCTTCAACTCGAAGTACGTTCTCGCACTTCCAGAGACTGCGACCGACGACGACTACGAGGGAATCGAATCGGTCATCGCGCACGAGTATTTTCACAATTGGACCGGCAATCGGGTGACCTGTCGAGATTGGTTTCAACTGACTCTCAAGGAGGGGTTGACCGTCTATCGAGATCAACGTTTTAGCGAGGACATGGTTTCCGAGCCGGTTTGCCGAATCGCCGAGATCAAGGGGCTGCGGGCCAGACAGTTTCCTGAGGATGAGGGTCCGATGGCCCATCCCATCCGTCCAGACTCCTACATCTCGATGGACAACTTCTATACGGCGACGGTGTATGACAAGGGTGCCGAGGTGATTCGCATGTACGCGACTCTGCTCGGTGAGGACGGCTTTCGAAAAGGCATGGATCTCTACTTCGACCGCCACGATGGAATGGCCGTGACCTGTGATGATTTTCGCGCTGCGATGGCCGATGCGAGCGGTCGTGATCTCTCGCAGTTCGAGCGCTGGTACCTCCAGGCGGGCACGCCGAGGCTGCGCGCAGTGGGGGAGTATCACCCGGAACAGCGACGCTTTGTGCTGACACTTTCCCAGGACTATCCAGAAACCGCTTTCGAGATCACGGGCGCCGCGGATCGAAAACCACTGCATCTTCCCGTTTCGGTGGGTCTGTTGGGGTTGGACGGGGAGCCGCTGCCACTTCGGCTCTCCGGGGCGGCTGAGGGAGAGGTCGGCTCGACGACATGCGTGTTGGAACTCAGAGAGGCCGAGCAGCAATTCGTCTTCGAGGGGATCGATGCGGAGCCAGTACCTTCGGTCCTACGTGGTTTTTCTGCGCCGGTGCGGTTCGAAATGGACCGCAGTCGAGAATCCCTCACCTTCTTGATGGCAAACGATGACGATGCCGTGAATCGTTGGGACGCGGGCCAGCGGCTCGCGCTCGAACTACTCGTCGAGACCGTCGAACATCTGCAGCAGGGGGATACGCCGGAGCTCGATCCGGGATTCGCGGAAGCCTGGGGACGGCTACTCACGGATGAGCAGCTCGATGGTTCATTGCGGGCGCTTGCCCTGACGCTGCCCGGAGAACGGGTGCTCGCACAGGAGCTGAGCATCATCGAGCCGGACGCGATCCATGCCGCACGCGAATTCCTCGGCAAGGCCCTCGCCGCCGCCCATGTAAAGACGCTTTGGTCTACCTATCACGCACTTTCGCCCACCGGGCCCTATCGCCATGAGCGTGCGTCGATCGATCGACGCAGGCTACGGGGCGCGGTACTCAGATCATTGGTCTGGGCGGGTGACGAGGAATCGATCGAAGTGGCCTGGTCGCAGTATGAGAATGCCGACAACATGACCGACGCGCAGACGGCCTTCCTGATGCTGGCGGATCAAGATCACGCTCGACGCGATGATGTGATCCGAGCGTTCTACGACCGCTGGCGAGAGGATCCATTGGTGCTCGACAAATGGTTCTCGATCCAGGCAGGTTCGTCGCGTACGGATACACTGAAGCGTGTTCTGGAGCTGGCGGAACATCCGGACTTCAGTTTGGGAAATCCAAACCGCGTGCGATCGCTCGTCGGTGCCTTTTGCTCCGGGAATCAGGTACGCTTTCACGGGTCGTCGGGAGAGGGATACGTTTTCCTGGCCGACCATGTGCTGGCGCTGAATGATTCGAATCCCCAGGTCGCGTCACGGATGGCTTCGATCTTCAACGACTGGCGTCGGTATGACACAGAACGCCAGAGATTGATGCAGACACAGCTCGAGCGAATCGCGTCGAGTGGGTCATTGTCAAAGGATGTCTACGAGATCGTGAATCGCGCTCTGTCTCGCTGAGCTCGGAAATGGGCAGCATTGCGCGATCGACCGCATCGGAACTTCACCAATACACACGGATCGAGAGGATGAGATGTCGATTCTGAGCGACTTTTCGGCGAAGAGCATCGAGGGCAACGAGCGAAAACTCTCTGATTTCGACGGCGATGTCTGTCTGCTCGTGAACGTGGCTTCGGAGTGCGGGCTCACGCCGCAATACGATGGTCTTCAGCGACTCTATTCACGGTACCGCGACAGCGGATTCGAGATTCTGGGATTTCCTTGCAACCAATTCGGTGGTCAGGAACCGGGCAGTGACGGAGAGATTCACGAGTTCTGCAGCACGAACTATGGGGTCGAGTTCCCGCTGTTCGGAAAGATCGACGTGAACGGCGACCATCGGCATTCGCTGTATCGCTGGCTGACCGGCGAAGAGGCTTCGCCGGATGGGGCCAGCGACATCGCCTGGAACTTCGCGAAATTTCTCATCGGGCGGGACGGTACGCTGATCGCGCGTTTTGCACCCGCGGTCGAACCCTGCTCGAGCGAAGTCACTTCGCGAATCGAAGAGGCTCTAGGGAAGCCATGAGGAGTCTCAACCCGGGGCAACCGATTCTGACCGCAAAGGGTCTCGGCCGAAAATTTGGGGATCGAACGATCCTGAAGGGCGCTTCGTTCAGCCTGCAGCCCGGAGATCGCGTGGGCGTATTGGGTGTCAACGGGGTCGGAAAATCAACCTTGATGCGGATCCTTGCCGGCCGCGACAAGGAGTATGAGGGTCACCTGCATCTCGCGCGGGGGGCGACTGTGGGATATGTGTCGCAGGAGCCCGAACTGAATTTTGAAAAGAGTGTGCGCGAGAACGTCGAGGAGGCTGTCGTGGAAACGCGAGGGCTGCAGGCGCGATACGAGGTCATCTTGAAGGCGTGGGAAGATCCCGAGGTGATGGCCGACGAGGAAAAGATGAACGCACTCCTTGCAGAGCAGGGTGAAGTTCAGGAAGCACTCGAGGTCCGAAATGCCATGGATCCGGCGGCGCTCGACAACCAGATCCAGACCGCAATGGATGCGCTCCGGCTTCCGCCCGGTGATCGGGAAATCCGGTCGCTGTCGGGCGGTGAGCGCAGGCGGGTCTCGCTCTGCAAGGAACTCCTTGCGCATCCCGATGTGCTGATCCTGGACGAGCCGACGAACCATCTCGACGCCGACACGATCGCCTGGCTCGAAACCTATCTCGCCGGGTACTCGGGGACCTGCGCGCTCGTGACCCACGACCGCTATTTCCTCGACCGGGTCGCGAACCGGATGCTCGAGGTCTACCACGGCGAGATCCGTTCCTACGAGGGCAACTACTCGGATTTCCTGGCAGCCAAGGAGAAGCAGCAGGAGATCCAGGATCGGACGGACGTCAATCTGCTCAGGGCCGTCGCTCGCGAACTCGAGTGGATTCGCTCGACACCCCAGGCGCGGCGCACGAAATCCAAGGCGCGCATCTCCGCTTATGACGATCTCGTCGAACAGGCCAGCCGAATCATCCCCGCAGAGGAACTCGACCTTCGAATTCCCTTCGGACCACGGCTGGGGAGTAAAGTGCTTTCCTTGCGCGGTGTGAGTAAGGGATTCGATGGCAAGATGCTCTTCGAGAATTTCAACTTCGACATGCCGCCCGGCGCGATCGTCGGTGTAACCGGTGCCAACGGGCTGGGCAAGACGACGCTCGTGAACCTCATCGTGGGTCTCGAGCAGCCGGATTCGGGCGTCGTCGACGTCGGTGAGAACACGCGATTTTGTTATGTCGACCAGACAAGGAAAATGCTGCGCGACGAATTGACTGTCTACGACGAAGTCGCCGATGGGTCCGACGTGATCGAATACGGCGACAAGACCCTGTCCGTGCGCCACTACCTTGCCCGCTTTCTCTTTAGTGGCTCGATCCAGCAGACCGAGGTCGGCCGGCTCTCGGGTGGCGAGCGAAATCGGCTCCAACTCGCGAAATTTCTGCGCAATCCTTCGAATTTCATCATCCTCGATGAGCCGACGAATGATCTTGATCTGATGACGCTTCGGGTCCTCGAGGAATCGCTCTTGGCGTTTCCGGGGTGTGTGATCGTGATCACCCATGATCGGTATTTTCTCGATCGCGTGGCGACACATATTCTTGGATTCGAGGGTGATGGCGTGATCGAGTTCTGCACCGGCAACTGGGATTTGTACGCGGAGCAGCGGGAAAGGCGAATCGCCGCGTCCGGCGGTCCGAAGTCACAGAAATTCAGGCATCGCAAAATCGGCCGCGGCTGAGCCGCCAGGTCGAAGGGAAAGGGGATTGAATTCGATGCTGCGCCATATCGCCATGTTTCGGCTGAAGGACGACGCGCCGGAAGGCACTCTCGAGCGGCTTTCGGAAGGACTCTCTCGATTGTCTCGGAGCATTTCGGGAATTTCCACGTACCGCTACGGCAGGGATCTGGGCCTGCGCGAAGGGAATTTCGACTTCGCGGTGGTCGCCGATTTCGAGAACGCCGAGACCTTCGCCAGCTACGTGAAACATCCTGATCACCAGGCGTTCATCCAGGATCAGTTGACGCCCGTCGTGGCCGAACGAGTCGCCCTGCAATTCGAGCTCTGAACTCCGAAGGGCGCATTGCGACCCGCGAGTCTGCTTATCGGACTTGACAGAGGCTCGTCTGCGCGCCTCTCTTGGTCCGCGGAGGGAGTTCTTCCAGCGGGGAGGTGGACAGTGCAATTCGACAAGCTCACAATCAAGAGCCAAGAAGCGCTTCAGGAAGCCCAGAGCCAATGTGGTGCTCGTGGGCATCAGAACATGGAAACCGTTCATCTCCTGGTCGCATTGCTCTCGCAATCCGATGGCAGCACTGTGCCCGTTCTCCAGAAGCTCGGAGTCTCGATCGACACACTCGGTAATGAGCTTGAACGTGCGCTCGTTCAGCACCCGAAAGTGTCGGGTGGCGCGCAATCCCAGATCAGCGCCGAGCTGAATCGCATTCTGGAGGCCGCCTTCAAGCAAGCCGATTTGATGAGCGATGAATACGTGTCGACGGAGCATCTTCTCCTTGCGATGGCAGAGGATGAGTCGAACGAAGCGGGCCGGATTCTCCGCGCGGCCGGTGCGAAGCACGACGGGATTCTCCAAGCGCTCACGACGATTCGGGGTTCGTCACGCATCACGGACCCCGATCCCGAATCCAAGTATCAGGCGCTCGAAAAATTCGGCTCTGACCTCACAGACGAAGCGCGGGCTGGAAAGCTCGATCCCGTGATCGGTCGGGACGAGGAGATCCGACGCGTCATTCAAGTTCTGTCGCGACGAAGCAAGAACAACCCGGTTCTGATTGGCGAACCCGGGGTGGGCAAGACTGCGATTGCCGAGGGCCTCGCGCAGCGCGTGGTTGCCGGCGACGTGCCGGAGACGCTCAAGAATCGTCGCGTCATCTCTCTCGATATCGGCTCATTGGTGGCCGGGGCAAAATACCGCGGCGAATTTGAAGATCGCTTGAAAGCGGTCTTGCGCGAGGTCTCGGAGGCCAACGGACAGGTCATTCTGTTCATCGATGAGCTGCACACGATCGTCGGGGCGGGCAATGCCGAGGGTGCAGCGGATGCGGCGAATATGCTGAAGCCGGCGCTGGCGCGTGGTGATCTGCGCTGTATCGGTGCGACGACCCTCGACGAGTATCGAAAATACATCGAAGGCGACGCGGCTCTCGCACGGCGATTCCAACCCGTGATGATCGGCGAACCCACGGTCGAGGACACCGTATCCATCCTGCGTGGTCTCAAGGAGCGTTATGAGGTTCACCACGGCGTCCGTATTCAAGACGCGGCGCTCGTCGCGGCGGCCACGCTTTCCCATCGCTATATCAGCGATCGGTTCTTGCCCGACAAAGCGATCGACCTCGTCGATGAGGCTGCGAGTCGAGTCCGAGTCCAGATCGACTCGATGCCCGAGGAGTTGGACCAGCTCCAGCGCAAACGAGTCCAACTCGAGATCGAGCGCGAGGCTCTCAAAAAGGAGTCGGACGATGCGAGCCGCGATCGACTCGAATCCGTCGAACTCGAGATCGCGGAGTTGCGTACTACGTTGGACGCGATGATGGGAACCTGGCAGGTCGAAAAGGACCTGATCGCCACGGTTCGATCATTGAAGGAAAAACGCGAAGTCTTGTCTGCAGATTACCAGCGAGCCGAGCGCGCGGGGGATCTGGAGCGCGCAGCGGAGCTTCGCTATGGCAAGCTCGTCGAGCTCGAAAATGAACTCGACGAGAGTCAAAAGAAACTCGAGGCGCTCCAGGCCGAGGGGAGCATGCTCAGCGAGGAGGTCACGAGCGAGGAGATCGCGGAGATCGTCTCCAAGTGGACCGGCGTGCCCGTCACCAAGATGCTCGAAGGCGAGCAGGCAAAGCTACTCGAGATGGAAGCGCGCCTCGGGCGACGTGTCGTCGGCCAGGACGAAGCGCTCGCAGCGGTATCGAATGCCGTCCGTCGCGCACGGGCCGGACTCCAGGATCCCAGTCGGCCGATCGGTTCGTTCATATTCCTGGGTCCGACCGGCGTGGGTAAGACCGAAACCGCGCGCGCACTCGCGGAGTATCTCTTCGACGACGAACAGGCGATGGTCCGCATCGATATGAGCGAATTCATGGAGAAGCACGCGGTTTCGCGACTGATCGGTGCACCTCCCGGATATGTCGGGTACGACCAGGGCGGCACTCTCACAGAGGCTGTCCGCCGCCGCCCGTATAGCGTCGTTCTCTTCGACGAGATCGAGAAGGCCCATCCGGATGTCTTTCACATCTTCCTGCAGATTCTCGACGATGGACGCTTGACCGATGGTCGGGGGAGAACCGTGGACTTCCGCAACGCCGTGCTCATCATGACCTCGAATATCGGGAGCGAGCACATCGTCGACCTCGGCATTTCGGAAGAGGGCGAAATGCGGAGTCGTGTCACCGCCGCGCTCCGCTCGCATTTCAAACCCGAGTTCCTGAATCGAATCGACGACGTCGTGATCTTCCACTCCCTGGGTGAGGAACAGATCGGACACATTCTCGAAATTCAGCTCGAGCAACTGAGAGGCCGGCTCGCCGATCGACGACTGACCCTCGAACTGTCGGACGCGGCGGTCGAGTTCCTGGCAAGGCGTGGCTACGACCCGCAATATGGCGCTCGCCCACTGAAGCGATTGCTCCAGCGCGAGGTGCAGGATCCGCTCGCGATGCGAATTCTCGAGGGAGAGTTCAGCGAGGGGTCGACGGTACGGGGCGAACTCGCTGATGACGGCGAGGGGTTGGTCTTCACCTGAACTGTGAGTTTTCGTCTCGCAGGAGGCAAGACACTGGATGCCCTCGACGGGAGCGATCAATGGCCACCTGAAGTATATTCTTCAGCTGGATTGGAGGCGGCGAATTACGCTCGCCCACTCGGAGGTGTGAATGGGTTCGGTCGAGGTGACCCCGATCTCGCTTCCTCGAGATACCGTCCGCTTCGTCAAGACCTGGTTCCCGATCTACGAGAATGATCCGCACTGGGTTCCGCCGCTCTTCTACGAACGCAAGCGCTTCTTCGACCCGCGGAAAAACCCCTATTTCAAGGTCGCAGAGGTCCAGTGTTTCGTTGCATCTCTGGACGGCCGGGACGTAGGCACGATCTCGGCCGCGGTCGACGAGGTCTACCAGGAAGAAGAGGCTGGGACGGGTTTCTTCGGGTTCTTCGAATTCATCGACGATCTTGCGGTAGCCGCCGCCCTGCTCGATGCCGCCCGAGAATGGTTGGCCGCCCGCGGCATGCATCGCGTCATCGGCCCGTTCAACTTCAATACGAACCACGAATTCGGTCTGTTGATCGACGGCTTCGACAGCGACCCCTACATCGCCAATCCTCACAATTCCGCCTACTACCCGGCGATCTACGAATCGCTCGGGTTGCGTCCGGTGATGGATTGGTATGCCTACCACGTCGACTCGAAGATGACGGGGGTCAAAAGGATGAAGCGCTTGGGAGAGCGCCTTCTGTCTCGTCATCCCGAGATCACGATCCGGCCACTGGATCTATCGCGCTTCGATGAAGAAGTGTCTGGGTTGCGCGAAATCTACAGAGACGCATGGGAGCAGAACTGGGGACACGTTCGCGTGACTGATGAGGAGTTCGTCTTCATCGCGGCTGGGCTGAAACAAGTCATCGACCCCGAACTCTGCCTCATCGCCGAGGTCGCTGGACGCACGGCCGCGATTTCCGTGACATTGCCAGATATGAACCAGGTCGTGAAGAAAATGAAGGGCCGGATCTTTCCATTCGGCTGGTGGCACCTTTTGATGCGCAAGCGGACGATCAATCGCGTCAGGGTCTTCATGCTAGGGGTCGCAAAGGAATTTCAGTCGCTTCCTCTGGGAGCTGCACTCTATGCCCGATCCTTTGACGTAGGGAGTTCCAAGGGACTGGGGCAGGGAGAAGCCTCCCTGATCCTCGAAAAGAACGTGCGAATGCGCGGTGCACTCGAGAAAATGGGGGCCACGATCGAAAAGACCTATCGAAACTACGAGATCGAGACCCGGCCGGGCTCGGTCGTTCAAGCGAATGAAGGAGAACTCGCCTGATGGATATTCAATGGCATGTGGTGACGGACCTTTCCCAGTCATGCCGCAAGGCTGCAGAAGCACGAATCGAGAAGCTGGGCGAGGGGCAGAAAGATCTGATCCATGTTGTCATACACGTCGAGGGCAGTAATCACCATCAGCACGGCGCGGCCGAGGCAAAGATCCGCTGTCAGGCCAAAGGGCGGGAACTCATCGCGCACGAACGAGATGAAGAGCCTGAGATCGCGTTGACCCGGGCCGTCGATGTCTTTGAACGCGAGGTACGCGCGATGCGTGCGAAGCGACGAGATCATCGTGGGGGAGGACGAGCACGTCCGGCCGAGGGCGATGTCGCTGAGGAGGAGTCGACGGTCGTCGAGAGTGCAGACTGAGGCAGAGATCGGAGGGACGATGGCTAAGACGGGCGACGAAGATCCGCAAGAAACGCTCGAGTGGCTCGAGGCGCTCGATTCCGTGTTCGAGCGGGAGGGTGTCGAGCGGGCCCACTATCTCGTGGGTCGTCTCGTACGTCGTGCCAGGCGGAAGGGCGCCCACCTGCCGTACCGCGCGACCACGGCCTACATCAATACGATCTCGGATGCGCTTCAAAGGAAGAGCCCCGGTGATCAGGCGCTCGAGAAGCGGATCCGATCGTTCATCCGCTGGAACGCGATGGCCATGGTCGTCCAAGCGAATCGCGTCGACCCGTCGCTGGGTGGACATATTTCGAGCTTCGCCTCTGCGGCAACCCTCTACGATGTGGGCTTCAATCATTTCTTCCACGCACCCACCGAAGATCACGGCGGTGACCTCCTCTATATCCAGGGTCATTGTGCTCCGGGTATTTACGCGCGGGCCTTTCTGGAGGGCCGACTGACCGAGGAGCAGCTGCAGAACTTTCGCCAGGAGGTCGAACCCGGCGGGCTTTCGTCCTATCCCCATCCGCGATTGATGCCCGACTTCTGGCAATTCCCGACGGTGTCGATGGGCCTCGGGCCGCTGATGGCGATCTATCAGGCACGTTTCATGCGCTACCTGCACGATCGGGGGATCGTGAAGACAGAGGGTCGCAAGATCTGGGCATTCATCGGGGATGGCGAGACCGACGAGCCCGAAACCCTCGGTGCGATTTCGCTCGCCGGTCGTGAGAACCTCGACAACTTGATCTTCGTAGTGAACTGCAATCTCCAGCGACTCGATGGACCGGTCCGCGGAAACGGAAAGATCATCCA
>SMVB01136821.1_pt1 | contig 10849 bp, 5 predicted proteins | sample 2456461 | NCBI WGS metagenome assembly SMVB01 (sample SAMN11095934, study PRJNA526329) | marine sediment metagenome | biome: Marine sediment; feature: Surficial sediment; material: Deep marine sediment; isolation source: Hadal surficial sediment | place: Pacific Ocean | collected 2014-05 | depth 0-1...
CCATCTGGTCAGCAGACAGTGCTTCGCTTTCGTACAGGATTGCAACGCGCTTGAGGCGGCGATCGGAAAATTCGGCACTGGCCTGGTTCGCGCGTACCTCGGCGGTCGCATCCGCACGTCTGCGCGCATACGCAACGGTGGCATTTTCGACACGCGCATCAAGTTTCACGAGTATCTGGCCTTTCTTGACGAAGTCGCCACGTTCTACATTGAAGTAATCGACAATGCCGTCGACCTGGCTGCTTACGTCGGTCAGCACGTGGGGTTCTATAACGCAGTCGAGTCTGGGCAACGCTGCGCCCATGGCAGCGCCGGTGAAGACAGTCATCACCAGAAACGCTGAACAAACTGCCCATGTTGTTGCTCTAGGTTCCACTCTTCAGCTTCCTTTATAAGACGCCGGTAAATGACAAGGCGTCTTCGATCTGTTCATCCATATTGGCCAAGCACCGACGCACACGTCGATGCTGGTTTTCCAGCCCGCGCTGCGCCAGCCTCACCAGTCCCCTCCCAAGGCAATCAAGTGTCGGATTCCCATCTATACCCGTCCTTTTTAACAATAAACACAGGTACTCAGCGTTGATGGACCTCACAATTTTGTCCTGCAGCGAAAGAAACGCCTCGTAACTGCCGGGATCACCCTGGCGGCCACAACGCCCATAAAGCTGACGATCTATGCGCAGCGCGTCATTTTTTTCCGCCATTATCACGTGCAGCCCGCCCAGTTCGGCGACGCCATCGCCCAGTTCGATATCGGTGCCGCGGCCAGCCATGTTCGTCGCGATGGTGATGCAACCTTGCTGGCCGGCACCCGCAATAATCTCCGCTTCACGTGCATCGTGGCGAGCATTAAGCAGGGCATGTTTCAGCCCGACGGCATGCAGTAATTCACTTAAGTTTTCGGAGCTTGCGACCGTGCGCGTTCCAATCAGGACAGGTTGTCCGGTTATATGCAGTGCTTGTATGCGTTCGATAATCGCGCCCCACTTTTCGTCAGCGGTCGCATACAAATGTGCGCCGGCGTTCACGCGCCGTAACGGGCGATGACTGTCTACCCGAAAAACCTTCAGGCCATAGGTTGATAACAATTCATGGGCAACTTCCGTCGCGGTGCCGGTCATGGCGCCTAAACGCAAGTAGCGATGAAAAAACTGCTGGTAGGAAATTTGCACGATGGCTTCGGTGAGTGGCGTGACCTCGACCCTTTCGCGGGCCTCGATGAGCTGGTGCAGTCCGCGCTCCCATGAACGATCCTGCATCAGCCGCCCCGTATTCTCATCGATAATCTGAACTTTGCCATCACGCACCAGGTAGTGCTCATCACACACGAAGAAATGCTCTGCGCGCAGCGCCTGAATGACGAGGCCTTCGCGTTGGCGGCGCCGTGTCCAGAATTCGTCTTCGTGTTCACACAGTTCGGCGAGCAGGGCACAACCCTTTGTCGTCAGTTTGATTTTGCCCTTCGAGCTATCGACCACGTAATCTGCATCGCTGCTCAGTTTCGCTGCGAGTCGCAGGGCGTCCTCATAGACACCGGGTAACGGGCTATCGGCCAGTGGACGCGACAATATTAAAGGTGTGCGCGCCTCGTCGATGAGTACGGAATCAGCCTCATCAACAATGCCAAAGCACAGTCCGCGCATTACCGGTTGCTGAGAAACCGGACCACCGGCAGCTTGGAGCAGCCGATCCAGACGACTGCAGTGCTTGCCGGTAGTGACGCGATCGCGCAGGTAATCGAAGGCGACCTGTTTATTGGTGGTGTAAGTAATGTCACATGCATAGGCCGCGCGGCGGGCAGCCGGATCCGCCATGTCGGCCGTTACAGTGCCGACAGTCAGGCCAAGAATTGCGTACAGCGGTGACATGCTCCCGGCGTCGCGGTTGGCGAGATAGTCGCTGGTGGTAATCACGTGCACGGGAATACCCGCGAGTGCTGCCACGCTTGCGGGCAGGGTTGCGGTTAAGGTTTTACCTTCGCCCGTGTTCATCTCCGCCAGCATTCCGTTGAGAATGATATAGCCGCCGATAATCTGACTGGGATAATGCCGTTTGCCGAGCGTACGTTCCGCAAGCTCACGCACCAGTGCGAAGGCTGTGGCAACCAGATGTTCCTGCAAACCATTTTGTAACAGTGCCTCACGCACTCTTGTCACCTGTCGCAACAATGCATGCGCGGTCAATTTTTTAAGTGGCTGGTCCAGCGTGTCGACTCTGCCCACAAAATCCATTACTCGCCGCCGGTCGCTCCTGCGCGAGTTCTTAAGACGGCGAATGAAATTCTGCACGGCACGATCAAGCACACCCTGACGTTCATCCTTGCGCACCGGATACGGGCCGAGTAACACACCAGGTTTCATGGCTTCGCTATACATTGAGCTGGCGCAGGAAAACCTGCCGGAGTTTTCGGTACCACTGCCACGCGAGTGGCTGGTAACCATGATCGAAACGCACATACGCACGTTCGCCGAAACGGCGCACCGGGGTTGCCGTTGTCAGTTCCAGCTGAAAGATCTGCTCCAGGGTCGCGACGCCCCGATCATCCGCCGGGTCGGTTGCGAAGCGACCACCGCCCAACCCGCCAAGTGCGGCGCTCGGGAGCATATGCGTTGCTGATGGAGTCTCACGACTAATGGATGCTGCGATGACCTCGTCCAGTTGTTCGGCGAGACGAAAGTTGATCTGTTTCGTGCGCGTCCGGATCAAGCCAATCTCATCCTGGCTGACAGCCACCACGATAGTGCCCTCGGCAACATTCGCCACGAAAGCGAGCAGCTCACCGTTGCGTATAAATCTCCCTTCGAGATTATGCGGGTGATGAATAATAAACCGACCGCTGCGAGTGCTGCGTACTGTTAAGGCGGTAACGCGCTGTTGAGCAACTGTGAGATCAGCTTCGATGCGATCAATTTCGTCCTGAACAATTTGCGCATCTACCTGATCGGTTGCACGAATTGCAAGGTAACGCGCCTCTGCTTCCGCTAGTTCCGCCTTGAGGATGAGCGCTTTCGCGACCAGTTCCGGATCATGCATTTCTAATAACACTTCGCCCGGCTGCACCATGCTATCCGGTGCGGCGACCACACGCGTGATTACCGCGTCAACCTCTGCGCGGATCTCTGATTCAGGCGGCAGCCAGACCACACCCTGCGCATGCGTAGCTAAAGGCAGCGGCACCACCGCCAACAAAATGACCAACGCGCTTGCGACCAGCGCGCCGCGGACCAGATTGCGATTGCGGGCAGTCTGAAATTCTGTGCTGGTTGTGAGCGCCCGGGTACTTTTTAGTGCGGGCCAGATTAGTTGCATGGTTATGGCCCAGCACGCAAGCAGGGTGCCGACTATAAAGAACTGCGCGGCGACGAACAGGATGATAATGAACATGATGAGCATTCGGTACGCGAACGAACTCACTGCGTAGACGGCCAGCCAGAATGCTTCGCCAGGCGTACTGGCCGGTGAGTATGCGTCGGCAAAACTAAACACGTAGCGACGCACCAGATAGCCGATGTAACGCTTCGCACGGCTGGCAAGATTGGGAATTTCGAGTGCATCGGCCAACACGAAGTAACCATCGAAGCGCAACAGCGGATTACCATTGACAACAACCGTCGAGATCGCCCCGATCAGCATGATGTTGAATGCAATCGCACGCACCAGACCCGGCTCGACTGCGACCCAAACGAACATCGCGAGTGCCGCAATGAGCACCTCGGCGAAAATACCTGCGGCACCAACCATCATACGCTGCCGCTTGTTCGGGAATGACGACGCACACGATGCGTCGACGTAGGGTACCGGCGCGAACACCAGCAGCATGATGCCCATTTCATGCACTTCGCCGCCCCAGCATTTCGCGGCCAGACCGTGGCTAAGTTCGTGCGCCGTCTTGATGACAGGATAGGTCAGCCACAGCAATACAAGATTGCCCGGTGTCAACACCCGATCGTAGATGTTTTCGGTCAACTCAGGCCAGTGCATACCCGCGAGTACCAAAGCGGATATAACAATGCACAGCCAGATGATCAGGCCAAGGCGGCTGAAAGCCCAGCGCACCGTTGGTAGTAAGCGACTGAGAAATCGGTCAGGATCGAGTAGCGGGAAACGCAGCGCGAGCGGATTCATAAATCGCCCGTGTACATTACTGCGTTGCCGGGCCTGTCCCCGGCGCAGCATTTCTTCCGTGTCCGGCGTGATCGCAACATTCAGCAAGTCAGCCGCATGCAACTGCGTGAGCAACTGGATGATCTCATCCTGGGTTATCTCGAGGTCGCCATCGCGGAACTCGACAGCATCAAGCTGATCCCAGATTTCCTGCACCGTGCGGGCACCGTTCATCTGGCCAACCAGCAACTGTGCGGTGGCTGAGAGACGGTGTTGCCGCCCTGACGCCGGGTTCTGGATAACGTACCAGAGTTCACCACGATACATATGCCGTTGTATCTCGACATGGTTGCGCAGCATGGGCCTTAAGCCCGCAACACGGTACCAGAGTGAAGTGTTCAGTGCGGCGCTCATGCGATGCTTAGACCCATAACCACAGGCGCAGCCAATCGGTCAGTTCGTGGGTCAGGATCCAGCCGACCTGGCGCCTGCCGATTTCGATCTTGCCGATGCCCTGCATGCCTGGCCGCAGTAACGTATCAGTATTTTCCAATTCGGCTTCGACCATAAAGAAATTGCTGCCGTCCTCTGCGGATGAAACCGGCGTTATACGAGTAACGACAAAGCTAAACCGTTCGTGCGGATAACCGGTTAGTGCCAATGTGCCGGATTGCTGTTCGGCTAGCTGGCCTATGTCGCGCTCATCGACCTGTAACATCACGCGGTAGCCGTCTAACGGTGTAACTTCGAACAACACATCACCACGTTCGACGGGTGCGCCCAAAGACTGGCTAAGGTCGCCGGCAACGATAACGCCGGACAGCGGTGCCACGATACGTGACCGCGCAAGATTTTCTTCGCTAAGCTCCAGTTTGACTGTCGCCTGATCAAGCTTCGCTTTGAGGATAACGACCTCGGTGCGATCCTGCTCCCCCAGTGCCCGCCGATAGGCTTTGGCAATTTTCTGCTTTTCGCTGAACCAGTGCGTGCGGTCGAGTTGCAATTCCTTGTCGTCGAGCAAGCACAACAGGTCGCCTTTCTCAACGATGTCTCCGGCACGGACATCCGCTGCCATGATATAGCCGTCCATCGGGGCAATCACCACCCGCTGAACCATGCCTTCGAGTCTGGCACTCGCGGTAACGCGATAGTCGCCGGTTACAAAAGTCAGTAACAGCACGATAACGGTGCCAGCAATACCCCCCAGCTTGAGGGCCATGTGTTGTGGGCCAACGATATTCATCAATGCCTCTTGAGCTTTGTCGATGAACCGTTGTGAGAGTGACCGTTCTTCCAGAAATTTACCGTGCAACAGTGGGCCTACCAGCGCGGTGATACATTCACATAAAGATAACGTCGCGGCATCAAAGGCATCGGCGGACGGATGCTCCAACAAGATGGCTCCCACCAGTTGCCCGTCGTGATTCACCGGCAGAGTGCAAATAGCGCCTGCCCGTGCGTGGCGAGCGAACTCTGTATGTGCCCGCAGAACCTGATTGGGACTGCCCGGTCGAGCGGGAAAAACCACGGTTGTGTCCTGATCCAGTGCTTCATCCATCGCAGCACCGGCGGCACGCGTGAGATTCATTTTTTCGGTTGGCGCCGCACTGTGCGACACTGCTAGCACCTTGCATCGCTGGTCATGCACGATCCCGAAACTCGCGCTGTTGCAACCAAGACTGGTAGCCAGTTTACCGAGCACCGCCAACGCCGCAGCCTGGAAGCTGCGATGTTCCAGGCTGGTCGTAATTAGTTCGATAATCGACCGTAATCGCTGCTCATCGGTCTGTAACGGATTGTTAACAGGTGTATTCATATATATAAGTCATCTAGCAGCCCTGCCGGCCACTGAAATACAGCCGCATCAACAGGGCATACAGGGGCAACTGTTGCATTATGTGATGTGGGGAAATGAGACTTGGGTCTCAAATTATGGAAAGTCTGATTACGCTTTGCATAGACCGCCAGGCTATGCGGCGAGCAGATGCAGTCAGAATAGATTGGTCAGTCGAATAGAAAGAGGCAATGCATCGTGGCCTGGCTGAGCGGCCTAGGCGCGCAGACGGCAGGTGGTTTGGGAGAAACGCGCGACCCTTGTTTATGCCGTCCTTGTAAGCTAATGCAGCTATCTAATGCGGCTACTGCAAATCTTTAACTGCTAGACATCCAGATTGCCTACCATCAGCGCATTGCGCTCGATGAATGCTCTGCGCGGTTCCACCTGATCGCCCATCAGTGTTGTGAAGATTTCATCGGCACCAACGGCGTCTTCGATACGTACCTGCATAAGGCGGCGACTTTCCGGATTGATGGTGGTTTCCCACAGCTGATCAGGGTTCATTTCTCCGAGGCCTTTATAGCGCTGGATGTTCTGACCCTTGCGCGCCTGCTGCATCAACCAGTCCATGGCTTCACCAAAATTACCGATATCACGGCGCTGTTCACCACGCACAACATACGCCCCGGCTTCTATAAATCCATTCAACTGCTCACCCAGTGACGCGATTTGCTGATATTCAGGTGACTCGAAAAAATGAATGGGTATATCTTTCGTTGTATCAACACCATGTTTGCCACGGTGGACAAGCAGCCCTGCAAGGCCCTCTTCACTTTCTTTCAGCGAAATACTCCAGGAGCCACCGTCACCATTGAGCGTCTGCTGCAAAGCATGCTTCAACTGGTCGCCCCAGGCCGCCATCCAGGTTGCATCGGTCAGGTTGTCTGCAGCAACTGATGGCACATACAACAGCTGCTCAAGCACCGTTTGATCGTAGCGAAAGGACAAACGCTTAATAATGTCGCTGACGTCCGTGAACTGTTGTGCCAATGATTCCAATGCGCTGCCGGAAATGGGCGGTGCATCCTTGGAGGTATGCAGTGCCGCCCCTTCCAGTGCCACACTCAATAGATACGCATTCAGTTCGGCATCATCTTTGACGTACTGTTCCTGTTTGCCGCGCTTTATCTTATACAACGGCGGCTGCGCAATATAGATATGCCCGCGCTCTATCAGTGCTGTCATTTGTCGGTAGAAGAAGGTAAGCAAAAGAGTGCGTATATGCGAGCCATCGACATCAGCATCGGTCATGATGATAATTTTGTGATAACGCAATTTATCCGGGTCAAAATCATCGCGACCTATGCCGCAACCCAATGCAGTTATCAGGGTTCCAACTTCTTGCGATGACAACATTTTATCAAAACGCGCCCTTTCCACATTCAGAATTTTACCCTTAAGCGGCAGTATCGCCTGCGTCCTGCGATCGCGGCCTTGCTTGGCAGAACCCCCTGCTGAATCACCCTCGACTATGAACAATTCGGATAACGCCGGATCTTTTTCCTGACAATCTGCCAGCTTCCCGGGCAAGCCCGCTATGTCGAGCGCGCCTTTGCGCCGGGTCATTTCTCGTGCCTTGCGTGCCGCTTCACGGGCACGCGCAGCATCAATAATTTTAGATACGATGATCTTGGCGTCGGCCGGATGTTCCAGCAAAAAATCCTCCAGTCGCTCTGCGACACGGCTCTCCACGATGCCCTTAATTTCGGAGGACACGAGCTTATCTTTAGTCTGTGACGAAAACTTCGGATCCGGTACTTTTATAGATAATACGGCCGTCATCCCTTCGCGAGCATCCTCACCACTCGTTGCGGTTTTATCTCTACGCACCCCGGATTGTTTCTCCATATAGCTGTTCAGGGTGCGAGTGAGGGCGCTGCGGAAACCAGCGAGGTGGGTACCACCATCCCGTTGCGGGATGTTGTTGGTAAAACAAAACATATTTTCCTGATACCCGTCGTTCCACTGGATCGCTGCTTCGACCGTGATGCCATCAGCTTCATCGCAAAAATAAACTACGCTTGGGTGTATAGGCGTCTTGTTGCGATTCAGGTGTTTGACAAACGCCTCAATCCCACCCTCAAATTCGAAACAATCCTTGTTGTCATCTCGTTCATCAACCAGTTCGATACGAATGCCGGAATTTAGAAACGACAATTCACGCAGACGGCTGGCAAGGATGTCGTAATGAAATTTAATATTGGTGAAAATTTCCTTGCTGGGTTTAAAGCGAATCTTGGTTCCGGTACGATCCGTGGGGCCTGTTTGGTGCAAGGCTTCAAGCGGTTCACCCAAACTGTAACTTTGCTCGTATATCTGGCCAGAACGATAAACGGTTAGCTGCAGGCTTTCTGACAACGCGTTGACCACCGACACACCCACACCGTGCAGCCCTCCTGAAACTTTGTAGGAGTTGTCATCAAATTTACCGCCCGCATGCAGCACGGTCATGATAACTTCAGCCGCCGACCGTCCCTCTTCCGGATGTTCATCAACGGGAATTCCGCGACCGTCATCGATGACACTTACCGATTCGTCAGGATGAATCGTTACCAGGATTTCGCTGCAGTAGCCTGCCAGTGCTTCGTCAATCGAGTTGTCGACAACCTCGAAAACCATGTGGTGTAAACCAGTGCCATCATTGGTATCGCCGATGAACATACCGGGGCGTTTACGCACGGCCTCAAGGCCTCTTAAGACCTTGATATTGCTGGAATCGTATTGGTTTTCTTTGCTCATAGCAGAAGCCCTTAACACTACCCGGTGGTGGTACTCAAAAAGAACCAGAAATTATACCAGAGCCGTGACTTTACCGTGCTCCACATGGAACATTTTACCCTGTGCTGACCAGGGCAGATCTTCGGGTTCCAGAGCCGTCACAAACATCTGTGCCGGTACGTCCTGGAGCATTTCAAACAACCGGTTACGGTTATCCCGATCGAGCTCCGCAGCGGGATCGTCAACCAATAAAACCAGCTGATCCGCTATTCGCTCAGATACAAATCGAGTCTGCGCAATAACCAGCGCAGCGCCAAGCATTTTCTGCTGGCCTCGCGAAACCCAGTGACGCGCCCGATGATCATGCACCTGTAAATTCAGATCCGCGCGGTGGGGACCTACCTGTGTTGCAGCATAGGCACGATCACGCGACCAGCTTTCAGCAAGTGCAACTTCCAACCCCGCACTTGTAGACCATCCGCGTTTATAGGAACAATTCGCATTAAATGACAGCTTATCGGCGACAATAGAAGAAAATAGAGGAAGATAATCGTCTAAAAATTCTGTGCGCAGCTGATCGACTTGTTCACCGTACTGAATTAACTCTGCATCCCAGGCCTGAACTTCAGCATCTGACTCATTCTGACGCAGGGCAGCATTTCGTTGGCGAAGGGCTTTCTGGTAGCGTCGCCACGCTTCCAAAAACTGATGTTTCACGTGAAACACTCCCCAATCCAGGAAGCGCCGTCTGCATTCCGGACCTCCATGGACCAACTCATGAATCTCCGGGTCGATTACCTGGACAGGTAGTAGCTGCGCTAAATCGCTACTGGTGCCGTTGTCACCATCAATGCGGATGCGTCGTTCACCTATAGCAACTTCCACGCCGGCTTTATGCTGAATATTGCCCACTGCAATTTCACCAAACAGCGTAAAACCCGAGCGCCCTGTTTGAATCAACTCCCGGTTGCCACTGCCGCGAAAAGACCTGCCGCGGCCAAGGTAAAACAACCCCTCAAGCAAGCTGCTTTTACCACTCGCATTCGGACCTGTAATCAGGTTAAGGCAGGGATCAGGTGTCAGTTCAATGTCCGCTAAACAACGGAAACCTGTGGCTCGAAACTGCAGCAGGCTCAAACTAGCCCCGAGAAATTAATGCGCGCCTAGAGACGCATGGGCATAACGACATACAAACTTCCGTCATCGCCAGGAGCCCTTAATACGCAACTGCTGCTGGGATCCAGTAAACCAACCTCAACGTTTTCATCATCAACTGCCGCCAGTGCATCAAGCAAGTAATTCACATTGAAGCCAATCTCCATCTCTTCACCTGTGTATTCCACCTCGACTTCATCCTCGGCTTCTTCCTGATCCGGGTTATTGGCGTGTATGCGTATATTGTCTTTTTGAAATTCCAGTCGGACACCCCGATATTTTTCATTCGACAGGATAGCCGCACGTAGCAAACCTTGTCGTAAAGCCTCTTTACTGCTTTTTACAATATTTGATTTCGTGTCAGGAATTACCCGATCGTAATCCGGAAAACGACCATCGATCAGTTTAGACGTAAAGCGGATGTTGCCCACATTGATTCGAATATGATTACTGCCCATGGCTAACTCCACGTCTCCGTCACCATCTAACAAGCGTTGCAGCTCCAATACGCCCTTACGTGGCACTATCACCTGGCTTTTAGCTCCATCCACACCGTCCAGCGCAATATCACACAACGCCAGCCGGTGCCCATCGGTCGCTACCGCACGTATTTTCCCCCCACCGGTTTCCAGTAACAAACCATTCAGATAATAGCGCACATCCTGCTGTGCCATTGAGAAATGGGTTTTATCCAATAGCCTGCTAAGGTTGGCCTGACTAATAGTGATTTTCCGATCAGCATTAACATCTTCAACAACAGGGAACTCTGCTGCTGGTAACGTTGCTAACACAAACTTGCTGCGACCCGATTGCACGTTAAGTCGATCACCCTTGAGGCTTATGGTTACAGTTGCACCTTCCGGCAATGCTCGACATATATCCAGCAATTTACGTCCAGGTACCGTGATGTCACCAGGTACCTCAACCGAATCGACCTCATTGGTTGCTACCAGTTCCACTTCCAAATCGGTTGCTGTAATTGATAACGTGTTTTCACTTGCCTGTAACAATACATTTGCCAGAACTGGCATGGTC
>SMVB01206669.1_pt1 | contig 10849 bp, 10 predicted proteins | sample 2456461 | NCBI WGS metagenome assembly SMVB01 (sample SAMN11095934, study PRJNA526329) | marine sediment metagenome | biome: Marine sediment; feature: Surficial sediment; material: Deep marine sediment; isolation source: Hadal surficial sediment | place: Pacific Ocean | collected 2014-05 | depth...
AATTCTTCCGCTTTCACCGGCGGTGGCGACTTCAATCTGCGGTTCGCCGGCGGCAAGTACGTCGTCCGCGGGCACGCGGGCCTCAGCTACGTGGCCGGTTCCCAGGAAGCGATCGCTTCGCTGCAGCAGCGCAGCGTCCACTACTTCCAGAGACCGGATCAGGATCACGTGACGTTCGATCCGACCCGGACCTCACTGCTCGGCACATCCGCTTCCCTGCAATTCGAGAAGAACGCCGGCGAGCACTGGCTGTACAATGCGGGCATCTGGGGTGACTCCCCCAACTGGGAGCTCAACGACATCGGCCGGCTCGGACGTGCGGATGATCTCCAGTCGTGGGGCGGACTCATGTACCGCGAGACCAACCCGGGCAAACTGTTCCGCAATTACAACTTCCGTCTGAATGCCAGCTCGGGCTGGAATTTCGGCGGCGTACGGACCGGAACGCGGATTAACGTGAACACCAACGCCACGCTCCTCAGCTACTGGTCCGCCAGGCTGAACTTCAATCACAGCTTTTCATCCATGTCCGATCGCCAGACGCGCGGCGGCCCGCTGATGGGCAACAATTCGTTCTGGGGCATCAGCGGCAACATCCGGAACAGCCACACGGCAGGCCTTCGCGTGGGCATCAACGGATTCTGGGGAAACCGGAACCTGGGAACCGACTACAGCATCGGCATGGACGTCTCGTTCGAGCCGACCGATCAGATACGGGTGTCGATCGGGCCCGAGTTCTCCCGGTTCAACGACAAGCGGCAGTTCTTCACCTCTCTCGAGCGTGAGACCGGAACGGCGACCTTTGGCACACGCTACATCTTCTCGGAGATCCAGCAGAGCCAGATTTCCATTCCGATTCGGATAAACTACGCATTCGATCCGGATAAGAGCCTCGAATTGTGGGCCCAGCCGTTTGTGGCCAGCGGCGCGTTCTCGGGATTCGGAGAGCTTCCCGTAGCGCAGAGCTTCGATCTGCGGATGTTCGGCACGGATGGCACGACGATTACGAGAGAAGACGACGGAGCCGGCAGCCATTTCTTCACAGTGACCGACGGCCCGGACGAGTTCACGCTGGGTAACGGCGATTTCAATTCGATCTCGTTCCGGTCGAACCTCGTGTTCCGCTGGGAGCTGAGGCCGGGCAGTACGCTGTTCCTGGTCTGGCAGCAGAACCTGTCGCAGTTTTCCAATGATGGCCGCTCCGTGAGCACGGGCGATCTGCTGGATACGTTCAGCGCGCCGGGCAGCAACATCCTCGCGGTCAAGATGAGCTACTGGCTCCCGATGTAATTATTCGTGTCGGCCCCGGGGCAGCGTCTCCGGGGTCGGACACACACACCCGGAGGACACGCGTGGCGCTCGAGATGAAGACCCACTGTGAGCGCTGCGGTCGGGACCTGCTTCCCGCTGGACCCGCCTTCATCTGCAGCTACGAATGCACCTGGTGCCGCGAATGCGCCGCCGGCTTCGAATTCCGCTGCCCCAACTGCAACGGTGAACTGGTAGCCCGACCCCGGCGGACTCCCGATGTACCGGAGCCGGGACCAGGGGGCGAGTACGTTTGAGGCGGGTGCTGCTGATTGCTAGCTGAAGTAGCCTACGGAGAACTGTGCGTGCAATTGGAATTCGGACAACCAATTCCGGCCGTCCACCGTCGAACGAGTATCAACCCAATCCCAAATGGAATAAGACGGAGTTGCGTGATGCGGACTAGACTTGCGAGCGGCGTTCTTCTCGGCCTCATTCTCCCGTTCACAGCCGGCTGTGCCGGTGAGGGTACGGCTGCCACCGGCCTCAAAGCGGCGATCGATACGATCGGCAGCATCGAGCGCCTGCACTACCCGGAAACCGGAGCGATCGAACTGCCGTGGCGATTTGATACGGTGGCAGTCATCGGCGGGTTCACGGAAGACGATCCCGACAAGCAATTCGGTCAGGTCTTCCGACACGGTCTGGCTTCCGATGCGGCCGGCAACCTGTACGTATTCGACAATCAGGGGAAGCGGATTATCGGGTTCAGTACAGCGGGTGATGTCATCGGCACCTGGGGACGCGAAGGTGAGGGTCCAGGTGAGATCGGCGCCTGGGGCGGCGTGCTGGCGATGGGTCCTGGGGACACGCTGTGGCTGGCGGACTCGTCCAACCAGCGAATCACCCTGTTCCCGATCGACGGCGGAGAGCCGGCATCGATTCCGGCGCCCGAGGGCAGCTCCAGCTTCGGCGGCAAGATGGTAGTCGTGCCCGACGGCGTGCTCAGCATGATGACCTCATTCAGCTTTTCGCCCGACAGCGACGCGAAGATGCCGGACCGACCTCTCGTCCACGTCACGCGAGACGGCACGATCACGGACACGCTGTGGAGCGTGCCCGCGGCGGAAGTGGACCTCGTAACGATTACCAGTGGCGACCACATGATGATGCTGATGATGTCCCGGCGATTCTCGCCGAATTTCTCGTACGACAGATTCTCTGATGGGGGCTTCGTCAAGCATGATCAGGTGCCCTACGATTTTCGGCTGATCGCCTCGGACGGCACCGTGGAGCGGATCATTCAACGCGATCCGGCGCCGCGCCCGACGACGGACGAAGATCGCCAGCGCGTAATCGACGAATTGCTCGATCCGCGGGATGGCGAAGTATCGGACACGCAGAAGAAGCAGGCCGAAGCCACCACTTTCTCAGAGGTCATTCCGCTAATCAACACGGTGATGCTCGATCACGCGGACCGGATCTGGGTCGGCGTGTCTGAGACGGTTCCCGGGGAGAATGAGCGTCTGGACATCTATTCACGCGATGGTCGGCTGCTCGGCGAGCTGCACGACGTCGAGTTGCCGCATTTGTTCTTCGGGGATGGCTACGCGGCGCTGATCACGGAGGATGAGCTGGACGTCCAGCAGATCGTCATCCTGCGGCTTATCGAAACGACCTAGTCGTCGGCCACTAGTCGCAGCGAACGCTCGGCTGCGCGTTCCGGGTGCTCCGGGAGTGCGTCCAGTTCGCCGGGCAGCAGCGCCGTTACGAGACCGGGATTGGTCTCCCAGGCGTCGAATTCTTCGGCATGCTTCAGGTTCCAGCGACGGCCGATGATCCGGAGGCGTTCCTCCAGCCAGTCAGGATGCGGGAATTCGAGCAGATCGAAATACAGACGACCGAGCTCGAACAGTTTGTCCATGTAGGGTTCCGCATCGATCGCGACCGCGGGGAGATCCGAATGAATGCCCCGATATGTGAACACGGGAGCGGGTTGCCGGTGGGGTTTGGCCGGCGCGATGCACTTCTGGATTCGGGCCAGCGTGATCGCGTCGCGCACGATCTTGCCCGTCGCCTGGTGATCGGGATGACGCAGACCGCGACGCCACGCATCGCCGAATGTCAGGACGCCGGTCGGGCGCACCTCGGCGATCAGTTGCGCGACTCGAAGGGCCGCATCGTGCGATGCTTCTACGGCCGTGTCGGGAAAATCCAGGAACCGGGTTTCGATGCCGAGCAGTTCGCCCGCAATCCGGCCCGTCTCGGTGCGGCGTTTGACGACTTCTTTTCAGCTCACCGCTCCGAACGCTTCGGTCATCTCCCCACGCGTCATCCAGCAAAGCACGACGCGGTCCCCACGAGCCCGCTGAGCGAGCATCGCGGCGACCGCGCCTACTTCGTCGTCGGGGTGGGCCAGCACAACCAGAAGCGTCTGCTGATGTCCGCCTCTGTGTGCCTTCAACTAACCCCCGATATGTAAGTCTTTCGCTTCCCTACTGCGGCAGATCGCTCTTAGTTTCCGCCGAACGATACGCGGGCTCCGACGGTCAGCGACAATACCCACAGGCTGTCGATCGGATCCGAACCCAGCAGCTGCGAATACGGCAGCATGTCGAATGAGTCGGCAAAGATGTAATAGGGCTGCGCCTTGAAGAAGATGTTCAGCTTCGTGCCGCCCGTGCGGATGGCCTGGTACCCTACCTGGCCGCCGAACGTCAGTGTGAAGTAGCTCGCGTCGATCCCGTTCGCAGGATTACTCGGGCTGAACGTCTCGTCCACATCGACGCTTGTTACGCCTGCTCCGATGTTAGCTGAAAACGTCAGGGGGTAATCCTGGTACAACGGCGAATTGAAGTTCATCTCCACTCCGCCACCGAAGTACGTCAGATCAACCGGTGGCGACAGGAGAAGACCGGAGTCGGCCAGGCCATTGTCCAGCTTGTTGAGCATGAAGTCGCCACGTACGGAAACGTTCGGGCTGAAGTGCCAGGCCAGTCCGGCACCGTACCCTCCCGCAGACGATGTCAGGTCACCCAGCGAACCGAGCCCGACGGAGATTCCTCCATGGAGGTCCACGGAGAAATCCGAAGACTGCGCAGTGGCAGCAGCGGGCAGGCCGAAAACCAGCAAACCGGCGAGAAGTACTCGGGTTTTCCTCGCGAAATGCAACGGTGCCTCCTTGGCAGCGCGGATCCTGATCCCACCCCCGTCCCGCGTGTGCGGGGGCGAATACCCGGCCCGAATGGAGTCCGACGGCTACGTCGGACCCGATGAACGGGACCGGATTCTGAGTCTCGCCGCGCGAATCGTGCAGGATCTGCGCCACTACCGCCGATACGACTGAGGGCCTACCGGGGACCCCCTGTTCCCGTGACTCGTTTGACGAGGACTCCCGCCTCCAGCCGTTGCCCCGCCGTCCATCCATTGAGCAGCAGCAACTCATCGAATTCGCTCGTAGACGGATACCGCTCGTTGAACGATTCCACGCTCATCGATTCCGGCACTTCGACGATGTCGATCCGCTTCGGATCCACGGTCAGCAGGCGGCGGTCGGTCAGCGGAGCGAAGCTTTCCATCGAACGCTCGAACTCGGACGCGTACTGCCCGAATCGTGATGAGGGCGAGTAACCGACCAACTGATACGTCAGCCCATCGTGCCGGATGAACAGGACGAGTCCCTCGAGGGTCACTCCGCGGGTGGTCGCCCGGAAACCCCCCATCACGGCAGGCAGGCCGTTGATCGTGCGATCGGCCCGGCTCGTGCTACGAACCCCATCCTGCTTGAAAAATGCCTCCGCGGCCTGGGTCGGTGTCTGACCCGCTGCGAGGGTCATCTGCAGAATCGCGTCCTCGTTCGGGCTGATTGCCGTGACGTCGGACGGCTTGTTCTGACGCTCCCAGCCGGCCGGAAAGTTGAGCTGGAAAGCCAGATCGGGATGGAGAAACCGATCGCCCTCGAAGTACCCCTGATGCGGATCCTCACCCACAATAAGCCCGTCGATGCGCCGCAGGTACTCGTCGTGTCGCACAATCCCGCCCGGATTCCCGTCCGCCGCTGCACGCTCCTCCGCGGCTTCTATTCTGTTCCCCGGATCGGGATGGGACGCCTGCCATTCCGGAATCGATCGGCCTGAGGCTTCCCGCTGGCGCTCGAGGATCTTGAACATATCGACCGCCGCCTCGGGATCGTACCCGAGCCTCGTCATGTACCGATGCCCCAGCAGGTCCGACTGGCTCTCGTCGTCACGGCCGTACTTGAGGAATACCAGGCCGAGGCCGCTGCCCAGCACGTCTCCAAACGGCCGGATGCCGGGCACGGCGATCATTCCCGCCGTAAAGGTGATCTGCGCCAGCCGCTGCCGGCTGAGCGCTTCGACGATGTGGCGGGCCGTGATGTGGCCCAGCTCGTGACCGAGCACGGATGCCATTTCCGCCTCGGAATTGAAGTGAGCCATGATTCCACGGGCCAGGTAAATCGGGCCACCCGGCAGCGCGAAAGCATTGATCACGGGGTCATCGATGATCTGGAACGACCACGGCAGTTGCGGCCGCTCGCCGACAGCCGCCAGTGCCTGCCCCACGCTGTCCACGTAGGCCTGGAGATTGTCGTCATCGTACAGACCGAACTGGGCCTCGACGGTCTGCTTGAATTCCAGACCCATCTCGATTTCGCTGCTCTCACTTACGAGCGACAACATCCGGCCTCCCGTGGCCGGGTTCGTCGCACAAGCCGATAGCGACAACATGATGCCCGCCGCTGCCGCCAGCATCCGTGCTCCTGTCCTGCCCCCCTGCGTCATGTCGATGCTCCTCATGAAATGTACTTTCGGGCCCAGGCCGCCAGAACGCGGCCTACGTATTCTGCATCTTCGGGATCCGTGAGCAGGTGATCCGCCCGGTCGAGCGACACGAAACTCTTCGGATGCCGGGCCGCCTCAAAGATCAGGGCGGCGTTTTCTATGCCTACGATCGTGTCCACTGGCGAGTGGAAGATCAACAGGGAGCGGCCAAGCGTCTTGATGCGCTCGGTCTGCCCGGTCCCTTCCAGATCTTCGAGAAACTTGCGGCGCACCAGAAAAGTACGACCGGCGATCGTCACCTCCGCCTCGCCCTCCGTCTTGATCTGCTCCATCGCGTCGCCCAGCAGATTTTGCACGTGCCCCGGGTCCGCCGGGGCGCCTATCGTCGAGACGGCCGCGATGCTGTCGATCTCGTGCGCCGCCTGGATGACCGCCGCGCCGCCCAACGAATGGCCCACGAGAATCTTCGGCGCACTGACTTCCCGCACCAGAAACTGTGCGGCGGCGACCAGGTCTTCCACGTTGGACGCGAAGCTCGTGTCCGCAAAGTCACCCTCGCTCTCGCCGAGGCCGGTGAAGTCGAACCGCAGCACACCGATCCCTTCCGCCACCAGCGCGCTCGATATCCGGCTCACCGCCCTCAAGTCCTTCGAGCAGGTGAAGCAGTGGGCAAACAGCGCGCAGGACGACACTGACCCGTCCGGCATGTCGAGCCGGGCGGCGAGCCGATCGCCGGCCGCACCTTCAAACGTCAGTTTACGTGAACTCATGCCGTCTGTTTTTCCAGTGTGACCAGGGCCACGGATGTCACGACAAGCGCCGCCGCCACTACCGCCATGAGGCCGAACGACTCGTCACCGAGCCACACGCCCAGCAACATCGCCACGACCGGATTCACGAACGCGTAGCTCGATACCCGGGCCGGGGTCGTATGGTGCAACAGCCACACGTATGCCGCATACGTGATGAGCGATCCGAACACGATCAGGTAGCCGACCGCCAGCGCGGACTCCCGCGACACGATGGACGGGTCGAAGGCCCTCGTGTCGCCGAACAATACCGCCAGCAGAAACAGCGAACCGCCCGCCGCGATCATTTCGATCGCAGATGCCATGAAGCTGGACTGCGGCAGCGACAGATAGCGCGAGTACACCGAACCGATGGCCCAGCACATGGTACCGAACATCACGGCGGCGACGGCCCAGACGCCCGCCATGCCGGCCCCCTCCCAGGACGGGCCGACGATCAGGCCGACCCCGAGAAACCCCACGGCCAGGCCGATGAGTACGCGGCGGGTCGGGCGACGGCGGGCCGGTCCGATCCAGTCGACCAGGACCATCCACATCGGGACTGCGGCGACGAGCAGGGCGGCGAGACCGCTGTGGATCGAGCGCTCGGCCCACGCCACGGCGCCCACGCCGCCGGCAAGCATCAGCGTGCCGACCCCGGCGGCTGCGAACCACTCCCGGCGGGTCGGTGCCGGTGTTCCGAGCAGGCGGAGGAGTGCATACAGCAGCAGGCCGGCCGGGATGAACCGGAAGGACAGCATCAGGAACGGGGGTATCGTGGCAATCGCCAGCTTGATCGCCAGGTAGGTCGATCCCCAGATCAGGTAGACGGCCGCAAACGCGGCGATGAACTTCGCCACGACTACCGGCCCTCCGCCACGGCTACCGGCCCTCCGCCATGGACGCCGCCGCCTCTTCCCGCCAGAACCAGCGAAAGAACAGCACGGTGATCGCGGTCCACAGGATGATTCCGCCGCCCATCTTCATCAGCAGACCCGCGATCTGCTGATCCTCCCGGGTCGAAATCCCGGTTATGGGTGGCGCCAGCTCGTAGATCCCGTAGAACGGCAGCTCGCCGAACGTGAGAAACGCGTACGGCAGCGTGTTCAGCACGGTGGCCAGGAACAGGTAGCCCATCTTGACCGGAGTCGGGAACCGCGGTCGTTCGGGTACCGGCACGATGACCGGCCACCAGAACACGAGCCCGCCGAGCAGCCACAGCATGTCGATGCCGAACGATCCGATCTGCGAGGACATCCAGCCGTCCACGACGGCCGGAACGTGCGTGTAGAACACGACGAACCCGAACACGCCAAACGCGACCAGCGGATGGGTGACCAGGCGCAGCGGACGGATGGCGCGGCTCTGCCCCAGCCGCCGGTAGGCCGCCGCAGGAATACCGAGCAGCATCAGCGCCGGAACGAGTAACGAGATCAGCAGAAACTGCAGCATGTGGACGGAGGCGAGGTAGCCGGCCCCCAGAGCCCCGACGGGCCAGTCGAGCGCGATCCACAGCACGCCGAGACCCGCCGCGAACCAGGCCCTGCCGCGGAGTCGCCCCGGGCTCGTAGAGCCGGCTGGAATCTCGCGATCAGCTGACCGCACGATGAGCAGATATCCGCCCCCAAGCAGGCCGATGAACAGCCATACGCCGGGGTACGCCTGCCACGTCCAGTCCCAGGCCGTGGCCTGGGCCGAGCACCACCACTGCATCGCTAGAAACCTGTTGAGGCGCTGGCGCGGCCGGCGAGGATCGGGAGGTCGTGCAGCCAATCCTCCTGCCGCGTCCCGAAGGGATAGCGGACGAGCAGACGGCCGTCCGCGGAAAACGCGAGGACGGGCGATCCGTGGCCGACCGTGTAGTCATCCACCGGCGTGTCCGCCACGGTGTCCGCCGCAGGTTCTGCCGTGATCTCCGGCACGATGGCCGGCGGCAGGCCAAGGCTCAGTTGAATGGCATCCACCACATCCGGCTCCCCGTATAATCCGATGAATTCGTCGTCGAAGGCGGCCAGCCAGCTGCGCAAGCGCTCCGGTGTGTCACGCTCCGGATCCACCGTCACGAACACGACACGAATTCGCCTGGCCAGCTCGATACCGAGATCCCGCTTCACCTCGGCAATGCTCGACATGTGAATCGGACAGACATCCGGGCAGTATGTATAGCCGAAGAACAGCAACGTCAGGAAGCCGTCAGTCTCGGCACGGAAATCGAATTCGCCTCCCCGCGCATCGGCCAGCACGAAGTCGGGCCGCATCGGGGGGCCGGGCATCACGAATCCGCGCAGACCCGTTTCCGCTTCGCGCGCACTCGCTTCCGCACGCTCGTCGGCCTCCATGCGACAGCCGGCCGTCAACACGACGAGCGCGACGAGCACGCGAAACGCGGCCAGTGCGGCGCCGAATCCGCGCCGTGCATCCCGCCTTGCGAGCACCGATGACATTATCGAATTCGGTGGATCGTTACGGGGGGCCGGCCCGAATTCACGAGGTCGCGATATTTTCTTCCGATGCGCCACGCCAGCATCAACATCCCCAGGGCCAGCACGATATTGACCATCGCGAAGTGTGCGATGCCCATCGTCAGCCAGGTCGTGCCCACGAACACGAGCCCGGCAGACAACATGTCGCCGGTGCGCCAGAAGAACGCGTCGATCACCTGCTTCGCCTTGTATTTCTGCTCTCGGGTCAGGGGCAGGAACAGGATGTTGCGGACCGTGTTCTGGAGTGAGTAATCGAATCCGTTCTCGGCCGTCTTCGCCCACCGTACGGCGGACAGTATCGGAACGAGCACCAGCAGCGCATAGCCGCCGATCACGATCACGGGCAGGATCATGATGGCCACCCGTATGCCGACGTACTTGATGATCCGCGACACGACGAACAACTGCAGCAGCAGGCCCACGACGTTGACGATGAAGAAGAAGTCAGAGTAGAAGGATCCGATGTATTCGCCCATCGACAGTTGGGTCGTGCCGGCCTCGATCGCGCGCCGGGCCGCGGATTCGACCACACTGCCCAGCAGATACTCTCCCGTGGTGTTCACCCAGTTGATCATCAGCACGAACAGGGCGATCAACAGCAGATAACGGGTGTGAAATACGAGCGAAAACGCCCCGCCCGGCGCCGCGGCCGGCGCCGGAGCGGACGATTCGTACTCAACCTGCGGAAGCTCGGGCGGCTCTTCTCCGGCCTGTTCCGCGGCATCCGCTCGTGCGATCGCCTCACGCAACGCTTCCCGGAGATTCTCGAATTCTCCCGTGGCGAGGCGGAACTCTCCCGTTGAAGCCGGATTCATGAGGGTGGACGCCTCGAGCGGCCGGTTGGCCTCGGTCCGGCGCCATTCACGGCGATCGACGATGCGCGTCACGACCAGGCTCAGCAGCAGCAGACCGGCAGCGCCCAGCATCGGCAGGTAGATGCCCAGCGGTTCGATCAGCCGGCCAACCACCAGGCTGCCGAGCACGGCGCCCAGCGACGCACCGAACTGGACGAGCGGAAACAGCCGCTCTCCCTCGTCATTCGTATATACGTCGTTGGCAAACGCCCAGAATTGCGCCACGATCATCAGGTTGAATACGCCGACCCAGAGAAAGAACGGCACGCCCAACGACACGCCCGCCGATCCCAGCAGGTAGAACACGACGAGGCACGCAACGAAGAACAGCGTAACCCGATCAATCAGCTTCCGGCGTGGCAGCCGCTCGGAGAGCCGGCTGTACAGGGGAACGGCGCCCAGCAGCATCAACGCCTGGATCGCCGAAGCATAGCTCTTCACCTCCGCACCGCTTTCCCCGATGATCAGGGCCTCGCGGATCGGTTTGATGAAGTAGTACGCCGTCAGGACAAGGAAGATGTTGAGTCCGAGGAGAAGCGCTCCCGTGCCCTCTCCACCACGCACATCCGTGAACAGTCGAAGGAATCTGTCGAGCGGACTCGCCGGCTTCTGACTGTTCAACCGCGCCTCCCCGGAAGGTCATGCATCCGATTGATAACGTGACCTTCCCCCAT
>SMVB01180114.1_pt1 | contig 10847 bp, 8 predicted proteins | sample 2456461 | NCBI WGS metagenome assembly SMVB01 (sample SAMN11095934, study PRJNA526329) | marine sediment metagenome | biome: Marine sediment; feature: Surficial sediment; material: Deep marine sediment; isolation source: Hadal surficial sediment | place: Pacific Ocean | collected 2014-05 | depth 0-1...
ACACAGTCAGATATACACTAGAGAAGCGGATCTCGCCGACGAGTCCATCGAAGATTCCGATTTTTCCTGTCCGGCCCCCGACCCATGGTTAGCGAGATGGAGCCGGCTGTCTATAATACATTCCCATCCGGTGCATTCCACTTCCCAGAGCGCCCAACCACAGTGAGATCTGATGTTTCGAATAGCTTACCGCACTTCGGTCCTGCTCTACGCGCTCTGCCTCCTCGTGGCAATGCCCGCCTCGGCGAATGATCCGACGAATGCCCTCACCGACCACGACCGCTGGATTCCGTCGATCGGCTTTGCCTTCGGATTCACCCACCAGAAGCAAGAGGGGTCGGTTTTTACCGAGATCGAGCAGGGATTTTTCGGTTTCCAGCCCTATGCCGGCCGGCCCTTCGAGGAGGGCGATACGGGCGTCAATCTGCTTCATGTCGGCGGGACGTACGAGTTGCAAACGCCACGACTCTTCCCGACCAAATGGAGTCCACGTCTCTTCTTTGGCGGGGAGATCCTCAACGTCTCGGCGGCAAAACGTTCGCTTGCGAGAGAGGGCGATCCGAAAACTCAATTGGTCTACCCGGGCGACAATCCCGAAGGACAGTTCGTTGACCTCGCGATCCTCGGGCAGGGCTCCACTATCCAGTCCGATGCAGAGACCGTTCAATATCAGGCGGGCATCGGACTCGCTTTTCCCCTCCAGGTGGGCGAGTGGCTAATTTCGCTCAAACCTTCGGTTCAATACCTCAATCAGGAGTTCCTCTTCACCGGCCTGATTTCCGACGCGAACCGCACGGACAAGCTGAGCGGGAGTCCGCCGACACGCATCGTGCTTCTGACCGGTTCCGATTCGCTCGACGTGCATGCCGTCGGTCCGGGTTTCGAGATCGAAGTCGAGGCAGCCCAGGTGAAGTCTTTTGCCGCATCGGTCTTCCTCAGTGGCGGCGCCTACAGAGTGCTCTCGGATCGCGATGTCCGATTCCAGTCGACCGCCGACGCCACGGGTGATCCGAATGATACAAGAGCGTTCCGCGGAACATGGACCGCCGAGATCGCCCCCTGGATCTACCGCGCGAGCATAGGCGTGCGATTCAAATGGCTCGGCATGCCCTCGGGCTGGTTGGGCGGGGCGTTTTCACGAACCGAGTAGCTACTCCGTCTTGTAGACGCTGTTCGGAATCATGCCCCTTTGATAGGCGAAGGGCTTGATATTCTCGGGCAGTGAGGATTCTGCGAGCCATGTTTCAGCGGCCTCTTTGTCGTACCTGAGCCAACGCCGAGTATTGTTGATGAGTGCCTGATTTCGCGTCCGCTCGTCGACGATGTAGCCGGCCCATTCGATAGCGACCGAATACATCTTCTTGGCAGACCGTTGAGTCACGAACATGTCGATCGGCCCAACGAGAATCGGGTTGGACCGCTGCTCTTTCGTTGTGGCCTCTACCCAAGCGATCGCCCGATCCGGTGAGTTGAGGAGAAACTTGCGATATGCAGATCGCGCCCCGATTCGGGATGCGATCGAATTGGGCCGACTCGCGACCCAATCCATCGCGTCCTCGCCGTGCTTTTCAGCCCATTCCCCGGCGATCCAGGAAACCATGCTATCGCCGTCCCGATCGCAAATCTCATCGCACCATGCCACAGCCCGTGCGGGGTCGATTCGCGCGATATCGCCGGCCAAGCGGTCTCTCGCATATTGTTTGTAGTTCAAGTCTCCCGACAGACCGCCTGACCACGCGATCATGGCATCCGCACCCTCTCGCGCGAGTTTGACTCTGATCAGCTCGCTCATCGCACGCTGGCGATCGTCTCTATTTCGACCCATGTCGAAGATGAACGCCTCCAGTTGCGGCTGACCCGATTCATACCAACCGCGAACCATCGCGCGGAGCATCGCCTTGTCCCAGCCTCGGCTCGAGTAGACGGCGACGTCCATGTCCGTCACGAATCCGTTCGGGTCGGCCAGCGCCCAGCGGTAGGCCGTTTCGTCGAACATCGAGCTTCGCGCGAATTCGACGAACTCCCCGCGCATCGCCCATTTCGTCGCGGCTTTGGGGTCGTGTCTCGACCATGTGGCGATCATGAGAATTCGGGCGTCTTCGCGATAAGCGAGATCCGCTAATTCCAGGACTTCGGGGATCACGACCACCTGACTCGCCGTCAGTCCACGAAGAACCGGGATCAATTCCTCCAATCGATCGAAACGATCCTGCTTGCTATAGATTTCGAGAAGCGTCGCAGTCATGTCGGCGTCACTGGACGAAACCGAGACCGAAGAGGTATCTGAAGAAGCATCTGAAGAGGTCTCGCTGCGATCAGAGCATCCGATCGACAGCGACAACATCAACAACAACAACGAAGACAACGCCAAAATTAGGCCAAAGGGTCGGAGTGGATTTTTCATCGAGCGAAGTATACGACATCCGAACGATTTAGAAACAGAACCCTTGTCGCATCGGGGCCCCAACCTCGCTGTTTGGATCGCAGTTGCCGTTCAGACACGTCGGACTTGCGGGCTAGGGGAAAGTCATCGCCTCTCCAGCAACTTGAGAGGAATCACGAAATAGTCGATGAAGCGATTCGCGGTTGCCAATGCGCGTGCCGCCCCCGCGTCATCATTGTGCATGATCGGAACCGCGATTCGAACGACCACACGCGCACAATCGCCAGACGTCTCGCCACAGCCCTGCAGTCCAAGCAGCGACAAGAGACTCTCTCGTAGCAATCCCTCGTCGTGAACACGCCATGCGATCACGTAGCTGCGCTTGGATCCGCCGTCGCGGGACAGAATGGCTCGCTCTCCGTCGATCCCCAACTGCCAGATGCGTATCGGCTCACGCGAAACCAGTGACCAGTCGCTCGAGGGAAGCAGAAGCTTGGCGCTCGGAATCCGGTCCAGGCCCGACGGTGTGGGCCTCTCGCGAGCGACGAAGAAATCAACCAGCTCCTCGCCGCCTTTCGCCTCAGGATCCCGAAAGTCGATGTGGAATTGTTGGTTCGTCGAGGTGCTGTAGGGGAAGAAGTAGTCGAGATGGAGCTCGGTCCCCTGCCACGATGCCAACTCCGTTGGAAAGCGGAAAACGTGACTCCGGCTGGGCGCGAGCGGATCACGGGCCATCGGAAAGACGACAGAGATGAAGGCGAGCAGTAGAGGAAGTCCCATGCTGAACCCGGCCCAGACCAGGAAGCGCCGCTCGCTCGACGCCAGCTCGGCGCCGACGCCTTCGGGCATTGCGGACCCGGCGGTGACATCGTCCTTTTGCAGAAAGGCGGCGAATCCGTAGAGCAAGAGGCTCCCCAGCATGAGGACCGCGATTCCCTGCGGAGTGTGACTCTCGAATAACTCGGTCTCCATCCTTTCATTGGTCAACATCACCAGGCAGGCACGAACGATGTTGAGCGCGAGGCCCAGCGGAACCGCCGCAAGAACCACCCAGAGCGCACGACGAACCCAGAGTCCGCGAAGTTCGGCCGCCAATAGACCCATGACAGACAGGACCTGAATCCCTCGCCAACCACTGCATGCTTCGATGAGGACGAACGCGTGACCGCCAAAGCGCAACTCTGTTCCCTCGAGCTGCACGGCATACCCGGCCAGATTCAGCAGCTGATCCGCACCCATCGCCGTCAGATTCTGCAATCGCCAGACGATCTCTGCCTGGATCGGACTGGGGGGCGGAAGCGCGAGCAAGAGGGCTGTACACGGCATTGCGACGAGGCGCAGTCCAGAGCGGCCACCCCAGGCCGCCGCCAGGGTCGCGAGGGTCAAACAAAGAACAGGAATCAGCTGAGCCTGAACGCGCATCCAGGTCGCACCCAAGAACAGAAGCGACACGAAAAGCGCGGCCAGCCCAGTCGCCCAACCGATGCGTGGCGCTGGCAGCGAGGCCAGAGCCCGCCGTCTATTCCACAGGAGCCAACACGCCGCGATCACCGAAAGCGCGCCGGAATCCCGCGTCGGGATGAAGAACCAATATTGGAACTCGGCCGGATCGACCAGACCAAAGGGCGCGATCAGAATCGTTCTATACGCGACGCCCGTCGCGGCAATCATTCCGATCAACACGAGCCCGATTCGCCGACGGTCCCACGCGTCGCGCCCGAGTTTCGCCTCGTCCCCGGACTCCATTTCGCTCGACAACATCACGGCCCATTCCCTCGCAGACCGTCATCTTTAGACCAACCGCGTGACGCCGTCCACGGGCTGGAGCCGCGCCCCCCGGCTATGGCGAGAAAGCCAGGCGTCACGACGAGTCTCGGGTCGAACGCCTAGCCGTATTGGATCTCTGGATAGAGCAGCCCGATCGCAAAGAAGAGGCAGGGGAAAAAGATCTCGCCGATGAGATTCCAGACCAGGACGATTCCGATCAGACCCACCATCGGCTGGCGCACCAGATTTTGATAGGCCGAGATCCAATTCTCGGGCAGAATCAAGGGAAGGGCCCCGCTGCCATCGAGTGGCGGCAACGGAATCATGTTCAAGAGAAAGAGCAAGAGATTCATCGAGAAGAAGATGCTCAGCAGAAGGGCAAGGCCCGAGACGAGGCCGACCGCGTCTCCCGTCGCCACCGTGATCTGTTTGAAGTGAATCTGGCCAGGCGCCTCGAAGAGACCCGCGATCATTCCGACACGCACGAGAATCCCGGCCAGGATCGCGAGCACCAGATTTGCGGCGGGACCGGCCAAGGCCATCCATGCCGCACGATTCGGATAACGTCGCGCCCAGTCCACACTGTAGGGTGCGCTCGCGTAGCCGATCGGCCAGCCCGAGAGCGCCACGCTCATAATCGGCAAGATCACCATGCCGAAGGGCTCGCGTTTCATGTGCGGAATCGGATCGATCGAGACCTGACCCCCGCGGTAGGCGGTCAGATCTCCGCCCAGCTTGGCCGCCAACGCATGCGCCGCCTCATGCACGGTGACGGCGAAGACGAACACGGCGTAGAAAGCGATCGCTTCAAGGGGATCGGTCAAGAGTCGCTGGCCTCGATCCAAGATCCCGCCAGGGGATCGGCGATGGCGAAAGGGAGGACGCGCGCAGCATAGGCGATTTCATCTCGGAAGCTTGCGCTCGGTCAGCGTCGTCGCACCGGCCGCCCGCGTTTCCATGATCGTGAGATTCCGCTCGGGTGATCCGAACGCGGTATCAAGTTCGACAGCCCGATGATAGGCGGCGCGGGCCTCGTCGAATCGGCCGAGGCGGGTATACGCAATTCCGAGATTGTTCCAGGCTCGACCGAGCTCGGGTTGGATACGGGTTGCCAACCTGAACCCGTCGAGCGCGGCCGACCAGGTTTCCGGTGTCGTTCTTCCATCCCCACGGATGACTTGATGGCCGGCCACATTGTTGATGAGATGGGCGTAGGCCGTCAAATCATCGATCGGACGAATATCGTAGCCGTCGTCGACCAACCCGAGAAAGTCGACGACCATCCGCACCGTCTTAGCGACGATGATCACGACCATGTGGTCGCTCAATACAGTGATCTCGGCGAATTCGTGCGTCTCCGGCCGACGGGAGCGTGCTTCCGCAAAATAGATCGGCCAGCCGAGCCCCCTCCCCAATCCGATCATGACGGTCGCCAGGGCCACGCAGTCGCCCCGACCCAATTCGAGCGTTCGTTCCGCGATCGACGACGTCGCCCAGTCGTATTGAAGACCCAATCCGCGTGGTTTGGGATTCGAGAGAAAGTCGACGAGCGCGCGGACCCGGGCGGGACCCCGAGGCGCCGCCAAGACTCGCTTCTTGGCGAGCGCCTGGGTCTTCGCGGAAATCTCGAATGGCATCTTCAGCATCCGATCGCTCAATTCGGGTACCCGCCGTCGAAGTTCAGCGCGGAACGATTCGGAATCGTAGATGAGCGAGGAGCCTTTGCGCGGCGCGGACGCGCACCCGACGGATCCGGCCAGAATCACGACGACGATCACGATGCACCCAAACGAGGAAACGGTGCGGCCCATACCCCATCATACCACTCACCTGCGACTCGACATTCCGGTGCCCCGCTCCAACGCCCGAGCGCGGGGCTCGCGGGAAATCGGACGAAATCGACCGCGCTGGACCGCGCTAGACTCCCGAACATGCGCCTTCGTCCCTTCCGATTGGGCCTGGCCCGGGACGCCCCGCCGGCCGGGTGATCAAAGGGGGGCCGACATGAACGAGCTACGACGATCGCAACCCGCTGACGCCCGGGACGCTGCACGCGAATTCTCTCCGGAGCTTCTCGATCGGGCTCAGGAAATCGAAGAGGCTCGCCGGTTGCCACGGGACCTGTCCGATCGCTTTGCGGACGCGGGCTTCTATCGAATGTGCGTTCCAGGCGTCTATGGCGGGCTCGAACTTCCCCCCGCCGAGACAATGGAAACGATCGAGATTCTGGCACGCGCGGACGGAGCCAGCGCGTGGTGTGTCTTCATTGGCGCCACTTCGGGCAGCGTCCTGGCGAGGCTTCCAGAGATCTCCGCGCGCGAGGTTTTCGCTCGTCCGAACACGCTGCTATCGGGGGTGTTCGCGCCGCGCGGGAAAGCGATCGTGGTCGAGGGTGGATTTCGGGTCGAGGGTCAATGGTCGTGGGGGTCCGGCACGCAGAACGCGGATTGGATCCTGGCCGGCTGCCAGATCATTCGAGATGGCGAACCCGAATTGCTTTCGAACGGCACTCCACGTTCCCGCATGATGCTACTTGCCGCCGATCAGGTCGAATTTCTCGATACCTGGTATGTCTCGGGACTCGCCGGAACAGGCAGCACGGACTACCAGGTCCGCGACGCCTTCGTGCCCGAGGGTCGAGCCGTCGGCCTCGGCGTAGACGGTTCCCTCGAGCGCCCCCTCTACGCGTTCCCGCAATTCGGATTGCTTGCGATGGGCATCGCGGCCGTTGCGCTAGGTCTCGCGCGCGCCGCAATCGATTCGCTGATCGAAATCGCGGGCAGCAAGACGCCCTCGGGCAGCGCGCGTCCCCTCGCGGCTCGACCCGCGACGCAAGCCGAAGTCTCGCGCGCCGAAGCGGCCCTGCGATCCGCTCGTGCGTTCTACTACGAGACGATCGAGACGGCTTGGCAAGCCGCCTGCGAGGACGGCCGCATCCGGACCGAACATCGCCGGGACCTGCGACTCGCCACGACCTTCGCCACGCATGCCTGTGCCGAAGTCGTCGACCGCATGTACAACCTCGGCGGAGGCTCTTCGGTCTATCGACGCTCACCCCTCCAACGAATCTTTCGAGACGTCCACGTCGCGACTCAACACATGATGGTGGGACCCGCGACACTCGAACTCACGGGACGACTCCTTCTCGGCATCGACACCGACACGACGATGCTCTAGCCAGGATGGACGAAATGACGAGTGCGGTTCCCGCTTCGGGCGAACGCTCCGTGCGAATTGGCACCTTGGCCGACGCGGCGATGCTGACTGGCCCTCTTGATCGACGGCGATCGCTTTTGGCGCGCGCTCGAAGCTCGGGCCTCGACCATGTCTTCGTTGCGGACCACATCAGTTTCTTCAACGGGTTCGGCATGGACGGGCTGATCCAGGCCGCAACGATCGCCGCACTCGAACCGGAACTCTCGATTCATGTCGGCGTCTATCTGCTCGCACTGCGTCATCCGCTTCCGGTCGCACGTCAAATCGCTTCTCTCGCCGAATCCGCGCCGGGCCGTTTGGTGATGGGCATTGGCGTCGGGGGCGAGGATCGCCACGAAATCGAAATCTGCGGCGTCGATCCCGCAACTCGGGGGCGTCGCACGAATGAAACTCTGGTCGCGCTGCGAGCGCTCCTCAGCGGTTCGCCCGTGTCCCATCGATGCGAGTTCTTCGAGTTCGAAGACGCCCTGATTCGACCCGCGCCCGATCCCGAAATCCCCTTCATCATCGGTGGGCGATCCGACGCCGCGATTCGCCGGGCCGCATCGATCGGGGACGGTTGGCTCGGCCTATGGTGTTCGGCTCGGCGTTTCGCCGCGGTGGTCGCCGAGATCGACGCGAAATCCGAAGGCCGCGACCCGCCCAGACCCTCCGCTTGGGACCACGGGCTCCAGGTCTGGGTCGGACTCGATGACGACCCGACACGCGCACGCGCTCGCCTGGCTGCTGCGATGGAGAACGTGTACAAGATCCCCTTCGAACGCTTCGAGCGCTACAGCCCGATCGGAAATGCGGCCGCCATCGCGGAGACCCTCGCCCCCTACGTCGCGGCGGGCTGCCGTCATTTCAACGTGATGCCAATCGCCCGCTCACCCGAAGCCGCCATCGAAGGCGTGGCGGAAATTCGCGAACGACTCCACGCCCTCGAGCCGGGCTAGGGCTTGACGATTTCGAAGTCCGGAGAAAAGCGTTCGAAGAGACTCCCGAAGCGAGCGAGCGCGAAGAGTCCGCCTTCGAGTCTCGCACGACCTTGCAACAGAAGTTTCGGGAGCTTGCTTCCACCCATGAGAACGCCGACGAAGTCGGATCGGTCGATTCGAAGGAAAATCGTCGGGTCTTCGACGCGACGCTCGGAATCGTAGCGGAGGACGCCATTCGAAATTTCGAGAAGCCATCGTTCGCTTCGGTCCGTGAACTCCAACTCGATCGTCATGTCGACGTCTGATGCGGCCGCCCCGTCGAGGCTGATGGCCAGATAGTCGAAGAGCATGTCGGAACTCATATTGGCCAGGATGTCCCGGCTCGTCACGGTCGTCGCCCTCCGCGCGGCGCCTGAATCGGAACCAGCCCCCCGCAACTCCTGGGCGCCCGTGAGATAGAAATTTCGCCAGGGGCCCGACTCCGCCTGATAGCCGAGCTGTTCGAGCGCATCCGCCTCGAGCCAGAGTGCCGCTTCGTTCTTCGGATCGGCGAAGACCAGATGTTTTACGACCTCCGCAACCCAACGGTAGTCACCGCGATCGTAGGCGTCGCGCGCATGCGCCAACAGGGCGTCCGCTCCCCCCGCGAGTTCCACATATCGCCGCCCCGCCGCTACCGGTGGATGCGAATTCAGGTTCGCGGGATTGCCATCGAAGAAACCCAGGTAGAGCTGATAGGTCGCCTTCGAATTGTGACTCACCGTCCCATAGTAGTCGCGATTGAACCATTCCTTCGCCAGGGCGTCGGGCAACTCCAGCCGCTCGGCGATCTCGAGAGGTGTCAGGCCGAGATTGGCCAAATGGAGTGTCTGGTCGTGAATGAATTTGTAGAGATCACGCTGGCTCGCGAGATATTGGATGACCTCTTCGCGCCCCCATCTCGGCCAATGATGTCCCCCAAAGAGCAACTCGAATTCCGATCCGAAGAGAGTGATCGCCTCGTCGAGCCAATGCGCCCAATCCGAGCCGTTGCGAACCTGCGCACCCCTCAAGGTATAGAGATTGTGGAGGGTGGCGTTTGCTTCTTCCGCGGCGTAGAACGCTTTTCGATGCGGGAAATAAAACATCATTTCCGCAGGCGCCTCGGCGTTGGGCGTGTTCTGGAAAACGATCTCGATTCCGTCGATCGTCAGTTTCGTTCCGGTCCGCGAAATCACGTCGGTCGGCGTGAGGATCGAGACCTGGCCGATGGATGTCGTCTTGCCGAGGCCGGCATCGACACTCCCCCTTTCGCCGACCGGCAACAGGCGACCGAACATATAGCCGGCGCGGCGAGTCATCACGTTGCCCGCCAGAACATTCTCGCTCACGGCGTGATGCGTGAATCCTTCCGGCGCGATGATTCGAATTCGACCTTCCTTGAACGCCTCGGGATCCGCGACTCCGCGGACGCCACCGAAGTGATCCACATGGCTATGGGAGAAGATGACCGCGACGACGGGCCGTTCGCCGAGCGTCTCGTTTACGAGGGCGAGTGCCGCACGGGCGGCCTCGACCGTAATCAGCGGGTCCAGCACGATCCAGCCGGTCTCGCCTCGAACGAAACTGATATTCGAGAGGTCATAACCTCGAACCTGATAGATGCCGTCGCAGACCTCGAAGAGGCCATGAATTCGATTCAATTTCGCCTGGCGCCACAGACTCGGGTTGACGGTATCGGGCGCCTCGCCTTCGACGAACCGATAGCGCGTCATGTCCCAGACGACCGATCCGTCCTCGGCCAGAATCCGTAACTCGGCGACTCCGGCGAGCCGACCACGCCCTGCGAGCTCGAAATCCCGATCGTCGTCGAAGGGCAACCGACCTGCGAACTCTTCGTTCATCGAACGCGTCGTCGCGGTCGCGGGCTTCGAACCGGGCGTGAGCGAAGGCCGGCCGGCCGGATCGACGCTTCGGCCTCCGAATGTGGCGCATCCCAGAAACAGGGCCAGCCCCAAACACAATCCGATTCGACTCTGCATCTTCATCATTCCCTTCTGGCCTCCGGCCAGGCGCTGGCGATCCCGACTCCAAGGATCGAAGCGTATTCCAACGACGCACCGCAAATGGAAAGCGGTCGCAGAACGGTAGCGTCAATGGATCCAACGCTCGCCGCGCGTGATACGCTGTCGGCTCCGGCCCAACGGCCGCCGAAAGGATCCCAGGATGCCCGCCCGAAGCGCCCGCTCACGACCGATCGAATCGAAGCTTTTCGCTGGCCTGATTCTTTGCATCGTCATGTCGATGGGCTGCAGCCTTCCCGGCGCCAAGATCAACGCGCCGTCGAACGATCCGTCCAACGCCGAGTCACGGGGTGCAAGCGAGGTCGACGACGCGAGGCTCCGCGGCGCAGCGGAGGAGCCCGAGAGTTGGCTGACCTACGGTGGGACCTATGGCGAGCAACGCTTCAGCCGGCTGGAAGGAATCAACGACTCGAATGTCGGGGAGCTGGGACTCGCCTGGAGTTTTCCGATGGGAACGAAGCGCGGCCTCGAGGCCACCCCGATCGTGGTCGGGGGCAT
>SMVB01228302.1_pt1 | contig 10846 bp, 8 predicted proteins | sample 2456461 | NCBI WGS metagenome assembly SMVB01 (sample SAMN11095934, study PRJNA526329) | marine sediment metagenome | biome: Marine sediment; feature: Surficial sediment; material: Deep marine sediment; isolation source: Hadal surficial sediment | place: Pacific Ocean | collected 2014-05 | depth 0-1...
CGAATTGAAGCGCGCGATCAAAAGCAAGGCGCGGAATTCCTCAAGACTTTGCCATTCGTTGACGGAGACCGCATTGGCATCTACGGCTGGTCTTATGGTGGCTACATGACCTTGATGGCCATGATGCAAGCGCCGGACGCATTTGCTGCGGGAGTGTCGGGCGCGCCGGTGACCGACTGGCGTTTGTACGATACGCATTACACAGAACGCTACATGTCGACGCCATCCGCCAACGCGAGCGGCTACGATGTGTCCAACGTGCTGAGTTATGTGGAAGAGCTGCGGAACCCGCTACTTATTATTCACGGCATGGCCGACGACAACGTGCTGCTGAATCACAGCACGCTGTTGTTCCGCGAAATGCAAATGAAGGGCGTACCGTTCGAAAGCATGCTGTATCCGAACGAGACGCATGGATTTCGCGACCCGGCGATAGTCATCCACAGGACAAACCTACAGATGGATTTCTTCGACCGGCATTTGAAGCACTAGGCAATCGCGCGTGTAGAGGCGCTCCAAAGATATCGGAGACGAAATGGGTATTGAGTCTTTGGCCAGGTACAGGCAGCGCATTCACCTTGTTATACTAGGCGCTCTATTAATACTTGAAGCAGGTGCCGATATGAATGCTAAATTCCTGGCCGTGTTGTTGGCGGCAATGCTACCAAGCCTGTCATTCGGACAGGGTTCAGAGAACTACCAATGCACTCTTGGCGATCTGCAAAGGCGCATCGAGATCTTCCATGAACCTGGCGTATCCGTACCGTGCGAGGTGCACTACTACAAAGATTCCGAGGCAGCGGGTGAAATGCAGGTGCTTTGGCGCGCGAGTCACGAAGCAGGCTTCTGTGAGCAGAAAACCCGGGACTTTATCGTCCAGCTCGAGAATATGGGATGGGCTTGCGGGGAAAACGATTATGCGGGAAAGGCTGCTGAACCAGAGCCTGCAGACGCTGCGGAACAAAGCGACGAGGCGGAGCAAGTTGACGACACCGAGGCATTGATACCTGTCGAAGAGTAAATCAGCAGACGAACACCATGAACATGTAGTGCTCGGCATGGCAGCTTCTGTGGCTGCGTTTTTCATGTTCGCGATCATGATGGTGTTCGCCAAGTTGCTGAGTGCGAATCACTCTGTCATCGAAATCGCGTTTTATCGAAACTTAATCGCAAGCATTCCCTTTCTGTTGATGATATTTGCGTTCGGTCGTCGGGACATACTCGTGATACGCAGCAAACCGACGGTCGTCGGACTTCGGGCTGTGCTCGGAACAGTGAGCCTCACAGCGACATTTGCCGCCTACTCGATGATGCCAATGGCAGGCACCGCTGCCTTGTTGTTTACAACGTCGCTATTCATTCCGATACTGGGAGTGCTTTTCCTGAAAGAGTCCGTTGGCCCCTACCGATGGGCTGCCGTCGCCATTGGTTTCATCGGCGTCGTCATCATGTTGCGCCCTTCCGGTCAGATGTACACGTTGGGCGTCGCGGTCACGATGAGCGCTGCCTGCATGCACGCAGTTTTGCAGATCATGTTGCGTTACCTTGGCCGCTACGAGAGCCCGGAGACTGTTACCTTTTACTTTTTTATCATCGGCACGTTTCTCACCGCGCTCGCGTTGCCGTTCGTCGCGGTCAAACCGACATTAGCCGAGATCCCGTTGTTGCTCGGCGTTGGTTTGTGCGGCGCTGCTGCCCAATGGCTGCTTACGGTTGCATTCAAAAACGCACAGGCGGCCATCGTCACGGTGTTTAATTACAGCACCATCGTGTGGGCAACGCTGTTCGGCTGGCTGATCTGGAATGAATTTCCGTTACCGACCGTACTCGCGGGTGGAGCGGTCGTAATCGCCTCAAATATCGTTGTGGTCTGGCGTGAGAGCCGGACGAGAAAGATCTCCGGCGCCCGCTTTCGAGCGAAGTTGTAGCCCGAAAAGGTGCCGGATTTATTTTCCGCAAAAAGGTGCCAGGTTTATTTCTCGAAAATAAATCCGGCACCTTTGACGCACAAAGTGAGTCCGGCGTGTTGTTGGTGATTACTACGGTTACCAATGACGGCACCGATATTGAGTTTTCGTTGCGAGCGACCGGGGTTCATCCTTAGAACCGCGGGATCGTGGGCCAAGACCCGCTCCGACAGATTTGTAATTATCGCCTGAGGGCGTAGGCTTTACGGTCCAGATCGATTTGGTCCATTAAGCCGAATGTCGATATTCTCGGAATTAAAGCGGCGCAACGTCTTGCGAGTGGCGATCGCCTACCTCGCTGCTTCCTGGTTGCTCATCCAGGTTGTCGAAACACTTTTTCCGTTATTTGGGCTGTCTGGCACACAGTTCAGAGTGGTCGTCATTGTTCTGGCGATTGGACTTCCGGCAATTTTGATTTTCTCCTGGCTCTACGCGCTGACGCCCGAGGGTTTGAAGCTGGAGAAAGATGTAGATCAATCCCGCTCCATTGCACATTACACTGGCAAGAGGCTTGATCGCGCCATAATTATTGTTCTAACACTGTCGCTCGGCTATTTCTCATTTGACAAGTTCGTGCTTGATCCGTCGCGCGATGCGATACGAGAGGAGTCCGTGGCGCAGCAGGCGCGGCGTGAGGCACTGGTGGAATCGTATGGAGAAAAGTCCATCGCTGTGCTGCCGTTCGTTAATATGAGTTCGGATGTTGAGCAGGAATATTTCTCCGACGGGATCTCCGAGGAGTTACTGAACCTTTTGACGCAAGTTCCAGAACTCAGGGTCATCTCCCGGTCTTCAGCGTTTTCCTACAAGGATAAAAACCTCGATATTCCGACGATAGCGGCGCAACTCAATGTCGCGCACATACTCGAAGGCTCCGTTCGCAAGGCGGGTAACAAGGTGCGGATCACTGCCCAGCTGATCGAGGCACGCACCGACACCCATCTGTGGTCCGCAACATATGACCGAACGCTCGATGATATTTTTGCTACGCAGGACGAAATCGCGGCCAAAGTGGTGGAGCAACTTAAACTTACGTTGCTGGGAAATGCGGCGCTCAGGGTGCGAAAAACAACGCCGGAAGCGTATGCGATGTTTCTCCAGGCCAGGCACATACGGTTGCAGGACACCCCGAAAGCCTGGAAAAAAGCGCTGCAACTTTACCAGGAAGCGCTGGCTATCGACCCGGACTATCCACCTGCCCTGGAAGGTCTGGCTGAAATGTACGTGTTCCATGCACTTGCTGGTATGTTGCCGGTCGACGAGAGCTTTAGACACGCACGCGAGGCGATCGACCGGTCGCTTGAGATCGATCCGGATTTCGGCGTCGGCGTGGCCGGTCTCGGATGGATCGCGATTCTGTACGAGCACAATACTGCAGCAGCCGCGCGCCATTTTGAACGTGCGCTAATAATGGAACCAACGAATCTTGACATCATTTCGGGCGTCGCCTACCTCGCGGAGGCAATAGGTCATCTGGAAACCGCGGTTGCATTCAAAGAATACGCAGTCGCTCGTGATCCTGCAGGCCCGGTCGGGTATTTTGAGTTGGCTATCGTTTATCTCAAAGTGGATCGCCCTGAAGATGCCGAAGCCAGTGCCCGCATAGCACTAACCCTGCACCCCGAACATTTCGGTGCCTGGCAGGTGCTTGGCCTGGCGTTGCTCGCAAATGGCAAGATCGAGGCAGCGATGGAGGCGATTGAGCAGGAAACGATTGATTCCTATCGACTCGCTGGCCTGGCATTTGTTTATCATGAACTCGGGCAAGATGAACAATTCGAACATGTTCTTGCCGAACTCATCGAGAAATTCGGAGAGGAAACGTCTATTGAGGTTGCGAGCGTGTACGCCTGGCGGGGCGACAATGATCGTGCATTTGATTGGCTGGAAAAAGCGCGAGACAATAAGGAATCGGGTATTGGCAATGTCGCGTCTCACTACACCTTCAGAAATCTGCATGAAGACTCTCGTTGGCAACCGTTCCTGACCGGGTTGGGGCAGTCAGATACGCAACTCGCGGCGATCAAGTTCGACGTACGGTTGCCGAAATAGGGATAATGAGAACTTCGATAGTTTAGAGAAGCCCATGTGCGACGAGCAAACAGAAAAAGAAAATGATGAATACTTACGAAAGAGCGATCTGACTCGCCGCAGGTTTGGCCAGTATGGCGTTGCTGCGGCGATGACCATGATGTTGCCGCCCGTGGCGAATGCACTCGATGTCGTTGAGCAGGATGTCATGGTCAGTACGCCGGACGGAAAAGCCGATTGCTATTTCGTGCACCCGGCGGACGGCTCGCATGCTGCGGTTATCATGTGGCCGGATATCGTCGGCATCCGGCCGGCGTTTCGGGCAATGGGTAAGCGGCTTGCGCAGTCCGGGTATTCTGTCCTTGTCGTTAATCCGTACTACCGCACGCACAAAGGCGCTGTGGTGCCACCAGGCGCGACATTTCGCGACCCCGGCATACGTAAAATTCTAATGCCACATGCAAAGTCGCTGTCGCCGGAAACCTGCGTGACCGATGGTCGTGCGTTTGTTGCATACCTCGATCAGCAACCGTCCGTCGATACCGGCCGCAAAATTGGTACTACCGGGTATTGCATGACCGGGTCCTACACGATGCGATTGGCGGCCGACATGCCCGATCGAATTGGTGCCGGCGGTTCATTTCATGGCGGCGGTCTGGCAACGGACGCCGAAGACAGCCCGCTATTGCTCGTGCCGAAAATGAAGGCCGGGTTCCTGATCGCCATCGCTGCGAATGATGACGAACGACATCCGGAAGCGAAAGACAAATTGCGAGAGGCCTACGACGCTGCCGGACTGAGCGCAGAAATCGAAGTCTACAAGGACACGATGCATGGCTGGTGTCCGCCCGACTCGGCAGTTTACAACGAAGAGCAGGCCGAGCGAGCGTGGGGCAGATTGTTGGCTCTGTTCGAGCGGGAGTTGGCATAAGGGCGACTGAAACAGGTAACCTTAGTGAGCATCCCGTGAAGTACCCACTTGCACCGTACTGGCTTCTCCCACCGGCCCCAGGTAGAGGTCGAGCCAGGCCAAAATTTCCGTAATGTACTCGCTCTTCGGTGGGATGTGATCCGTCTCATAGACTTTCAGAACTTTGTGCTCGTCCGGAGTTCCTATCATGTCGAACAACGGTTTTGCGGAGGCTTCGTGATCAAGGATCGAATCATAACGTCCGACCATCATCAGGAACGGCATGGTTATCCTGGGCACGTAGTTGATCGGGTTTGCTTCCGGCAGGCCTGCCTCGTAGATACCACCCGCAAGTATAATGGCGGTCTTGGGCCGGGTTTCCACTGCAGGAATAATTCCCCCCATGATCCCGCCCCAGCTCATGCCGTAAAACGCCAGCCTCTCGCTGTCTATGTCCGGCCGTGTCTCGAGGTAGTCAATCGTTCTTCGAAAGTCTTTCACGAGTTGAGTCAGATACTCGGTGTACTGGTGAGTGCTTGTTCCCATGTGGATCGCCAGCAGCTTGTCCTCGCGCCGTTCGAAGGTGCCTTTGTAAACAGGATAGGCGACCGCTCGGCCGGTCTTGACCAGGAACGACAGGAATAGCGGGAATTCGTAGTAGTCATCGATGTCTTTGCTGCTCTCCTTGAAGAGAGATGCGCTTCCAGGAAAGTAGATGACCGTCTGGTACGGCGGCGTCGACGTCTTCGGCAGGAACATGTTGACGATCATCCGCTCATCGTTGTAAGGAACGTCGATTGAAATTCGCTCGACCGTCCACAACTCGGAGCTGTCGTCTAGCGACACCTGCTGCACATTCAGGTCCAGATCGTCGTAGTCGTACTGGCGCAGGAAAACCTCAAAGACCTCGTCGGACACGACTTCATGTTCGTACAGATCCTTGGCTGGTTTGATCGGTATGGCCGCGAAGATACCCTGGGTTTTGTTCGCGCCGTCCGGATAGACAACGGTACGGAGCCCGTATTCCGGACCGCGGAACATGGGTGGCGCCTGGCTAAGCTCGGCGAAACGATACGGGTTATCGCCGAACGATCCGCCCCGCACCAGCTTGCCTATCGCCGTATCGTTTGAGCACCATTCTCGAACATTTCCGGCAAGATCATAGCTGCCATATGCCGTGACACCCGGCAGGCTGCCGACCTCAATGGTGCCTTTACCACCGAAGTTGCTGAACGGCGCGAACACTGCGAAACCGCCCAACTGGGGGAACTGGATAAGCGGCGAGTATTCACCCCGCGCTACGCCCCAATGCGTACTTGTCGGCAGCGACTTGCCGACGTACTCGGCATACGCGGCCGCCTCATACCAACTCACGCCGGACACCGGATAATCCGCGGCGCCGTCTGGAAAGGTGCCGCCTAGCCAGGAGCTCGGTCCTGGCCGCCCGCTGCCATCGACAAAGTGGGAAATTCCTTCCTCCCAGCTAATCACCTTGCCGTCTTCCACGAAGTCGTGCTGCCAGTAATCCATATCGCGATAACCGCCATCCAGAACGAACTTCTGGAATTTCACGTTGGTCACCTCGTAACGGTCGATGAAGAAATCCTGCACCTCGCCCTGCGGAGTCTGTGCGCCGGCGACACGGACCATTCCCGGCGGCGCCTCACCCACTTTGTCCAGCTTTCGGTAAATATTGTTCGGACTCAGGAGATCCTTGTCGGTCATCCTGCCACTCATCCTGATGTCTCAGGAGGACGCGGCGGCCAAAACCGACTCGTAACCCTCTTTCTCGAATTTCCAGCGGAAAATGCCGACCGGGATGCGGGCTTTTTCGATCGGCGTAACACCCACATGAGTCCATTGATCTTCCGGGCTACTGTAGGACTTCATGTAAACGACAGTGCCGGGCGGGTCGGAGTCAATGTCGATGCGCAACGATATGGTGTCGAAGATGTCGGCGAGATCGGGGCTATCGGGAATGATTTCCTCTGCCTGAAGGGCCAGGGCATAGGTTGCTGTAAAGTCGCGCCAATTCATTTCGAGATGGCTTCGGATCTCCGGCAAGAGTTCGTCTTCAGCCCAACGAACGTCGGCCTGGTGGTCGAAGTACTGTTTGACTTGAACCAGAGCAAGAGCAGCGACCGCGACTGCAGCGGCTACAGACAGGGGGATCGCGTACCGGGACCAACGATACCGCAATGTAGACACGACGGACGAAATCGATGCGAGGTCAGCACTGTCCGGCGAGTCGTTTGATCGCGAGATGCCCGCAAGCAGCTTCTTGCGATAATCCTGCTGTCGCATCTCGTAGCGCATAAGCGCTTGTGTCGTGCCGGTCGATAATGCCAGTCCCGCGGGCATTTCTGTTTCGGCGATATACGATGCCAGGATCGGCGTGTCCCGATCGAGCCCGAAATACACTTCGTCGCGGCAATGACGCGAACTGACCGAGAGCGGACTTACGTAGAACAGGACCAGGCTTGCGCCGAGGATCGCATTGCCGAGCCTTTCGGGAAACTCGGCACCCGGGCTAATGCCCTCGTCGTACCAGATGTTAATGCCCTGATTTCGCAGCCACAGGATTTCCGGGTACACGATCTTTGCGTCATCGTGCGCATAACAGACAAACACATATGGTTCGTCCCCGTCGTAGGCTGGAAAAGGCTTGTCCAATTAACGTTCCTCTTGGCGAAACCATGGGTGTAGCCCTGACTCCCATCGCTATATTGCCACAGAACGGCAATTATCTTGAATTTCGCGGAGAGCCTACTTATTTACTTTGGGAATCAACGACCTAAACTGTTCCAGGCTGATTTTCGGGATTAGAATTCGAAACGGAATACGGTTGCAGGCCGGGTCGGTACACCCTGTACAGCGGATATATCCAGATCGTTTCGCATGCGGAGCTCATCTTGCGGGTCGTAGCCCCATTTGATTCGGGATGAGCTGTTTGCGTTTATGGTCTTGTCTGTTTCTTCGCGCCACGCCAAATCATCTTCCAGTACCTCCAAACGGTCCAGATCGATTCTAAGCATGTCGCGCATCATTTCTTCATAAAGCGCGTCGACATCGACCGGGTCACCGGGCCTGTCACCTGCAATTACTACGATCTCTTCAATAACCTCTTCGTCATAAGTTTCCTGAGCGAGTGTGCTGGCGACCGTGAGCGCCACTATCGCTGTGGTGCAAGCGAGTACCCGCAATATTCTAGTGTTTGTGGCCAACATTACTGAGCGACGTCCTCAGCCCACTCCAGCGTCTCGAACCAGTAATCACGTGTGGTATCAATCCAGCGATCAGCGCGTCGCGCGGTCACCCACGCATTCAGAAAGTTCAAGAGTTCCTGTTCGCCCTTCTTGACTGCAATAGCCTCCACGGATGCAACTAACGGCTCTGCGATTGGCAGATCAATCTTGTCGCCGTTATCAAGCGCCAAAAATCGTGTTTGAGTGAGGCTTGCCAGGTAGGCGTGTGCTTTACCCTTTACGACGGCTTCACCAGCCTCTTCGCCGCTGGGATATACCGTAATCGTCGCTTTGTCGAAAAACGTCTTCGTCACACTGTGTGCGAGCGTTTTACTAACAACCGCAATGTTTATTTGCGGATCGTTAAGTTCTTCGAGCTTCTTGATGTCCTTGGTCAATTCAATGTTCGTCGCGATGCTGACGCCAGACTCTGCTGTCGGCCGTGTAAAACTGACCTGCAATGCTCTGCCCGGCGTAATCGACATGCCGCCGGTCAGGATATCGATATCACCACGTTGCAACGCCGGAATGACCTCGTCCCATGGGTAAAGTTTGAATTCGGCCTCAAGGCCCATGTCTTTGGCTATCTTATTCGCAAGGTCAATTTCGAAACCGATCAACTCGCCGGACTCGGACTTCATCGTCCACGGAACAAACACCGCAACACCAAAACGGATGCTACCTCGCTCAAGCATATCGTCCAGGACATCGGCAGTTGAAGTAACTGAGATGGACAGAAGAAAAAGGGGCAGTAGTCGTAGAATCGATTTGCGCAGGTGCATTTATTACTTCCTGATTGTTAGTGTGTTCGTAAGACGTATTTCGTCTTAATTTTGGTGGAGTGAACGGGATTTGTCCACGGTTTTATTCTACAGTCTTGCGGCCAGGCGGCTGCCTTGATCGATGGCGCGCTTGGCGTCCAGCTCTGTTGCTACGTCGGCACCGCCGATTACGTGGGTGGAGATTCCGGCGGCTTCCAGTGGTTCTTGCAGATCACGCAACGGCAGTTGCCCGGCGCACATTACGATATTGTCGACTTCGATCCAGGTCGGGTGCTCGTGTTTTCTGCCATAGGTAATGAGCAATCCCTCGTCGCCGATGCGTTCGTAGTTGACGTCGCCAATCATGCGGACATTGTTCATCTTTAATGTTGTGCGATGTATCCAGCCGGTCGTTTTACCGAGGTTGGCACCATGCTTGCCGGCTTTGCGTTGCAGTAGTGTTACTTCTCTTGCCGGCGCAGTTGCAGGCGGCCTGTTCAAAGACACACCACCGCGCTCCTCGGCCGGGTCTACAACACCCCACTCCGACAACCACTCCTCAAGATGCAGTGTGGGTGAAGGAGCATCCTGTACCAGAAATTCTGCAACATCGAAACCAATGCCACCCGCTCCAATGACCGCTACGCGTTTGCCGACCGGCGTCTGTGTCTTAAGAACATCGATATAGCTAAGTACCATCGGGTGGTCCTGCCCCTCTATCATCGGGTCCCGCGGTACGACGCCGCTCGCGACGATTACACCGTCATAAGATTTCGCTTTCAGATCGTCCGCGCCGATGCGCGTATTCAAATGGACTTGCACGTTCTTAAGTTCGATCTGCCGCTTGAAGTAACGCAACATTTCATGGAATTCTTCCTTTCCCGGAACCACTTTGGCCATATTCAACTGGCCGCCGATTTCGGAGTCTGCTTCGTATAGGTCAACTTCGTGGCCACGCTCGGCCAATACCAGAGCGGTAGATATGCCTGCGGGCCCCGAGCCCACGACGGCGAATCGTCGACGAGTTTCTGCTGCGGTGTAATTTAACTCTGTCTCGTGACACGCGCGCGGATTCACCAGGCAACTGCTCGTCTTGTTTGCAAACGTGTGATCCAGACACGCCTGGTTGCAGGCGATGCACACATTAATTTCATCGGCACGTCCCTCACGCGCTTTTTTCACGAACTCCGCATCCGCCAGCATGGGGCGTGCCAGCGAGACCATGTCGGCACAACCGTCTGCCAAAATCTGTTCTGCAGTGGCCGGCAGGTTGATGCGATTGGACGTGATCAACGGAATGGAGACTTCCTGTTTCATCTTCTTCGTGACCCACGCGAAAGCGCCTCGCGGCACCGACGTTGCAATGGTGGGTATTCGCGCCTCGTGCCAGCCGATACCTGTATTGATAATCGTGGCGCCAGCGCTCTCGATCGCTTTTGCCAAAGCCACCGTCTCATCCCAGGTGTTGCCATCGGGAATCAGGTCGATCATTGATAGCCTGTAAATGATGATGAAGTCGTCGCCCACCGCCTGACGCGTTCGTGCGACGATTTCGATCGGCAGTTGCATGCGAGTCGAGTAATCGCCGCCCCACTTATCCGTTCGATGGTTGGTGTGGGTAATCAGGAACTCATTAATAAAGTAGCCTTCCGAACCCATGATCTCAACGCCGTCGTAGCCAGCCTCGCGCGTAAGCTGCGCACATCGGACAAACGCCTGAATCTGCTTCTCCACACCCGCAGTGGATAACTCTCGAGGTGTGAAAGGCGTGATCGGTGAGCGAATGCGCGAAGGCGCCACCGACAGCGGATGATATGCGTAACGTCCGGCGTGCAATATCTGCATTGCGATCTTGCCATCTTCCGCGTGCACCGCATCGGTAACGGTGCGATGCTTTGCCGCCTCGCCACGAGTCGTTAGCTTGCCGGCAAA
>SMVB01341019.1_pt1 | contig 10843 bp, 7 predicted proteins | sample 2456461 | NCBI WGS metagenome assembly SMVB01 (sample SAMN11095934, study PRJNA526329) | marine sediment metagenome | biome: Marine sediment; feature: Surficial sediment; material: Deep marine sediment; isolation source: Hadal surficial sediment | place: Pacific Ocean | collected 2014-05 | depth 0-1...
GTGCCACGCCCAAGCACCGGCGCCGGCCCGTCTCCGGCCCCGGACATCTGCCAGCGGAACGCGCTCCAGGCGATGTTCCCGCGTATGGAGGACTCGATTCCCGTGTGCGCGTACCGCAGGCCCGAGTAGAGCCGCATTTCGGGTCTGAGGTGATAGTCACGGTACTCGGCCCAGCCGTGCAGCGCCTGATTGTCGATGAGGATGTGCACGCCGCTCGGCGCGAAGAGCGCGTCGATGTTGTTGAGCGCGTCGGTGTGGATGGCGTCGGCAAAGGCCGTGATCACTCTTTGCACGGCGGTTCGCTCCGCCGAGCTCTGTGCGTGAGCGCCGACCGGGACTAAGAACGCAAGCATCAACATCGGGGTGAGCATGGGTCTACGCATAGTCGATCTCCTGAGTTGAGTTATGAGTGGGCTCGAGCACTGACAGCACTTCCGCCATGACGGAGATACAGCACCGGCACCACAACCATGTTGAGGGCCAGCGACGTCAGGAGGCCGCCCAGCACCACGACCGCCATCGGGCTCTGGATCTCGTTTCCTGGCTCTCCACCCGACAGCGCGAGCGGCAACAGTGCGAGCCCTGCGGTGAGCGCCGTCATCATGATCGGGCTCAGCCGCTCCATCGATCCCTGAACGACGGCATCGTAGAGCGCGACACCCTCCGCCCGGAGGTGGTTGAAATGACTCACCATGAGGATTCCGTTCCGGATCGCGATGCCGAACAGCGTGATGAATCCCACCAGCGTCGCGACGTTCAACACTCCACCGGTGAGCCATACCGCAAAGACCCCTCCGACCAGCGCGAGCGGCAGGTTCACCATCACGAGGAGCGCTTGTCTCACGGAGCTGAACTCGACCAGGAGCAGCAGGAAAACCGCTGCCAGGGAGAGTAGGCTCATGAGTCCGATCGTGCGTGACGCCTGCCCCGCGGACTCGAACTGGCCTCCGTATTCTACGTAGTATCCGGCGGGCAGATCGACGACTTCCTCAACCTGCCGGCGGAGGTCTTCCACGACGCTTCCCACGTCACGGCCCGCCACGTTCGCTTGCACCACGATCTTTCTCTGGACGTCTTCCCTCGAGATCGAGTTCGGGCCCATGTCGAAGCGCACATCTGCGAGCATCCCAATCGTGACCTGGGAACCCACTGGTGTGTCGACCCGTGCGTTGCGCACCGTTTCCAGGCTCTTTCTGTGTTCGGCGGAGAACCTGACGACGAGATTGATGGCTCGCTGTTCCTCCAGTATCTGGGACACCGCTTCTCCCGCGAGAGCTACGTCGATGGCCTCCGCCAGGTGCTCCGGCGTCACTCCGTAGCGCGCCATCGCGGGCCGGTTCATGGCGATCCGGATTTGGGGCACGTCTGCCTGTTGCTCCATCGCCACGTCGACCGTGCCGGCCACGCCCTGAGCGACGGACTCGATCTCACGGGCGATCCGGCGGAGTTGATACAGGTCGGGGCCAAAGATCTTCACCGCGATGCTGGCACGCGTGCCGGAGAGCATGTGGTCGATTCTATGACCGATGGGCTGCCCGATGGTGATCTGCGTACCTGGCACGGCCGCTAGGCTCGCGCGCAACTCCTCGAGCACCACGTCGTAGTCGTAGGCATCGATGTCGAGGCGTGCGTCGATCTCCGCGGCGTTGACTCCCTGGGCGTGCTCGTCCAGCTCGGCCCTACCGGTGCGGCGGGCTGTTTCGAGCACCGCCGGATGATCTAGAAGGATCTGCTCGAGCCGCCGGCCTAGAGCGTCGGACTCGTCCAACGACGTGCCCGGTACCGTAAGCGCGCTGATGACCAGTGACCCCTCCTGGAATTCCGGCAGGAACGACCGGCCAAGGAAAGGGAAGGTCAGCAGTGACGAAACGACGAGTGCCGCGGCGCCCGACATTACGAGTGTCGGACGCTTGAGGATGGGCTCGAGCATCGCCCCGTAGGCCCGCTTGAGATTGCGCACGACCCAACTCTCTCTTTCCGTCTCCATCGCCTTCGAGCGCGGCAACAGGTAGGCCGATAGCGCCGGCGTCACCGTCACGGCGACGACCAGCGAGGCCAGGATCGAGACGATGTAGGCCAGCCCGAGGGGCCGGAGCATGCGCCCCTCGACCCCTGACAGGAAGAGCAGCGGGATGAACACCACGATGATGATCAGAGTTGCTATGACGATGCTTCTCAGGATCTCCTTGGAGGCGTCGAATACGACCCGGGACGTCGGTTCGCGCTCGTCCTCGCTTCGATGCCGATTCTGACGAAGGCGCCTGAAGACGTTTTCGACGACGATGACCGCGTCGTCCACGAGCGCGCCGATCGCGATCGCCATCCCTCCCAACGTCATGGTGTTGATCGTGATGTCCAGGAGCTTCAACGCGAGAATGGCGGTGATGAGAGAGAGGGGAATCGCCAGCACCGAGATAGACGTCGTCCGGACGCTCCACAGGAACAGGAAGAGGATGACGACCACCAAGATGGCGCCGTCGCGGAGTGCTACCAGGACGTTGTTCACGGCAGTCCGGATGAAGTCTGCTTGCCGGAAAATGCCGCGGTTGATCGCCATTCCTTCAGGAAGGATGGCCTCGATGCGTGTGAGCTCTTCGTCGATGCGATCGGTCAACTCGAGCGTGTTGGTGCCGGGCTGCTTCAGGACGGTGAGGATGACGGCCCGTGCGGCGTTGGCCGACCCTTCACCCAGACGAGTGGCGGCGCCGATGCGTACCTCTGAGACGTCCCCGATCGTGATGGGTGTCCCGTTGCGGGCAGCCACGACGGTAAGAGCCACGTCCTCCAGCGACTGCACGCGTCCCGTAGCGCGGATCAGGTATTCTTGTCCCCGTTCCATGAACACGCCTCCGGACGCGTTCACGTTCGAGCCTTCGGCCGCTCGGACCACCTCCGCGAGCGTTACGTCGAAGGCGGCCAAGCGATCGGGATCCACCAGGATCTGGTACTCTCGTACCTCGCCGCCGAGTGGAATCACTTGAGCCACGCCTGGGATCGCGAGCAGGCGCCTGCGCAGAGTCCAGTCAGCCACCGAGCGCATCTCCATCGGCGTCACCGACCCGTCTCCGGTAACCGCGATCAATATGATCTCGCCCATGATGGACGAAATCGGAGCTAGGCTCGGCGTCCCCACTCCACGAGGCAGGCCCGCAGCCACGAGTTGGAGCTTCTCGTTGACGATCTGACGGGCTCGGAAGATGTCCGTGCCCCAATCGAACTCCACCCACACGATGCTGATGCCCTGCGAAGTGGAGGATCGAACCCGGCGCACGCCTGTCGCTCCGTTCACGGCTGTTTCGATCCGGAACGTGACCAGGGCTTCGACCTCTTCGGGGGCCATTCCATGCGCCTCTGTCAGGACGGTCACGGTGGGGGCTGTGAGGTCAGGGAACACATCCACCGGCATGCGCAGGGCTGTGATGGTCCCACTAAGCAGGAGAACTCCCGCCGTTATTGCCACGAACAAGGGGTTGGCGATGCACCAGCGAATGACACCGTCTAGCATCGGACCCCCTAGTGCGCGTGGCCGCCGGCGAAGTCGCCGACGGAGAGGGAAGCGAGCCGCACCTGATATGTACCCACCGTCACCACCATGTCGCCGGGTCTGAGCCCCGCGACGATGTGAGTCCGCGAGCCGTCCGTGACCCCGAGCGTGAGGACTCGCCGCTCGAAGGTTTCGCCCCCGGACTGCACGTATGCTACGGGCGTACCATTGTCATCCAGAATCGATGCGTTGGGGATGGCGATTCCGGTGACTATGCCGCCCATCGGTACGGATGCCTGGGCAAACTGCCCGAACGTGAAGCGCCCTTGCCCCGCGGCGACCACGAAAACCACGGGCACCGTGCGTGTCGTTGGATTGATTACGCTCCCCACCGCACGCATGCGGGCGTCGAAGACGTCACGCGAGTCGTCCACTGTGAATAGCGCGTGTGCATCGGCACGCAGGTTGTTCGCCGCGGATGCCGGCACCTGTACCCGAAGCCACGCCTTGGACGGGTCGACTACGATGAACAGCGACTCGCCCGCCGTAACACGCCCCCCGGGCACGAAGGTTCGTTCAGCGATCACACCCGACATCGGAGATCGGAGGGTGAGTTGGTATGCGCCGTCCGTTCCACCTCCCATCGCCTCCAACTCGGCTTCGGCGATCTCCAGGTCGTGGCGGGACTCCTCGAGCCGCTTCGCCGGAATCGCTCCGGCGTCGAGGAGTATCGAGTCTCTTTCCACCTCACGCCTCAGTCGCTCCACACGCCCGCGGGATCGTGCGAAGCCGTCGTCCTGTCCGATTGGAGCCAGGACGGCAAGGACTTGTCCCAGACTGACGCGGTCGCCGACCGACGGGGCGTCCCGGTTGGCTACGGCCGGGGCGATTCCGTCCACCGGCGCGCTCACCCGAACGAGTGAGCCGTCGGGAGGGACGATCTCGCCGGGGGCCAGGATGGTGCGTTGAACCTCGTGTTCCTTGGCCGGGTGAACCGCGAACGGGATCACCCACTGTTGCTCTTTCAAGAACGAGATGCCGGATGGCTCTTCGGCCCCTTCGTACGCTAGAGCTTCCGTCTCCGTGCCGTGGACCAGGACGTCTGAGATGACATGTCGACTGTCTACCTGAGCGCTCGCGAGGATTAGTTCCACGCCGTAGGTGCCCGCTCGCTGAATCACGGGATCGAGCAGAAAGATCCCGTCGCGGAGCGGGGCATCCACGGTGAACGTTTCCGCCGCTATCCCCTCCAATGTGAAGCGAACCGTGAGCGTGCCGGCGCGGATCGGTTGAAAGTCCTTCCGGTCCGTCAGATGAATGGCCCAGTTTCCGGTCTGTTGCCCTGCGACGAGAAACGGGTATTCGAGAAAAAGCTCGGTGTCGTCGACCCATTGAGTCAGGACGACCCTGCCGAGCTCCGGCGCCTCTGAGTCGTTCTCGATGGAAGCGCAGGCCACGATCGGCAGGGCTATCGCCAAACCGACAGCGCTTCTCAGTATTGTCATGAGGTCAGCATTGGGTCGATGGCGCGTCATCGTCGTATCTCCAGGTCGGTCGTAGCGGGTGGCGAAGCGGTATCGAATCCACCGATCGCACGCTCCAGGTCGTAGTAGGCCGTCCAAAGGTCAGCCTTGAGTTGTGCGCTGGCGTTCCGAGCGCCCCTCAGCGCTTCTGCGGCGTCCAGGATCTCCAGGAGACCCATCTCTCCGAGGTCGTACGCCACCTGCGCGATCTGAAGGAGATCTGCAGACGCATCCAATACATCGTATCCACGCAGGTCGGCCCGGCGCTTCACGCTCTCATAGGTCTGGATCGCTCTACGGAGGTCGTTGTCCACCTGGCGACGAGTCAGGCCGAGACGCGTCTCGAAAGCACCGACCCGCGCCTCGGCGCTCGCCAGCGCTCCGGCGTTTCTGTCGAACACCGGAAGCGGGATCGAGAAGCCCAAGAACGCACCGCTCAGCCCGTCGGACTGACGCTTGTAACCCCCCGTGGCTGTGATGTCCGGTAGCCGCTCGGCGCGCGCCAGCCGCACGTAGGCGGCGGCGGCTTCTACCTCTGCCTGGGCGGCCGCGATCTCCTGCCGGCGGGAAGTCAGTTCTCCCGCGACAGGATCGAGCAGGGGCACAGGGGGGGGGGAGCCGGCGAGCCCCATGGGTGAGACCTCAGCGACATCCGATTCCGGCAGAAGCAGGAGCGCGAGGCTCCGGCGCGCCGAGGAGGCACGGATTTCCGCGTCCGCGAGTAGGTTTTCGTAGCGCGCGCGCTCGACGAGAATGCGTTGAAGGTCATAGCGAGCGATATCCCCTTCAGCCTCCCGAACGGTCCCGCTCTGGGCTGCCAGGCGGAAGACGCCGGCAACCCGCTCGGTCACGCCCAGCAGCTCCTGCGCGAGGACCGCCTCCACGTAGGTCCGTTTCACTTCGAACGCGAGACGGGTGCTGTCGGCGAGCAAGCGCGCCTGAGCGGCTCGCACCCCCGACGACGCACCTTCTGTCCGAGCGCTCCGCCGGCCTGGAAGTTCGAGGCGTTGGCTCAGGCTGAAATACGACTCGGAGTACTTCGCCGCCCCCCCTGACAACGGCTCGTGCGTGACGTTCGCCGTTGGGTTCGGGAAGGCCCCTGCCTGTCGAGCAAGGCCCCTCCACTCTGTCAGCTCGAGCCTGGCAAGGCGGAGGTCGAGGTTGTTGGCTGCAAAGAGGCGAATCGCCTCGTCGATGCTCACGCGGCGGGCTAGGCTTTGGGCGGCCAAAGCAGGGGCCCAAAGCCCTAGCGCCACAGCTAGCACGAGGGTTCCGGTCGTGCGATTCACGGTCATGGCTCCGGTATGTGCGACGGGCCGGCACTGCTGGGTTCGGCAGGGGCCGTGACGTCGTCGTTCCTGAATTTGAGATAGGCATCCGAGCGCCAAGAGGCGCTCAGAGAATCAGGACGGGACCGGCGGAGCTCGTGGAGAAGCTGAAGGTGGAGGTCGCTCGTGGGGCAGCGCGTGATCCAGCGGTCGCGCCTCGGGCGCCGCGACGATGGGAGCAACCGGCAGCGTTACCGTGCGGGACGGAAGAGCCAGAGCGGTCACCACGGACCGAAGGCGGCTCTCTTGCTCGGTGAGGATCACTCCGTGGTCGTGGTGATCGGCAGCCACGATCTCGGTGACATCACTCCGGGCGGCGCTGTGCTCATGCGACGGCATACCCGTGCCCAACGCCCCAAGGACGAAGAGCAGGGTCCCCGAAACGAGTCTAGAAGATATTGCGCGTCGCATTACAGATCATGGCAATTATGATGAGGGCCGTCAACGGCCCGAAGGCGCGAGGGGTTCCGCAAGAGTGGAGAGCACTGCCGCCAGCTTCTGTCCCACCTCAGAAGCCTCCTCAGCTGTCAGAACCAGTGGCGGAAGCAGCCGCAGCACGCTCTTCCCGGCCGTTAGTGCCAGCACACCCCGGTCCTGGAGGGCGCGCACGTAGGGCCGCGCGGGCTGCTTCAGCTGAATGCCGATCATCAGCCCGACCTGGCGAATCTCTCGCACGATCTTCGGCGAGCTGGAGCGCACCGGCTCGCAGATGAGATCACCGATTCGCTGGACCTGCTCGAGCAGGTCGGAGTCCATCAACACATCGAGCGTCGCGCGCGCGACCGCGCATGCAATGGGATTGCCACCAAACGTCGACCCGTGTGTTCCGAGCTCCAAGCCGATACCACTGCGAACGACTGTGGCTCCGAGCGGAAGACCGCCGGCGATGCTCTTGGCCAGGCACAGGACGTCGGGCACGACTCCCGAGTGCTCGAACGCGAAGAGGCGACCCGTCCGGCCGAACCCGGTCTGCACCTCGTCGAACACGAGCAGGGCGCCCGCCGCGTCGCATGCTTCACGTGCGGCACGCAGAAACCCGGGATCGGCCACGTGCACACCGCCCTCACCCTGCACAGGCTCGAGCACCACGGCTGCTACCTGGGAGTCGACCGCTTCCTGCAGCGCCGCGGCCTTATTGAGTGGGACGCGACGTACCGACTCGAGCAGCGGCTCGAAGGGCTCGCGGTATCTCGCCTCCGCAGTGACGGAAAGCGCTCCCATCGTTCGGCCATGAAAGCCGCGCACCATGGCCACGAAGTCCGACCGTCCCGTATGAGCGCGCGCGATCTTGAGTGCCGCCTCCATGGCTTCCGTGCCGGAGTTCGACAGGAACGTGCGGTCGAGCTCGGGCGGTAACGCCTCGTGTAGTCGTTCAAGAAACCGTGTACGCGGGGGGCTCCCGTACATTCCTGGCACGAACCACATTCGCTTGGCCTGATCGGCGAGTGCCGCCTCCAGGGCAGGGTGACGGTGCCCGAGCGCCAAAGCGCCGTGCCCGCCGATGCAGTCGATGTACTCGTTCCCGTCTGCGTCCCGCACACGCGATCCTCTTCCCGAAACGAGCGTGAGGCCGCGTTTGCCGTATACGTCGAGCTCGTGGCGACTTTGGCGCGTGAGCCACGCCTCGGACTCGCTGGTGGAAGCCTTCCCGGCGCGATCGAGGTTCTCGGCCTTCCGGGTCACCAAAGTGCCCGCGCCGGCCAGCGCACGGGTGACGGGCCGGTCGATGCGCCCGTCACTGAGCCGAAAGCGCGGACCCGGAGAGCCCGCCCGATCGAACAGCGACCGGAGAGCCCGAATCTTTCTGCGCATGCGCCCGCTCACTCGCGCCTCCCACTCCTCCAACTCTGATGCGTCCACTTCTGTCACCAGGGTCGACGGGTCGTCCGCTTCGGCGAGCAGCCCCACCTCCTCGATCAGCGACACGACATCGCTCGCGTCGAGCTCTGCTGCGAGCAGCGCGAGCACCTCGTCGTTTTCCGTGTTCAGCGCGGCTCCGTCTTCTCCAGCGATGGGGACCGTGAGCACCGGCGTGTACCCCTGATCAAGCAGGCTCCTAAGTAGGGTGCCGTTCACCGACCGCGGCTTTCCCGACTGATCCCGCAGCAGCAGCTTCCTACCCTCACGCCGCACTCGGATGCCCTGGTTTTGCACGCCTTGCACGAGCCCTCCGTCCAGGCCCGTGAGGCCGATCGCGTTGACGCCGTGCTTTCGCAGCGACTCCACGATGCGCTTGTTGCGAATGCCGGCGTAGGCGGCGAGCAGGACGTCGATCGCATCATCGTCGGACAGGACGCTGGTATATCCGGAGATCGACTCGACCACCTGCGGGGGCCGTCCGAGCTCGTTGGCCAACCGGTCGCGCAGCTTGTTAGCACCGTGCAGCAGCACGAACGTGCGGTCGAGCGATGCCAGGTCCTCGGCGATGGCGTCGGTGTCGAAGTCACCGCCGCCCATCTTCACGAGCAGCATGTCGATCTGGCCTCCAGCGAGCACGTGGTGTGGTTTGGAATCGACGCCCAGTCGGGTTCGACTTCTCCGGTGGAAATCTCTTCGGATGACACCATGCGCATGCCCTGTTCAGATGGGACGGCCGACGTGTGCAGCGTGAAGTAGTCATGGTCCTCCGAAAAGCGGCTGTTGATGAAGAACGAGAGGCCGTCGCTCACGACGATGTTCAGCGCCCGCACGTGATCGGAGCGAAGCGCGATCAACGCGTCGAGCCGCGCGAGTGCCTTCAGCGCGTCGCCACCGGCAGCGACCCTGAAGCGCTCGAACAGATACAGGAGTCGAGCCGCGCCGGTCGCGCCTGGCGCCGAGAGTCGGACACCGTGCAGCTCTCCGTTGAACGCGAACGCGAGGTCGCCCGAGAGGAAGGGCATGTTGTTCTCAACCACGATGCCTTCATTGCGAAACGCGCTGCGCGCGTGGATCAGCACCAGCCGTGTCGCGGGTAGCTCGACCGTGTCCTCCCAGATCGGCCGAATCGACCGGTAGCGCCGCCAGTTTCCGTTCTCCCGCCACGACATCCCCCATCCGTGACCTTGGTATTCCTGGCTGTCGCGACACGCGCGGCCGAAAGCCTCGACCCACGGGACCGCGTCGATGGGTTGGTCGGCCTGGATGCCGAGAATTCGACACATACTCTAGATGGGGTGGAGGCCGGGAAAGCCGAGACCCGTGGTCTCGTCCCATCCCATCATGATGTTCATGGCCTGCACGGCCTGACCCGCCGACCCCTTCACGAGATTGTCGATCGCCGAGACGACGACCAGGCGCTCGGACGCTTCGTCCAGCTCGAAGCCGATGTCGCAGTAGTTCGTGCCGGACAGCAGCTTGGGCTCGGGCAGCCGGTACGGTCCGCTTCGCTCCGCGACGAGGCGTACGAACGGCTCATCGGCGTAGCGCCCGCGGAAGATCTTCCAGATGTCCTTCTCCGTCACCTGCTCGGACAGGAAGACGTGGGACAGCGCGGATGCGCCTCTCACCATCTCGATCGCAGAGACGCTCAGGTGGACTCGCGCGGGCCCCCATTGCTGCAGCACCGACTCGATCTCGGCTGCATGCCGGTGACCAGTGGCCTTGTACGGGCGCACGACGCCACTACGCACAGGGTGGTGCGAGCCCGGGTTGGGCTCCGCGCCACCCTCGCTCGATCCTACCTTCACGTCGATGACCGTCCGCTCACGCTCGACGATGCCGGCTTCGAACAGAGGCATGAGTGCGAGGATCGATACCGTAGCGTTACAGCCACCGGTGGAGACGTGACGCGCCTCACGAATCGCGTCTCGATTCAGCTCCGCGAGACCGTAGACGAACGTTCCCAGCAGCTCGGGCCTCGGGTGCGGCCCATAGTGCCGCTCGTAGAGCGCCACGTCTGCGAGACGGAAGTCGGCGCTCAAGTCGATGAAGCGTTCAGCGCGCGACGACACATCGTCCCACTGGCGGGCTGCCTGTCCGTGCGGCAACGCGAGGAAGAGCAGATCGGACTCCGGCAGATCATCAGGCTGGCAAAACCGGAGGTCGGTCACTCCACGGAGGTTCGGATGCGCGCGCGCGATCGACTTCCCGGCGAGGCGACGCGAGGAAACGCCGACGATCGTGACCTCGGGGTGTACGATCAGGAGCCTCAGAAGCTCGCCGCCGCCGTACCCCGAGCCCCCCAGAATCGCCACCCGGGTCACGCGACCGGCCGCTCCGCAGCAGCAGCGTCGGCCTGGCCGATCACGTAATCGGCGATGAAGCCCGGAATATCGACGCCGGTGGTATCGACGGAGTTGCGGAACTCCATCGTCGCGTTGACCTCGTTGACCAGGTAGCCGTCGTCGGTCTCGAACAGATCGACCGCGACCATTCCTCCACCCACCGCCAGCGCCGCGGCTTCCGACACGCCACTGAGCGCAGAATCGAGCTCGAGTCCCGTGGCTTCGGCTCCCAGCGCGGTGTTGGTCTTCCAGCCTTCCGAGGTCCTCGCGATTGCCGCGATACATCGCCCGCCCACGACGAAA
>SMVB01079977.1_pt1 | contig 10841 bp, 8 predicted proteins | sample 2456461 | NCBI WGS metagenome assembly SMVB01 (sample SAMN11095934, study PRJNA526329) | marine sediment metagenome | biome: Marine sediment; feature: Surficial sediment; material: Deep marine sediment; isolation source: Hadal surficial sediment | place: Pacific Ocean | collected 2014-05 | depth 0-1...
CAGCTCCTTTCCTTTCAGGAGGCAAGAAAAGGTCTGGCAGCTGAGATTGCGGAAGCAGAGGTCACAACTGAGGTGAAACAGGATGATCAGGATCCCGAGAGTTCCATCCTGAAAGTGACCATCGAGGGCAAGGCCGGAATGGCAATCCCACGAGGGGTTCTGGTCGATCTTGTATTCAACATTTCTGAGCAGGCTCAACTGGGAGAGACCATCGTGCTGAGAAATTCTGCCAGCGCTGTGAGCTCAGATGATCCGCCTCAACCCATTGATCCTGTAACCGGCAACGACGGGGAGATTGTCATCGATGAAACTGCGATTGTTTTTGCCTGTTTCTTTTATATGCACTAATCGGTGTTTGGGAGTGAAAGGTTTTTAGGTTTTTCTCAAATCTGTAATAGGGGGTGTCTATGAGTTTATTTAAGAAAAAGCATGTGGCGTTAGGATTCCTGGCAGCTGTGGTGACACTCGGCTTTCCAGGTATTGTTGTCAGGGCCCAGCAGCAGTCTTTTCCACCAGAAGTTTTGGCTTGGGCGGATACGGTGCTCTACAACGGGCAGATTCTGACCGTGGATGATGCCTTCACCATCACGGAGGCAGTTGCCATCCGAGATGAAAAATTTCTGGCGGTGGGCACCAACGAGCGGATTAGGGCCATGGCCGGACCGAAAACACGGCTGATCGACCTCAAGGGCAGGACTGTGGTTCCCGGCTTCATCGACACCCATCATCATTTCCACAACTATGCGCAGCGTGGTTTGATGCCCAGAATTCTCTTCCGGACGCGCGAACAGTGGCTGCGTGAGATCAAGAGACTGGTCGATGTGGCCGAACCGGGAGAATGGGTGATTCTCAGAGCGGACAGGACGGTGGACCAACCCTGGGCGCAATCTGCTTTCGCCATGACTCGACATGACCTGACCCCATCTCGCCCAACAACCCGATCTTCGTCTGGACCAGCCCTCCGGGCAACGACGCACTGGTGAACGCCTATGCCCTTGGTCTGGCCGATATGCCCTCGGATATCCCTGGGCTGATCAAGGATCCTGGGACCGGCGAGCCCAACGGTGTGCTCGAGCAGGCGGCTTACGGGACCATGTTCTACGAGGTCATTCCCCGCATTCCGGTGGAAGAGTTGATGCCATTCTATAAGGCCGCCATGAAAAGGTTCAACGCCGTGGGAAAGGTCACCATCATGGGTCGCAATGATGGCCACGCCTTCTCCGTTTTCAAGGCACTCTGGGAACGCGGTGAGTTGACTATTCGGTTTCGTGTGGCCCACGAGTTTGCTCGCAATGCCTATAATCCGGAGGCATTGATCAAGCGAGTGGGAAATCTCAGCGGGTTTGGCGATGCCTGGTTGAAAATTGCCGCGGCAAATGTCGGAAACCCTGATGGAGCCTTGGGAAACGGCCGCGCCTGGACCCGCAACCCTAAGCTGCCGGACGCCGGCCATGCTCCTGACCCCAATGCACCGGACTTTGGATTCGTTCCCTATTTCAAGGATCACGAGAAGAGTGACTGGAGGACGATTCCAATTCTGAACCGTTACGGATGGCGTGTTCTGGGGATCCACACGGCCGGAGACCGATCCATCGATGAGTTGTTCTCTGCCTTTGAGGTGGCGAACCAAGAAAAATCGCTGGCCGGCCGCGGTTGGGCCTTCGATCACTCGCTGATGGTGCGACCTGAACATATCGCCACGGCCAAGCGTCTGGACCTGATTGCCAGTGCCAACTCAGGTTCCATTGGTTCCGAGACGCTCATCCGGCTCTATGGGGCAGATGAGGTCTACAGGCTCTCGCCCACAAAAAGCCTAATCGACGCCGGTCTGCGAGTGGTCATGGAGGCACCAGGCGATACCGATCGTCCACCCCTGTACCACATCGAGAAATTCGTGACGCGCAAGGATGAGAATGGTCGGGTGTGGAATGAGGGAGAAAAGATCACCCGCGAGCAGGCCCTTTATATGGCCACTAATTGGGCCGCGGACTACACCGGCGATGAGAAAATCCTGGGCACGATTGAGCCCGGAAAACTTGCCGATTGGGTGATTATAGATGGGGATTACATGAGGGTTCCCGAGGATGAGATCGGTGAGCTCAAAGTGGTGATGACAGCGGTGGGAGGCAAGAGCGTTTTTGAGGCAGAAGGGTTATTTTGACCTAGCCGGGATGATGCATAGGTTCACTACTGCAGCGATATCATTCATCCGGCCTGCTGCACAACCGCCCGTGTTGCTCACCACGATGGGGAGGCCTGTGGGCTAAAGCCCACCGCTCTGAGTGTTCCCCGCTACTCTGTCAGAGCCGCAGGCTTCAGCCTGCGGGCCGTTCGGCACCTGAGGTGCCTCCCACATTCCAGAGTCTCTGCAATCCTGACGGTCCCGGCTCGCCCCTACCCCGCTTCGTGACAAGAACATATGCATAATCCGGGCTAGCAAAACAGCCCTAAAATTGCCCGGGAACTTCGTAAAAGACCTTCCCATCGATGACCGTCATAATCGCCTTCAGGTCGGAGATCTTGTCTTCAGGAACCTTCATGTAGTCTCCGTCCAGAATCACGAAATCCGCAAGTTTTCCGGGCTCAATCGATCCCAGAGTTTTCTCATCGCCGAGGTAGTAGGCAGCCCAGATGGTGGACATCTGCAGAGCCTGCTCTCGCGTGACGCGTTCGCTTTCGTTCCACACCTTTCCTGTTTTGAGATCGGCGCGCCTCACAAACATCTCAATGTACCACAATGGCGTTTTTTCGTTCCCCTCGTCATCAAGTCGTGTATTGCCCAGTCCCTCCATTCCCACAATGATCCCGGCATCGATCATGCTCCTGATGGGCGACATTTTGACGACCTCGTCTGCCCCGTAGATCTTGACCAGGTTTTCGGTACGATCTGCCATGTTCTCCTCTGCCCCGACAACCAGCCCCAGACGCTTGGCCGCCTCGATGTGCTCGGGGAGGATCATCAGAGAATGGTCGATGCCGTGGCGCATACCGACGATCGATTTTTCTCTGTTGGCCTCCTCGTAAGCGGCAATCAACTCGTCCACAGACCGGTCACCCGCCGTGTGTATCCCGAGGATACGCCAGCCGTAGCGACTCAAAATGGGAATGGTCTTCCAGTCGCTTGCCTGGCGATCGGCGTAATAGGGAACAAAACCATAGTCGGGCCCGCCCGGGTCCTTGGCATTGCTCATGGAGGGCAGTTTGGGCTTGCGCGTCCAACCGCGACCCCTGCCCGCCGCCCCGTCGGGGTTACCGATGTTGGCCGCCGCGATCTTCAGCCAATCGTCACCCAGACCGTTCAAGTTGCCCACCCGCTTAATAATCGCTTCCGGACGATAAGCGACGCGAGCAAACTCGTGAAAGACCCGCATGCGCAGGGTTGCCTCCCCACGCTCCCACAGGGTCTTGAACACGCTGATGGCGTGGGCTGGATAACGGGCCCCCACGGTGGTCTTGCCCTGAGTATTGAACTTCTTCATGGCCGCCTTGTAGCGTGGCAGCAGCTCTTCGATGTCCGGCCAGGGAAGCATTTCATAGAAGACGCGGCCGTAAGCTTCATGGTCAATAAAACCGGTGGGTTCCCCATTCTCATCCTTGACCAGGCCGGAGATATCCGCTGGCATCTTGGCCAAACGCAGGGCATAGCTATTGATAATTGCGTCGTTGCCAGGCGGGCTGGTCCAGACAAAGACCGGATTATTGGGCGATATCGGATCCAGGTCATGCCGAGTCATGCTAAAAGAGGACTCTGCCCAGGGTTGGTCGGGGGTTCTCTCTGATCTGAGGATGATCCATTCCCCGGGCTCTGCGACATCGACCAGCTTCTTGATGTCCGCCACCCACCGCTCACGGGTCCGGAAAATCACGCGGGGAATCAGGCCTTCTTCGGCGTACCCGTTGAAATGATTGTGGGTGTCGATGAAGCCCGGAACCGCTGATCTCCCCTTCAGGTCGATCTGTCTGGTCTCTGGTCCCGCCAGGGTGCGGATGTACTGGTTGGTGCCTACGGCCAGAAACTTTCCGTCTCGAACCGCAAATGCCTGGGCGGTGCTAAAGGCGTCGTCTACGGTCAGAACCTGACCGTTGTAAACAATGATCTCCGGATAGGCCAGGACTTCTGGTGGTATCGATGTCTGCTGAGCCTGGACAACGGACGACAGGGCCCATCCCAAGAGGATTCCTATCCGCACGTAAATTTTCCGCTTGCTAAGAGAACGTCGGTACATGGCATTTTCCCCCGAAGTTGTGGTGAATATTGTTCTCAATACTAAGGTTTAATGAATGAGAAGGCAAAGGAAAGACCCTAGAAAAGTTTCCCATCAAGGGAGTTATTCATTGGCCCCGGCCTGCTTGAGCAACTCGACGACTTCGGTGTGGCCTTCCTCCTCTGCAAGCATCAAGGCCATCCAGCCATCGTTGCTTCTCTCGTTCACATCGGCACCTGCATCCAGCAACAACTTCACCAGGTCAGTATCCCCTCGAATAAGTAACGAGTACATCAGGGCGGTTGCGCCATCGTTGTCTTTCGCATTCACATCCACACCTGTATCCAATAAGGTGTCGACGGTTTTGGTATGACCACCGAAAGCCGCATGCATCAGGGAGATCACCCCATTGTTCGTTTTTGCATTCACATCGGCACCGGCATCCAACAGGACTTCGACGGTTTCCGTCTGACCACGGAAAGCCGCTCGCATCAAGGCGGTCTCCCCACTTTCATCCGCCGCATTCACATCCACACCGGCATCCAACAGGGCTTTGACGGTTTCGGTTTTGCCGTTTAATGCCGCTTCAAGCAGGGCGGCCGGACCGTTCTTTGCCGCCTCGACCAAGTTCGAGTCCACTTCGTCGACGACGTCAGGCGCACAGGCAGAAAACGGAATCGGCGTCGCCAAAACCATGATGATCATTGCTTTGTCGACCATAATGGCTTTGGAAGCAGGCCGAGTTGCTATTCTCCTAAAATATGGGGAGCGTAGTAAGTAAACAACATATTTCTCACTCGGTCTGCAACATAGATTTCTTTATCCCGGGTGTTAATGGCAAGTCCCCGGGGAGAAATCATCATCGTCTTGGACCCGCGTATGACGGCTTTCGGTGCGACATCTCCATTGTCACTATAACTCCAGACGCCAACGAATCCGTTTTGAAGGTAGCCCTCATCCGTACGCTGACCCGGTATTGCTGCGATGAACTGCCGGCGCTCGGGATCCATTTGAATCTGTTGAGGAGTGCCCCAGAGACCGGTGTTAGGACCTGTGATAATAGCCTTGGGAGCGACGTCGCCGCTGTCGTCTCGATTGAAAATTAGAAAACCCAGAGGATCCCGGTTGGCAATCACAAGCATATTGTTCTCACCGTCCACGGCGATTCGATAGGGATCCCACAACCGCGTTTTGGGTCCCCTCAGAACCCTGACGGGTGCCACATCCCCATTACCCGATCGAGGAAACACCAAGATCGCCGGCGTCGCGTCGGCCCCCCTTCCTCGCCGCAGACGTGTATAGACTTCATCGTAGACGGGATCGTACGCTACTGAGTCCGGGGTGTTCCAATCCGGGCCACCGTCCAATTGAGTGTGAGGTCCTTGAATGATGCGAATAGGAGCTTCCTCTCCGTTGACTCCTCCACGGAAGAATAAAATCGCCTCGGCGAAGGGATTGGGGGCGATGATTTCGTCATGCACGCTGTCATAGACAATTCCATGCAGCGCCCGCGCTAATTTTGCTTCCTGTCCCTCAATAACTCGAACCGGGTTCACATTTCCATCCGCCAACCTGGCGTAAGCCGCTACACGCGGATGGCTCACTCAGTTGGGTACCAGTAGCTGATCCCGGCGAGAATCCCAAGCAATGGCTGAGGGAGTGCCCAGGCCTGCCATGGGTTCCCCTCGCGGGGCACTGCGAATAGTCCTTAAAGGGGCCACATTGCCTCGGGCATCACGAGGATAGACCGTCACGCTGTGGTCGCCCCAGTTGGTCACCCAAAGTTCATTGTTCACGAAGTCAATCACAAGCGCCCCGGGATTCTTCAACTGGGTGGCGGGGCCCTCAATGGTATACAGAGGTGCCACGTTGCCATGGGCAGTCCGAGGGAAAACCAAGATAGAATGGGTCTGATCGTTGGCCACCACAATGACGTCCCTCTCGGCGTCCACAGCCACTCCCAGGGGCAGATTCAACCTTGTTTTTGGTCCCTGAATCGTGCGCAACGGCGCCACATCTCCTTGGGCGGTTCGCGAATACACGGTGACGGAAGCCAACTGATACCGCCCGGTTGATTGAAGCATATAAGGGAAATTGAGGGTCGCTGCGTGCACACCGGTCTCTATCCTGTGCACGGAATGATGATTGGTGACAACAATCTCATCATTTTCGGTATCCACGAAAATCCCATGCGGATCCGCCAGTCTCGTTTTTGGCCCCTGAATGAAACGCACCGTTGTCTGGTTCCCTTGCGCGTTGGGCCGATACACCGCAATCTTGTTGAGGTGCTGAATGGTGAAGAACAACTCATTGTTAACCTTGCGGTCCAGAAAGATTCCCCACCCTCCATGATCCACACTTAACTCCCTGAGCGGAGATGTATTCCCGGATTGCTCGTACGAGAAAACCAGCATGTTATTTCCGAAGTCGGTGTTCAGCACATACATTTCTTGAGTCTCGGGGTCCAAAGCGACGCCGCAGACGGAGGAAAGTCGGGTTTGAGGACCTTGGATCCTTCGGCGGTACTCGGTGATTTCCTCGCTGTCACCCGGCACGTCGCGATCGTAGAGCAAAACGCTGAAATGGTTGTCGTCGGTCATGACTACTTTGTCATTGACCGGATCTACCGCCACTCCCGCGAATATCGGATAACGGTCTCCGATGACGCGAATTGGAGCCATGTTTCCTTCCTCTGAACTTGGCTCCTGACCCGGCGTCTGCGCGGCATAGGCGTGCTCGGATATCCCTCCCAGGATGAGGAGGCAGAGAAGGCCCATTCTCCTACTTCGGGCACTAAGACCATTGATTATCATGGGGCGGAAAGAATAATGCATTTTTCACCTCCTGAAATTCCCCGTTTTGTGTTTTGACGAAACGTCGTTTTCGGGATAAGCCATTCCAAGTCATTGGTTTAAAGTGGAATCCACTTCTGAACAACTCATATGCAACAGAGCAGCCTTGGCACCGATTTCAGTCAGTCCGACTCCAGTAGGGCCCACCTCATGGCAGAGGGCGCAGCCAAACTCAATAAAATCGCCTCTAACCCTTCTCTGCCTCTGGGTCCACTCCTTTTCAGCTAGCACCAGAGTTCCCCACACCGTCTTCAACATTTCAGGACATCCTTCAAAGTTTTCAGCCCTTGCTTGCCCCTGAGGAGTAAGCCCAAAGAGCCCAGTGCTGGTGAGGGTGTGACAGCTAACGCATCCATGGTTATCGTAGATCCACTGGGCAATTTCCCGGGGACTTTTTCCCTCCGCATCATATTCCAGTAAAGAAGTTGGTTGGGCAGCACTTTGCTGCCAGTAAATAATCCCGGCCAGGATAGAGGAGGAAACGAAAAAGGGTATGGCTATCCTCAAAAACTTGCTCTTGTTCATAGCCTTCCTGGGCACTAGCATAGAACCGTTAGCCAGAATTGTACACCCAGTTGAGGGGGAGTCATTCGTAAAGTCGGGCCTGGTTAAGTTTGGCCTTCATGAAGGCTGACCTGCAGCTACTGGGAGTATGTGCAGTTGGATGTCATTGCCTAGGCTCCTTTGATGGTTTACGATTGAGGGCACCGTTACCCCGGTGTCTCGAACAGGAGAGGGAGGATCAAGTCATGAGCCGGATACTCTACTTGACGGCATTATTGTGTACAGTCTCTGTGTTGATTTTGTGGGGCTGCGGTGGTTTGCGGGGAGATCAGGCTCTGTCGGAAGAACAGATAGCCTGTGAAGCTCTGATGGGGACAGTCAATCTCACCATTACCTCCGCTCGTTTGCTGGCAGCGACGGAGACGACTCCGCAGTACTGCTACGTGAAGGGAATCATCTCACCGGCCATTGGCTATCATGTCCAACTCCCTCTGCCTGAGGATTGGAATGGTCGATTCTTGAAGTGGGGAGATGGGGGAAAAGACGGCGATCTGGATTTTGCCGATCACCGGGTGGCGCAAGGATATGCAGTGGCCAACAGTAACACGGGCCACGATAATGGCTCAGAGCCGCGGGCATCCTTCGGCTTCAACAACCGGCAGGCGGAGATCGATTTCGGCTATCGGGCCGTTCACCTGACGACTAACGCCGCCAAAACCGTGATCGAAGCCTACTACGGTGCCGACCCCGAATATTCCTACTTCGAGGGGTGCTCAACGGGCGGCAATCAAGGCCTGACCGAAGCCCAGCGTTATCCCTACGATTTCGATGGGATCGTGGCCGGCGATCCGGTCCATTTCTATCAGGCCCTCAACATCAGCCATGTCTGGAAATTGCAGCGGATGTTCCGCGATGATTTTGCGGGCATGCTGGCCTATGACACCGATGGAGATGGTTCCTTTGACAGCTTGAAGAAACTGGAGATGCTGGCAGAAGCGGTCATGGAGAAATGTGACGCCAATGATGGGATCAACGACGGGGTGATCGATAATCCCCTCAGCTGTGAATTTGATCCAGACCTGGATCTCTCGGGGATGATGTGCGCCGGGGATGTAAACGCCGATGGTTGTTTGACCACTGCCCAACTGCAAACCATCAAGGATTTTTATTCCGGCCCTTACGATAGCCAAGGGAGATCTATCTTAAAAGGGAAAGCCTTTGGAACAGAGCTTGAATGGGCCAATCGCTACATCCCCTATGAGGGGAACTCATTTTCACCTTCTCAATTTGGAAGTTCGGGTGACCACATCAATTACCTCTTCTATGAAACCGATCCTGGGGTTCCCATGCCGGACCTCACGAATCCCTCTCTGAAACCCGATAAGACCCGGACCCCGCCCGAGTGGTCTTTGTGGGAGTTCAACATTGATGATTTCACAGCCGGCCTGGGTGATTTCATGAAATCCATTACCGATGCCACCGACCCTGATTTAAAACGATTTCATATCAAAAATGGCGGAAAGATGATTCTCTACACCGGTTGGGCTGATCCGTCACCTCCTGCTGCCACCCTGATCGATTATTACAACGACATTGCCAATACCACGTTCGCAGGCGATCTCGATGCCACCAAAGAGCATACAAGACTGTTTCTGGTGCCTGGGATGGGGCATTGTCGTGGCGGGCCGGGTCCCAATACCTGGGATAAACTGGCTCCACTGGTGGATTGGGTGGAAAATGGCAATGCACCTGATTTTATCGTTGCCACCCACAGCACCGATGAGGTGGTGGACAACGAACGGCGGATCTGTGCCTACCCGGAGCTGGCCGTGTACACGGGCCCCGCCGGGGGTGAAAACGATCCTGCCAATTGGGTAGAGAGCAATTTTACTTGTCGGTAAGGAGGACAATTTCACCTGGTTCATGGGTTTTCAAGGAAGGAGACTGTATGGCTCACTATTTGTTTCAGTGTTCCTATACTGCTGAGGCCTGGGCTTCTCTGGTGCAGAACCCTCGAAATCGCCTGGACGCGGTACGACCGGTGGTCGAAGCACTGGGGGGAAGCATGGAAAGTTGCTGGACGGCGTTCGGAGAGTATGACGTGGTTGCCATTCTTCAGATGCCGGATCATGTGAGTGTAGCGGCCTTTTCCATGGCTGTCTCGGCCGGGGGAGCTATAAAAGCCATCAAGACCACACCCCTGATGTCGATGGAGGAGGGAGTTGAAGCGATGAAGAAGGCGTCGGGAGTGGGATATCAGGCCCCTACGGGTTAACCCTTAGGGCTACAGGAAAAGCCCCCCCCAATAAACAGGGCAAGTGCTCCTTAGTGGGAATACTTGCCCCTCCAAACAGGGCTTAAAAATAAATCCCTGTTGCACTGTCCATTTTACCCGATCTGTGTCCATGCTCAGTGATCACCGTCACGGCATTTACATATTCAAATCGGGAAGGTGCAAACACCGGGAAGGTCGTCCGATCTCAAAAGTCGAACTGATAGCTGTCAGGATAAATCCAGGCATCTCTTGAAAATAGTGTATTTACTGGGTTTCTCAAATTTCCAAAGGCTGCAATGAGCGGAATAACGCGGAAGAAGGCCGCAACGGGCGCAACCTATTCACTGTAGCGTTCGTCATCGCACTAGTGGCCACCCTGGCTTCCAGCCCAGTCTGGGGCTAAGTCGGACTGGGAATTCAAGCTGTATAGAGCACAGGTGATCCATGGAACCGGCACTGTACTAGAACCCGGATCGTACGAGCTTCGGCTCAACGGTAATAGCGAAGCTGCGATCTACCGAAACAGGAAACTGGTGACTACAGTGCCTGTTGAAGTTCGATCCTTGGATAAGGGCACAGACCCAAAGTCGATGCTGACAAGAAACGGCGTCATCGTAGAGATCCGAACGAGAAAGGAAGTGGTTGTGTTTTCTCCTCGCTCTTAAGGGGACGACTGAAACCACTTGATCCCCCAGCGTATAAGTTGATGCGGTTCTCGCAGGATTAATCCGACCATTACCCCTCAGTGTGGGCGGGAACCGCACCTCACTGGCCGACTGGCCAATGAGAAAGGGCAGAGAATCGACATCGGTAACGTGAAGTCCAAGAGTTTCGAGCGGGTACGTCGCCAGGCAGGGCTAAGGGACATCAGATACCATGATTTGAGACACACCTACTCCAGCCAGCTGTTTGCTACGGGCAAGCCCGTCACCTACGTCTCTCAGCAACTCGGAGACACAACCCCCGTCTGTCCAAAGGGTTACGGCGGTACCAGGTCACCTGCGG
>SMVB01298169.1_pt1 | contig 10840 bp, 10 predicted proteins | sample 2456461 | NCBI WGS metagenome assembly SMVB01 (sample SAMN11095934, study PRJNA526329) | marine sediment metagenome | biome: Marine sediment; feature: Surficial sediment; material: Deep marine sediment; isolation source: Hadal surficial sediment | place: Pacific Ocean | collected 2014-05 | depth...
AGAGGCGCTTCAGCTTTTTGATGAATTGACGGAATAGAGCGCACATAGATCTCACTAGAGCGTTTCCGAACTTAACAGAATCGCGAAAACGCTCTAAGTCCTTATTTGGTCGCATTTTCTTAACGCGAACCGGTGTCCACTTCGCTCGAAAATGCTCTAGCCGCAAAGGGAAATGGAATAGAGCACCGGCGGCCGTGCTTCTCTTATTGCTCTCTTATATGATTGCGCGTATTTTTGCCGCCACTTCCGGGTCAAGCCGCAGTAGCTCAGCTGGCAGAGCACGGCATTCGTAATGCCGGGGCCGGGGGTTCGAATCCCTCCTGCGGCACCAGCTCTTCATAAAGTTTTGGATGAGTCTCGCCCTAGAGCGCATTCAGGAAAAGTGGGCCCGATTTTCCGTCCGAATGCGCGACAAAACAAAGACCTAGAGCACGTTAGTGATTCCAAATAAAGTGAACGTGCTCTAGAATCGTCAGTGCCGGTCGCCCCGTCGGCGGATGGTACCCGGCTTGAGAAATTCCTGGTCAGGCGCCGGCGTGGTGTAGTCCTGTATCGTCGGTTCCCAGGCTGCGACCCGTTGGCGGGCTTCTTGCCAATCTTCTAAAGTGAGTTGTCTATTCAGCTTGTCTTCCACGTCCGGCGCCAGTTCCTTGGCGCCGATTTCGCGTTTGAAGGCATGACCGTCATAGAGCAAGTACCACTTGCCCGCTTCGATTTTATCCGCCTCCGTTCCAATGCCGTTCAGATAAAGTTCCGCCAGTTTTCCTTGGGCGTTCACATTGTTGGAATTGCCCGCCAACAGCACCCAGGTAAAACCTTTTGCTGTTGAATCCTGCCGTTCCATGGGGTCGGTCGCCGCGCCAGCCAATTCCAACAAACAAATGCCCAATTGGTATTGAACGATTTCGTAGCCTCGGCCCCATTCGGCCAAGCGGCCCAACACGGGCACCGCCCCGCTGCAGCCGTCCCGTTGTTTGACGCGCAAGGCTGCCGTATAAAACATCGTGGCCAGGGCCGGGTTGATCGGCTCGCCCTCTTTGGGCAGGCGCATGGTTTCATCCCCCGGGCCGGCGCCACACGCGCCAACCAAGAGTGTGGCAGCGATCGCCGCAATCGAGCTGGTCCTGAACGTCATTTCCCCGCCTTTGTCTGAAACACACACATGGCTATCCTTTAGCATATCCGGCAATGGAACACAGGGGGCCGCCGTGGACTTGGCCGCCTGGGACATGGGATAGTCGATCACGGGCCCATGACGCGGGCCGGCAAGGAGAGCACATGGGCAACAAAGACGCATGGTTGGCGCAAGTCGACGAGCCGGTATTGGAACCGGATCGTCCCATGGTCGATCCACACCACCATTTATGGACGTTCGAACGGGCCGGCGTTTATTTGATCGACGATCTGTGGGCCGATACGGAAAGTGGCCACAAGATCGAACAAACGGTGTTCATTCAATGCGGTGCCGAACCGCGCAAGCACGGCCCGGAGGAATTGCGCCCCGTGGGCGAAACGGAATTTGTTGTCGGGCAGGCGGCCAAAGCGGCTCAAGGTCCGGCCGGTGCGGCGCGCATCAAAGGCATCGTTGCTTTTGCCGATCTCACTTTAGGCGCGCCGGTCGATGAGGTGTTGCATGCCCATGAAGAGGCAGGCCGGGGCCTGTTCCGTGGCATCCGCAATGGCGCCGCTTGGGATGATACCGGCTCGGTGAAGACGCCGTTCCCCCAAGGCACCCCCGGCATTTATGGCGATGCCAAATTTCGCGAAGGCTTCGCCCGGCTTGCCGCTTTCGGTTTGAGTTATGATGCGTGGAATTACCATCCGCAAATTCCCGAGCTGACCGATTTGGCCCGTGCCTTTCCGCAAACGCCCATCGTGCTCGATCACTTTGGCGGCGTGCTCGGCATTGGTGATTATGCCGACAAACGCGACCAGATCTTCGCCCAATGGAAAAAAGACATTGCCGAATTAGCCACGTGTCCCAATGTGGTGGCTAAATTGGGCGGGCTGGCCATGCCGATTAACGGTTTCGGCTGGCATGAACGGGACCGGCCGGCCACGTCCGACGAATTCGTCGCGGCGCAAAGCCCGTATTATTTGCACGCGATCGAGTGTTTCGGACCAGAGCGCTGTATGTTCGAAAGCAACTTCCCGGTCGACAAACAATCTTTGTCGTATAAAACTTTGTGGAACGCGTTTAAAAAAATCGCCGCGCCGTTTTCCGACGGCGAAAAAGACGATTTATTCCGCGGCACCGCAAGCCGCGTTTATCGGTTGGAACAGGTGGGGTGATCGCGCAACCCGCTACATTCCCTCATTGGCCAGCCGGGCCAAATATTTGTCGGCGCGGCCCAAGGCCATGACCGGGAAATAGTGCCGGTACAGATTATAATTGATCATGAAGGCGCGGCTCAGTTCGGTGCTTTGCTGCAAGTCATCGCTCAAGCCTTTACGGCCTAAATTAATGCGCCGGCCGAGCCCGTAGCCGGGAAAGCCCGTACCGGTATAGTGCGGCTCGTGCCACGTGCCGTGTCTCTGGCGTTTGATCAATAAGGCCAGCCCGCGTTCGATGGCGGCACGATCTTGGGTTCGGCCGACCGCCAATAAGGCCATCAAGGCCCAGGCGGTTTGCGATGGGGTGGTGTCGCCCCGGCCGGCCAGACGGGGATCCATATAAGAGCCGCAGGTCTCGCCCCAGCCGCCGTCCGCGTTCTGACGGCTCAAGATCCAATCGGCGGCCCGCGTGACATCGTCCGCGCCCATATCTTGGCCCATGGCTTTAAGGGCGGGCAATACCGCGGCGGTGCCGTAAATATAATTGGTGCCCCATCTGCCCCACCAGGAACCGTCCGGTTCTTGTTCCGCCCGCAAAAAATCCAAGGCCCGCGCGACCGATGGATGATCTTGGGCGTAGCCGAGCGCCGCCAGGCCTTCGAGCACATGGCCGGTCACATCGACGCTGGGCGGGTCGAGTGCCTCGCCGAAATCGCAGAACGGGATCTTGGTCAAAATGGCTTTGTCGTTGTTCTTGTCGAAGGAGGCCCAACCGCCATCATCGCATTGCATGGCGAACACCCATTGGACCGCCCGGTCGATGGCGCCGGGCAAACCCTTGGCTTGCCATTTGGGATCGTCGCTATAGCGGGCCAGCACCATGAGGGCGACCGCCGTGTCATCCACATCGGGGTATTTGGCGTTGGCATATTCGAACGCCCAACCGCCTGGTTCCACGTCCGGTAGTTTCACTTTCCAATCGCCCGGCGTGCGCACCTCGTTGTCGAGCAACCAGTCGATCGCTTTGCCGATTTCAGGGCCGTGGGCGGCCTCCGCGTCGCAATCCTGGATTGCCAACAGGGTCAGCACGGTGTCCCAGACCGGCGACACGCTGGCGTTTACATAGGTGGCGCCGTCACTTTCATAAGTCCAGCGGGGATCCTCCAGCGCGCCTAAGGCCTTCGCCATGACCGGATGATCGTGGGCATAGCCCTCGCCGTGAAGCGCCATCAAACTGTAAATCCATGGCGGTTGGATGCCGCCCCACACACCGTCCGCATCCTGATGATCGACGATCCAATCAAGAACACGTTTGATGGTTTTCTCGCGAAACGGAAACAGGCGCCAATTCTGCATGCCATGCAGCCGCCGATCCGCCCACAAGAAAAATCGTTCGAGAGAAAACAGCTCGGTTTTTTTGAGCAAGGAATAATCGAACGCGTCGCGCCCGTCGGGAAACAATTCATCCAATCGGCTACCGGGTTCTAAAGGCACAATGGGGCGCTGCGCGCTGAGGATCGCGATCGGCATCAATGTAGCGCGCGCCCAAGAAGAAAAATTATAGATGTTGAACGGAAACCACGTGGGAAAGTAGATCACCTCCGGCGGGATATAGGGCGTTTTTTGCCACGGCCATTCGCCGATCAGGGCTAGCCAATAGCGGGTGAAGACGCGCACATGTTTGAGCCCGCCGCGTTCCAGGATCCACGCCCGGGCTTTTCGCATCGGTTCGAAATCTTTGTCGAGGCCGGCGCATTTCAACGCCGCGTAACATTCCACACTGGTGTTGATGTCGCCGGCGGGCGCATCGTGATAGACCTCCCACGATCCATCGTCCCGCTGTTCGTTGAGCAAAGAACGCACCAGGCCGGCGCGGATCGGATGATCCGAGCGCCCGATCACGTGCAATGCCAATATCCATTGGGCCTCCATACAGGAATTGGTTTGCAGCTTGCCCACCCAATAGCCGTCTTCGGTTTGGTTTTTAGCCGACCAGGCCAGGCCGTTATCGATCGACTCGTGCACGGCGCGCTTGAGCGCTGCCCTTTCCTTGAGGGATCCGCCTCGTGTTTGGCTCGTGTTGATCGCATCGAGGCTCATGGGGCCCCATCTCCCCGTTCAGAAGAATGTTGCCGTGCCAATTGACAGCGTTATTCTGTGTCCCACCTGTCTGACAAACCGCCGTTCCTGTCAAGCGCCGGTCACCGATTATGGCATGCAGAAAAAGTCCGTCTATTTTCAAATGAGCGTGGACGCTAACATGGCGACAAACAAGGAGCATGTCTCATGACCAAGCCGGTTTGTGTCATCATAGGGGTAGGTCCCGGAAATGGCGCCGCTTTCGCGCGCAAATTTTCCACCCAGGGCTACCAAGTCGCGTTATGTTCGCGCAACGAGACCTATCTGAATGAACTTGCCAACGACATTAGCGGTGCCGCAATCTATGCCTATGATGCGGCCGATCCGAACAGTGCCAAAACGGTGCTGCCGTGCATCGCCTCCGACTTGGGCGCCATCGACGTGCTCATTTATAACGCGGGGGCCGGCCGCTTCGGCAATATCGACAATCTGACCACGGAGGATTTTGAAAACGCTTGGCGGGTCAATGCGTTGGGACTATTTGCCGCGGCACAACAGGTCATCCCCGGCATGCGCGCGAAAGGAAAAGGGAATATTGTTGTGATCGGGGCGACATCGGCGGTCAAACATAACGCCGATTTTTCCGCCTTCACGTCGGCGAAGTCGGCTCAACGGGCTGTCACGCAATCGCTCGCCAAGCATCTCGGTCCGGACAAGGTGCATGTCAGCTATGTCATTATCGATGGTGTGATCGACTTGAAGCGCACGCGCCAAGCGATGTCCGATCGGCCCGACGATTTCTTTTTGAAACCCCATGAGATTGCAAACGCCGTTCATTTCCTAACCCAGCAAGACCAATCGGCATGGACATTTGAGCTGGATCTGCGCCCGTTCGGCGAGAAATGGTAAGAACACGTTAACGTTAGATGCCCCGGACGGGGCTTTTTTGGCCCTAGAGTGTTTCCAGGAAAAGTGGATACCGGTTTTCCGTTCGGAAACACGACAAAACAACAACTTAGGGTCCGGTCTTGATTCTATCAAAACCGGAAGGACCCTAGTGCGTGCGCAGAATTGATTGGACGGCACGTGCGGCCATTGGATAAAATGAACGAGTTGGATAAAATAACGTACGCTTTTGTTCGAACCGGGGTGGGACGTGCAGGAGGATAGAAACCATGCCACATCGCCAGAAAACAGTGCGTAGACTGCCGCGGTCCCTTTGGGTCGCTTCGTTGCTCGCCGTGGGTATTGGGCTTAGCACATGTGTCACACCCACGCCCTATCAACCGGCCGTCGAACGCTATGGCTATAGCGAACAGCAAATCGAGACCGGACGGTTCAAAATATCGTTTTCCGGAAATTCTTTGACCGATCAAGCAACGGTTGAAAATTATCTATTGTTTCGGGCGGCGGAGATTACGGTCGAATCCGGCAATGATTATTTCGTTGTGGCCGATCGTGACACCAACGAGAGAACCACCTATCGGGCCACACCGAGTTATTACCCCTATTCCCACTTCCATTATTCGTTCTTCTACCACCATAATCCCTATTATGGCTATGGACCCTACGGCCGATATGGAGGTTATGGATTTGGCTATGATTCTTACTCCCGCCCGGTCACGCGCTATACGGCGACCGCGGATATCATGAGCTATCAGGGTGAAAAGCCTCAAGACAATGCCAGCGCTTACGACGCGCGCGATGTCATGCGCACTCTCGGCCCCAGTATTGTACGGCCTGAGGATTTAGCGGTGTAACGGAAGATCCGATTAAAGTTTTTAGTCGCGGTCGAATATGCCTTTGATCGCACCGCCGATGCTTTCTCCGACGGCTTTGCCGGTATCACCCACGGTGCCGCCCACGGCACCAATCCCGCCGCCGATGACGTTGGCCAGGGCGCCGACAGTCACTTGAGTTGTGACGCCCACATTGATTTGCGACATGATGATCTCACCAAGTTCCCCGGCGGTCACACCACCCGAATCCGCACCGATATCGGTGAGATTAATTTCCGGCAAGCTGGCAGACGCGATTTTGCCACTGCCTAATTGAATCGTCACCTCGCCCGGGGTCACAATGAGCTGGTCGATAATATAGCGTGGCGCCATACCCGACCCGGAGCCGCTCGATGAGCCGCCCACATTGCGCTCGATGTTTTCCATCAATTTGTCCATATTGTTGCCGCCGCCGCCCAGCTCATACGTGATTTGCGGATTGTCGACCCGGAGTTCCTCAATGGCCAACACACTGAGTGAGCTGCGCTCGATATCAATGACCAGATTAATGCCTTGGAGAGACAGCAAGACCGAATCGGAAAAGCCTTGAGGATTCGCGATGGTAAGACCGGTAATATTTATGCTGCCTTCACTTTCAGTGACTGCAACGTCCAATGACTCCACCGCCACATCGGTTTCCGCTAAGCTTGAGCCGCCCCTCTCGATCGCCACTTTAAGAACCGTATCGGCGAAGAAATAAAGCCCTGCCCCGGCAATGACGAGAAGAACAATTAGCCAGAAAAATAACCTACGCATGACACCCCCCATTCCCAGTTTCCAATTAAATGGACAACGCTGGAGTGTCACACGGAACAGGGTGGGGAGTCGACCCGTCCTCTTCAGCTAGAAGTTACCCGGATATGGCTTGAATACAATCCGTTCCGCATGCTCAAAGCCGTCTTGGATGACCAGCGGATATGGAGGTGTCTCTCTGCAGGCGCCAATTTAGCAGTGTCTTCTCGACAAGCAATGTCGGTCGCAAGGAGAGGTAATATGTTGAGAGTTATTAACCAACTTATGGCGGACGTACCGGGAGTCACGGCCATTTAATTTGCCCTGATTGCCGCTCTTATCATTTATAAAAATTTACTAAATTCTTACACGCCACGTTAAGCGTGGCTATGCGAATGTATGTGAGTGTGCTGCATAGATAGCATCCATATGGATCGCACCGAGAGTCGGAGAGTGATTGTTGTGTGTTCGATTCTCGACCGGGCCTTGTTAGCAAGAATACAATACAGAGAAAATAGTCCAATGATTGGTGCGTTCTTGAGTTCTCTTTCTAATAAGTTTTGCGCCGATAAGCGCGCAACCGTCGCCCTCATGATCGGGATTTTGCTTCCCGTGTTTGTAGGGATGCTAGGGCTTAGTGTTGATGTTACGAATTGGTACTTGGCTAAAAGAAAACTGCAAACGGCGGTCGACTCGGCGGCGATCGGCGGTGGCCTGGCGCTTTATTATACAAACGATAAGAACGATGCCGAAAATGCGGCGATCGAGAGCGCAGAGCGGAACGACTTTGCCGATGGCGGGCATCGCACATTGACCATCAACATACCGCCATCCTCGGGCGCCTATGCCGGCGATAGCGGCGCGGTGGAGGTGATCGCCACAGAAACTCAGACCCTTTTCCTGATATCGGTGATCTTCCAAGAGGAAGTGACGGTAACCGCCCGGGCTGTCGCCGCCTCTGTGGTCGTGTCGGATAATTTCTGCGTCTTGGCGCTCGATCCGGAACTCGACGGAGCCATTGAATTTCAAGGCACAGCCGATGTAGACGCAGGCTGCGGCATTGCTTCGAACTCGCACAGCGACCGATCTATATCTTTATCGGGCAATGCGCGGCTCAGTGCGAGCCCCATTACAGCGGTCGGCGACATCCACACAAACGGCAACCCGACGATCGACACAAACGCGCCGTTACGATCCTATTATCAACCGTTCAAAGATCCTTATGGCGCCGAAGGGCTGAACTTGCAACCGCCGGCCAGCGGCTCTTGCGATTACAATAATTTCTCGGTCAACAACACGACAACCCTGTCACCGGGCCGCTATTGTAATGGCCTTTGGGCCAAGAAAGGCACCGTTACCTTTAGTCCCGGCGTTTACATTATCGACGGTGGGGTGTTTCAGGCCAACGCCCAAGCCAGTCTGGTCGGTGAAGAGGTGACATTTCTTTTGACCGGCAGCGGCAACGATTACACCACGGTTTGGTTCAATGGCGGCATGGAGGCCGATCTTTCGGCACCGACGAGCGACCCCTATGAGGGCATTTTGTTCTATCAAGATCAAAATGCCCCTTTGTCATTGGGCGACAATAAGTTTCTCGGCGGCGCCGACATGAACTTCCAAGGCGCCATGTACTTTCCGCGACAAGAGGTCCTTTTTACCGGCGGCGCCAGCATTAACTCCAATTGCATGCAAATTATCGCCCGCAAGGTGAGCTTTCAAGGCAATGGGACCTTTGGCAATAATTGTCCCGCCGACATGAGTATGGGGGTCATCGCCCAAACCAAAGTGAAGCTTGTGGAATAAAACCGGTGCCCGGCCATGCCGGAATGTGGCGGATCAGCGAAAACTGGTGGAGCCGAGGGGAATCGAACCCCTGGCCTCGACATTGCGAACGTCGCGCTCTCCCAACTGAGCTACGGCCCCATCCGGATCGACCGCATTTAGGGCGGGCGTCGAGGCCCTGTCAAGAGACGGCCCGGCCGTTGCCGATGCACCAAGGGCTGCACAGCCAAGACCGTCGCGCTTGATCCCATTCAATACCGGGGGTACATGTATGTCCCCCAATTGATTGAGGCCTGCGGCGATGCGTTCACTTCTTCAGCTTTTCGACACGATCATCAGCGTTTACATTTTCATCATTTTCGCCCAGGTGATTTTGAGCTGGCTGCTCAATTTCGGGGTGGTCAACATACGCAATCAATTCGTCAAGATGGTGGCCCAGAGCCTTTACCAGATGACCGAACCGGTCTATCGGCCAATCCGCAATTTCTTGCCCAATCTGGGGTCGATCGACATCTCGCCGCTCATTTTGTTTCTGCTGCTGACTTTTGGGCGCAGCCTGCTGTGGGAATATTGGCCTCAATGATTGAGGGCGGCCCATGGCCAAAGACATCCTATCAGGCCTGTTGAGCGAGAAAACACGTTTCGTGGTCACATCGGGCGCGTCCGATCGCCGTAAGAAGCTGTTGATAGTAGGTCAACCCGAAACGCTCATGGGCCAATTGACCAAATGGTTGGAAGGGCTGTCATGACGGAGGCTCGGATCATCGACGGCAAAGCCTTCGCCGCCGGATTGCGCCGCCGGGTCGGCGAGGCGGTGGCGATCCTGAAACGGGACGCGGGGCTGGTTCCGGGCTTGGCCGTGGTGCTGGTCGGCGACGACCCGGCCAGCCGGATCTATGTCAAGAATAAAGCCATTGCCGCCCGCGAGACCGGCATGCTTTCCTTCGGCAGCCAATTGCCGGCGGACACGTCCGAAGCGGATCTACTGGCCAAAGTGCGCGCGCTCAATACCGATCCCTCCGTACACGGTATTCTTGTCCAGTTCCCCGTGCCCGATCAGATATCCCAAGCCAAAGTGATCGACACCATCGATCCGGCCAAGGATGTGGATGGTCTTCATCCGATCAATGGCGGCCGGCTGCTGGCCGGCCGAGACGGGCTGTTGCCGTGCACGCCCACGGGCTGTCTCCTGCTCATCAAGCACGCATTGGGTGACGATTTATCGGGCAAACGGGCGCTGGTGATCGGCCGCTCGCTGCTGGTCGGCAAGCCCATGGCGCTCATGCTGCTGGGGCAAAACTGCACCGTCACTTTGGCTCATTCGCGCACGGCAGATTTGGCCGGCGAATGCCGCCGCGCCCATATCATTGTCGCTGCCGTGGGCAAAGCCGAATTGGTCAAAGGCGATTGGATCCAGCCCGGCGCCTGCGTCATCGACGTCGGCATGAATCGCATCGCCGCACCGGAACGGGGCGAAGGCAAGACCCGGCTGGTCGGCGACGTGGCGTTTGATGAGGCGGTCCAAGTGGCCGGCGCCATCACGCCGGTGCCCGGCGGCGTCGGCCCCATGACCATCGCCTGCCTGTTGCGCAACGGGGTGATCGCCGCGTGCCGCCAAGCCAATCTCCCCGTGCCCAAAATGTGAGGCACTGCCCCGGCGTCATCCCGCGGCTTGACCGCGGGATCCAGTAAACCTCCCGAACCTCTTGACTAGATTTGGTTGACTCCCAACACTCTTCCCGCGAGTCGTTTGGGAGAACAATATGGCCGATGCAAATTTCGATAATTGGTTTCGCAATTGGTGGGACGAAGACTGGACTTGGGAGGGTTTAGCTAAGAAATCTTGGAAAGGAGGCGGCCAAGGCTCAACGATTCAGGATTATTGGCGATCGGAAGAAAATTCACTCGTAGGATTTGCAGGAAAGCGATGGACCCAGTTTCATTTCCCGCTGCATGATTTGGACGGCAATCCAAGTGAAAAAGCAGCATGGACAGAGATCCGATGTAGTGAATTTCAAGAAGCTATTTTTGTCCGCCTTCGTCGCACGGAGAGGGTAAGTATCGATTCTAAGGGAAAATTGCGCGGCAATGATGAACGAGCCCAGCTACAGGGAATTGTATTTCCGCGTTCAATAAATTTCTCCGCTCTTAAAGCTGAAATGAATGTTGATTTCAGTTTTGCATGCTTTCAAGAT
>SMVB01032769.1_pt1 | contig 10839 bp, 8 predicted proteins | sample 2456461 | NCBI WGS metagenome assembly SMVB01 (sample SAMN11095934, study PRJNA526329) | marine sediment metagenome | biome: Marine sediment; feature: Surficial sediment; material: Deep marine sediment; isolation source: Hadal surficial sediment | place: Pacific Ocean | collected 2014-05 | depth 0-1...
CGCAATTTGCGAAGACAAAACCCGGCGTTCAAAAAGCGACTTTCCTGGAGCAGTCGTCGAGCTGTGTATTCTCAAAACCGGACCGCTCTGGAATCATTGAACTTTTCCCTTCGGAAGTCGATGGATCAACGAGCGATGATAGTCCGAATCTAAGCCAAGATTCAGTCTCGCAATTCACATCTGACCCGTGCAGAATGCACCTCGCTATGTGGCACCTGCTCAAACTCGCGACGATCTCCCTTCGTTGTATTCCGGCTTTCTTTCGAAGCCGAAGCAAGCAGGCGATCGTCGAACTCGCCCTCCGTCAGCAGCTCGCCACGTTCGCCCAGAAAGGGCGCCGACCCCGGATCACTACAGCCGATCGGGGCTTCTGGGTCTTCCTGTCGCAGGTCTGGTCGGGATGGAAGGAGATCCTGGTCCTCGTTCAGCCCGAAACCGTTGTCCGCTGGCATCGCAAGGGTTTTCGGCTCTACTGGCGATCGATCTCGAAGCGCGGACCCGGACGGCCTCCGATTCCGGCGGAGGTGCAGGCCCTCATTCGGCAATTCGCCAATGAAAACGGCTGGCGCGCCCGAAAGGTCCGGGCTGAACTCGAGAAGCTTGGGATCTCGGTCGGCATCGCAACCGTCTCTCGATATCTCCCGAAACGAGATCCTGACCACGATCAGCGCCAACGATGGAAGACGTTTCTTCACAATCACAGACACGGCATCGCAGCGATGGACTTCCTGGTCGTCCCCACCGTTCGGTTCCGATTATTGTATGCCTGGTTCGTCATTGATCACGGACGACGAGAGATCATCCATTTCGGTGTCACCGCGCATCCGACATCGTCCTGGGTCGTGCAGCAGCTCCGCGAGGCATTTCCCGACGAGACAGCTCCACGTTTTCTCATCTTCGATAACGATTCCATATTTTCAGAACGGGTCACCGAGTCGATCAAGAATATTGGAATCGAGCCTCAGCGAACGGCCTTTCGAAGTCCATGGCAGAATGGGATTGCCGAGAGATGGGTCGGAAGTGTACGCAGAGAATTACTCGATCACGTGATCGTCCTGAACGAAGACCCCCTTCGACGCCTCCTCCGCGAATACGTCGACGATTACAATGCCGACCGAGTCCTCACCAAACTGGAGGATTCCCCGATGGGCCGACCCACCGAGTGCCGACCAACGCCTGAGGCCCGAATCGTTGGATTGCCGCGAGTCGGCGGCCTTCACCATCGCTACGAGTGGCGGGAAGCAGCGTGATCATTGCGATCCATCAACTGGGAAAACGGGCCCGAGTCCGTCCGGATGAATAAAGAGAACCGACAGGACTCGAATCACGCATCCTCCTGCGAGACTTCACGCCGTCGCCGCCGAGGCCCCGAGCGGCGCCGGATTCAACTCCTTCAGCGCGGGCATGACCTCCTTCGCGAAGCGACTCATGCTCTCCTGGGCCATCTCGAGCGGCATTCCGCCGAACTTGAAGACGAATGTGATCTCAGAAGTGCCGAACGCCTCTGCGAGCTTTCGCGTTCGATCGATGATCATCTCGGGCGTGCCCCACGGATGTCCGGCAATGAAGCTCTTCGCGAAGAGCGACGCATCCTGTCCCATCGCCTCAGATCGCGCGGCGTAGCCCTCGTATCCCTTGATCTTGCTCAGGTGATCGCCCAGGAGCTCGTAGTGTCGCAAGGCGGTGTCGGCGTAGGCGTACATGTATTTTTCGGCGGGCCCACGCGCTTCCTCCTCCGACGCGGCGCAATAGGTCCAGAGCGCGAGGCGCGTATCGACGGGCTCGAAGCCGGCCTCGTTCCTGAAGTCGACATAACTCTGAAGGCTCTGGCGTGAAGTCTCCAAGTCGGTGTTGGGGATGACCATCGCCTTCACCCCAGCCTTCGCGATGATCTCCATGGTTTCTGGAGAGCCAGCGGCGCAGTACAGTAGGTCGCTCAAATCTCCCTCTGGCTGAGGCCGCAGTCGCAGGTTCTTGAGGGAATAGAACTCGCCCTTGTGGTCGCGTATCTCGCCCGTGGCGAGTAGATCTCTGAGGATCGTGAGGCTCTCATCGAAACGACCTCGGGCTTCATTCTGGTCCACGTTGAGACCTGCGAACTCGCGACGTCCCAATCCGCGGCCAACGCCCAACACCAGCCGCCTGTCGCCGAGCAGCGCGTCGAGCATGTTCACGTCCTCCGCGACGCGCACCGGATTGTGCCACGGCAGGACGACGACCATCGTGCCGACGTCTACGTTCTCAGTCACGCCCGCGATATACGTCAGCAGCTGGAGCGGATTCGGCACCATCGTGTACGGCGTGAAATGATGCTCGACCGTCCAGACGGTGTCGAAGCCGAGCTCATCCGCAGTTTTCGCCAACTCGATTTCTTCGAGAAATATTTCTCGGTCCGAGATCGCGGGACGGCGGTCGGCCTTCTCGCCGCGCTCCTCCGCCTCGTAGCGGTCCCAGTCGTCGGCGTTCTGACAGAAGATGGTCATTCCAACCCGCATCGGATGCTCCTCGAGATTGCACGGGACAGATCGGCCCGAGTCATCGGCGCCAGTCATGATGGTATCGGGCCCAGCGACCGCCGCGACCCGCTAAGTCAGACGTGCCGCACTGACCGAAAACACAAATCCGAAGCCCTCGGAAGTAGCTGATCATCGGGCCAGAAGTTCATTGCCCCAAACTCACGATCACGGGCCCGAGCCCGGCAAGGGCGGGCGTTTGGGATTTCCACGACCACGTGGTGAATCCGGGTGAGGTGAGTGGTGGAATGCCTGAGCCAGGCGGTCGCCGGCCCGGTTCTCGATCAGCGCTGCCAAGGTCCGACGTACACCCGCGCTTGGGCCACATAATGCTCGGCATCCTCGCTCAGCAGCAAGCGGCGTTCGACGAGGTCCTTCGCGGCGGCCTGCACCCGCGAGACGTAATCAGCGTGGGTGGGATAGCGCTCCAAGATGGGCCTTCGAGGATCCTTGGGATCCCGTTCGATCGGAAACGGAATGAAGCTCCCACTGCGTCCACACAGATCGGGCGCGGGGAAGCCCTCGGCGAAGACGTTCCAGCCCGTGTAGCTGGCCAAGGGCACCGCGATGTCCGGCAGCCGAAGTCCCGCAAGTTCGATGCCGTCTGAGTCGACTTGCGGTAGCAGAGCGCCATAGATCTTTCCGTCGTCCCGAGACGGGTCGACCCAATCACCCGGAATTCGAATGCGGTTCATACGCTTCGCGGTGGTCACGCCCGGCAGGGCCGGGAATCGGTAGGCCTCGAGCGACACGAGCGTCCCATCGGACAGGCGTGGCACCAGACTATCCGGCGGTGGGCGATCCTCGCGCACCCATTCGTCGAGCGCCACCAGCAAAGCGCGCAGCGCGGCGTTAGGCCGATGTGGATTGCCACGGTTCGCGCACGACTGATCGCGGATCAACATCCCACCTGCGTGTTCGGTGCCCGCGATCAGAAAAAGACGCAGCGAATCCGGGAGCGAGAGGTCGGTCTGGCCCAGGGGATCGGTGTGGAGGAGCGACGCGCCCTTGTGCCAATACTCGGTCGCGGTGTTGACTTCGATGATCAATGGATCCGTCGGCTTGCCCGCGATCAGGCCGAGGGTTCTTCCAGTCAGTGGGTCCGCGACCGCTTGATGGGCAAAGGGATACCAATGCTCCGGGAAGAGGCGATGCAGATGCTGGCCGGCGGTGCGGCCCGGCTGACCGAAAATGTGATTGGCGAAAACCTTTCCTGCGCCCGCGACATGAGGCAGAAGCCCGTCGAATACACGCCGATTACCCTCATCGCGGTTCATGTCGAGCTCGAGAAAATGACGCAGGAAGCGAGCGCTCTGCGACACGCCGACCCCGATCGCGGCGCTCGGATGACGCCCTTCACGTCCTCGCAGCGGATTCGCCAGACCGCGACTGTCGTGCTCCGCATAGCGCAAGAAGGAAACGAGATCGCGTACGGCTGCGAAGCCGATTCCCAGCACCGGCGGTCCGGCCGCGGTGTACCGAAAGTCGTAGAGCACCGCGGGTTCGAAGGGTCCGGTGCGCAGCGAGATGTGCTGGTCGTCCTGCCAGAACCACTCCTCCTGCGGGATCACACTCGGAGCGTCGCCCTCCCGGTCGCGCCGCGTGAGCACCGCCTGCGCGGTGCGAAGCGCGGGATAGCTGAGCGAGGCCCGGTCAGGAATCTTCGCCGGAAAAATCCCGTAGGAGAACTCGTCCCGAACCCGCGCTTCCAAGGGCTTCCCATCACGCATCGCCACCGGAAAGCGTGCGCTCATCCCGCCGGAAGTCACCGTCGGATCCCAGCCACTCCAGACGAGGGCGTAGCCGCGACGCATCAGGAAGCCATCCCCGGCGTCCTCGAGCGTGTGCGGACCCGTCGGATCGAAAAGTCTCCCCGCGCTCGCCTGATTGAAGAAACCAAGCGCCACCTTCGAGCCTCGATTCGTCACGTCGTAGAGCAACAGGTCGGCGCCTCGGACCGGAGCCAGTATGAAAAAGTCGACTTGATACTCGACACGACCCCGCGCGTTGCGCGGCGCCGCCTCGAGCAGCGCGATCCCGGCGTTGTGAGGATCGTCTGGATCGAGCTCCCCGATCGCGATGCCGACGATCTTCTGGTAGGGGCCCGTATCTCCAAAGGAGGCCCCGTCCGCAAACGGCTCCGTGGTCTCGATTCTCAGCTCGACGATCTCGGCGCCCGTCGTCGTCGCGATCAGCAGCGTGAAGGGCAGCAGCACAAAGGCTCTGCGGAGGCTCGTCCACTGGACTCGAAGCTCGATTCTGTCATTTTCCATCCACGGAGGCTAGAACATCACTCGGCTCCGACCGACCCAACGACAGACGTCAACCGAGGTATTCTCACGCCAGGCCCACGCGTGGGTTGCCCTGGTGTTCCAGCGGCATGGGTGATGAGATGGAGGAGAACGGTCCATGGCAGGTCTGCGAATCACGACTCCCGATCAGGGACAATGGATGGAGGTCCGGCCTCAACTGCACGGAGACCGGCGCGTTGCCGGCCACCTCAAGATCATCGAGCGCTCTCCGGAGCGGGTCGTCGTCTACACCCGGTACGACCCGGGCCTCGTGATCGAAAAGCACAGTCACCTTGCCAACGAAGTGATCTTCGTGATCGAGGGCGAGCTAATCATCGATGGTCGGGTCTGCCCGGCCGGCACCAGCCTCGTGCTCGATAAAGGTACACCCTTTGGTCCGGTCGTCGCCGGACCGCAGGGCACGGTGCTCTTCGAATGCTTCGACGGAGAAACCGGACATATCTCCGAGGACTACGAAGGCTTCCTTCGCATCATCGAGGAGCGCGGCATCACCATCCTCCCCGAGCCCGATACGAGCGTCCCGGCTCAGGGCGCGGGACGCAGCTAGTCAACGGCCGCTCGACTCGTTTTCGTTCTCGAGTCTCACGACTCGGATCTGCAGCCTCTCGTTCTCAGGAGTGGAGGCCCGGTATGAAGTCGCCTATCCGCACGATCCTCCATCCGTAGAAGACGGAGCGCGAGGAATTCGCCGTCCCCGTGGCTCTTTCGTTCGCTCTTCGCGGATCGGCCACTCTACGAGAAGGCCGAGATGGTTTGCTCAGCGAAGCGCTCCATCGTCTCGCGTTTGTGCTCGAGGGAGGAGTAGGGCTCTCCCTTGTAGAACCACGCGTAGTCCTGGGTCATCGTCACCCCGAGTTTCGCCATTCGTTCGAGCGTGCGCAGATCGCCGCCCTGCTTCCGGACGGCGAAGATCTCGTAGGGTTTGTCCAGCGTCCCCAGCTCGCGGCGATAGGTCTCGAGCTTCGCGAGCAGCGGTTCCAGCTCCTCGATCTCATAGTCGAGGCCGAGCCAGCCGTCTGCTCGCGCAGCCCGACGGAGTGCCGCGTCGCTGTGGCCGCCGACCATGACGGGCACCGGTCGGGTCGGGACCGGCCGCATGCGCGATCTCGGCAACTCATAGTGCCGACCATGAAACTCGACGTCGCGACCCTCCATGAGCAGGCCGATGATTTCGAGCATTTCGTCCATCCGGCGTCCGCGGGTTCTCCAATCCGCCGAGACCATGTCGAATTCCTCCGATAGCCAGCCGGCTCCGACCCCGAGGATCACGCGGTTGTCCGAGAAGAAGGCCGCGGTGGCCAGCTGTTTCGCCACCATCACGGGGTCGCGTAGCGGCAGTACATAGACGTAGGGCATGAATCGAATCCGGCGGGTCGCCTGGGCCAGGACGGCGCTCAATATCCAGGCATCGGGATACGGGGGAGTCCAATCTTCGAGATCTCGCGGGTCCCAGGGTGGTCGTCCGTCTTCGGAGTAGATGTAGCGGTCTTGGTAGACCGCCGGCTTGACGAGATGATCGCCGAAGGTGATGCCGGCATAGCCCAGCTGCTCTGCAAAGCGTGCGACGTCGATGACCTGCTCCGGTTCGACGCCGTGCACACTCTGCCAGAATTGCATCGAGAGGATCCTCCGTCCGGACCCAAAGTCTCGCAGTTGCATCTCCGCGCGTAAAGGCGCGACTTTCCCGTGCGACCGCTTAGACGCGCGATCCGGTGGTATGGTTGACGCGGTGTATGGGAGGAGATGGCGTGGCATCGAACGGAATTCGTGTGACCCCACTGACGAGCGTCATCGGGGCGAGGGTCGAGGATGTCGGCCCGGCCGGATCGCTCGCCCCGGATACGATCGAGGCCATCCGGGCAGCGCTGCTCGAACACTTGGTGTTGGTGCTGCCGGGTCAATCACTCACGGCGGAGGAGCAATGGGCCTTCGCGTCCGCCTTTGGCAAACCCGAGCCGCATCCGGTCACGCGACTCTTCGGGGGCGAAGAGACGATCGTCAGTGTCGACAACGAACTGATTGCCGTGCCCGATCGGGAGCGCCCCCCGCATCTGGATCACCTCGCCGAACACGGGGCCTGGCACACGGACTACACCTTCAGCCCGAGGATCCCGGAGTTCGCGACCCTACGAGCAGAGATCGTTCCCCCGGTGGGCGGGGACACCTCCTGGGCGAGCATGGTCGCCGCCTATGAAGCGCTATCGCCGGTCGTGCGCGGCCTGCTCGACGGGCTCGAGGCGATGCACTGGCACGGTCCGCATTTCGCAGGGAATTTCGGCGTGGCTCGCCACGGGAAGGATGCGCTGCGCCGGTTCGAGGAGGCCTTTCCACCGATCGAACATCCGATGGTCATCGTGCATCCCGAGACCGGTCGGCGCTCGCTCTTCGTGAATCCGTCCTACACGGTGCAGATTCCCGCGATGACTCCTTCCGAGAGTGACGCCTTCCTGCGCTTCCTGTTTCACCACATCGTTAAACCGGAATTCCAGTTCTGCCACCATTGGCACGCGAATGACCTGGTGCTCTGGGACGAAAGGGCGACGGTGCACCTGGCGCCCACCGATTTCCATCCCCATGCGCGAAAGCTGGTGCGTGTGGCGGTCGGGAGTGTAGTGCCGTCGCGCTGATGCCGGATCATGCGCCCGTCACGCGAAATTGGGCATGGGCTTCTCGGCGAAGAGCTGCAGGCGGATAGGCAAAATAGGCAGCGTTTTCCGCACCACCGATACCAGACAATATGACTACCAAGCCTCGGACGGAGGCAGGCTCACCCGTTCCGGGGCTCACGGCCGTGGGTTCTCCGGCACCGGATCAGTGGGGTCGCCTTCAAGCGGCGCTGCGATAGCCCGTGTTGGGGAGGGGACGATAGACGGGCATTGGCAGGAGCCCGAGCTGATCACGAACCTGGGCGAGCGGCAGAGGCAGCAGCGCCGGCCAGTCCTCGGCGAGCAGGTAGGGCGCCCGTTGGGCCCGACGACGCGCCTCGATCCACGTGCGCATGACGTCCGGCCGGCCACCGATCGATGCGATCAGCGAACTCACCCCGGTGGCGAGGGTCTGCGACCGGTAACCCACCTGCTGAGCCGAGAACGCCACGACGCCGTACTCGCCGGCCCAGTCGTTGTCGTAGCCGGTAACGACGTGCCAGAGATCGTGCAAGTCCCGAAAGCGATCGTGCAGGTAGGCGACTTCGGGTGACGCGCCGGGAGCAAAGCCTCCGGAATCGGCACGGGCCTCGCGAACCTTGCGGGCGAGCTCCTCGGGATAGATCTCGCGTTCTTCGAGGAAGCGGACGAGCGCGCGGCCGACGGAGCCATCCGGCATCGCGTGCAACGCCTTCCGATCGGTCAGCGGCCCGAGGACATCCTGTCGTTCGTCGAGCAGTCGGCGCCCCTGCTCGAGTGCACACATGCGCGTCAGCATCTGATGGTCGCCTCGGCCCAGCCAGCGTGCCAGGATGTCGTAGACCTGGATCCCTTCGATGGGATCCTTGCTGCGACCGAGCAGCACGGTCCAGAAGAGGCCCGTCATCTCGGCGATCCGGCGGATTCGAACAGCGATCGTCGGCTTCGACTCAATCGTTTCGGTACGAGGCATGCGCAATGATCTCCCGAGTGAGGATTGTCCTAGTCTAGCGAGACGAGGCGTTGCGTCAGTTTCGCCAGTGATGGAGGAGGGATCGAGGTCATGGGGATTCTGGACGGGCGCATCGTGATCATCACCGGCGCTGGTCGTGGAATCGGCCGCGGAATCGCGAGAGCACTCGCCCGGGAAGGGGCCTCGATCGCGATCGCCGAGATCGACAGAGAGACGGGGCCCGACGCCGCCCAGGAATTGCGAGCACTCGGTGCCCGTGCGAGGTCGATCGAGTGTGATGTTCGGGATCGTCGTCAGGTGGAAGCCGCGGTGGCAGAAGTCATCGCCGAGTGGGGCGCGATCGACATCCTCATCAACAACGCCACCGGAGCGCGCAAGGAAGACATCTACAGCGCGGCGATCGATCAGACCGACGAGCAATTCGACCGGGTCCTCGACGTGGACGTCAAGGGGAGCTTCTTTTTCATGCGCGCCTGCTTCCCGCATCTCAAGAAGAGCGATGCCGCCCGCGTCGTCAATATCTCCTCGTGTGACGGATCGGAGTTCGCGCCCTTCATGGCGGCGTATACCACGGCGAAAGAAGCGCTGCGCGCTCTGAGCGGCTCGATTGCGAAGGAGTGGGGCGCCTACGGGATCACCGTGAATTGCGTTTGCCCGAACGCCGCCACCGAGGGCATCGCCGACTACTGGAAGATGTACCCCGATCAGTACGAGGCCTATCTGGCGAAGACGCCGATGGGCCGTGAGGGAGATCCGGAGCTGGACGTCGGGCGGACTCTCGTCTTTCTGGTCGGGCCCGACGCGAGCTATATCACCGGCCAGACGATCAACGTCGATGGCGGGTACGTCAGCCACGCATGATCACGCGGTCGCCCGTCAAGAGGACCCGAGGAGGGTTCTTTTTCAGATCGGTCGTAACCGCAGGGGTATCGCCCATTCCGTCGCCGAGCTAGTCCAACAAGTAGTCCACTTCCTGGTGAGTGGACCTTGCGATATGCGCGCGCCCTTCCAATCGATACTCATTCCAACCGATCTCGTAACGGATCGACGGGATCTCAGCGAGCTCATCGCCCTCGCGAATCTTCTCGCTGATCTTCGATCGCAGAACAGTCGGTGTGCCCAAGACTCCAATAACCGAAAATTTGGACTCGAGGACCAATGGCGTGAGGGGCGGTGGACCTCTAAAGACAAGGAAGGGATTTCTCAATCCGTTTCGATTCAGTTCCTGGAACCGAGAGGGTTGGTCCTCGCGGGGCCTCGTATCGAACTGCACGCTGATCGTGTAGTCATCAATACTGGGTCGGAAGCTCAATGTCTCACTTGAAAACGCGGTCCTGCTTTCGATCATCTCGTCGACCGTTGCCAGGCTGCCTTTGCCCCCGACTTTGCTGAGCCGCATGCTTTCATGCACGGTCAAGAACGAATCGACATCATGCGTACGAGCGCAGGAGCACGAAAGTACCCATATACAGGACAACGCAGACAGGGCCATCAATCTGCTGCGTCTCTGTACGATCATTCAGCCGCCTTCTCGATTCGGACACGGTCCTGAACGCCGATACTCGGAATCGCCGGCACAGCTCGTTCTCTGTGGCAGCGGGTAGACAAGCGAAGCCCCGTTCTCGCCGTACACGTCTGGCTAAGCGCGTCGACGGCCGAGCATCCCGAGCAGGCCCAATCTCGGAAGGAGTTGCCACAGGAATCCGGGCTCCGGGACCAGGAATCCATTCATGCGGAGTTGATTGAACGCGTTGTTCTCGGTCACGCGAATCACGACGTCTTACACGCCATCCGCAGTGAAGAGAGCCACGATCGGCGATGCATTGGCGCCAGCCGGATCGATGGCGCTATCGATTGTCGTAAAGGACGAGCCGCCGTCGGTGTCGAGACCTCCAGGTGCTGATAAACAAGGCCGGGGCCCTGCAGGACGTCTGACCACCATCCCTCGAACCGGTAGGTTCCGGCGCCAAGACCTGCGAGCGTGATATCGATGTGTGCGCCCGGCGCGATGTGAAGGAAGTGGTCCTGGGTCAGCAGGCCGATAAACGTCCCGTTCGCAACGAACTCGCTTCCGACCCGCGCTCCAGCGCTGCCCCGGGGCCAACGCGCCACCGCCGGCGCTTCCTCTAGTCGCCCTACGGGCTCCCTCGGTGCGCGCCGGCGAACTCCCCTTGCTCCGACCCTTCTTGCTCATTCCGACCTCTGTGGACATCATACGCTCCCGAAATATGTATCCAAGAAAACCGGGGGCGCCTTAATCGCACGAATCAGGCCGCTTCCTGCCACTCGTAGCGATGATGCAGGCCACCGACTCGAGGCAATCCAATAACGTGGGCCTGTGGCGACGGTCGATGCTCACTGGGTCGGCCCATCGGGAAATCCGGCAGTTTGGTGTGGACTCGGTCGGCGTTGTAGTC
>SMVB01026450.1_pt1 | contig 10838 bp, 12 predicted proteins | sample 2456461 | NCBI WGS metagenome assembly SMVB01 (sample SAMN11095934, study PRJNA526329) | marine sediment metagenome | biome: Marine sediment; feature: Surficial sediment; material: Deep marine sediment; isolation source: Hadal surficial sediment | place: Pacific Ocean | collected 2014-05 | depth...
CGGCGCCGTCGGTATCACCATCGGTGTCGTCGGGCTGGGGCTGGAGTTGGCAGGGCTGGCCGTGGTCGCGGCGCTTCTCTGGAGGCGACCGTATCTCACTACCTCCGTCGTCCTCTCCCTGGCGGTCGCCGGCCTCGTTCGCATGAGGTGGCCGCATGCCTCGATGCCTGCGAGGGCTCTGGTGGCAGTTGTTCTGCTGACCCCTGCCTCGAGGTCGAGGTCGACGGTCCCGGCGGGTTCGTCGACAGGATGGTGGCGACCTTCGATATCGCACTCGGCGAGGCACTTCCTGTGCCCTCAACATCCACGACGCTGGCGGCAGAACCGGTCTTCGGTGAGCCGGTCGGGGTCGTGTTGATCTTCGACGACGGCATCGATGGTGTATTCGCCGTCGACCTAGATGGCCGTGTCGGATCGAGAAGCGTCATTGAGGGCCAGCGCGCCGGTGACCAGCCATACCGGCTGACCAGGGTCGACGGCCACTTCGTGGTCGGATGGGGGACCATCTACGTCGCCGATATCGCTACCCGCGTATCGGCACACCTCGGCGAGGCGACGATCTATGTGCCGGCGGTTGGCAACTCATCCATACCGCTCAGCCGCGATCCTCGCGTGCTTGGCGAACTCGAACATGTCGTCGAGCAGCCATCGGAAGGCCAGCCCGTCTAGTGCCCCCAGCAGTACCTCGGCTTCCACGGCGGCGTCCTCAACGGTCAGGTGCGGATCGGCCCGCCGCATGGCGTCGGCGAAGCGTCCCGCTCGCTGCACGTGGTGGCGCAGATAGCGCCGTGCCACCGAGCTGTCGGTAGTGGACGATGCGCCCACTTGCAGATACACCCTGGCCAGCGGGGATTTGTCGACGACGAATGAGATATAGGCGCCGACCAGTTCGTCGAGAGTTTCCGTAGCCGCCAGGGACGGGTCCGGGCCGACGGCCTGGATGGCCTCCCGCGCCACTTGGATCAACACCTGCTCCTTTGAGGAGAATACGTTGTAGAACGAGCCGGCCTGGACCTCGGCTCGATCGCAGATTGCCTTGACCGTCGTCCCCTCCACACCGACATCGGCGAGCAGCGCACGAGTCGCGTCGACGATCGCCGCTTCGGTGCGAATCCCGGTCTGGTATCTGGCCATGCTTCTCCCGCCGCAGCTTCTCCCGCCGCAACTAACCTTGAGCATACGTTCCAAAATGGAGTGTATGCTCAAAATATCGGTTGGCCGTGTGTTGTTCTATACCGATAAAGGGTTACCCGACAAAGGGCAGGTCATGAGTCATTACAAGAGCAACCTCAGAGATCTCGAGTTCAACCTCTTCGAGGTCTACCCATATGACGACTATTTCGGTAAGGAACCGTTCGAGGACTTCGACCGCGACACCACCGAGGATATTCTGCGCGAGGTCGATCGCCTGGCGCGAGAGGACTTCGCGGCAAGCTTCGTCGACGCCGACCGGATCAAGCTCGAGCTCGTCGACGGTGAGGTCAAGCTTCCCGAGTCGGTGAAGACCAGCCTGGCGGCGCTCCATGACGGTGGCTGGCATCTGCTCGCGGTACCCAAGTCGCTCGGTGGCCACGGGGCCCCCCAGCTGCTGCGATGGGCACTCGCCGAGCTGTTTGCCGGTGCCAACGCCTCGGTCTACCTCTATGCGGGCGGTGCACGATTGGCGAGCGTGATCGCCCACGAAGGGACACCGGAGCAGGCGGCCCGCTTTGCCCAACCGATGATCGACAACAACTGGGGCTCGTCGATGGTGCTCACCGAGCCCGACGCCGGCTCCGACGTTGGTGCCGGCATCACCAAGGCGGTCCACGTGGAAGGCGACGTGTGGCACATCGAGGGCGTGAAGCGATTCATCACGTCGGGAGAAAACGACTACTTCGACAACATCGTCCATTTGGTACTGGCTCGACGCGAGGGTGGACCGCCGGGGACCAAGGGCCTGTCGATGTTCATCGTCCCCAAATACCTGGTCAACGAGGACGGTTCGATGGGGGCGCGCAATGGGGTGTATGCGACAAACCTCGAGGACAAGATGGGCATCCGTGGCTCGACTACCTGCGAGCTGAGTTTCGGGATCGACGAGCCGGCTATCGGGTACCTCGTCGGCAATGTCCATGAGGGCATCAGACAGATGTTCCTCATCATCGAAGACGCCAGGATGTCGATCGGCGTCAAGTCTGCGGCCACCCTGTCGACGGGCTACCTCAACGCTCTGGAGTACGCCAAGGAACGCATCCAATCCGCCGACCTGACGCAGGCCGGGGACAAGAATGCACCGAGGGTCCCGATCATCGACCATCCGGACGTGCGTCGCATGCTGATGGACCAGAAGGCGTACGCCGAGGGCCTGCGAGCGTTGTTCATGTACAGCGCCTGGGTGCTCGATCAATCGCACCTCCACCCCGACGATGAGCGCTGGGCCCAATTGGACGACCTGTTGCTCCCGATGGTGAAGGGATATTCGTCGGAGAAGGCGTATGAGATGCTCGCAGACGCCCTCCAGGTGTTCGGAGGGTCCGGTTTCACCAGGGACTACCCGCTGGAGCAGTACATCAGGGACGCCAAGATCGACACTCTGTACGAGGGCACCACGGGAATCCAGGGTCTGGACATGTTCTTCAGGAAGATCGCAAGGGACAAGGGAGCAACGCTGACCTTCCTCGTCCAGGAGATCCTGGAGACCGTCAAGGGCGGGCACGAGGAACTGGTCACCGAGCGGGAGCTGCTCGGCAAGGCCCTCGAGGATATGCAGGGCCAGGTCGGGGCCATGGTCGAACATGCGGTGGCATCGACGACAGATCCCGAGGAGATCTACAAGACGGGGTTGCACACGACGTCGTTGCTCGAAGGGCTGGCCGAGGTCATCATCGGTTGGCTGCTGATCCGCCACGCCGCCATCGCTATAGACGCGCTCGAGGGGGCCGACGAGGCCGATCGGTCCTTCTATGAGGGAAAGATCGCATCGGCCAGGTGGTTTTCCGCCAACATGCTCCCGGAGGCCGCGCTGCGTCGGGCCTTGGCGGAAGGCGAAGACGGCTCGCTGATGGAGATGCCCATCGAGGCTTTCTGACCGCTGCACGTTCTGTTTTCACTAACCGACCGGGTAAGGTCTCCCCGGTATTTTCGACCCCCTGATACGGAGGTGACCGGTGTTCTGGGAAGTGATCGGCTGGATATTTTTCGCGTTCCTGCTCGCCATCTGGTTGTACCTGCTGATCACCATATTTTCCGACCTGTGGACCAACGCGTGGAACGGCTGGATCACGGCGGCGTGGACCGTGGGAATCATCGGGTTCCCCCTGATCGGCATCCTCGCCTACATTATTTTCCGGCCGGAGCCGACTCCAGGGCAGAAGCCCGCGCTGTACCGGCAGCAGGCAGGGATCAGCACCGCCGAGGAGCTCGAGAAGCTGTCAGATCTGCACAGCAGGGGTGTGCTCACCGACGATGAGTTCGCCGCGCAGAAAGCCAGAGTGCTCGCCTAGTCGAGCCAGCATCGTAAGAAAGACCCGGGCCGGGTGCCCGGTTCCTTCGCGTGCGGAGGTAGCCTTCCCTGCGTGGAATCCAACGACCGCTACCGGGGCATCGTCGCCCTGCGCGCCCTCCGCGCCTATCGCGACGAACCACTGGACGACGCCGATCTGACTGCGATCATCGAAGCCGCCCGTTGGACGGGATCGAGCAAGAACGCACAGAACTGGGCCTTTGTCGTCGTCGACGAAGAGGAGCAGCGGCGCCGGCTCGCCGACTGTGGCACCTACACGAGCCCGGTGCGGGATGCACCCGTCACCATCGCACTCGTCGAGGAGCCCGGCGGATATGAGTTCGACACCGGGAGGGTGGCCCAGAACATCATGCTGGCTGCCGACAGTGTCGGAGTCGCTTCGTGCCCGGTGACGCTCCATCGCGAGGATGAGGCCGCGGTCGTGCTTGGTCTGCCCGATGGCGCCAGATGCCGCTTCGCAGTAGCGCTGGGGTATCCGGCGCATGAGGCGGCGCCGGGGATTCGAGGAGGGCGCAAGCCGCTCAGCGAGCTGACCCACTCCAACCGGTACGGGGAGTGACCGAAGCCCCCATCGGCATGTTCGATTCCGGTGTCGGTGGGCTCTCCATCTACCGGGAAACCCGGCAGGTGCTGCCCGGCCACGACGTCATCTATGTCGCCGACCAAGGCTACGGGATGTACGGAGAGCGCAGCCTCGCCGAGGTCAGCAAGCGGTCCGAGACCGTCACCCGGTTTCTGATCGACCATGGGGCAACGACGATCGTGGTGGCGTGCAACTCGGCGTCGGCGGCGGCTCTTCACCATTTGCGCACTCAGTTTCCCGAGGTGACGTTTGTCGGGATGGAACCGGCGGTCAAGCTCGCGGCAGGGCTCAGCAGAAACGGCAAGATCGGTGTGCTCGCCACCGATGCGACGTTCCAAGGTGAGCTGTTCGCCTCGGTCGTCGACCGGCACGCCGCCGATCACGAGGTCATCACCAAACCATGTCCGGGTCTTGCCGCCGCAATCGAGGCCGGCGACCCGGCGACCGACAACCTCATCGAGCGGTACGTCGGCGACGTCGTCGGCAGGGGCGCCGATGTCGTGGTGCTTGCCTGCACTCACTATTCGCTGGTGAAGGACCGCATTGCGGCAGCTGCCGGCACCGCCACGGTCGTCGACCCCGCTCCGGCCGTCGCCCGTCAGGTGATGCGGGTGGTTGACAGTCCCCACGGGTCTTCCCAGGGGAGCGCCGCCTTCCACACCACCGCAGACCCCTACCGCTTCTCCGGACAGCTCCGCCAGCTGCTGGGTGTTGTGGCGACTCCGGGTAGCGTCGAGCTGTGACCTCCGGATCCGATTCCATCGTCACCGTCGTCGAGGGTGACATCACCGGACAAGACGTTGACGTGATCGTCAATGCCGCCAATGCCAAGCTCCAGCACGGAGGAGGGGTCGCCGCCTCCATCTCTCATGCTGGGGGTCCGGTCATCGACGAGGAGTCGCGCGACTGGGTCGTCGCCAACGGGCCGGTCGGCCCCGGGGTGGCCGCGGTTACGTCCGCCGGGGACCTGGCGGCGGGCCACGTTGTCCATGTCGTCGGACCGGTGTTTGTTCCGGGCGGTGACAACGAGGACAAACTTCGTCGAGCGGTGACGGCGGCCCTCGATGCTGCTCTCGGCCTCGAGGCATCTTCGGTGGCACTTCCCGCGATCTCGGCTGGGATCTACGGGTATCCGCCTGAGGAGGCGACCCTGGTCATCGCAACCGAGGTCGCCGCCTGGCTCGGCGAGCATCCTGGATCCTTCACCGACGTGCGCTTGGTCGCGTTCGGAGCGAACACTGCAGACGCCTTCCGCGCGGCCCTGCGAACCCTGGGCTCCTAGGTCCGGTAGGCGGCCCTCCCGGCCCACGGTTGGTCCTGACGCGAGTGCCTACACGATCTGAGGCTGAAGAACTGCTCGTACGGTGGTGACTACGTCGAGAGGGTGGTCCGTCACGTCTTTCCAGGTGAACCGAAGGACGCTCCATCCATGGAGAAGAGCGGCCCGATCCCGGCGCCGGTCTCTTTCGAACGAGTCAATGAGGCCGTGCCAGCGCAGTGAGTCCCATTCGATCGCCACATGGGCTTCGGGATACGCCGCGTCAAAGCGCTTGGTGGTATTCCACGGAATCGGATACTCCAGGACGGGTTCGGGCAGGCCCGCTTCGCGGAGCACCGCCAGGCCTTTGAGCTCGAGCCTGGTGGCGGTCTTCTCGGCGCCCTCTGCTCGCTCGGCGAGGACGCTGCGCATCGAGGTAGAACCGGGCTTGCCCCGCTTCGCCACCTCGTCGTTGATGATTCGAAGTTCCTCGACCGTGACTCTTCGTTGAGCGATCAGGTCGTCAACGATCCTCCTGAGCTGCTTTTCGCTGACGATCTGACCCATGTCGAATACGGTGCGCGGAAGGCTTGTTGCGGGTATGCCGCCGACTAGGCATGAGTGGGAAGCAGACAGGTCGTGGTTCCGATGAACGGTCACACCAGGGAACGTATGAGTAGACCGCGTGTGGACACTCACGACAGCCATGCCACGTTGCACAGACGGAATCGCGTGCAGCTCGGCAGCTGTCTCGTGGGATGCGATCGCGCTGGGGAGCGCAGCGATCGCGGCTCGTACCAGATTCTCTGGATCGACCATGTCGATGAGTCGGTACACCGATCGAAAGAGGCGTTGCCAATCGCCTCTGCGGACTCGGTGCTTGATCGCGCTCATCGATAGACCGCACCCAAGAGCCTGAGGAAGCGTGATTACTCCGCCCTGGCGGGCGGCGAGAGCCAGCGCGCAGCCGTCGCGAGTCATATGCGTATCGTGCGTCAAGGACGACCGAAGTTCCATGGGTCCGTTCTGTGGGCTGGCAGGGTCTTCTTCCGGCCCTGGGAGCCCAGGGCTCGCAGGGCCGCTCTAACATCGCGTTAATGAGACCGACGGTGGCGATCCTGGGTGCCGGGGCGATGGGCGAGATACTCGCCACGGGCCTGCTACGCGCCGGTTGGCAGACCGACGACCTCGTCCTGGCGGTGCGCCGACCCGAGCGTGTCAAAGAGGCCGAGATGCGCACCGGGATCACCACCTTGCTCGACACCGCCGCGGCCGCCGCCGGTCGCGATGTCGTCGTGATCTCGGTCAAGCCAAAGGATGTTCCCACCTTGCTGGAACAGGTCGCCGACGTCATTACCACTGATCAGATCGTCGTCAGCCTGGCCGCCGGGGTACCGATCGCAGTTTTCGCCGAGCAGCTCGAAGGTGTCCCGATCGTGCGTGCCATGCCCAACACGCCGGCGGCCGTCGACGAAGGGGTGACCGCGTATGTCGGGGGCGAACACGTTGACGAGCAGGCTCTGGCCACGGTGGCAGCGATTCTCGGTGCCGTGGGCGAGACCATCGCACTGTCGGAAGACCTGATGGACGCGGTCACCGCGGTGTCTGGCACCGGCCCCGCCTACGTGTTCCTGCTTGCGGAGGCGATGACAGAAGCGGCGATTCGCGAGGGGCTTCCTCATCATGCCGCCGAGCTGCTCGTGCATCAGACGGTCCGCGGGGCGGGGACGCTCCTTGTCGAGTCTGGGAAGTCTGCGTTCCGCCTTCGGGGCGAGGTCACCTCCCCCGGGGGCACTACAGCCGCAGCAATGCATGTGCTAGACGAGGGAGGATTCCGAGCCCTCATGGAGGACGCCATCCACTCCGCCGCGCAACGATCCCGTGACCTCGGCGCCAGAGCGCGTGGAGACCCGCCCGCTTGAACCTCCTCGGCAGGAGCCTCCTGGCGGTGACCGACTGGTCCCCGGTGCGCAAGCTGTTAACGGAGACAACCGCGGGTAAAAGGCTGTCGCATCGCTTCGTGGCCGGTGAGACCCTCGATGAGGCCGCTGCGGTCGCCGCCGAGCTGAATGCCGATGGGGCTCAGGCGTCGCTTGATTTTCTCGGCGAGCTCGTCGGCGACTCCACGGCGGCATTCGAAGCGCGTGACGCCTATCTGGCCTGCCTGGAGCGCATCGGCAGCGATGGCCTCGATGCCAACATCTCCGTCAAGTTGACCCATCTCGGGCTCGGGTTCGATGAGGCGTTAGCAACGGATTTACTCGCCCACCTCGCCGAGCGGGCTCTGGACATCGGTACCACCATCACCGTCGACATGGAGGAGTCGGCCTTCACCGAGTCGGTTATCTCGGTGTACGAGGCTGTCCAGCCAGTCGCCGGAAACCTGGGAATCGCCGTCCAAGCCTATCTGTACCGAACTCAACCCGATCTGGATCGAATCATCCCGCTTGGCGGCCATGTTCGTCTGTGCAAAGGCGCCTATGCCGAGCCCGAAGACGTGGCTTACCCATCCAGGGCGCGGGTCGACTCCGCCTTCGACGACCTGAGCAAGCGTCTCATGGGAGAGCCCGGCGTGTTGCCCGCGATCGCAACTCACGACCTGCCGCGGATTGACCTCGCTAAGGAGCTTGGTGCCAACCGCTTGGCGCCCTGGGAATTTCAGATGCTGTACGGCGTCCGCCGCGACGTGCAGGCACGGCTCGTCGAGGATGGGTATCCCCTGCGGATCTACCTCCCCTACGGCAGCGCCTGGTACTCCTACCTCACTCGGCGGGTAGCCGAGCGCCCCGCCAACCTGGCGTTCCTCCTGCGTGCCGCAGTCGGCAGGTAGCCAAAACCCCAAGGAACCAGCCTTTACTGGTGCTCTAGACTTTCCGGAACGGCAACAGAGAGGACCCGCCGATGCTTCGGAAATGGTGGGAGTACATCAAGGCCTGGTTCCGTTCGGCCTCGGACTCAGCGATGAAACCCGAAATCGAGATCCAAATGGCGATGGACGAGGCGAAGAAGAAGAACCAGGACCTGCGCAACCAGGCCGCCAACATCGTGGCGCACCGGACCCAGCTCGAAGCCAAGATCGAGAAGGAGGCCGACACCGTCGGCGAGACCCGCGAGATGGCCAAGCAGGCCATCCTGAAGGCGGAAGAATCTAGAGCAGAAGGCGACACCGCCGGCGTGGACAAGTGGACGAGCGCGGCACAAGCCCTTGCGCTCAAGCTCCAGGCATCTGAGAGCAACCTGTCGTCGCTGACGAGCCAATACGAGGTCGCCATCCAGCAGGCCGAGGATGCAAAGCGGGCCGTACAGGCCAACGCGACCAGGCTTCAGGAGCTCTCGGCAAAGCAGATCGAGCTGATGGGTAAGTTGGAACAGGCCAAGATGCAAGAGGCCGTAAACGATGCCGTGCAGACGATGTCGTCGACGATGGACGACGAGCTGCCGTCGCTGGCTTCGGTCGAAGAGAAGATCGAGCTTCGCAAGGCCAAGGCAATGGCCAAAGCGGAGATCTACGAGGCCACGCCGCAGGGAGCAGAGGCCGAGTTGCGGGGGGCTATCAACCAGACCGCTGCTGATGCCAAACTCGAGGAGCTCAAGGCGGAGCTTGGGATCACCACGGGCAGCGAAGCTGAGACCGGCGAGGCGACAGGGTTCGAGGCTTAGCGCGTGACCCAGCCGATGCCGACCGATTTGGAGATCGCGCGCGACGCCAAGCTGCGCCCGATCCAAGAGGTCGCCGCCGACATGGGAGTTCCCTCCGAGTACGTCGAGCTGCGGGGCAGGGAGATGGCCAAGATCTCGCTCGACGCCATCGCCGCGATGGGAGCCCCGCGCGCCAAGTACGTGCTGATAACGGCCACCAATCCGACCCCCCTCGGTGAAGGCAAGACCACGACTGCGGTCGGGCTTGCCCAGGGGTTCAAGTACATCGACCGTCAGGCCGTGGTGTCCCTGCGCCAGCCCTCGCTGGGGCCGACGTTCGGGATCAAGGGTGGCGCCGCCGGCGGCGGTCACTCCCAGGTGGTGCCGATGGAGGAGATGAACCTGCACTTGACCGGCGACTTTCATGCCGTCACCGCGGCCAACAACCTCATCGCCGCCCTGGTCGATAACCACATCTATCAGGGCAACCAGCTATCGATCGGACCCGACGATGTGACCTGGAAGCGTGTGCTCGATGTCAACGACCGGACCCTGCGCAACATCGTTACCGGTCTCGGAGGCAAGATCAACGGCGTGCCCCGCGAAACGGGCTTCGACATCACCGCCGCCAGCGAGATCATGGCCATCCTCGGCCTCGCCACAGACGTTCACGACTTGCGCATGAGGCTGGGTCGCACCCTCGTCGGCTATGACCGGCACCGGCAGCCGGTGACCGCAGACGCCATCGACGCTGCAGGGTCGGCGGCCGTGCTGCTGAAGGACGCGTTGTCCCCCAACCTGCTGCAAACGCTCGAGGGAACCCCTGTCGTTGTCCACACCGGCCCCTTTGCCAACATCGCTCACGGCAACTCGTCGATCGTCGGCGACTATGTGGGGATTCGCTCCGGTGACTATCTGATCACCGAAGCGGGGTTTGGTGCCGACATCGGCGCTGAGAAGTTCTTCAACATCAAGTGCCGCGCCTCAGGGCTCGCCCCGGACGCGGCGGTCGTTGTGACCACCGTGCGGTCGATGAAATACCACTCTGGCAACCACATGATCGATGCCGGGGTTCCCTTGCCAGAGAGCCTGCTGGAGGAGAACCCGGATGATGTCGCCGAAGGTGCGGCGAACCTCCGTCGCCATATCGGCATCGTCCGGCGACATGGTGTTGTTCCGGTGGTTTCGATCAACGCCTTTCCCACGGATTACGCCTCCGAGCACGAAGTGATCGCAAAGGTCGCCGAGTCCGAAGGGGTTCGCTGGGCGATCACCCAGCCACACGCCGAGGGTGGGCCCGGCATGGTCGACCTGGCCCGCGCCGTCGAGGAAGCTGTCGCAGAGGGGTCGGACTTCAGGCTGCTCTATCCGGACGAGATGCCGCTTCGCGACAAGATCGAGACCATCGCCACCGAGGTCTACGGTGCGGCTGCGGTCAAGTTCGACGCAGCCGCAGACCGCCAGCTGAAGCGATACGAGAGACTCGGCTGGGGGCACCTCCCGATTTGTATGGCGAAGACCCAATCCTCGTTGACAGACAACGCCTCGGTTCTGGGTGCCCCAGAGGGCTGGACACTCCGGATCCGCGAGGTGCAAGCGTCGGTGGGTGCCGGGTTCATTCTGCCGCTCGCCGGATTGATCAACAGGATGCCGGGCCTGGGAGCCACTCCCGCCGCCCACGGCGTCGACATCGATGAGGACGGCAACGTGGTGGGGCTGAGCTGAGTCGCGGGTCGCGGGTCGCGGGTCGCAAGTCGCAAGTCGCAAGTCGCAAGTCGCAAGTCGCAAGTCGCAAGTCGCAAGTCGCAAGTCGTAAGTCGTAAGTCGTAAGTCATGATGACTGATAACTGACG
>SMVB01249923.1_pt1 | contig 10836 bp, 8 predicted proteins | sample 2456461 | NCBI WGS metagenome assembly SMVB01 (sample SAMN11095934, study PRJNA526329) | marine sediment metagenome | biome: Marine sediment; feature: Surficial sediment; material: Deep marine sediment; isolation source: Hadal surficial sediment | place: Pacific Ocean | collected 2014-05 | depth 0-1...
ACTCGTCCGGGTTGTCTTGGCAAGAGCCCGCATTTGGGCGTCGACAGACCCGGCCAACTCATGAAAATAGGCCTCATCTCCCTCGCCTTGCAGGGAAAGCCGCTGACCAAAGACTTCAACTTCAATGGTCCTCGTCATCATGGTGTGTCGTCCTTAGGGACTTGGAAAATACCAATACACCATCTCACTTCCATCTTAAGGCCACCTTTGCTCGATTTTCATTCACACAATCCTCAAAATAGTCTAACTATTCCTGCGGTTTTGCTCAATCAAATCAACCAAATCTGACCTCAATCTGAAAGCGATCAAGGTGTATTGGTATTTTCCAAGTCCCCTAATCGTTTGAACGATCTAAAAACTCAAGCTCGTCGAGCACCTTTTCAATTTTCGAGCGAATGGTGGTCCGCTCGTCTTCCCACCCTTCCGACATATCTTGCTGCTTGGCTAAATGCTCACGAGTGGATTCCAGCTCTTGCTCAAGATGCGATTTATCCTGCCGTAATTCCACAACCAAATCAAGCAATTTCCGAACTCGAACCTCCAATATTTCCATTTTTTCGACGCTCACAACTATCTCCTTACTCTTACCGTCTCAAACGACCCGGACTATATATAGTGCGTTCAACAAAACCTGTCAAGAGAAGTACTGCGGTCATCTTTTTTGAAAAATTCGTCTAATCCAGAGACTCCCCCCCCTCTCACACGTCACCTGTTTTATCCATGTGTCCTCCAAAGAGCCAATCCATCCCCCTTCAGGAGCCTGGGGCGATATCTTCTGCTGTTTTTTTGAATGAGGGATACGTTCTAAGGGTTTGCAACACTATTGCTTCACGAGCCCTCCACTCAATCGCGGACGAACATCATGACTCAAGACACCTGGAGTTGCGAAAGGTCTCTTATCCATCCTTGCCAACATGGAAGAACGTCCCATAAGCCCAAACGCGTTAAATAGGCTTCCCCTTCCCACCCGATCACCCCATCGCCATCTTGCGGCATTCCCCCGCCTTCTAACCAATTGGCGATAAAAACAGCCGTCAGGGAGCAAAATCCAGCATGAGGAATCTGAAAGGGCTTATCATGAAAAGCTACGATGTTCAGTAATTCATCGGGAACGCCCCAGCGAGCTAAAAACCTGGCGCCACTTTCAGCATGTGTCATCCCCAGAAAATTTTTCTCGATTACTCCTAACTCTTGGCCCCGGCATTGAGCCAGATCGACAACAGCCAAAAACACCTGTGGCTGCTGTGTCAGAAAGACGAGCATACCAATATCATGCAACAGCCCGCCCACAAAGGCTTCCCATGCCAGAGACCGGTCGCTCTGCTGACTGATGGCAATTAATGCTGCCATATAGCCTGTTCGCACACTATGCCGCCATAACATGTTCAAAGATGACGGGGAGATCCCAAGCCCTTCTGACAGCGTGAACACTTCTACGCCAATGCTTAACCCGCTTTCGAGATGAGAGGGGAAGATTCCGATCTGTGAGGTTAACGCATGAAAATATTTTTCCAATTCATCGGTATCAATCATGACACCTTCCGCCACCAGAGGACTTCCAGTCATCTTTTCACCCCCATTCCCACCCCGATACGAAATATGCGATTCATCAGCATCACATCATGAATTTCGGAAAGGCGCATAACAACAATACGGTTCAGTTCCCTCCGAGTTCAGAGAGCCTCACGTTCTCCTCGGTTCCCCGAAAAGGTCTCTTAAGGGTTCGCCCGGAGTGAGACGATGAACATATGGAAATGTCATAGAACGGAGAGGAGAACCACACAACGCCCGGCAGAAAAAATTACTGGAAGGGTGAAAGGAGTGATTACAAATCAGGAAAATGGAAGTTACCTGGCAATTCCAGAGAAAAAGTGGCCCCATGCCCGAGGCCTTCACTGTGAGCCTGTAGAGATCCACCAAGGTTCTTGGCCATAAGGGCTCCATTATGTAGACTCATGCCACGGCCACCACTTTGGGAGCTAGTGCCTTGCCGGAAAATTGTAATGAGGTCCCCGGGAACGAGACCCACGCCGGAATCCTGAATTTCAAGACAGACCGAATCAGGCGGGCCGGGAATAAGTTTTGCTCGAACAATAAGGTGTTTATCCGAAACCGATGACATCGCCTGACAGGCATTCTTCATCACATCGATCATCACTTCAAGCACCTGACGCTTATCAACAACAAGCTGTGGGATTTCTTGAAACTCCCGGGTAACGCGAACGGGTCCTGCCGTCAATAGCTCATGATTCACGACTAAAGCTTCTTCCAATAATTCCACCACAGAAATGGGTTCGGTTATTCCACTTGGGGTCCCGAGATCTTGCTGTGCCGCCACACATTGTAGAGCCTGATGCGCATGTTCACGCAATCGATCTATTTCAGCTATCGCCACTCGTCGCTCTTCCATGAGTTGGCCCGATAATTTCTCTAAATAAGGAGGGATTTGCTTTCCCTTAGGATTGGTAGAGAAGAAATTTCCGAGATCTTCGCGATGTTTCTGAAAGAGTTGCGAGATTCGTCCCACATCCCCGACCATGGAATGTTTCAGAAGATCGGCAATGACGCCAATAGACACATTAATACTATTCAGCACATTCCCGACATTATGCAGCACATCTGACGCCACCGCTGCCATTCCTAGTTGTCGGGACGTCTCCAACAATTGCTCATGTAATTGCAATTGCTCTTCTTCCATACGCTTGCGTGCAGTAATATCCTGGGCCACACAGACTAATCCCTGAAATTGCCCCTGCTCATCCTGAATCATGGATCCGGAAACTGAAATAGGAATCACGCGGCCATCACACGTCAAAAAGCTGGACTCCACACCACTGACTGACCCTTGAAGGAGTAAATTTTCAATAATGGAACCCTGGGCAAATTCCTCGCCAAAAATCAACCCTGGCGATTGTCCGATCAACTCCTCCTCCTTATACCCCAGGAGCTCAAGCAATGAGGGATTGACCGACCCGATTGTCAAATTCGCATCAATGACCAAAAGAGAATCCGCCATCGAGCGCAACACATTCTCCACATAGACTTTTGACGTCGCTAATTCGTCACGAGCCGATGCCAACTCGGCCTGTTGGGCCACCACGTCATTGGATACCCCGGGTATGGCTTCACCGTCATCCGTCATGTTCGCATCGATCATCTGTGACTCATCTGATTCACAGGGAGATGAAGAAACCGACAAGGCACTCAGACATGAAGCCAACTGAAAGATTTCTTCCGGGAAGCCAGGCATCCGCAACATGGCCCATTGTTCAGGTCGGCTCAGCGATAGATTCGTTGGCCAGAAATGGATCTCTGATGCCAGACACACAATACAGCATATGGCGCCATCAAGATCCCAGATCTTTTCAATATTCTCACACAGCCTATCCCATTCATCCAGGCAAACAGAGATGCACACAAGAGAAAAAGAGGAGCCATTTCGCTTGCCTTCTTCAATATGCTGAAAGGCTGCCTGCCAATCTTCTACACAAACAAGTGAGAAAGAATACGCCCTTGGGGAAACACATGTGGGACCGGGACAATCTGGCATTCCATCTTGCGATGAGTGCGCAGCCTCGGAACGAGAGAGGGCTTGCTTCAGGAAATCATGGGCACCGGGATCATCTCCAAGTGACAACACATACCGAATGGGGGAATGGATAGTGGGGGACATCATCAGATTAAGCCGGCAAGGTCACCGTAAACGTTGACCCTTCCCCAATGGTCGAGCGAACCGATATCGCACCTCCACATTGAGTAACAATACGTTGGCACACCGCGAGCCCGATGCCTGTGCCCTCATATTCATCTTTTCGATGCAGCCGTGCGAACATTCCAAAAATCTTGCCGAGATGTTCCTGAGGCATCCCGATACCCTGATCCTGAATTTCGATCTGACAGAGATTCCCAGGTTTCCCGGTTCCTATATGACGCCGATCCTGAATGATCACACAGGAAATATGAACAACCGGAGACACCCCTTGCTTGTGAAACTTCAACGCATTACCAATGAGATTCTGAAGCAACTGCCGGATATGCACCGCATCACCATGAATCATGGGCAACTCTCCAACATGGATGTCCGCCTGGGATTTTTCAATCTGTGCCCCTAAATCAGAAAGAATGTCTTCAACAATATGCTGCAAAGACATCGCGACTCCTCTTGATCCGGGAGCATCGATTCGGGAATACACGAACACGCCTTCAATCAATTGTTGCATCCGACTGGCCGCTTTCATCACCCGGTCCAGATAGCCTTGCCCCTGTTCATTCAGTGACGACCCATGCTTGACTTGCAAGAGGTCCAAAAATACTTGGATGGAATGAAGCGGTTCCTGCAAATCATGTGCGGCCAGAGAGGCAAATTGCTCTAAGTCACAATTTGATCTAGCCAATTCTTCCGTTTTCTGCCTGAGCGTCACTTCGATCCGTTCTCGTTCAGCCAACTCAGTCAAGGCTTGATCCCGCACGGCAGAGATTTCCAAATTTCGTGTTTCCAACTCTCGAACTGATTGTGTACATTGCCTTGCAATCTCCCGTTGCCGAAGCAGGTCTTGCTCTAAACACTGATTCGTTTCTTCCAACTGCAAGAATGGCTTCATGAGCGCAGACTCTGGATCTGCGAGAGGCAACCCGGCCTGTGGCTGACAATTCGGCGTCATGACCCTCTACATTCCTGAGAGAAACAAGGAATCATGTGAAGATTGCCGAGAGTATGTGGCATTGCAACCATCATGACCGTATGGCGTCTTGTTGAACGGGAAAGGTGAGCGAAAATGTGGCGCCCCTTCCGACGCCATCGCTTTGGACATCCATCGATCCGCCCATGTTCTGAATGGCTAAGATCGAACTGTACAGCCCAATCCCATTGCCATCTTTTTTCGTAGTAAATCCTCTAGTAAACATTTTGGACAAATGCTCAGGAGTAATCCCTATCCCGCTATCTTGAATGGTCAGAATCACGGATGCCTCACCCTCGTCTTGATACTGTACGCTGAGCTTGAGCACATGATGATCCTGAGGCTGTTGCCGCATCGATTGCTTGGCATTGCGAAGCAAATTGACCAAGATCTGAATCACTTGATGGCGATCCGCCCAAACAGTCGGCACCTCCTTATAGTCACGATCAATGATCATCCATTTCGCATCTCCAGGCTGAAAACAGAGTTCCAGAGCATGAGAGACCACATCGATTAACGAAATCTGTTCGACCGTTTCCACAGACTTGGCCATCATCTGATGAGAAATAATAATTTGCTTCATATGATGAATATTCCGGACCAACCCCTTCATTTCCTTGAGGATCGTCTCTTGCTCTTCGATGAGGTAGTGGCCAAGTTTTCCAAGAGACGGAGGAATACGTTTACCCTTGGGGTCTTCCGTCAGATAGGTACCTAAATCCTCATCATGGGCCTTGATAAGTTCGGCTATTCGATTCACGAGACTCACGGAAGATTGCGCAACGACCGATTCGACCATATGAGCTGCCACCGTCACACTTGTGAGGACGTTTCCGACATTATGCAAAACTGTTGAAGCCACATCGGCCATTTCGATTGTGGCGGTTGCTTCGTCTAACTGGCTCTGAAGTTGTTTCTGTTCGAGCACAAACCGCTTTCGTTCCTGTGCCTGTTGGATCGCCCACTTCAAGGCAGTCGGCGCCATCGTTTCATCTATACGATATCCCACAGCTTCCTCAGCGTTCTTCTCCCGCTCACATCCATCCTCAGAGACATTGACAATTTCAAGAATCACCGCCATCGTATGTTCCAGTTGTATCTGTCGCAGATGCTCCCATTTCCATCCTTCCACCCGACAATCACACACAATCACATCATAGGATTTCCCTGATTCACGTTGAGCCAGCCCCTCTTGGATGGTCGGAACCCATTGAACCGATCCCGTGGGTTCCAGGGCTGTAAGCACAGAACGGCAAGATGGAGAGAACTCCGCCTCATGAAAGGCAATCATCAAGACATCAAGAGACAGCATTTGGGAAAGGGATGGACAATCAGAACGCAACATCCGGAATCATTCATCTGTCGCACTAACCATGGGGAAAAGATAATGGAAAAACATCCTTCTGTATTCTCGCCATAGACCCGAAGAAGAGAATTTCACCTGCTCTGACTACAAGCCGTACATCTGACAAGACTCCATTTGCCGCAAACAACACTGTCTGTTCAAGACTTGAGCACATCAGTTCATTTTGACGGTTTCTTCGGCTCGTTCTTCAGCCCATTGCGCCAACAGATCCAACTGCGATTTGACCTGACGCGATTCGGCCCACCGTTTGGTCAATGAATTCGCCAACTGCCAGACTTCAATATTATCAAAAGGCTTTCGAAGAATGAGCAATTTGTCATTCTTGTCGAGTCGTTGAATCACATCCTCCCAGGCATGATCCGAAAACGCCGTACAGATGACCACTTGCAACTCAGGATCTTCTTGCCATAAATGCTCGATCGTTTCCACACCATCCCATCCGGGAGGCATACGCATATCCACAAAGGCCACGGCATAGGGCCGCTCAGCTTTCATCGCATCTTGAATCATGCGATAGCCCATTTGCCCTTGATCCGCACAATCCACGTCAAACTTTTCAACGACCTTTTGTTCTTCAACATCGTCAAAAAGTTCCGCCCGAACTTCCTGTAACAACGACGTATCCATGGAGCGTTCAAGGATTTTCCGAAAATCATCGTGAATGGCCACATTATCATCAATAACCAAAATCCGCCTGTTGGCTTGTTCCATGTCCATTACCGTTTGTCCTCCATGTGAATAACTGGTAGATCCAGTGTGAAAATTGCACCTTGATTCGGACCATCGCTCCAAACTCGCAAGGACCCGCTAAGGTCTTTGGCTGTGATCGCACTCATGTGAAGATTCGACAGAAGGTCTGCCTGAGTCCCCGATGGCTGAGGCGAAAAGACCCGGGTGAGACAGTCCGATGCGATACCACAACCCGTATCCTCGACTTGCAGACGAACAAACCCCTCACGATCCGGACATGGCAACACATACAGAACCAGACGATGAGCTGGCTTTGCCACTTCCCGCATCGCATTGATAGCATTCCGAATCAAATTTCCGACAATGGTCCTCAACCTGGCTACTTCCAAGACACCCTCTCCGACAGGGGAATATTCCCGGATAACTTCTATTCCTATCCGGTCCAATTCGCCCTGATGAGCCATCACCGCCTCATCCATCACCGCCGAAAAATGCACGGTATCTTTATACCCCCCGGCTCGCTCAGGGGCCTGACCGATTGCGAGCAAATATTCCAGTTGCTCAAGATAATAATTCAGCGTCGTCAGTTCCGTGAGGGTATGCAAATGTTTATGTCCTAAGTCCTGACCTAATTGTCCTAAAAAATGAGGGATTTTTTTCCTTTAGGGTCCTGAGTGAGATACCATCCAACATTACCATCATGGGCCTCTAACATATCCGCAACCCGAGTCACATCATCCACATGAAATTCCCGCAGTTGATCGTTAATCAACCCCGCTGACACATGCACACTATTCAAGACATTCCTCATCTTATGAAAGACCGACTCTTCTACTTGGGTTGAGGGAGCACTCATTTTCGTTTCTCGTGAAAAGGCCGTGATCGATCCAATGGTGATAAGGAAAGGCTCATGAATCTCAATTCGATCCCGTGACAGCACCTGAGGCTCGCAAAGATTGGGCTCACACCACTAGACGCGTTCGCCATTCGGACCAAAACCCCTCAGGGATATTCAAGGAATAAATCGGTCATTCCGGCCAAGAACTTTAAGAAGATTCCACAGGAAAATTTCTGGAATTTTTGAAAACATGCTACTATTTTCGCCATGTTCTTGATGACAGGCTCTCCCCCACATCGCAACATGCCTTTCATGTAAACATTGACGGCTCATGCCCCTTCCTTCAGTGCGAGCCAAAGAACAGGAGGTATGCCAGCCCTGCTATCCCGGAAGACCCAGAAGGTGGAGAATTCGAGTCCCTCAAACAACAGCCTTCCCCTTCTGACCACAAGGTCGACCGCCTCAGCGCAAACCGATCATTCAAGTACTTGATGCGTTTCTGCAAGGGACATCCCCGAAACGGGGGTAAGATCTAATCGAGCGGCTAAAGAGAAGGAGTAAAGATGACAACAAACAACAAAATATGTGACCGCTAATCCTAAATCCTAATCCGTCGTGTTGCCATTGAACACCTCCTGATGGGTATATCCCCTTTTCCAGGCGTCCCATTCAACTAGACCACTACATTGATAGAGAAGATTCAATCACTTCCCGCTGATCGGATTGTGGAAGTGGAAGACTTCGTGGATTTTTGACGGCAACGTGCAAGACTGAGAAAAACGACAGCGACCAACAAAGAGGCTCTGAATTTTCCTGTCATGAGTGTCGGCAAGTGGCCGGATGGGTTAAGCCTGAGTCGAAAGGATATGTATGGCGACGACGGACGATAATCCGCTATTGATTGATACGAATGTCCTTGTCTATGCCAATGTCATTGAAACACCCTTTCATGAACAAGCACTGGCGGCTATCAACACCGCACATCAAGCAGGACGACCGATCTGGATCAGCCGACAGGTTATCCGGGAATATCTCGTCACGCTGACTCGTCCTCAGACTTTCGAGAACCTACCCAGGGCCACTGTGCTTAAACAAGTCGATTAGTTTATTGATCGGTTTCAGGTGGCAGACGATACCACCTCCGTGACCGAGCAACTCGTCAAGCTGATGGAAGAGTTTAACATTGCTGGGAAGCAAGTCCATGATGCCAATATTGTGGCCACCATGTTGGCTTATGATTGCTTGTTTGCTGAGACCCACAATGATAGAGATTTTAAGCGGTTTGGGGAGATAGTCATCATTGAGAGGATTGATTGTTAAGGAATAGGAATTTTAAAAGCTATTTTTGAGAGAATAACACAACACCAAAGAACCCACCGAGGGATTAATCAGGGGGCTTCGCGGTCTGACATGTAGGAATTCCCCGTGCCGAAAGGCTGGCTGGTCCATTTTCTCAGGATCGTGGCAACATGTGGCTCCATGGTAGTGTGTGGGCTGGGGAACTGGGCAACGGGGGCGTGTCTTGGTCGGGAACAGGCCAAGATCCAGAATTTATATAAAGTCAAGCAATGCCCACAAATTCGAGCCCTTAAAAGACAAGACAATGAGGCCTGGCCCTGTGTTTCTCTCAGATCATCTGAGAGGAAGTCTGGTGGGAAAGAAGTATGAAAGCAAACAATGACCGCAAATAAAAAAAGGTTCCTGTTACCTTAATAAGTGAAATATTAACTCAAGCAACAACCCCAAATTCTATTATTACCCATAAATTCTTTGGAGGAGCCCATTTTTAAGAAATTGAGTTACGGGTTGCTCTCGCTGCATGACCTTATTTTCGTCAATGCCAACTCCATAATTATTTATGTTATTAAGATTTATAACAAGAAAAAGGAAAACAACTAAATAGTGTCTGCGAGGGAACGCCACCAACCATATTTGGCGTGACGTTTCTCGTTTCCTTTGTCCTGACTCTTTTGCCTGCCTTGTGCAAAACCCCTGAAAACAGTACGGTTTTCGTGTAGAATGCTCCATCATTCGCTCTTACCACCAGGAGGATTTCAACGATGCGGCAACGCTTTGCACGACAGTTGGACTGAGGCCAGACCCCGATCGAAGATGTGCCCATTCCCCTCAAGAGCCGCGATGAATTGCCTCCCGTGTTGCGCGGGCTCCAGTGGATCTTTCAGACCCCCACGATCAATGAACAGGTGTTTCAGCTACTGGAGCAAAAAGTCATCGGGAGTAAACAGGCCACGGGTCGGCCCGGGATGGACCTCTGGCATGTGCTGGTCCTGGGCGTCGTCCGCCTGGCGCTGGATTGTGATTATGACCGATTGGAATACATGGTCCATCATGACACCCTCCTCCGGCGCATCATGGGCTTGGAGTCACACTTCAGTGGGGAGTGGGGGAAAGGCTTTCATCACAAGACCTTGAGTGAGAATGTCTGTCATGTGGATGCCGCCCTCTTGGCCGCGATCAATACCATTGTGGTGAAGACCGGGCGGTCGTTATTTAAAAAAAAAGACGACGAACGCATTCACGCCAAAAGTGACACGTACGTGTTCGAGACCAACGTCCATTTCCCGACGGACTTGAATCTCTTGTGGGATGCCTGTCGGAAATGCCTGGACCTGCTGCCGCGGCTGGCCCGCTCCCATCACCTGCCTGGCTGGCGCAAAGCGGCCACCTGGCAGGCGCAGCTGAAGACCTTGCTCCGGATTTGTGGGACGGTGCACCATGGAGGAGGCGCCAAGAAGCCCGAACGGCTGAAGAAAGCGGTAACGGCCTATCTCCAGAAAGCCTACGCGCTCGAGCAGAAAGTCTTTGCTAGCCTCCTGACTCTTCGCACTCAGCCTTTGTCCCTCGTGGAGCAGAGTGCCCTGGCGGACGTGGAATATTATCATGACGCGCTCATCAAGCATCTGGATCTTATCGAACGGCGGGTGGTGAAGGGCGAGACCATTCCGCATGCCGAGAAAGACTTTTCGCTGTTTGAGCCGCATACCGAATGGATCAACAAAGGCACAGTCTCGCCGGCGGTGGAGCTCGGGCATAAGGTGCTCATCACCACGGATCAATACAGTGTGATTCTCGACTATAAGGTTATGGACCAGAGCAGTGATGTGAAAGAAACCCTGCCCTTAGCCGACCGACTGCTGACCCAATATGGTGAGAGCCTCCAGAGTTGGAGCGTGGATAAGGGGTTCAGTGCCCAACAGGACCGGGAACTGGTGGAATTCTTGATCCCTGAGGTCATCACGCCG